>ENA-OQCL01000192-OQCL01000192.1-human-gut-metagenome-genome-assembly--contig:-NODE-192-length-33173-cov-5.602282_pt1 | contig 33173 bp, 32 predicted proteins | sample MGYA00242502_ERZ504586 | MGnify/ENA primary metagenome ERZ504586 (study PRJEB26092, sample SAMD00036316) | human gut metagenome | host: Homo sapiens | study: EMG produced TPA metagenomics assembly of... | reverse complement strand
GCCGAGACCGCCAGTAAGGCCGGGCCACCACCTGCCGCCGCCTCCGCCCCCGCCGCCGCGCTACTACCATAGATACCACCACTGGCACGACGACTGGTTCTTCGGAGGACTCGGAATCGGGCTCATAATCGGCGCGCTCTCCAACAGCGGCTCAAGCGACTACAGCGCCCAGCGCGACTACGAACGCCGCGCGGAAGAAGTCCGCCGCGCCGCGCGCGAAACCGCCGACCAGCAGAGCAGGCACCTCGTCGAGATAATATCGCGCATAGGCTCCCAGTCCGCGCTCTACGAGCTCAACGAATACTGGCAGGCACAGGGACAGACCACCTCGCTCGACACCAGCGACCCGATACGCTCGCTCAGAGTCTCCGGCTTCCAGGAGAACCTGACGATAGTCTACTGGCTCGACCGCTCTGCGCGCGAAGAGACCGTGACCGTCACGGCGCCCCGCCTACAACGTCTCCGAAAGCGCCAGCTCGCGCTACACGGAGCCGCCGGGAACGGAAGCGCCGCTTGCGCTGCGCCAGCAGCAGCCCGCGCCTCCCGCGCCGGAGCCTCCGTTGCCGCCTGAGACGGCGAGCGCCTTCAAGCGCCTCGGCTTCACGCTCGACGAAAACGCGCGCACTCCGCAGGGCCATCTGATAATCCAGAGCGTGACGCCCTCGACAGTCGCCGCCTACACCGGCATGACGAAAGGCGCGACGCTCTACAAAATCGACGGAAACACCACCGCGCAGGTCAGCGTCGAACAGCTCTGCGCCTTCATAGAGCGCCGTGCCGCTGCCGGGGCCTCCGTCAAAGTGACCTTCTCCGACAAAGGGAAGGAAAAGACAGTCTCCATGCAGCTCTAGCCGAAAAAGCACAAAGCTATTGCAACAACGGCCCGGCGCATGGTAAACTAACAAAGATGCAAGCGGACCCGTAGCTCAGCTGGATAGAGCGACTGCCTCCTAAGCAGTAGGCCATCGGTTCAATTCCGGTCGGGCCCGCCATAATGAAAGCAAAGGTTCCCGGTTACGCGCCGGGAACCTTTTTGTGCTTTTTTATTAATTATGTGGATTTATCAGAGATATAAGCCTGTCAGTGCGTCTCTATGACGAACCAGACTGTGAAAAGGATGAGGAAGAGCGCGACCCAGCCGCTGATTCTTCTGAGCGCGGCGAGCGAGGCTGAGGCGCTGTCGATTCCGGCCTGAAGCTCAGCTACTGCGAGCTCTTCTTCCTCGCCCGTCAGCCTGGCCTCAAGCGCCTCAGCTTCGGACATTGCACGGGCCAGCATGAGCTTCAGCCCGTTCCGCATCGTTTCCAGCCTGAAGCGGCGGACGAGCAGGAAGAGCATGACGAACAGCAACAGGCATATAACGGCGAGAAGAATTTTTATCATAGCAATTCCCCCTTATTTTGTCGTGATTATCACCGCTTTCATCTCCTTTGCTGTTTTTATTTTATCAGAATATTCAGAGCAATCAAGAAAAATTGGGGGGCGCTCGACGCTAGCGGCACGCCGAAGAAGTCTGTCATGTCCGCAAGGCGGGCGGCGCACAGCGTCGGAGCGCGGCATGACGCGAATGTCGTTTTGCTGAAAGTCAGCAGCGGGCGCGGCTCTTTTGTAAAAAGCGGCGGCTTCCCGCCGAAATCCTTCGGTTGGAAGCCGCCGCGCGCGTTGTGGATTGTCATGCGCTTTTGCTATCTTACTGCCTCCATCACCGCCGCGCCGAGCGCGCCGGCGAATTGGGCTTTTTCTGGGGTTATCACGCGGCGGCCAGTTTTCTGCTCTATGAGGCGCGCGAGCAGGCGGTTCTGCGCGCAGCCGCCGGTGAAGCAGATGTCGCCGTCGTCGGAGACGCGCGAGAGGAGGTTCGCGGCGCGCTGCGCGACGGAGTCGAGCAGGCCGAGGCAGATTGAGTTTTTGTCGGCGCCTTTGGCGAGCAGGCCGATGACTTCCGACTCCGCGAAGACTGTGCACATATTGTTGATCGGCTGGAGCTCGGTGTCTTCCGGGATGCTGCAGAAGTCGGCGAGCTTGCAGCCGAGGTGGACGGCCATGTTCTGGAGGAAGCGGCCCGTGCCCGCGGCGCATTTGTCGTTCATGAGGAAGTCGAGCACCTTGCCGTTCTCGTCTATCCTTATGACCTTCGAGTCCTGGCCGCCGATGTCGAGCACGGTGGTCGCCTCGGGCGCGAGGCGGCGGGCTCCCGCGGCGTGGCAGGTTATCTCGGTGACGCGGCGGTCGGCCTCGAATATGTTTCTTCCGTAGCCGGTGACGGTGATGTGTACGTCTTCGCGCTTGAGTATGTGGGCGCGGCGGCAGACCATGCGCACGGCTTTTTCGGCGCTTTCGGCGGGGGCCCAGCCCGTGGGCGTGAGGTAGTAGACGAAGCGCGCGCCGTCCCAGAGCACGCACTTCGTCGCCGTAGAGCCGATGTCGAGCCCGACGTTAGCCATCAGAGCATCTCCGCGAAGGCCCCGAAGCGCGTCGCGAGCTGTCCCACGTCGCCCTGCGAGTAGTCCGTTTCGACGGACATGTAGGGCACGCCCTCGCCCGCAAGGAACTGCTTTATCGTGTAGGTCTCGACGTTGTAGGTGTGGCAGGCCTGGAGTATGACGTCTACGACGGCGTCGGCCCTGTATTTTTTGACGTATTCGCGCAGCAGCTCGAGGCGCTCGCCGTTGGGCGACATGACGGAGCATGGGATGGATATGTATTTCTCCGTCAGCGCGTCAATGGGGTCGATGTCCTCGCGCACCTTGTAGTGCGTGCATTTGAGGTTGCCGCAGTTTTCGAAGCCGACGACGAGCGAGGGGCTTTCGGAGGATTCTATCGCGTCGACTACTTTTTCAAGCGATTTGCCCATCGGGCAGCCGGTTATCAGTATGCGGTGCGCCGCTATGTCTTTGCGGCACTGGCCGTTCGCGTAGGCTTCGAGTATCGCGTCGACGAGTTCGTTGACCTTCGCGATGCTCGCCTCGTAGTCGAAGGTGAATTTCAGGAAGTCCGAGACGAGCATGATCTCTTTGCCGGAGACCATCGGCACGGGCAGGGAGGCTATGTCGTAGAAGCGTAGCGCCGCGGCGTGCATTCTGTTGCGCAGCGCGATGGCTTTGCGGATTTTTTCGTCAGTTATCTCGACGTTGAAGCGTTCTTCAAGAACTTTCTTGAGTTTCAGGATCTCGTGCTTCCAGAGCTCGCGGCTCATTTCGTGCTTCGCGTCCTGCGGCAGCTGCATGACGTGCGTCGGGCGCAGCTCGTTAAGCAGCTCGTACATTTTTTTCTTGCCGTCGCAGGTCGTCTCGCCTATGACGACGTCGCAGAAATGGAAGTACGGGCAGGTGTCCGTCAGCGCGAAGCCGTAGCTCGACTTGATGAGCGGGCAGAGGTTGCGCGGCAGGTGCTTTTCCGCCGCGGCTATCGGCTTGTCGCTCGTGCTGCAGAGCGAGACGGCGACGCCGCCCGCCGCGTTGACCAGCTCCCACGGCGTGAAGGTGCAGTAGGTGCCGACGACGGGGACGCCCGCCTCCTTCAGCTCCTTTATGCGGACGGGGCCGTTGCGCACGCCTTCGCGCATTTCTTCGAGTATCGCGTCTATCTTTTCGATATTGCTCATAACTCCGCTTCCCTTCTATTTTTCGTTCTGTTCCAGAAGTTCGAGTATCCGCTCGGCCATCTCGCCGTATCCCTTCGTCGCGCGGCTGCGCGGACGCTCGAACGGGACGTCTATTTCTTCAAGCACGCGGCCCGGATGCGCCGTCATGACGACTATCCTGTCCGCGAGGTAAAGCGCCTCGTCGACGCTGTGCGTGACGAAGACGACAGTCTTTCTGTCCTGCTCCCATATTCTCAGCAGCTCGCGCTGGAGCAGCACGCGCGTGTGAGCGTCGAGCGCGCCGAAGGGCTCGTCCATCAGCAGCACTTCGGGGTTGTTCGCGAGCGCGCGGGCTATCGCGGCGCGCTGGCGCATCCCGCCCGAAAGCTCGTGCGGCTTCGCGTCGGCGAACTTTTCGAGGCCGACGCGCGCGAGATAGTCCATCGCTATATCGCGGCGGCTCTTCGCGTCCATGCCCGCAAATTCGGGGCCGAGCGAGACGTTGTCGGCGACGGTGCGCCACGGCAGCAGCGAGTATTCCTGAAAGACCATGCCGCGCTCCTTGCCCGGGCCCGTGACCGGCGCGCCCTTGTAGAGAACCTCGCCCGCCGTCGCGCTCTCAAGCCCCGCGACTATGCGCAGCCACGTGGACTTGCCGCAGCCGGAGGGGCCGAGCAGGCAGACGAACTCCTTGTCGTTTATCGCAATCGAGGCGTCGGATATCGCTTCGAGCCGTCCGCCGCCGTCGAGGACGAATTCCTTGTGCAGATTCTTCGTTTCGATAAGCGCCGTCATCTCGACAACCTCTGCCACGCGAAGCACTTCGCCTCGAAATACCGGAAGGCCGCGTCTAGCGCGAGCCCGACCGCGCCTATGCTGACCATGCCCGCTATGACTATATCGGTGCGCGCAACGGTGTAAGCGTGCGTTATGACGTAGCCGATGCCGGAGATGCTTCCGGGCATCATCTCCGCCGCGACGAGGCACATCCACGCGACGCCGAGGCCGAGCCTCATGCCCGTAACTATCGACGGGGCCGCCGCGGGAAGCAGGATTTTCGTAAAAATGTCGTGCTCCGACGCGCCGAGGACGCGCGCCGAATCTATCAGCGTCGAGCGCACGCTCGAAACGCCGTAGACGGTGTTCAGAAGTATCGGGAAAAAGGCCCCGATGAAAATAATGATGAGCATCGAGAATTTGATGTTGTTGAAAAAGACGTACCATTCACCCTCTTCGATGCCGAGCATCGTCGCGAAGCTCGCGACGCCGAACCACGCGAGGATCAGCGGAATCCACGCGAGCGGCGGCATCGGGCGAAGAATCTCCACAAGCGGAGTCATAAAGCGGTTGACCTTCTTGTAATGGCCCATCAGTATGCCGAGCGGCAGCGCGAGCACGAGCCCCGCGCTGTACCCGCAGAGGACGCGGATGGAGCTCATGCCGAGGTTCTGGAGCAGCGAGCCGAGGCGCAGCAGGTCCTCGTTCGGATGAAGGAAGAGCACCCAGACCTGTCCGACCGTCGGCAGCACGACGTCGTTCTTCAGCTCTATCGCGATAAGCTCCCAGATTATCAGGACGAGCAGAGGCGCGGCGAACGGCAGCAAAATCCTGTCAAAAAGAAATTTCATCGTTCCCTCCGTAAAACCGCCGCGCGGTATGCGCCGCGCGGCGGGGAATAAGTTACTTCTCGACTTCCGTGAACTGGAAATCGAAGACTAAATCGTAGACGTCGGCGAGCTTTTTGCCTTTGAGCGCGCCCGTCAACTGTCCGAGCTGGTTCAGCATTTCGGGATAGCGCTCTGCGTTGTTGAGCCACGTCGGCGTGACCTTGGTGGAGAACTCTATCTCGGCGTTCTCGATGACGGCGGGCTCTATGCCGAGCCAGTCGGCTCCGATGGCGGCGCCTTCCTTCTTATTCTGCTGGCACCACTCGCTCGCGACGGTGATGAGGCGGACGTACTGCTTCACAGCCTCAGGGTACTTCTCGACGGCATCCTGAAGTCCCGCTACGCAGCAGCAGGGGAAGCTCTCCCATTCGCCCTTCGGCGGCAGCTCTTTCATCTGGAGCACAACATGTCCCTGCTTCTTCGCGGCTATGACCTCGGGCGTCGGCGCGGGGACTACCGCGAACTCAACCTGCTCGGCGAGCATCGCGGGGATGACGTTGGCCTGGCTCTTGAGGTCGACCATGAGGATGTCGGCGTCCTCCTTCGTCGCGCTCGCGTCGCCTGTGAGGCGAAGTCCCGCCTTGGCCATAGCGCCCTCGAATACTATCTTCGGCGCGCTGGTCGGCGAATGGTAGCCTACGAGCACGGGGCGCTTCGAATCCTTGACGTACTGCTGGAAAGCCTCCCAGCCCTTCACGTCGATGTCGTTGCGCGCGACCATCGCGATGGCGTCGGCCTGCATCGGCGCGAGCACCTTTATCGGAGTGCCGCTGTCGATGCCCGTCAGCATTGCGGGGAAGGAGTTGACGCAGAGGTCGAGGTGCTTCTGCGCGAAGAGCGAGGTCGTCTCCGCGCTGTTCTTCGAGACTATGACGTTGAGGCGGGCGACCTTCTTGCCGTCGGCGTAGAGGTCGAACTTCTCCTTCTCGACGACGGGCTTGAGCCAGACGCCGGAATCTTTGAACTTCTCGCCGCGCGCCATCGCCGCCATGAACGGCTCGTGATGCGTCGAAAGGCTGTAAGCCACGCGCAGCGTCGGGACTTCTTCAGCGAACGCCGCCGAGGCGAAAAGCGACGCCGCCGCGGCAAAGGCCGCAAGGAACGATTTTTTCATAGTGAGATTGTCTCCTTCTATAACAGCCCGCTTATCTCGCAGTTTTCGTGAACTGGAAGTCGAAGACTTGGTCCTGAACGTCGGCGAGCTTCTTGCCTTTCAGCGAGCCGGTGAGCTGTCCAAGCTCGTTGAGGATGTCGGGGTAGAGAGCAGCGTTCTTCATCCACGTCGGCGTTACGGTCGTGGAGAGGCCCATGACGGCCTTCGATATGACGGCGGGTTCGATTCCGAGCCAGTCTCCGGTGGCGACGGCGGCCTGGTCCTTATTCGCGAGGCACCACTGGCTCGTCACGTCCATCAGCTTCACGAAGGCGCGCAGCGCTTCGGGCTGCTCGGCTATCGCCTTGTCGCTCGCCGCTATGCAGCAGCAGGGGAAGTCTTCCCACGCGCCTGCCGGCTCGAGCTCCTTCATCTGGAGGACGACGTGGCCCTGTCCCTTCGCCTCGATGACCTCGGGCGTCGGGGCCGGGATGACGGCGAACTCGACCTGCTTCGCTATGAGCGCCGGGATGACGTTCGGGATGCCCTTAAGGTCCATCATGACGATGTCGGCCTGCTCCTTCGTCGCGTTGGCGTCGCCCGTCACGCGGAGGTTCGACTGCGCCATCGCGGCCTCGAAGACTATCTTCGGCGCGCTCGTCGGCGAGTGGTAGCCGACGGTCACGGGACGCTTGGAATCCTTGACGTACTTCTCGAAGGCTTCCCAGCCCTTAACGTCGATGTCCGTGCGCGAGACCATCGCTATGGCGTCGGACTGGAGCGGGGAGATGACCTTTATCTTAGCGCCGCTGTCGATGCCGGAGAGCATCGCGGGGAATGAGTTCGTCGTAAGGTCAAGGTGTCCCTGCGCGAAGAGCGTCGTAGCTTCAGAGCCGCTCTTCGTCACGATGACTTCAAGACGCGCGACTTTCTTGCCGTTGTCGTAAAGGTCGAACTTCTCCTTCGGGACGATCGGCTTGAGCCATACGCCGTTATCCTTCAGATTCTCTCCCTCCGCCATAGCGACCATGAAGGCCTGCTGGTGCGTCGTCATAGTGTAGCTCGCGCGGATGACGGGAACGTCCTCCGCGTACACGGGCGCGGCGAAGGCCGCCGCAAGAACTGCCAGAACAAGCGCCAATAACTTTTTCATGAAACACAGCTCTCCTTTATGAAGTTGGATATATTCCAACAGACGCGACCGCGCGCGCATTGCCGCAGCGAGCGCGCGGACGAGTCCGCAAGACTATGGGATAACGGAAAGATTGCAGGATTTTAGAAAAGGGCTATGCCGGAACGGTTCTCGGGCAAATCCATGCAATCGTGCGCCACGCGCATCGCGCAGAGTCCGCAGCGTCACGTCATTATGGATTCGCCTCCCCTTCCGGTTTTCGTATGAGAATGAAAGAACATTCTCTCCGATGAATTGTATAACACAAATTAAAAATTTGCCACGCGCAAAAGGCGCGCGCGGCGTGGATTTTGTGGCCGCGACTAAAAAGCTGCGGCTTGCTCTATGCGCGCGCCACGCGCTCTTTTTTCGTAATCACCGCGTAGGCCGCGGCGCATATCGCTACGGAGAGCAGCGAGCCGGCGGTCGTCGCGAGGCCCATCGGGAAGAGCGTCGCGGCGAAGAGTTTCGACGTGAGGTAGACGCCCGGGACGCGCACTAGGATTATCGAGGCGACGTTGTGCATGAACGAGAGGCCGGAGCGTCCGCAGGCGCAGAAATATCCGCTGAAGCAGAAATGCACGCCCGCGAAGATGCAGTCCCAGACGTAGCCGCGCATGTACTGCCCGCCGAGGCGCACGACCTCCGCGCCGCCCGCGCTCGACGGGTCGGTGAAGAGCGCGACGGCGGGCTCCGCGGCGAACTGCATCAGCACGGATACCGCCGCGCCGAAGGCGACGGCGATCATCGCCGCGTAGCGCAGCGTGAGACGCGCGCGCTCCGGCTTGCCCGCGCCGAGGTTCTGCGCGCCGAGCGCGGAGACGGCGGAGAGCATCGACGAGGGCACGAGGAATAGGAAGCTCATCATCTTTTCGACGATGCCGACGGCGGCCGCGTCGGCGAGGCCGCGCATGTTGACGATTATCGTGATTATGATGAAGGAAATCTGTATGAAGCCGTCCTGGAGCGTTATCGGGACGCCGATTTTGAGTATCTGCCCCATGACGGCGCGCTTCGGCCGCAGGTCGCTGCGCGAGACGGAGATTCCGCTTTCGCGGCGCGTTATGACGAAGAGCGCGAGCGCTACGCTCGCGGCCTGAGAGAGCGTCGTCGCGAGCGCCGCGCCCTCCGGCCCCATGCCGAGGCCTCCGATGAAAAGATAGTCGAGCGCGATGTTCGCGGCGCAGGCGGCGGCTACGAAGTACATCGGGCTTTTCGTGTCGCCGAGGCCGCGGAATATCGAGCTGATTATGTTGTAGGCGGTGATGAAGGGGACGCCCGCGAAGCAGATTTTGAGGTATGCCGCAGTGCCGCCCACGGCGTCCGCGGGTGTGGACATGACGGCGACGATTTCATCCGCGAGCGCGAAGAGCACGACGGTGAGCGCAAGCGAGAGCGCCATGAATAGCGTGACGGTGTTTCCTATAGCGCAGGCGGCGCGCCCGCGGTCTCCCGCGCCGACCGCGCGCCCTATCGCGACGGTCGAGCCCATCGCGAGGCCGACTATCATGACGGTCAGCATGTGCATGACCTGCGAGCCTATCGCGACTGCGGTGATGTCCGCGACGCCGCGGAACTGTCCCGTGATGAAGAGGTCCGCCATTCCGTAGAGCGTCTGCAAGAAGTAGGATAAAAGGTACGGCAGCGAGAAATATACGATATTTTTGAAGACGCCGCCGGTCGTGAGGTTTCTCTCCATTTTATAATCACCGCGCAAATCCTATAACATGAGCGCGGAGGCCGCAAGCGGGGCGGAACGCGCGAAAGCCGCATAAGAGGCCGAACAGGCCGCGCATTATCACGACTGAATTTTGCACGAAAGACGGCCATTTCGTCATGCCGCGCTTCGACGCGGCATCCAGAGTCGTTAAAGACCGTGACGCATGGGAGTTTAGAGCCGCTAGATTCCGCGTCAGGCGCGGAATGACGAGATTAGCCTTACTTCACGTAACGTAAACAGCCATAAGCGTGTCACGGGTTCTACGCTGGCGCGTTGTTTTAACGCAAAGCGGAATTTTCGTTTTTCGCAGCGCCGTCCGCGCGCCGCTTTTTGTCCACGCGACTAAAAAATCCGTTTTATCCGAACGAAACCGCGAACGGCGTAAGCTTTCGCGGCGCGGATGTGATATATTTATCCAATGTAAAATTTATGTAACAGTCGTAAAGGACGGTGGGAACAGATGACGTGATCATGCGGCGGTAAAATGCACGGGATGCATTGTGCGGACGCGGGCGTCGTCTTTTCGCGCCGTTTTCGCTTGATTTAAGCCGGCACTCCGCTCCGATAACTTTTCCCATGCAGCATATTCGCCGCGCGCGCGTACTGACGCGCGCCGTTTACGTTTGCCGCAACGCGGCGCATCGCCGCGCGGAAAAAATATATATCCATATCAAAGGAGTGCTGTTGTCATGAGAATGAAGAAGTTTGCTCTCGCGGCGCTGGCGTGCATCTTCGCCGCCTCGGCCGCCGTCGCGGCTCCGCTCGACGTTTTCAAGGGGCAGAAGGGCGAAGTGGACATCGCGGGAGGCACCGCGCACATCCCCGTCATGCAGGAGGCGGCGAAGCGCATAATGACGCTTAATCCCGACATCCGCATCACCGTCGCGGGCGGCGGCTCCGGCGTCGGCGTGAAGCAGGTCGGCGAAGGGCTCGTCGAGATAGGAAACACGGGACGCCCGCTGAAGGCCGAAGAGGTCGAGAAGTACGGGCTTAAGACCTTCCCGTTCGCCATCGACGGCGTCGCGGTTGTCGTGCATCCGTCGAACGCGGTGGCCGAGCTGACCTTCGCGCAGGTCGCGGACATCTACGCGGGCAAGATTACGAACTGGAAGGAAGTCGGCGGCGCGGACGCGAAGATAAACCTCTACGTCCGTGAGGACGGCAGCGGCACGCGCGAGGTCTTCACCGACAAGGCCATCAAGGGCGGCGAGGTCGCGGCTTCCGCGAACGTCGTGAACTCGAACGGCGCTATGAAGACCGCCGTCGCGAAGGACGCGAACGCCATCGGCTACGTCGGCATCGGCCACATCGACGAGTCCGTGAAGGCTCCGAAGCTCGAAGGCATGACCGCGACGCAGGAGAACGCCGCGAACGGAAGCTACACCGTCGTGCGCGACCTCTTCATGAACACGAAGGGCGACCCGCAGGGGCTGACGGCGCTCTTCATCGACTACATCTACTCGCCCGAGGGCGCGGAGATCATCGCCGACTGCGGCTACATCCCCATCCCGAAGAAGTAACGAAATCCGGCGGGGCGCCGAAATTCCGCTTCGCCTGTTTTGGAAAAACACAAATGAATATGTCGCTCCGGCAATTTTCTGGCCGGAGCCTCCGTCATTAAACGTTAGAGACGGCGAGGCAGCGGATGTGATTCTTTGGCGCCTCTAGCGTTTATTGCCGGCATGACATAGTTCTTGTTATTAATTGAGCAAGTGTAAAGTATAATCTCTACGTCCCTATGCTGGAGGTCCTGAGCAGGAGCATTCTCAGGACGACATAATTTTTATTACTTAAAAGAATTTGTTCAATATCATGTCGAAACCTGTTAAATCCCCGTTTATATTGAAGGCCTCCGCCGTCTACGTGACGGCGCTGCTTTCGTGCGTCTTCGTCTTTATCATAGTCTGCGCCGCCGACGGCTTCTTCATGGGCGGGCGCGGCCTTTTCACATCAGTTTGGCTGCCGGAGACCAAACAGTTCGGCATCCTGCCAGTCATGGCGGCGACGGCGGCGCTCTCGCTCTCGTCGCTCGCGCTCGGCTGGCTCGTATCGTTCGGCTGCGTCTGCTACATCCACGGCTTCGGCGGAAAGCGCGGCGGCGCGCTGCTTCTCTCGCTGCTGCGCGTGATGACGGCGATTCCGACCGTCGTCTACGGCTTCGCCTCCGTCTTTCTTCTCGTCCCGATCGTCAGAAACGGCTTCGGCGGCTCGGGGCTTTCGTGGTTCACCGCCACGCTGATACTGGCTTTATTGATAACCCCGACTATGGTGCTGGTCATGGACGGCGCCGTCGAGCAGGCCGCGCGCGAAAGCGGCCTCACGGCCGCGGCGCTCGGCTTCTCGCGCGCGGAGCACCTCGTCTTCGTCGTGCTGCCCTCGTGTAAGGAATGGCTCTGGGGCGCGGCGCTGCTCGGCTTCGGACGCGCGGCGGGCGACACGATGATTCCGACGATGCTCGCGGGCAACGCCGTGCAGTACCCGACCTCGCCGCTTAACGCGATACGGACGCTGACGGCGCACATCGGCCTCGTGCTTTCGTCGGACGTCGGCGGCACGGCCTACTACTCGCTCTTCGCCGCGGGCGGCGTGCTGCTCGCGCTCTCCGCGGGTGCGAACCTCGTCTTCCGCGCGATAAGAAAGGACAAAAAATCATGAGGGCGAAGCTGATTCTCTGCCGCGCGCTCGCCTACGCGGGAGCCGCATACGTCGCGGGATGCTGCGGCGCGCTGATATTCTTCATCGTAAGCCGCGGCCTGCCGGTGCTCGGGCCGAAGCTCTTCTTCGGCGACACTCCGGCGCTCGACGCGATCCTCGGACTGCGCCCCGTCTGGGACGGGATATGGCCAGCGCTCGCGGGAACGCTCTGCCTCGTCGTGCTGACGACGCTGATGGCGGCGCTCCCCGGGATATGCTTCGGCCTCTACCTCGCGCGCTTCGCGAAGGGGCGCGTCAAGGAGCGGCTCTCGCTCGGCGTCGACCTGCTCGCGAGCGTGCCGTCGATAGTCATGGGGCTCTTCGGCTTCGTCCTGATACTCGCGCTGCGGCGCACCTTCGCGCCCGAGGCGACGACCTGCATCTTCCTCGCCGCCTTCTGCATGGCGCTGCTCGTCATGCCCTCGCTCGTAGTCAGCACGCGCTCCTCGGTCGAGAGCCTGCCGCCAGCGCTCTATTTCACCGGCGCGGCGCTCGGCCTCACGGAGGGGCAGATTCTCCGCCGCCTGCTCGTCCCCGCCGCCGCGCGCGGGATCTTGGGCGGCCTCATGCTGGCGATGGGGCGCGCCGCCGAGGATACGGCGGTCATAATGCTGACGGGCGTGGTCGTAAATTCCGGAATGCCGGCCGGGCTCGGCGCGAAGTTCGAGGCCCTGCCTTTTCTCATATATTACACGGCGGCGCAGTACATGGACGAAAACGAGCTGCTGCGCGGCTTCGGCGCGGCGCTGGTGCTGCTTCTGCTCTCCGCGGCGCTGATGGGCGCTGCGTGGCTTTGCCAGAGAAGCATGGAACGCCGCTGGAAGGGTATAAGGTGACGAAAATTGGAAAACTGCGCTGAAATAAAAGAGCTGCGCGTCTCATTCGGCGGCGCGGAGGCGCTGCACGGAATAACGGCGGATTTCCCGCTCCGCGGCATCACGGTGCTGCTCGGGCGCTCCGGCTCAGGCAAATCGACGCTGCTGCGCTCGCTCAACAGGCTCAACGAATGCTTCGACGATTACGACGGAAGCGGAAGCGTGAAGCTGCTGATAAACGGAAAGATGACGGAAATCTACGGCGATTCCGCGCCCGAGCCCGCGGCGGTGCGCCGCAGGGCCGGGATGGTCTTTCAGGTGCCGAACCCGCTGCCGCTCTCGCTGCGCAAAAACATCACGCTGCCGCTCGAGCTGACGCTCGGCATGGGAAAGCGCGAAGCCGAGGAACGCATGGAGCAGAGCCTGCGCCGCGCCGGACTCTGGGACGAGGTCAAGGACCGCCTCAACGACGCCGCCTCCGGCTTCTCGGGCGGACAGCAGCAGAGGATGTGCCTCGCGCGCACATTGGCGCTTGAGCCTGACATCCTGCTCCTCGACGAGCCGACGGCCTCGCTCGACCGCCGCTCTGCGGACACCATCGAAACCCTGCTCGAAGAACTGCGCGAAACCATCCCGATAATAATGGTCTCCCACAGCCTGCCGCAGGCGCTGCGCCTCGCCGCGCGCTTCTTCGTCATGAGCGAGGGGAAAATCGTGAGAGCCCTGACGCGCGGGGAAATTCCCGACGGCGGCGAAGAGGGCGAAAAATTCCTCGAGAGTTTGCTCTAGCCGAAATTTTGCGCGCCGCGGAGAAATTTTCCGAGCGGCGCGCTTTTTTAATGTTATTCTAATAATCGCGAACTATACTTATCTCAGAAAGATTTCAGAGACGAAATCGAGAGAATACAAGGAGGAAACGGAATGAAGAAGTTCATAGGAATAATGGCGGTACTTACGGTAATTTTCGGAATCACGGCGGCGGCGAACGCGGCGCAGATCACCGAGGCGCAGGCGAAGGAAATAGCGCTCAAGCACGCGGGCGTCACGGCGCAGCAGGCGAACTTCACGAAGATGAAGCTCGACAGGGACTTCGGACGCACGGAATACGAGCTTGAGTTCTTCGTCGGCAACGTAGAGTACGACTACGAGATAGACGCGGCGGACGGCACTGTCCGCAAGTTCTCGCGCGAGACCCACGCTGTCGCCCCGTTCCAGAACGGAGGCCAGCCGGGACAGCCCGGACAGGGTCTGATAGGCGAGCAGAAGGCGATACAGATAGCGCTTTCGAGGGTGCCCGGAGCGAAGCCCGAGCATGTGCGCGAGCTGAAGCTTGACTACGACGACGGCATGCAGCTCTACGAGGGAGAGATTTTCTACAACTTCCGCGAGTACGAGTTCGAGATCAACGCCGTGACCGGCGAGGTAGTGGGCTGGGAGATAGACTAGTCCGCGGACGGAACGAACGGGAGCCGGCGCTTCGCCGGCTCTTTTCGTATCGTCCGGACGGCGCGCGGTTCGCCCGCGGCGCATATAATAGAGACGAAGGCTGCGCGGAAGGAGCGGTAAGATGAGGATACTTGTCGCGGAAGACGAAAGGGATTTGAACAGGCTGATATCGGAAGCGCTCGAGGACGCCGGGTACAGCGTGGACCGCTGCTACGACGGCGGCGAGGCGCTCGATTTCTTGGAATGCGCCGTTTACGACGCCGCGGTGCTCGATATACTGATGCCCGTCAAAAGCGGGCGCGAGGTGGTGCGCGAGCTGCGCGCGCAGGGGATATCGACGCCGGTGCTATTCCTCACGGCGCTCGACGGCGTGGACGACCGCGTCGCTGGCCTCGACGACGGAGCGGACGACTATCTCGTAAAGCCCTTCGCCTTTCCGGAGCTGCTCGCGCGGCTGCGCGCCATCACGCGCAAATATTCGCAGGCAAAGAGCGCGACGCTCACCGCGGGCGACCTGACGCTCGACACCGCGTCGCGCAGGGTCTCGCGCGGCGGGCGCGAGATAAGCCTCTCCGCGAAGGAATTCGCGATACTCGAATACCTCATGCGCAGCAAGGGCGCGGCCGTCTCGCGCGAAAAGATAGAGAACAACGCGTGGAACTACGACTACGAGGGCGGCTCCAACGTCGTAGACGTATATATAAGCTACCTGCGCCGCAAGATAGACGACGGCTTCGAGCAGAAGCTGATCCACACCGTGCGCGGCGCTGGCTGGATGATAAAGGAGCCGGAATAGCATGGCGCTCCGCCTCTCCGTCAAGGCGCGCGTCACCGCGTGGTTCACGGCGCTGATGCTGCTCGTCACGGCGGCGGCGCTCGGCTTCATCGTCGCGCTCGGCGGCACGATGCTCGAGGGCATCGCGAAGGCGAACCTCTCGCGCGCCGTGCAGGTGAACGCCGGAGCCGTCGAATACTACCGCGACGAAAGAAGCGAGAAATTCGAGCTCGACGACGATTTCTCCCCGAACATCTTCGGAAGCCGCTGCGCCGTCTACACCGGCGAAGGGCGGCTGCTGACCGGCGTCATGCCCGACGGGCTCGGCGCGGGAGAGCCTTTCGTTGCGGGGCCGCCGAGGCTCGTCAGCGGAGGCGGGCAGCGCTTCTACATCTGCGACCTACCGATTTCCGGCGGCGCGCTGTGGGTGCGCGGCGTCACGACCGCGGAGGAGGCCGAGGTGTTCTTCTCCTCGATGGCGCGGCTCTCGTTCGTCATCCTGCCGGTGCTCGTGCTCATAGGCGCGGCTGGCGGGTACTTCATAGTGCGCCGCGCCTTCCGCCCGATAGACCGCATGATAGCCGCCGCCGACGCGATAAACGAAGGCAGCGACCTCTCCGCGCGCATCGGCCTGCCGCCGAAGGACGACGAGATACACAGAATAGCCGCGGCCTTCGACAGAATGCTCGCGCGCCTCGAAGCCTCGTTTGAATCCGAAAAACAATTCGCCTCCGACGCCTCGCACGAGCTGCGCACGCCGACCGCCGTCATCCTCGCGCAGTGCTCCGCGCTCGAAAAAGAGGGGCTGACCGAAAAAGACTACAAAAAGGGAATATCCGCGATAGACCGCCAGGCGCAGAAAATGTCGCGCCTCATCAGCCGCCTGCTCAACATCACGCGCCTCGAGCAGGGCACGGTAAAGGCGCAGTTCGAGCGCGCCGACCTGAGCGAGCTCGCCTCCGTCGTCTGCCGCGAAATGTCCTCCGTGCATCCCGACGCCGAGCTGTCCTCGGAGATAGAGCCGGGAATCTACGCCGAGCTCGACGTGGCGCTGATGAGCCGCCTCATCGAGAACCTCGTCGAAAACGCCTTCAAATACGGCGGCGGCAAAGTTCGCGTGACGCTGCGCTGCGAGGGCGGAAACATAAAGCTCGCCGTCAGCGACGACGGCGCGGGCATACCGCCCGAGGAGCTGCCGAAAATCTGGCAGCGCTTCTACCGCTCCGACAAATCGCGCTCAAGCGGCGGCCTGGGCCTCGGCCTCTCGCTCGTCAAACAAATAGCCGGCCTCCACAACGCGCGCGTAACAGCCGAAAGCGAGCCTGGCAAAGGCAGCGTCTTCACGCTGACGATGGCTGAGAGGTAAGGGCGCGAAGCAAGCACGCGGAGGCGCATAAACAGGACAAAGCCGGTGCCTCGCTGAAAAAGCGGCCCGGCTCCGCGTTTTCGCCGCGCCCATATCCCGCGACAGAACGGCGGCGCGGGCATATAATTTCAGCATCGGAGTTAAACTCGAAGGGGGAGCGGAAATGAACGTCGTTCAGATAATATTCAGCCCGACCGGCGGAACGCGCCGCGCCGCGGAAATCATAGCGGCGGAGCTCGGGACGGCCGGAGCCGTCGTGGACTTGACGGAGGCGGGCGCGGATTTTTCTTCGGTCACGTTGAACCAGGATGATGTCGCGATTATAGCGGCGCCGTCGTTCGCGGGGCGCGTGCCTGCGCTCGCGGCGTCGCGTCTCGCGCAGATACGCGGCGGCGGCGCGGCCTGCGTCGCGCTCTGCGTCTACGGCAACCGCGCCTACGAGGACACGCTGCTCGAATTGAGCGACGCGGCCTCGCGCTGCGGCTTCCGCGTCGCCGCCGGCGTCGCGGCGGTCGCCGAACACTCCGTCGTGCGCGCCTACGCGGCGGGACGGCCCGACGAAAAGGATGTTGAGACGCTGAAAAGCTTCGCGCGCGAGATCGCCGCGAAAATCCGCCGCGGCGCGGACGGCGGCGTCCCCGCGATGCCCGGCAATCGTCCCTACAAGGAGCTTTCGGGCGGAGGCACGCTCATGCCGCGCGCGGGCGAGGGCTGCGTCCGCTGCGGCCTCTGCGCGCGGAAGTGTCCCGCGCGGGCAATAAGTGCGGAAGACCCCTCCGTCACGGACGCGGGCAAGTGCGTCTCATGTATGCGCTGCGTCTCCGTCTGCCCGCGCTCGGCCCGCGCCGTGGACGCGAACATAATTGCCGCCGTCGCGCTCAAGCTCAAGGACGCCTGCTCGGTCAGAAAAGAGCCGGAGCTTTTTATATAACGGCGTAAAACGCGCGCGCCCGCCGCGGTTTGCACCAAACGCCGCAAAGCGAGGAAAAACGCAAAAAACCTGCGGCGCGTCCGTTTTCATAACGAACATAAAAACAAGACGAAGGCCGTAAACGCACTAAACACGCGCGGCCTTCGCCTCATTTTCATAAATGTTCGAAAACGCCATAAACTCGGCGCCTCGCAGAAAAAAACGGCGCTGTGTAGCTAGCATTTGCACACTATATACCGCGTTTATACTCGTTCAGCTTTTTAAGAGAACGCCTGTTATAGTCACTTGCTACGAAAATAAGCAACCCAGTCTATTTTCATTCTCGCCTACGATTCGCTTTCCTGACCTGTTAACCAAAAAACAGAAGAAATTATGTCATTCCCGCAATCCTCTGGCGGGAATCTCCGTGGTAAACGTTAGAGACGGCAAAGTGTTCTATGTGCTCCGTTTCTGCCTCTAACGAATAGGGCGGAGGCTCCAGAGGGTCCGCCCCGCTTCATCGGGCGCAGAAAATTTCTGGGGCGACATAGTTTTTGTTAAAAGTTTAGCAATTATAATCGTCATTCCGCGCTTGACGCGGAAACCGGCGGCTTCAAATTCATTCCACAACCATACAAAAACGAGGCGAAGGTCGCAAACGCATCAATCGCACGCTGCCTTCGCCTTATTTCCATAAATTTGCGAAAACGCCAAAAACCCGGTGCCTCGCAGAAAAAACGGAGCTGCGCAGCTAGCGTTTGCCGCGTATATGACGCGTTTACACGACATAGGCGCGACACGCGGCAATGCCAGTGCGTAATCCAACGTCCCGCGCGCGCAGCTCTCTTGTTACGTGTGTGAAGAGGTGTCCTTGTGTGGCGCTTGGGGGCAAGCGAGCCTGAACCTTGCGAGGCGCTGAAAAAATTATATTTACGGCACGGCTAGCGAGCGCAAAAAACGCGGCGCGGACGTAAGCCGTTCCGCGCCGCGTTTGGGCGTTTCGATTCGTTTTACTCCGCAGCTTTGAGGCCGCGGAATTTCTAAATATCGTCGCAGGCCGAGTACACCGGCACCTTGTCGATGATTTTGAAGCCGTAGTTGATATAGAACGGGAGCCCCGCCTCGGTTGCGAGCAGGACGAGCGGCTTCTTCTCCGGCAGGGCCGCGGTGACGCCGTCCATCAGCTTCGCGGCGAGCCCCTGCCTGCGGCGCTCCGGCACTGTCGCGAAGTAGTAAAGGCCGTAGGCCTCGTCGGTCTCGTGGATGAGCGCGGTCGATACGTACCGGCCATGCTCTTCGAGCGCGAAAGCGCGGTTTTTCGGGTGGTTCGCAAGATATTCGCCGAACGGCACGTAGGCTTTGGCAGCCTTTCCGGCCTCGCCGCCGAAGGCGTACCACGCCGCCTCGCCCCAGCGCGCGGCGTCCTCCGCCGTAACGGCGGCGACCTCCGGCGAACCGTGCCCGCGCTCGGCCTCGACGGGAAGGTACATCGAGGTGTATATCCTGCGCCGCTCTATGCCGCGTTCCTCAAGCGTGCGCGCTATCGAGTGCGGCGTCTGCGGCAGCCACGGCGTCACGAACTCCGCGCCGCGCTCCGCGAAGAAGCGCGCGGCCTTCTCTACGTCGTCGGCGCATGCGCCGCTCGCGAGCAGCGCGTAATTCTCGCCGGCGTGCGGCTGTCCGCTCGCCGCGGCGAGGGACGCGCCCCCGAGCGGCAGCAGGCCGCCCCCCGGCGCGCCGCCGAGCATCCCGGCGAACGAAAAGAAATTTTTGTCGAAAATTCCGGCAAAATCCATTGGCAACCTCTCCTTATACGTTGTTCGAACAAGCCGCGCGCAGCCTTGCGCCCGCGCGGCCCGGCGTCGTCGGTTTTTCACCAGAAAGAGCCCCGCGCCTTCAAGCGCCGCGTTCGGAAGGAACTTCAAAAAACGCCTCTTTCTTCGTAAGTTAATTATAATATTTACATCGATTGTGTGAACGCATTTTTATAAAAATAGGGCAATTTACGTGAAAAGAGGAAAAAAGATGCAGAACAAGAAGAAGAACAAGAAGCTCACGGAGGGCGAGGGCTTCACGCTCGCGCAGGAACAGCCGCTCGGCCTCTCCATCGGCGCGCTGCTCGGCGTCCCGCAGAAGGAGCGCTCCGACGAGAACGAAGAAAAGAAGGCTGAGCCGCAATCCGCGCGCGGCGCGAAAGCCGAGGCCGCCGCGCCGCCGAAAATCTCAAAGGTCGCGCTCCAGCGCCAGCGCGCGGGACGCGGCGGCAAAACCGTCACGCTCGTTATACTTCCGCAGGACTACAAAGGCGACACAGCCGCGCTAGCGAAAGAGCTGCGCAAGGGCCTCGGCTGCGGCTCGACGATAGAGGACGGAAAAATCGTCCTCCAGGGCGACATAGCCGACCGCGCCGAGGCGTGGTTCACCAAAAAAGGCGTGGCGAAGATCACGAAAAGCGCTTAAAAAGAGTTATATATATTTGATTTATACTGACTAAATAAAATTACGGAGCGGCAAAAGGTTCAGCGCGAACGGTGAAACGCCCAGCCGTTCAAAAAACGCCGCGCGGACGTTAAGGCCTGGCGCGTCGCCGCCGCGCCGAGGGTACGGCCTGCGCCGCAGCGCCGCGCTTTGTATGCTCCGACGCTCGGGAATTTGGAGACGCCGTATTATTATGCGACGAGCGCGGAATGACGAAATCCGGCTGTTTCATTCTTTATACGAGAAGCCGGTATAAAACAGTACGCGTTGATTTGAGTGCAAGCATTAATGCCGGCGGCGGCGTACTTTGCTGCACACGACGGGGCTGAGAAGACGCGGCCGCACAACGCCTCTCGGCCTCGCGCTGCGCAGCGCGCGCCGTGCCTTACTGACATAGCCTCTGAATGCGCGCACAAAAATTCCGCCCCGCTTCGCCGCGTAACGCCGCGCGAAGCAGGGCGGTTCTTTCCTTTATATATACGCTATACGCGCCCGCCGTCCGCGCGGCTCCGGCGTTTTGCGCTACGCCGCGTGCTTCACGGCTGCCCCCGCCTCGGCGCGGCGCGCGCAGAGGACGAACGCCGCGGCTGAGACCAGCACGCCCGGGACTATCGGGTGGACCGCGCCGATGATTCCGGGCGCGGCTATGCCTGTTATGGACATCGAGGTTGAAGCGTAGCCGAGGGCGTACCACGCTATCGAGCCGATGAAGCCGGAGAGCGAGCTGGCCGTCGCGGCCGCGGGGCCGGCCTTCGGGCCGAAGGCGAGCAGCCAGAGGTACGGGGCCATTATCGCGCAGGCCAGCAGAGTCCAGCTCGTCGCGCAGATGACGGCGATTATCGACGAGCTTTTAAGCGCGAAGAGACCGCTGCCGAGCGCGCAGAAAATAACGGTGATCCGCCACGGCCAGCCGTGCAGCTCGCGCTTCAGCACGTCGCGCCCGAGGCTGCCGCTCGCTATGTGCAGCAGCGCCGAGGCCGTCGAGAGCGATGCGGATACTATTGCGAGCGCGAAAAGCTGCTGTCCCGCCGCGGGGAGAAGCCTGTGGACGAGGATGGGTAGCACCGTGTCCGGGTCAGTGATGCCGTCGCCGAGCATGACGCGGGAGAGGGCGCTTGCGAAGTACGCTCCGCCGACGACCACCGAAAGCGCGAGCATCGCAAGCGGCGCGGCCTTGCGCGTCTCCTCCTGGCTGCGCAGCGCGAAATGGCGCTGGATGAGCTGCGGCTGCGCCCAGATGCCGACCGACGTGACGACCGCGAGGAAGACTATGTTAAGCCCGCCCGCGCCGCTCGAAAGCGCGAGGAACCCGTTGTCCGCGCCTTCAGTCGGCGGAAGCGCCGCAAGCTGGCGCAGCCCCTCCGCGGGGCCGCCGACCGCGTGGAAGAGCGCGACGAGCAGCGCGCCTATGCCTACGATCATGATGAGCCCCTGCAAAGCCTCGGTGTAAAGCACGCCGCGCAGCCCGCCCCAGATGACCGAAAGGCCGACCACAGCGACGAGCAGCGCGAGCGCCGCGTTCACCGAAATCGGGATGACGCCCGCGACCATCACAGCCGCGCCCTTAAAGACCGCCGAGCCGTAGACGACAAGCAGGACGACGGAAATCGCGCCTATAAAAGTCTGGAGGAACGGAGCCTTGTAAGCCTTCGCAAGAAGCTCCGCCGGCGTGCGCGCGTCGAGCTTCCTCTGCCACAGCCGTGTCGGCCACGCGAGGTACCTGTAAACGAACCACGTTCCGAACCAGACGTTGCCGGCCGCGACAAGCAGCATCTGAAGGCCGAAAAGGTAGCAGAGCCCGCCGAAGCCGACGAGCGCGACCGCCGAAATATACGTAGCGACATAGGCGAGCGCCTGCACCGCGACGCCGACCTTGCCGGGCAGCAGCGCGTCGTGGCTGCGCGAGTACTTTGCAATAAAGACGAGTATAAGAGCGTAGCCGGCCCAGAGCAGCACGAAGGCGGTCATCTTACCTCACCCTCTTGACGAGCATCGCCACGGACCACGCCGTACTCCAGATAAGCGAACCTCCGGCGCAGAGCACCCATAAATCCATTCCAAACATAACACATTCTCCTCTCAAATTTTTGCCTGAAGTTTATATTTGATGCGAGCACAAAAAAGAACCGCCTGCCCCGGAGGGCGGCGGTTCTTTGAAGCTGCTTGCACGTATTACTCTATGCGCTCATTACTTCGAAGAAAACACCAAAAGCCCCGAGGCGTCGTATGCGCGGGGATAAGCGTAAGAGTAATAAAAATAGCGTTCAAACTCAAACATCCTCATCACACGAGCCTCCTTTTCCTTCGAAAATCTTTATCACTTTTCGCAACTAAAGCGAATAATACTATGCGCCCGCCGCATTGTCAATAGCCGAGTGGCGCAAATTTAGTAAACTTGTGCGGCTACACTCCCGCCTTTATCGCTTTTGCGTACTTTTTCCATAACCCCGTCTTGTGATACGCCCAGTCGAGCGCGAACATCAGGAACCAGCTTGAGACGTACAGATACCAGATGCCCGTGGGCGTGGGCCATACTGCCAGAAACGGGCCGATGGCGGCTATCCGGTAGGCGAACTGCGTTATGATGGAGACGACGAGGGGAAAAACAGTGTCGCCCGCGCCGCGGAAAAAGGCCTGCCAGACCGTGGCGAGGCTGTAAAAGACGAAGGCGGGCGCTATTATGTCGGTGCAGCGCTTCGCTTCGAAAAGCGCCGCTGCGTCCGACGAGAATATGGCGAGTATGGGCTTGGAGAACAGGAACAGCGCGAGCCAGAAGGCGAGAGAGACGGCGGCTCCCATGACGAAGCCGTTTTTCAGCCCCTGCTTCACGCGCTCGTCATGTCCCGCGCCGATGTTCTGCCCGACGAAGGTCATGACGGCGGTCGAAATCCCCGCGAGCGGGATGAGCATTATCCCTTCGATGCGAGATTCTATCGCGCGCCCCGCAATGACTGCGACGCCGAACTCGTTCGTCGCCTTCTGAAGCACCATCATCGATACCATCATCAGCGCGTTTTGCAGCCCCGTCGGGACGCCGAGCTTTACAATGAGCGCGAGCATTTTCCAGCTGAAGCGGAAGCCGCGCAGCCGCAGCGCGATGAGGCTGTCGGCCCGCCCGAGGTAGACGAGGCATCCAGCGAGCGAGACGGACTGCGCGATTACCGTGGCGAGCGCGAGGCCGCCGACGCCCATGCCGAGCACGGGGACGAAGAGCAGGTCGAGCGCGACGTTCAGCACCGCGGCCGCGCCGAGCAGCGCGAGCGGCGTGCGCGAATTGCCGACGGCGTTCAGAAGCGCGGCGATTATCGTATATCCGAGCGACGGGACGGCTCCAGCGAAGATTATCCGCAGATAAAAGGTCGACTGCTCCATAAGGCTCTCTGGCGTGGCGATGAGCCGCAGCACGGGCGCGGCGAGCAGGATGCCGAGCGCAGTGCAGAGCAGGCCGCAGACAACGAGCAGTACGACGCAGGTGTCGACCGCGCTTTTTACGCGCTCACGCTCGCCGGAGCCGTAGAGCTGCGAAATTATTATCGAAGCGCCGTGGCCGAGGCCGAGAAAGAGCAGCGTCATTACCCATATCACGTAAATGCTGTTTGAAATCGCGGCGAGAGCGTCGCTCCCGAGAAAGCGCCCCGCGATTACCGCGTCCGCCATACTGTAAGCCTGCTGAAGCAGCCCGCCCGCAGTCAGCGGAATTGCGAATGAAAGCATCTGACGGAAAGAGTCGCCCTCCGTCATGTTTATTTCTTTAGAGGCCATGCCGAGCACCTTTTCTTTGAAAATTCCGCGCGCGGAACGGCCCGCGCCGCAAGGTCAAGTTATTATAACCGCGGCGCGCGAAGAGTGTAAACGTCCCGCGCCGCCCTTCGCGCCGCGGCTGCGCACATAATAAATCAAAACGGGAAGAGCCTCAGGCCCTTCCCGTACGTTTGTCGGTTTTTTCAGAAATCTGCGTCCCGCCGCTAGAAATACAGCTCGTACTCCTGCGGGGTCGGCGCGTTGTAGACGTATTCCGCTTCGGCGCGTTTCGCCTTCGTCCAGAGTTCGATGAGTTTGGGCGGGAAGGCGGGCGCGAGGTATTCGTTGTCTTTCTGAAGGCCGTCGAGGACTGCGTTCAGGTTGAGCGGGAAGGTCAGCTCGTCCTTCGCGTCCTGGCTCTGATAGCCGAGCGCGACGGGGTCGAGGCCGCGCACGATTCCGTCGGCTCCGGCCAGCACCATCGCGGCGAGGAAGTAGTACAGGTTGCACGAGGCGTCGCCGGTGCGGTATTCGACGCGCGTCTCTTCTTTTTTGACGTAGCCCGGGATGCGCACTGCGGCCGCGCGCGAGCCTTTCGCGAAGGTTGCGGAGACCGGCGCTTCGTATCCGTGGACGAGACGGCGGTAGCTGTTCGTGCTGGGGCAGGCGAAGGCGAGCAGGCTTCCCGTAAGGCTGTGGCTCAGCATGCCGGCGGTGTAGGCCAGCCCTTCTTTGGAAAGATTGAAGAGAACCTCTCCTGGGAATATGGACTTTCCCTCTTTTTCGAGGAACTGATGGACGTGCATGCCGTTGCCGGGCATTTTATAGAGCGGCTTCGGCATGAAGGTCACGCAGAGGCCCCATTCCGAGGCCACCTGCTTGATGATCCATTTCGCAAGCGAGACCATGTCGGCCGCGCGCGCCATGTCCATGAAATCCAGCTCTATTTCAAGCTGCGAGACGGCGACCTCGTGATGGTGGTACTTCACGGGAATGCCTAGGACTTCCATCAGATGCACGGTTTCGTTGCGGAAGTCCGTATAGCAGTCCTCGGGCGGCAGCCTGTGGTAGGCGGCGTGCAGGCCGACGCGCGGCTTGTCGTCGCAGCCCTCGCCGAGACCCTCCGCCGACTTCACGCGGTAGAAGGCCTGATCCACGCCGGTCTTGTACTCCGTCTCTTCGAAGACGTAGTACTCAAGCTCGACGAGCACCTTCGCCGTGTCCGCTATGCCCTTTTCGCGCAGGAAGCCGCGCGCCGCGCGCACGACGTTGCGCGGATACTGTCCGAACGGCTCGCGCTCCGTGGAAACTACGTCGCAGAAGACGTGCAGAATTTTGTAGTCTCCGCGGATTTCATAAAAGGCCGTCTCCATGTCCGGTATGGCGACCATGTCGGAGTTGTTGACCTTGGCGTAGCCGTAGTTTGAAGCGTCGAAGCCGACGCCTTCGGCCAGCACCTTTGCCGAAACGTAGCCGCGCGGCAGCGCCACGCTGCGGATGTTCCCCGCGATGTCTACCATCAGCATGCTTAGGAAATCCGCTTCTTCAATATGGCCGTTGAAACGTTCGAGCTGCATCTCTATCCCTCCAAAGATATTGTGTAACTGAACCCCTTTGATACTTCTGTTTATACTGCGTGAAGTCCACACATTCTACCATGAAAAGTTAATAACACCAAATTCCGCGGGACTGGCGTGATTTCGCGGGAATCGAAAATTTTTGATTTTATGCAACGCACGTGCATTGCGTAAAACCGCCGTGCGTTATATAATCTATCTAAAGCGACACAGAGTTGCGATAATCTCATGAGTTTCTCAAAGGAGCGGAATTTTTTATGAAGAAGTTCTCATTCCTTGCTTTGGTATGCGCGCTGCTCGTCGCGGCGGCCCCAGCCTTCGCGGCGACGGAGCTTTTCGTCTTCGCGGCCGCGTCGATGAACGAGTCGATGACGGAAATTGCGGATATGTATAAGAAAGTCGCCCCAGACGTCAGCATCGTCTACAACTTCGATTCGAGCGGAACGCTGAAGACGCAGATCGAGCAGGGCGCGGAGTGCGACATCTTCATCTCTGCGGGGCAGAAGCAGATGGATCAGATCAACGACACGCACGTCATGCCCGGCACGCGCTTCAACATCGTCTCCAACAAGGTCGTCCTCATAGTCCCGAAGGGGAACAATCCGACCGGAATCGCCAGCTTCGACGACGTGGCGACCGACAAGGTGAAGCTCATAGCGCTCGGCAACTCGGACGTCCCCGTGGGCCAGTATTCGGAAGAGATATTCAAGCACATGGGAATCTGGGACAAGCTCAACAGCGATAACAAAATCTCATTCGCGAGCAATGTTAAAGAGGTCCTCGCGCAGACCGAAGCGGCTTCCGTCAGCTGCGGCGTAGTCTACGGCACAGACGCCGCCACGTCGGACAAGGTGGACGTAGTCGCCGGAGCGCCGGAAGGCTCGCACAAGCCGATAGTCTATCCCGCCGCGATAATGAAAGGCACGAAGAACGAGGCCGCGGCGAAGGCTTTCGTCGAATACCTCAAAGGGCCGGAAGCGACGGCGGTCTTTGAGAAGATAGGCTTTTCAATCCCGGAGAAATAACCCCTCAAGGTTTTCTCCTCTCTCCTCGTGAAAGGGAGCCGAAGGTCTCGGCTCCTTTTTTAACGTATAATAGGCGGCGCGCGGAAGCGCCTTGTAATTGGAGCGTGAGACTATGGACTGGTTTCCTTTATATAACTCGCTGCGCATAGCGGGAATTTCGACATTTATAACATTTTTCACGGGAATCTGCGCGGCGTACTATATTTCAAAACTTCCGAAATTCTCCAAGGGAGTCCTCGACTGCATCCTCACGCTGCCCATGGTGCTGCCGCCGACCGTCGTCGGCTTTTTTCTGCTTATGACCATCGGGCCGCTCGGCCCAGTCGGCGCGCCGGTGCTGGAAATTTTTCGGCGTCCGCCTGACGATGACGTGGTATTCCGCGATATTCGCCACCGCGATAGTTACATTCCCGCTCATGTACCGCACGGTGCGCGGCGCATTCGACGGCTTCGACCACAACCTCATATACAGCGCGCAGACGCTCGGGCTGTCGAACACGTACATCTTCTGGCGCGTCATGGTGCCGAACTGCAAGGACGGCATCCTTGCCGCGACGGTGCTGGCCTTCGCGCGCGCGCTCGCGATAGCGCGACGACGATGGATGGACCGGCTACATACCGCGCCGCACCGCGACAATATCGACGACGGTCTATCAGCTCTGGCGCGAAGGCAACGAAACGCTCGCCTACAAATGGGTCTTCGTCAACCTCGCAATATCGTTCATCGTCCTCGTCGCGGTCAACATGCTTGAAAACAGCTACCGCCAGCCCAAGGGCAAGGCCGCGAACCATACGATAGGCGAAGAATTCGAGAGAGGCGAAGAAAGAAGATGAGCGCGCTCGTAAAATTCCGCAAAAAATCTCGGCGCTTTCTCGCTCAGCGTGGATTTCGAGGCGGAGAACGAAGTCCTCGCGCTGCTCGGCGGCTCCGGCTGCGGCAAAAGCATGACGCTCAAATGTATAGCTGGGATAGTCACGCCCGACGAAGGGAAAATCGTCGTAGACGGCGTAACCTTCTTCGACTCCGAGCGCGCGTCAACCTCAGGCCGCAGCAGAGAGATGCGGCCTGCTCTTCCAGAACTACGCTCTCTTCCCGAACATGACGGCGAAGCAGAACATCATGACCGTCCTCGGCGCGGCGGCGGAGATGCGAAATCAGCAGAAGCACGATATAAAGAGATAGCGGAGAAATTTTTTATAACCGGGCTCGAAGAGCACTACCCCTCGCAGCTCTCCGGCGGGCAGCAGCAGCGCGTCGCGCTCGCGCGCATAATGGCGAGCGACCCCGCGATAATCATGCTCGACGAGCCGCTCTCGGCGCTCGACAGCTACCTGCGCTGGCAGCTCGAACTCAACCTCCAGCGCACGCTCGCGGAATTCCCCGGAACGACTCTCTACGTATCGCACAACCGCGACGAAGTCTACCGCCTCTGCGCGAAAGTATGCGTCATAAACAACGGGCGCTCAGAGCCGGTCAAAAGCGTAGCGGAATTCTTCGACGCGCCGCCGACGCTCACCGCGGCGATACTCTCCGGCTGCAAAAACTTCTCGCGCGCCGGGCGCATAGCCCCGCGCCGCATAAAGACATACGACTGGGGCGTGGAACTCAACTGCACGCGCGACGTCCCGGAAAACGCGAAATACGCGGGAATCCGCGCGCATTACATAAAACTCTCGAAAGAATACGCCGGCGAAGAAAACAGCTTCCCCGCCGAAATCGTCAGCGTGCGCGACGACGTTTTCACAACCATCGTCAACATCCGTCCCGAAGCCGCGCCCGCGCAAAGCGGCTTCGGGACGATAAGAGTAGAACTCTCCAAAGAAGAAGCGAAACAATACGCCGCAGGCGAAAAAATCCACGCCTCCATCAGCCCGAACGACGTAATGCCGCTGCTGCCGTAAAGCGCGAAAACCGCATAATCTGACAAAGAAAATATATTGTGCCATGGCTGCGGAATACGCCGCGGCGGCATAAGTAAACCCCGCCCTCGAGCGGCGCGGGCGGGGTCTCTGCATCGTCCCTTCAGGTTTGCTGCGGCATTGAAACTCTGGAGGGCTAAAAAAAGGAGGCTGAATGACTGTCTCTACAATTCCTGTACCGGGGCGGCGGCCCAGCTTCTGGCTGTGGAGACGAGGTAGTTGTCAAACATTGTGTCGAGCATCGAGAGGCCGCGGCGGTTCGTCGTCGTCACGATCTGAATGTTCATCGCCATGACGATTACCGTTACTATCAACAGGAAAGAGAAACGAATTTTGTCTTCCTTCGACATCTGCGTTGACCTCATTTCATAAAACCGTACTTCTTAAATCGGTAATTCTACGTATTGCTCGTTACGATTATTCTACCATTCATTGCAGCGTTGTTCAAGTCCGGCTTTACTCCGGCGCTTGATTTGTGCGTTTGCGGCGGCTGGGCAGGCTTTGCGCTGCGTCCGCGTATCGCGCGCGACGGGCTGGAACGGGGCGCGCGGCGCGGATTCACAGCCGGCGCGCCGGAGCGGCGGAATCGCGCCATTTTATGCCGTGGAATAAAAACGCCGCGGCGCGCAGAAATTTCCCATTCTTTGCCGCTGCGTTGCGTTGAATTAAAAATGTCATTCCACTTTGCTTTTTTCATATATTTTCTTTTGCGTTACAGTCATAAGGCATAATTTTACGAAGCGGCGTTGATTTGACGCGGAGGATGGTTGTATAATGAAAATGCGTATAGTTTTGTTTGTTCGTTGCATATACGCAATTTTCCATTGACGGCGCAGGCCGCGAATGTTTTATCGGGGAGACGATATAATGCTTGAAATCCATCTGAATATGTACCACGCTGTGGCGCTTGCGGCGGGGCTTTACTGGCTCGGCTCTTTTCTCTGCGAGAAGGTGCCCGTTTTCAAAAGATACTGCATTCCAGCGCCGCTCGTCGGCGGAGTCTGCTTCGCCGCGGTCAATACCGCTCTCTACGGGACCGGCACGGCTTTCATCTCTTTTGACGACACGCTTCAGGTCGTCTTCATGAACATTTTCTTCACGACTGTCGGCTTCACCGTCAGCCTCCAGCAGCTCAAGCGCGGCGGCAAGTCCGTCCTGCTCTGCCTGATTCTCGCTATTGTCATAACCTGCGCGCAGAACGCGCTGGGCGTCCTCGTCGTCGGCTCTTTCGGCGCGGATCCGCGGCTCGGCCTCTGCGCAGGCTCGATTTCGATGATCGGCGGCCCTGGAACGGCTGCGGCCTACGGTCAGGTGATGGAGGATATGGGCATCGCTGGCGCTTCCGTCGCAGGGCTTGCATGCGCGACTTTCGGCCTTGTCGCCGGTTCCGCCATGGGCGGGCCGACCGCGACGCGCAGGATTAAGAAGCAGGGGCTCAAATGTACCTGCAAGACTTCCGCGGCGTCCGGCGGCGAGGGCGACGGCACGTTCCGCAGCTCCGGCTCGCGGTTCGTCAACGGCTTTATGCTGCTGATGCTCGCGCTGGGGATAGGCAGCTTCATCGGAACGGAGCTTTCGAAAGCGTCCGGGATTACTTTTCCGAGCTATATCGGCGCGATGATAACGGCGGCCGTCGTGCGCAACGTCATAGATCTTGCGAAGCGCGATTTCCCGCTTGAAGAGGTTGAGGTCGTCGGCAATATGTCGCTGAGCCTTTTCCTCGCCATGGCGCTCGCCGGGCTTCAGCTCTGGCTGCTCGTCGGCCTCGCCGTGCCGCTTGTGGCGACGCTGGCGGCGCAGATGGCGATGATGTATCTTTTCGCCTATTTCGTCGTTTTCAACGTTATGGGGCGCGATTACGAGGCGGCCGTCATGACGGCGGGCTTCGTCGGCTTCGGCATGGGCGCGACTTCTAACGCGATGGCGAATATGCAGGCCATTACAAAGCGCTGCGGCCCCGCGCCGGTCGCCTATTTCGCAATACCGATGGTCGGCAGCCTTTTCATCGACTTTCTCAACGCGCTTGTAATAACGGGCGCCCTGAATTTCCTGACAAAGTAAATAAATATCAGATTCTGCCGAATAGCATAAGGCAGAACGCCGTCCCATGCCCGGCGCTGAGACCCCGGGCGGAGACGGCGTTTTTTATAATTGTATAATTTCACGCGCTCAGCGCGCGGCCATCGCGGCCTCGAAGCGCAGCAGGAAGGCCTTGACCTCAAGGCCGCCGCCGAAGCCGACGAGTTTTCCGTCCGAGCCTATGACGCGGTGGCAGGGGATTATTATCGCTATCGGGTTTCTGTTGTTGGCGAGGCCAGCGGCGCGGAAGCCTTTCGGCGAGCCGGCGGCGCGCGCTATGTCCGCGTAGGTCGCGGTCCTGCCGTACGGGATTTTTTGCAGCGCATCCCAGCAGCGCAGCTGGAAGGGTGTCCCCTTCGGCGCGAGCGGAAGTTCGAAGGCGCGACGCGAGCCGTCGAAATATTCCTCAAGCTGCCGCCTCGCCTCGGCGAGCAGCGGCGTCTCTTCAAAATTCAGCCCTTCCGGCAATTTACGGTCTTTCAGAAAGCTCAGCTCCGTCAGCCTGCCGTCCTCGGCGGCGAGCAGAATGCGCCCGACGCCCTCAAAACGGAGCTCCATGTAATTTTTCACGTCCCGTCACCGCCTGTCGTTAGCTAAAGTCAAAGCTTTTTCGCTCTTTATTATAACAGCGCGGAGGCCGCCGCGATATAAACGGCCTATTTTACATTACGTGATTGACTTATTGGAAAGATTTGTTAGACTATAATAGTTTTCTTCGGACGAAAAAATTTTTCGTTTATTATATGCGGCTTTCTCCTTTGGAATGGACGCGTACAGCGTTAGAAATGAAACTAAAAGGAGAATTATTATAAGAAACATTTATTATCAGTCATCTGATAAGTTGTTGAAGGAAACGCCGGAAAAACCGCCTCGCGCTGCGCGTGCCGCGAAGCTCGTCCAGAAGAAACTCCGGCGTAAACAAAAGAGGTAAAAATTATGGGCGGCAAAAAAACTGAAATTCTGCATTTTGACATCGAAGAGGGCCGGACGATAGACCTTCCAGTCGCCGTCGTCTCCGGCGACTCGCAGGGGCCGGAGGCCGTCGTAACGGCGGGCATCCACGGCGGCGAGTACGGCGGTATTTTCGCCGCGATCAGGCTTTTCCGCGAGCTCTCTCCTGCCGATATAAAAGGAAGCGTCAAGTTCATCACGGTCTGCGACACGGCGTCGTTCGAGACGCACGGTTCGCACCTCACCGCCGAGGGGGCGAACCTCAACCGCTGCTTCCCGGGCCGTCCCGGCGGCGGCTACGCGCAGTCGCTTGCGGCGAAGATCCTCGACGAGATCAAGGGCGCGGACTACCACATCGACCTGCACAGCGCGCTCCCGACGTGCACCTCCGTGCCGTTTTCGACATATCACCGCGGACGCAGCGGCGCGCTCAACGACGGTTCGCATGAGATCGCCTACTACTACGGCATCCCGAACATTGTGATAACGGAGACGGAAGGCCGCTGGCAGGACAAGGGCACCTGTTCGCGAGCGTCTATGAGAACATAGGCATACCATCCGCGCTCGTGCAGACCGGCACGGCCACCGGCAGCGAAAACGTCCGCCGCCACATCGCGGGACTGATGAACGTCCTCCGTCGTTTCGGCACGCTCAAGGGCTCGACCGCGGCCGTCGGACGTCCGCAGATTTACGAAAGTATGGAATGGATATACGCAAAGCGCTCCGGCCTTTACACAGCCGCCGCGGCCGTCGGCGACAAGGTGCGCCGCGGCCAGATGATAGGCTTCGTCGCCGACTGCTTCGGCACGCCGGTCGAAAAGATACTCTCGCCGATCAACGGGCGGCTGCTCGCCCAGGTGGACAACGCGGCCGTCGGGAAAAACGGCTATGTTGCAAGCGTCGGCGTGATGAGATAAAAGCGGCCATAAAAACAAAGAGCGGCGTCCTCCGTCCAGACGGCGGGACGCCCTCTTTTTTTGTGCGAAGGCCCGCACCCGATGTGAACGATGCGTTTTCTTGACATTGACGGAACGAATGTTTAATGTTATTGTTACAGTGCCGTAACGTGCGCCGCATGTGACGGCGGCGGACATAATAATATGCCGCGATTATACGAACTAAAAAATATATATGGAAGCGAGCGTGTCTTATGGACGTATCGTTCTTGTACTTTGTGAATGAAATGAGCTCCAACGCAATGCTGACCGTCACGGTTCTTCTTACGCTCGGCGTCATCTTCGTCAACGGATGGACCGACGCGCCCAACGCCATCGCTACATGTATAACCACGCGCTGCATGGAGGCGCGCTCCGCCATCATAACCAGCGCGATTTTCAACTTCCTCGGCGTTCTTGTAATGACCCATATCAACAGCTCCGTAGCCGCCACCATAAGCAATATAGTCGATTTCGGAGGAGATACCGGCGCCGCGCTGACCGCACTCTGCGCGGCGCTGTTTTCTATCGTCGTGTACAGCGTCGGCGCCTCATACTTCGGCATACCGACCAGCGAAAGCCACAGCCTCATAGCGGGGCTCACGGGAGCCGCCTTTGCGATAAACAACGGCTTCGGCGCGGTCAACACGGCGGAATGGGTGAAGGTAATCTACGGCCTGGTGATGAGCCTCGCGCTCGGCTTCGGCAGCGGATGGTGCATCTGCCGCCTCATCACGATAGTCTGCGCCGGCATGGACAGGCGAAGGACCAACGTCTTCTTCCAGTACGCGCAGATCTTCGGCGCGGCGGCGATGAGCTTCATGCACGGCGCGCAGGACGGGCAGAAGTTCATCGGCGTCCTCTTCCTCGGCATGGCCTTCTGCGGCGGCGAGACGAGCGTCGCAGGCATCGCAATCCCGGTGTGGCTCATGCTGCTGTGCAGCACCGTCATGGGCGTCGGCACCAGCGTCGGCGGAGAGAAGATAATCCGCTCCGTAGGCATGGACATGGTGCGGCTTGAAAAATACCAGGGCTTTTCCGCGGACCTCGCCGCCGCTTCGTGCCTGCTTCTTTCGAGCATCTTCGGCATCCCCGTATCGACGACGCACACGAAAACCAGCGCGATAATGGGCGTCGGCGCGGTCATGCGCCTTTCCGCGATAAACTTCGGCGTCGTCAAGGACATGATGCTGACGTGGATATTCACCTTCCCCGGCTGCGGCCTCA
>ENA-OQCL01000191-OQCL01000191.1-human-gut-metagenome-genome-assembly--contig:-NODE-191-length-33187-cov-9.577768_pt1 | contig 33187 bp, 39 predicted proteins | sample MGYA00242502_ERZ504586 | MGnify/ENA primary metagenome ERZ504586 (study PRJEB26092, sample SAMD00036316) | human gut metagenome | host: Homo sapiens | study: EMG produced TPA metagenomics assembly of... | reverse complement strand
AAAAAGCAAAGCTGGAAGCCCTTCAGACCATCCTGAAACGGATACACGCTTATCGTGACCACGGCTTTGAGGAACCGTTACTCGTTCCCATCGCCGCAAAGAAAACCGAAATGGTCCAGAAGGCTACGACGAAAGCCGCTCTCCGCGAAATCGCCTCTCCCCCCAACGCCTCATCACGACGGCAAGCACTGGACAGCATCGCCGTATAGCATCGACGAAGAGGAGTTGATTGCGTGGTCTCTCGCCTCGTATCAGGCGCCTCTCAACCATCTTGCCACTGAACGGATGATGACGCTGTTTCATCGTATCTACGGGAAAACGCCTGAAGAGGTCGCCCAGGAACGCGCCCGTAAATGGACAGCTTCCATCGACACCCATTGAGTCCGAAGGGGGGTTGAGACCGTATGATTACCAAAGAGTTGATTCGCGAAGGAATCGAACGGCATCTCGTCACGTTCGACGTTGACCCGAATATTGGCGACGGAACCGTATGCCGTATCGGCGATGGCTGGTTCTATTTCGGCGGCATCGAGGCCGAAGAAGCATCTCCCGAAGAATACGTCAAGAACGTCCCTATGGACGACATCGTCTCAGAAATCCATGACGTTTTAGACGACTTCCGGAATATCGACGTGTTCAAGGATGAGTACGATTACTACGAATCTGTTTTGACCACGAAAAATTGAAAATCGAAAGGAGCTTTTCTATCATTGCCATTAACGACAATTACGACACATTGACCCGAACAGCGTGAACAACGATTTTGCGGGTATTAAGAACTGGTTCAACGAGTTTTACGCCGCGATACCAGCCGCAAGATTCGGCTGTCCAGAAGGCCAAGGGAGAGCGTGGAGTGCCGCTGACGGTCAATGTTCCGTACGGCTATGTAAAAGACCCGGAAAACCCGAAGCATTGGCTTGTTGACCCGGAAGCGGCTGCGATTGTGAAGCGCATCTTCTCCATGTGCATGGAGGGACGTGGCCCGACCCAAATTGCAAACCAACTGTGGGTGGACAAAGTTCTGACTCCCACCGCCTACAAGCTGAGCCATGGCCGGAGTACAAACGCACCTGCCCCGGAAGACCCTTACCGCTGGGATAAAAGAGCAGTAAGTTTGATTCTGGAACGCCGGGAGTACACTGGCTGCACAGTCAACTTCAAGACCTATACTAACTCTATCTGGGATAAAAAGAGACATTTGAATCCTGTGGAAAATCAGGCTATCTTCCCGGATACACATGAGCGCATTATTGACGATGCTGTGTTTGAAAAGGTTCAGGAGATTCGCAACCAGCGTCACCGCATGACCCGGACAGGCAAGAGCAGCATTTTCTCCGGTATGGTCTACTGCGCTGACTGCGGTTCCAAGATGCAATATGGTTCGTCCAACAACAGGGACTTCAGTCAAGACTTCTTTGATTGCTCTCTGCACAAGAAGAACGGGAGCAAGTGCAAGGGACACTTCATCCGAGTAAAGGTTCTGGAAGGACGTGTACTGAGTCATGTTCAGCGGGTGACGGACTACATTCTCCGTCATGAAGACTACTTCCGCAAGGTCATGGAGGAGCAGCTTCGGGTGGAAAGCACCGAAAAGCTGACCGTCCTGAAGAAGCAGCTTGCCCGGAATGAGAAGCGGATTGCAGACCTCAAACGGCTGTTCGTGAAAATCTACGAGGATAACGCCAGCGGAAAGCTGAGCGATGAACGCTTTGACATGATGAGCCAGAGCTACGATGCCGAACAGAAGCATCTGGAAGAGGAAGCACGCTCTATCCAGCAGGAAATCGAAGTACAGGAACAGCAGATCGAGAATATTGAGAAGTTCGTCCAGAAAGCGCACAAGTACGTTCATATTGAAGAACTCACCCCTTATGCTCTCCGTGAACTGGTGTCGGCCATCTATGTGGATGCCCCGGATAAGTCCAGCGGAAAGCGGGTGCAGCACATCCATATTAAGTATGATGGGCTGGGGTATATCCCTCTGGATGAACTGGAAGCAAAAGAAAAGGCGTGACCGGAGTCACGCCAAATCTTCCCCATTTAGGGAACTTTTGCAAATACTGTTTTATGGGAACTCTGCTAGGGGAGGAACGCGCTTTTTTGCGCAGCACAGAAAATTTTGCAAAAAGGGACTGGTATTTTTGCGGGTTTTGAGTATAATATAAGAGATAGTTCAAATTTGAAGTAAAAGGAGAATCACTTCCATGGCACAGGCAAAACAAGATATGGGCTCTGGCAGCGTAAAAAAGCTGATGCTGCAGCTCATGATCCCGGCGGTCGTTGCACAGGTGGTCAACCTGCTGTATAACATCGTGGACCGCATTTACATCGGACATATTGCCGGCATCGGCGCGGCAGCGCTGACCGGCGTGGGACTGTTCACCCCCATCCTTATGCTGCTGAACGCGTTCGCCATGCTGGTGGGCGCGGGCGGCGCACCCCGCACCGCCATTGCGCTGGGACAGGGCGACAAGGAGCAGGCAGAGAAGATCATCTCCAACAGCTTTACCATGCTGCTGCTCTTCTCGGTGGTGCTGACCGTGGTGTTCTACGCCGGGGCACCCACCCTGCTGCGGCTCTTCGGTGCCAGTGACGCCACCCTGCCCTATGCGCTGAGTTACAGCCGCATCTACATTCTGGGCTCGGTGTTTGTGCTGCTGGTGCTGGGCATGAACCCATTCATCACCACGCAGGGCTTTGCCAAGACCAGTATGCTTACCACCGTCATCGGTGCGGTCATCAACATTATTCTCGACCCCATCCTGATCTTTGGTCTGGGTCTGGGCGTGCGGGGCGCTGCCATTGCCACCGTGCTCAGTCAGGCCGTGGGCGCGGTGTGGATCCTGCACTTCCTCACCGGCAAAAAGACCATCCTGCGCCTGCGCAAGGACTATATGCGCCTGGAAAAGAAGGTCATTCTGCCGGTGATGGCGCTGGGCATCTCCACCTTTGTGATGATGTCCACTGAGAGCCTGCTGTCCATCAGTTTCAGCTCCAGTCTGGCGCGGTACGGCGGCGACGTGGCTGTGGGTGCCATGACCGTCATCACCAGCGCTTCCCAGCTGTGCACCCTGCCCATTCAGGGCATCTGTCAGGGCGGTCAGCCGGTGATGAGCTTCAATTTCGGCGCGGGCAAAAAGTCCCGCGTCAAGGAGGCGTTCCGCTTCCAGCTGACCCTGTGCAGCTGCTACACCTGCCTGTTCTGGCTGCTCATGATGCTGGCGCCGGGGGCTGTGGCGGGCATCTTCACCTCGGATACGGCGCTGATCGACTACACCACATGGTCCATGCGCATCTATATGGCCGGTATCTTTGCCATGGGCTTCCAGATCGCCTGCCAGCAGAGCTTTATGGCGCTGGGACAGGCCAAGGTCAGCCTGCTGCTGGCCTGTCTGCGCAAGATCATTTTGCTGATCCCGCTCATCTTCATTCTGCCGCACCTGCTGCCGAACCCGGTGTTCGGTGTCTTTCTGGCAGAGCCGGTCAGCGATATTTTGGCCGCCATCATTACCACCATCACTTTCTTCTCCCGCTTCAACGGTATTCTGGAACGGGGCGCTGCAAAGGTATAATCATAACAATAACAAAGGCTGCTGCGCATTTTTGCGCAGCAGCCTTTGTGCTGTGTAATTGATTTTAGACGGCCTCCGGCTCACCAAGAGCCAGCACCTTCGTCAGCTCGGCCTGCACCTTTGCGTTGGTGGCGTCGGTGACGGCCAGCACATCGGAGTAGAACTTTTCCATCTCGTCACGGGTGGAGAAGGTGGCCACATACATCTGGTTGCCCATGGCACCGGACAGCGCCTCGGGGATGCGGTCCACCATGCGCATGTTGTCCTGATACTTCTGCATCAGCTGCTCGTGGCTGTAAACGAAGCTCTTGCCATCCCGGCGGCCGGCAAAGGCGCAGTAGTAGTGCTCACCCACCGGCATATCGGTGCCGCCGAAGGCGATCATGTCTGCCCAGATCTTGTACACGTTGGTGGAGCGGGCAAAGTCGATCATGTCCGGGGTAAAGCCGCCGCAGGGACGCATGTTGACTTCCAGCGCCACGATTTGACCCTTTTTGCCCATGCTGGCCTGATCCTCGGTCATGCGGAAGAACTCGAAGTGGACAAAGCGGCTCTTCACCCCAAAGCTCTTGACGGCGGCACGGCCCGCAGCGCGGGTGTCCTCCGGCAGATCCTTGATGATGTAGTAGATGGAGTTGTCATCGTTGTTCACGATGTCCATGATGGACACCGGGCTTACGTTGCCCGCCTCAAAGATGGGGTTGCCGTGGGCGTCAATGATGGCATCGTAGCTGTTCACCTCGGCACGGACGAACTCCTCCATGATGTAAGCCACATCCGGGTGCTCTTTTTCCTTGTAGGCCAGAAATTCTTCCAGTTCCTTGTCGGTGGAAAGGCGGTGGGTATCCGAAGCGCCCACGCCGTTGTCCGGCTTGACCACCACCGGGTAGCCCACCTGTTCCACAAAGGCCTTGCAGCCTGCAAGGTCATCCACCATGTGGTAGCGGGCGGTGGCGATACCGGCCTTCTGATAGTACTCCTTCATCTTGCTCTTGTACTTGATGCGGGGCATATCAGAGGTCTGGAAGCCGCTGGTGATGTGGAAATCGGTGCGCAGGGCGGCATCCCGTTCCAGCCAGTATTCATTGTTGGACTCCAGCCAATCGATGCGGCCATACTTGAAGGCGAAAAAGGCCACGGCGCGGTATACCTCGTCGTAGTTTTCCAGACTGTTCACCTTGTAGTACTCGTTCAGGCTTGCCTTCAGCTCCGGCTTCAGCTCCTCGTAGGGCTGGTCGCCGATGCCCAGCACGTTCAGGCCGTTGTTCTTCAGCTCCCGGCAGAACTGCCAGTAGTTCGTGGGGAAGTTGGGGGAGATAAAAATAAAGTTCTGCATAGTATTTGTTGATTCCTCTTTCCGTTACCTCTATGATTGCAATGCCCCTGCGGGGCGGGACAGGCTTTAATATTGGGAAACAACGGCGCGTCCATGGACGCGCCGTTGTGCCATTTTCACAGGATGGGTCACTGCTGGCCCAGAACGTAGGGCATATAGTACGCCACCTGCTTATACCACCAGTTCCAGTCGTGGTTGACATCGTGACCCCACAGGTCTACCCAGATGGGGATATGCTTTGCCTCAAAGATGCGCTTGAGCAGCCATGTGGTGTCCGGCTGTTCCCAGTCGCCCTGACCGCAGCAGATGACAGCTTTCTGGCTGCGGAACAGCTGCATATAGGGGTGATCCTCCGGGAAGTTCTTCATGTAGTCCACGGGGGAGTTCATGTACACCAGCTCGTCCATATAGTCGCCAAAGCCGTAGTGAGCAGTGTAGATGCCGCTGAGTGCCAGACAGCCGCAGAAGATATCCGGGCGGCGCAGATACAGGTTTACCGCGTGGGTGGCGCCCAGACTGCACCCGAAGGCGATGATGCCGGGCAGATCGCTCCAGCCGTTGCGCTGCTGCGCCAGATGCTGAAGCATCGGAGCGACCTCGCGGGTGATGTAGCGCAGCCACTGCTCATAGCGGCGGATGCGCCAGTAGGGGTTGCCCTGTGCGTCCGACCATGTTTCCTGATCCATGGTGTCGATGGAAAGCACCATGATCTGCCCGGACTCGATCCACGGGGCAAGGGTGTCGGTCATGTGGAAGTTTTCAAAATCGAAGAATCGGCCGTCCTGACAGGGAATATACAGCATCGGGCGGCCTGCATGGCCGTAAAGCTTGCACTCCATATCCCGTCCCAGTTCCGGGCTGTACTCCTTGAAATACTGCATCTCCATGGTGTTTCCTCCTTTGGTGTGGTGATGGTGTCACCCTTCTTTTATTCCTCCACCTCATACAGCAGGGTGTGGAACACGAAGGGCAGCTGTTTTTCCCAGCTGGCCTCGCAGTGGGTGCCGCCGGGTACGATGCGGCTGGTCAGGTGGATGCCCCGGGTCATCAGCTTGCCGCTCAAGTTGGAGAATTCCCGGCGGATGCCATCGTGGTTGCCCATCTCCCGGGAGCCGTAGTCCATGTACAGCACCGTGCCGGGGGCAAGTTTTGCGCGCCCCACAAGGCCGGAAATCTTATCCGGCGCCACCCAGATGGAAGGCGACAGTGCCGCGGCGCGGCTGTAAGTATCGTTATATTGCAGCAGAGCGTACAGGCTCATCAGCCCGCCCATGCTGCTGCCGCCGATAAAGGTATGTGTCCTGTCCGGCAGGGTGCGGAAATTCTGGTCGATCAGGGGTTTGAACCGGTGGATGAACCAGCTCATGGTGGCCTGTCCCTTGCCGTCAAAGTGGCCGTAGGTGGGGTCATCGAAGCGGTAGGGGGAATACTCCACCAGACGCTCGTTGTTCGCCCCGGCGTTGCACTCGATGGCCGCCACGATCAGCGGGGTGTCGGTATAGTCCAGATAATCTGCCACGCCCCAGCTTTTGCCGTAGGTGGCATCTTCGTTGAAAAACACGTTCTGCCCATCGAACATATACAGCACGGGGAACCGGCGCTCCGGCTGTGCCTCGTACATGGTGGGCAGATAGACATACGCCCGGCGCTGTTCGGTGCCGTTGACCGCCGGGTAACTCATGCTCCATTTTTTGATCATGGTGCTTCTTTCCTCTCAAATCTTCCTGCAAGGGGCACAGGCGGCAAGCCCACGCCCTTTATAGGTAGTGTAGCACCATGCGGCGGGAATTGCAATGATTATAGAGCAAAGGGACTGCTGCCCCAGACGGTATGCAGCAGTCCCTTTAAAAGCCGTAGGGTGACAGGCGGCTCAATATTTCTTTTCCACAGGCACGATCCAGCCCTTGGTATCGGGGATCTTGCCCCACTGCATACCGGTCATGGTGTCGTACAGCTTCTGGGTGACAGGGCCGATCTTGCCGTCACCGATGAAGGCGTGCTCGCCCTTCCAGACCAGCTCCTTGACAGGGGAGACGACAGCGGCAGTACCGGTGCCGAACACCTCTTCCAGCTTGCCTTCGCGGGCAGCAGCCATGATGTCGGCAATGGCGATCTTGCCTTCAACGACCTCGTAGCCCCAGTCCTTCAGCAGCTCGATGCAGCTGCGGCGGGTGACGCCGGGCAGCACGGTGCCTACGGTAGCGGCGGTGTACACCTTGCCGTCGATCTTGAACATGATGTTCATGCTGCCAACTTCTTCAACGTACTTCTTCTCCACGCCGTCCAGCCACAGCACCTGTGCGTAGCCCTGCTCCTCGGCCAGCTCACCGGCCTTGATGGAAGCGGCGTAGTTGCCGCCGCACTTGGTAAAGCCGGTCAGACCCGGGGCGGCGCGAATATACTCGTCTTCCACATAGATGCGCACGGGGTTGATGCCCTCGGCGTAGTAAGCACCGGAGGGAGCGCAGATGATGCAGAAGATATAGTGCTTGGAAGCGTGCACGCCCAGCCCCACATCATTGGCAAAGATGAAGGGACGGATGTACAGGGAAGCGCCGTCGGTGTGGGGCACCCAGTCGCGGTCCACGTCCACCAGAGCCTCGACAGCCTGAATGTAGTCCTCTACCGGGATCTTGGGAATGCACAGACGGTCGGCAGAATCCTGAAAACGCTTGGCGTTGCAGTCCGGGCGGAACAGCTGCACGGTGTCGTCGGCGGTGCGGTAGGCCTTCATGCCCTCAAAGATCTCCTGTGCGTAGTGGAACACCACGGTAGCGGGGTCCAGCTCAAAGGGGCCGTAGGGGACGATGCGGGCATCATGCCAGCCCTCACCCTCGGTGTAATCCATGACGAACATGTGGTCGGAGAACTTTTTGCCGAAGCCAAGCTTCGTCTCATCGGTGGGCTTTGCCTTGGGCGTAGCCGTGCGGGTGATCTTGATATCCAACATAGTGAGTTTCCCTCTTTCCTTTTATGCGCGTGCGCACGATTTCCGGCGCTTTATGACACAAATGTTGGTTTCTATTATAATATTCCCTGCCGGTTTTGCAAGGAATCAAAAAATGTTTCATCTTTCCACCGGTAAAGTTGCACCAGATTGTGAGCACAATGGTGTGCAAACTGCCAAATCTATGGTACAATAGGGGCACAGAGCACTTTTGCGGGGCACAGCCCCGCTTTTCTACGGAAGGAGCATACTGCCATGATCGACAGCGTTATTTTTGATATGGACGGCCTGATGTTTGACACCGAGCGGGTCTGGGCTACCCTGTGGGAGCCTGCACTTGCCACCCTTGGGCTTTCTTATAAGGAAGGGCTGGACGTTGCCGCCCGCGGCACGGCAGGGGACACCATGCGGGCGGTGCTGCGCCGCTTCTACGGGGAAAACTGCGACACGGACGCCATCATCGAGGCGCTGCACGCACAGGCGGAAAAGGCGTTTCAGGCACCGCCGCCCAAAAAGCCCGGACTGGACGAAATTCTGACATGGCTGGACGCGCAGCACATCCCCATGGCAGTGGCCTCCTCCAGCCGGATGGCGTCTATCCGGCACCATTTGGACGGCTGGGGTCTGACCCACTATTTTAAGGTGATCGTCTCCGGCGAGCAGTTCTCGGCCTCCAAGCCCGACCCGGAGATCTTTCTGCGGGCAGCGGAGGCGCTGGGCACTGCGCGTGACCGCACCCTTGTGCTGGAGGACAGTTACAACGGTGTGCGCGCCGGTGCCGCCGGCGGCTTTGTCACCGTGATGGTGCCGGACATGGCCCCCGCCAACGACGAGATGCGCCGTCTGTACACCGCCGAGTGCCGCGACCTGTACGAGGTGCTGGACGGGTTGCAGAACGGGAGATTCTGATTGTGAAAATACAATGCCGGACAGCCCGCAGGCTGTCCGGCATTGTGCTATTTTAACGTGCTTTTTTTCTGCGGCGGAGCTTGCGCACCAGTTTGCGGAGCAGCAGCACAAGGCACACCACGGAGCAGGATGACGGTGAGGTATCAGACCGAGAAGGATAAAGGTAAAGCGGTTGGGCTTTTTGCAGCAGCGCGGAAAGGCTGCGGCTGTCCTCTACCTTTTTGCGGTCGTGCAGGGTGTTGTAGTAGTCCGGCACGTTGCCGATGCCGTCGCCGTCGGTGTCCTCGAACGAGGCCATGTACCGCGCAATGGCGTCCCAGCCCTTCAGCTCTTTGCCGTTTTCGGTCAGGATCACGTCCTCAAAATCTTCGATGGGAGTGCCGTCGGCATATTTCGGCACGATGGACAAAAGGCCGTAGGACATATCCGTCACGGCGCTCAGCATCTGCCCGCTGTAAAGGTCTGCCACAACGCGGTACAGCTTGTCGTCCTGCAGCTCCACGCGCTGCCCGTCCTTGACCAGATAGACATCCGTTACCTTGTTCAGCAGCAGCCGGTGGGGGTTATAGGTAAAAATTCAGGCCGCTGCAATACAGCCGCGCGGTGGTCATGAAATCCGACACGGAAGCGTCGATCTCGGCGGCGGTGCGCAGTTCCTTGCCGGTGAGGTAGACTTCGATGAGAGGATAGCCCGGCACACCGTCTGCGCCGATGCCCAGCGAGAAGGAGTTGAACACCTGCTCCACTGTGATATCGCCCCGGGCGTAGGTGTCGCGCACGGTGCCGCTGGGCACCACCGCCAGATCTACCGGCACGCCGTCATAGTCGGCGGCATTCTCCACCGCGTACACATAGGCGTCCGCGATGATATCGCCCAGATTGTGCTCGGTGTGCACCTTGCCCAGATCTTTCAGGCTGGAGAAAACAACATCGTTTTCTGCCAGCACCTGATCTTTGGTGTAGCCGAACTGCGCCAGATAGTCCTCGTCCACCGTGTCCATAAAGCGGTCGATGATCTCTTGCGTTTCCGCATCAGCGGGGATATCGGCAGTGATGGGGATCAGCTGGTAATCGGTCACCTGCCAGCGGCCGTTTTCCTTCTGCGCCATGGAAAGGCTGCCCAAATTTTTGCCGTACTCGCCGCAGGAGACCACATAGGTGTCCCCGTGCCGGATGGGCTCCCGGATGCGGCTGTGGGTGTGGCCGCTCAGGATAAGGTCGAGCTCAGGCACACCCTTAGCCAGCAGCTCGTCCTCAGACTTTTTGGGGTCGTCCCATGTGCCGCTGTGGGAAACGCAGACGATCATATCCACGTTTTCGTTCGCCTTGATCTCTGCCACGGTGGCTTTGACCGCCTGTACCGGGTCCTTGAATTTCAGTTCACAGGTGGGCGCGCAGGAGAGCGCGTCCTTGCCGAAAACGCCCACCACGGCAATGCGCACATCGCCCTTCTGCACCACGGTGTAGTCCTGCACGCCGTAGGCGGCAAAGGCGTCCTTGAGCAGCTGCTGGCCCTCGGCAAGACCGGCGCTTTCCATAGCGTCCCAGTCCACATTGCAGACCACGATGGCCGGGACGGCATCGCCGGAGGTGCGGGCGCTGGTAAGCATATTGGCAAGCCCCTTGGAGCGGTAATCGAACTCGTGGTTGCCAAAGGTGGTCACATCGTAGCCCATGTAGCCCAGCATCCGCAGCTCTGCGGCCTGTGTTTCAAACACCGTCTGGATCAGGGTGCCCATGGAAAAGTCACCGCCGTCGATCACAAGGGTGTCCGGGTCTTTGGCGCGCTGCGCCTTGATGAGGGTGTTGGCGCGGGCAAAGCCGCCGATGTCCGTCTCCTCATCCTCCACCACTGTGGTAAAGGTATTCAGGTGGGAGTGGGTGTCGTGGCTGAACAGGATGTCCAGCGTTTTGCCCGTCTCCGGTGCCTGCCCATAGGCGGCGGGAATGCCCAGCAGCACCGAAAACAGCAGCAGCACGGCCACCGTCATGGCGAAAAGCTTTTTCATGGCGTGTTCTCCTTTGTTGCGTCCTTATTTTTTTTCGGCTCAGCCGAATTTTTACAGCATCGGAAAAAGTAATACCACTCTATAAAAATCAACTATCTGCACGCCATTTTAGCATAAATGCACAAAATAAACAAGACGGCAGTTGTCTTTTTGCGCCGATATGCAACGCTTTTGGAAAATCAGACTTGTTTTGTCTCCTGTAAAAACAAAACCAGCCAAGCCCGCAGGCTTAGCTGGTTTGAAAGCGATCAATATTCCTTTATCAGGCACCCACGATCAGGCGCACGGCACCGTAGATGCCGGCGTCATTGCCAAGGCTGGCGGCCTTGATGGGGGTCTCCTTGCAGGACTGGAAGGCGTACTCCTTGTAGTGGCGCACCAGCGGGGTGAACAGAACCTCCCCGGCGCGGGCCACGCCGCCGCCGATCATGAACATTTCGGGGTCGGTGGTGGCGGCAATGTTTGCCAGTGCCATGCCCAGCGTGGAGGCCATCTCGTCCACCTCGCGGGCAGCCAGTGCATCCCCGGCGCGGGCGGCGTCGAACACGTCCTTGGCTTCAAAGTCCTTGCCGCGCAGGGTGCAGGCGGTGTCCGGGTTTGCGTCCAGCAGCTTCTTCATGCAGCGCACAACGCCGGTGGCGCTGGAATACTGCTCCAGACAGCCGCGCTTGCCGCAGCCGCAGACGGCGGTCTCGTGGGGGTTGACGGTGATGTGGCCGATCTCGCCGCCGGCACCGTGAGCGCCGTCGATGACCTTGCCGTTCACGATGACGCCGCCGCCCACGCCGGTGCCCAGCGTGACCATGACGGCGCTGCGGCAGCCCTGTGCCGCGCCCATCCAGATCTCGCCCAGCGCAGCCACGTTGGCGTCGTTGCCCACCAGCACCCGGATGCCGCCCAGCAGCTCGCTGAGCTCAATGGAGACGTTGCGGTTGCCCCAGCCGCCAAGGTTTGCACACACGATGGGCACGATGCTGGAATCCAGCACCGGGCCGGGCACGCCCAGACCGACACCCTCGACTTCGTCTGCGGACAGACCCTTTTCCTGCATCTTCTGCTGCACGGCAGCAGCCAGATTTTCCAGAATGTGAGCACCGTTATTAGAAGTATCGGTGCTTACCTCCCACTTTTCCAGCAGCTTGCCGCTGGTGGTGAACAGGCCGACCTTGGCGGTAGTGCCGCCCAGATCGATGCCAAATGCGTATTCCTTCATGTCATTTACCCCTTTGATGCGGATGCGCCGCAATTTTTTTCAGTATTCCATAGTATACCATATTTTTCCGCAAAAGAGCAGTGCTGCGGCGGCATTTCGTGCAATCGGACTGAAATCCATGTAAAATTTTGGGCAGTTCCACAAGGAGATTCAGCGCACGGTGTTGGTCAGTGTGCCAATACCCTCGATCTCGCACTGCACGGTGTCGCCCGGGTGCAAAAACTGCGGCGGGTCCATGCCCATGCCCACACCGGCAGGGGTGCCGGTGGCAATGATGGTACCGGCTTTCAGGGTCATGCCCTGCGAAAGCTCGTGGATGACGTGGTCGATATCAAAAATTTGCAGCTTGGTGTTGGAATCCTGCCGCAGCTCGCCGTTCACCCGGCTGCGGATGGGCAGCGCGGGCGGGTAGGTGTCAAATTCATCCGCAGTGACGATGCAGGGCCCCATGGGGGTAAAGCCGTCCAGACTTTTGCCGAAATACCACTGCTTGTGGGCGGTCTGTACGTCCCGGGCGGAGACATCGTTCAGGATGGTGTAGCCGAACACATAGTCTTTGGTCTGCCCGGCGGGCACATCCTTGGCATCCTTGCCCAGCACCACAGCCAGCTCACACTCGTAGTCCAGCTTCTGCACAAGGTCGGTGTGCGCCTCGATGAAGCCGCCGTCCGGTACCGCGCGGCTGACCCGCTTGGAGAAGTAGATGGCGTCCTGATGCTGGGTGGAAAAGGCATCCGCAGAGTATTTTTCGGCCTCGTCCGAGTGCGCCATATAGTTGATGCCCAGACAGACCACGTCCTGCGCGGGGCAGGGGATGGGACTTTGCAGGGTGACGGTTTCCACCGGCAGCGCGGGGATGCCGCTGATGGCCAGCTGCAAACCGAACCGCACCTGCGGGGTGAGGAAGGGGATGGCGTCGGACAGGTTCTCGTAGGAAAGCCCCAGCCAGCTCAGCGGCCAGACCTGTGTGCCGTCCTGCGAGAGGATGGCGGGGTCCTCCACGCCGTCCGGCAGGCGGCAGGTGACAAAACGCATACAGTCTCCCTCCTCTCAGTGCCGGTAGGCGATGGCACCGCGGATGCGGTCGGCTTCGGTTTCTCCCGCCAACTGGCGCACCAGCTCCAGCGCAAAGGGGATAGCGCCGCCCAGACCGTAGCTGGTGGTGATGTTGCCATCCACGACCACCTCGGTGTCCAGCACATGGGCACCGGCCAGCTTGTCCTGAAATGCAGCGTGGGCGGTGGCGTTTTTGCCCTCCAGCAGACCCAGCGCGGCCAGCACGCTGGGTGCGGCGCAGATGGCGGCTACCTTTTTGCCCGCCTTTGCAAAGGCGGCGCAAGTGTCGGTCACCGTCTTGTTGGCGGCAAGGTTCGGCGTACCGGGAATGCCGCCGGGCAGCACCACCAGATCTACGTCGGAATAATCGACCTCCTCTGCCAGTGCATCGGCGGTGATATGCACCTTATGGCTGCTCAAAATCTCCCGGCTGCCGGAAGCACTGACCACCAGCACCTCCACCTTGGCGCGGCGGAGCAGATCCACCACCAGCAGTGCCTCGCACTCCTCGGTGCCCTCCGCAAAAAATACAACAGCTTTTGCCATAAGAAAAACCTCCTGTTCAAATCTTAAAAAGAAAAGCCGCGTGCCGCAGCTTTGGGCGGTACGCGGCTTTTGTATCAGTCAGCGGACTTTTTTTCAGCTTCCAGCAGCGCACGCAGTACACTGTCGTCTGCGCTCAGCACCCGGCTGACCCGGCTGATGATGGCGCTGGACGCACCGGTCTTGTCCATGATCTCGGTGTAGATGCACTTGTCGGCCAGCAGCTCGGCAATGTTGTAGCGCTGCTCCATTGCGCTGAGTTCCGAATAGCTGCACACGTCCTGCAGAAAACGATAGCATTCCTCCGGGGTCTTGAGCTGCAGAAAAGCCCGGTACAGTCCGGAGTTGCCGGTGGGATGATCTTTCGCCATGATAGTCTCCTTTTTTGCACAAAATGCCCGCAGACAGCGGCTTTATTACACTACATCAGTGTAGTACAAACGCGGATAAATTTCAATGGCTATTTTGTGATTTTTCGGAAATCAGCTCAGGGTGTGCTCATACACCAGCTCGTTGCGGGGCACGGTGCCGGTCTCCTGCTCGGCGGGGCGCAATTCGCGGTAGCGCAGCGCCTTGAAGAACTGCTGCACCGGCAGTGCCTTGGCGTGGATGGTGCACCACACCCGGCCTTTGCCCTCGCCCTTGGCCAGCCGCTCACAGGTCTGCACGATATCCCGGCCGATGGCTTTGCCGCGGTATTCCGGCTTGAGGTACAGGTGCATCAGGTGCAGGGCGGTGTTCTCCATCTTCCACGCAAAGTAGCCGATGAGCTTGCCCCCCAGAAACACCAGAAAATAGTTCACGTCATTGTCGATGTCCGCTTCAATGGCGTCGGCGCTTTGCAGCTCCTCCACAAGGGTGTCCAGCTGCTTTGCGGGGTAGTAGCGCTTGTAGACCTCGTGCCACAGTTCGCTGGCAAGGTCGGCGGTGTTGTGGATGTATTTGGCCTTTGCGACCAGCTTGTAATCAGGCTTCATAAAACTCCTTATACTCTTACAATGTAGTCCGGTTTGCGGGGCGCGGCGGGCTTGGGTGCGGCGGCGGGGTAGCCCAGAATGCAGTGGCCTACGCCGATCCAGTCGCCCTCGATGCCCCACTTTTTCAGCAGTGCCTTGCCCTCGGCGGAGTCGAACTCCTCCCGGGCACGGTTGATCCAGCAGCTGCCCAGCCCCAGCGATGCGGCAGCCAGCATCAGGTTGCCCATGACAAGGCTGCCGTCCTGCACGGCGCAGTTTGCGTGGGCATCGGCCAGCACCACCAGAATGGTGGGTGCGCCGTACATGGGGTCGCTGTCAGTGCCCATGACGGCGGCGTTCATCCGGGTCAGCTGGGCGCGGGTAGCGGCATCCTGCACGACCACGATCTTAGCGCTCTGGCGTCCCATAGCGCTGGCGGCGTAGGTGCCGGCCTCCAGTACGGCGTCCAGCTCGGCATCCGTGATCTGCCGGGGCTCGTAGGCGCGGCAGCTGCGGCGGCTGCGAATGGTTTGTAAAGTCTCGTTAGTCATGAAAGATCCCCTCCTTAATAGTGGATGGCTTTATTGTACCACAACCTGCGCCGGAGTGCAAAGTGCCCGCCGGTAAAAAACATTGCTGGCTTCCGAAAACGTTTGCGCTGCAAAAACACGACAGAATGCACAAAAAACAAAAGAAAGATTGTGGAAAAGCATTCTTGTTGCCAGCGGGCAAATCGGGTATAATAGGGCTACCATAGCGGAAAGGAGTTGTGCTCTATGGCAAAGGCATCGCAGGTCGTCATTATGGAGGGGGAATACTACATTATCAAGTCCCCCAACGGGAAGGTACTGGAAGTAAAGGATTTCAACACGGAGAACGGCGCCGGCATCCAGCTGTGGAGCTATGCAGGCCATCCGTGGCAGCAGTGGCAGTTTGTGGACGCGGGCGAGGGACGCTGGCGCATCCAGAACCGCTTTACCGGCAAGATGATCGATCTGGCACTTGGCGGCGTGGTGGAGGGCACATGGCTGCACCAGTGGAGCCGCACCAGCGGGCTGAGCCAGTGCTGGGCGCTGGAACCCACCCGCAGCGGACGCACCCGCATCCGCAATGTGCTGGCGGATAAGTACATCGACCTTGTGGGCATGAACACCGCCAACGGCGCACAGGCGCAGATCTGGAACTATGTGGCGGGCGGCAATCAGGAGTGGACGCTGGAACGCATCGACCCTGACGTTGCCCAGACCGGCAAGCGCGCCGGGGAAGCTAAAGACCCCCAGCCCACGCCAAGCCAGCGCAAGCACCAGAACGATCTGGTGCGCAAGCTGAACAGCGCAGGCAAGGGCCGCGCCGGGCGCAAGGCATAAATCGAAAAATGCTTCCGCTGCTTTGTGGGCATCCGCAGCGGAAACACTTCCCAAAGGGCTGCTGCACAGCGTTTCATGCAGCAGCCCTTTCTTATGAAAAGAGATACGGTCAGCGGCCCCGCCCGCTCAGACGCTGACAAAAACATCGGACAAAAAAGGAGAACGACCAATGAACTTAGGCGCATTTATGGACCCGGAATTTCCCATCTTCAGCACTACGCTCTGCTATCTGGAGCGGGAGGACGCTTACCTGATGCTGCACCGCATCAAAAAGCAGGACGACTACAACCACGACAAATGGGTGGGTGTGGGCGGCAAATTTGAACGGTTTGAAAGCCCGGAGGACTGCCTTGTGCGGGAGGTGCGGGAAGAGACCGGCCTTACCCTGACGCGCTACCGTGCCCGGGGACTGCTGACCTTTGTGTGGGGCAACATGACCGAGTTTATCCATCTGTACACCGCCGACCGGTGGGAGGGCGAGATGATAAGGGGCGATGCCTGCGCCGAGGGCGAATTGCAGTGGGTGCAAAAGTCTGAGGTGCAAAAACTGCCCATCTGGGAGGGGGACAAGATCTTTTTCCGCCTGCTGGAAGAGGAACACCCCTACTTTTCCCTCAAGCTGGTGTATGACGGCGACACCCTGAAACAGGCCGTGCTGGACGGCAAGCGCATTGTTTAAAAATGTACGGACGCAGAGACCTATGGTGGGATGCAACCCTTTGGACAAAATAGACATAAAAAGAAAAGATTTTTCAGCACTTAAATCAGGACGCATGCAGAAAAAACAAAAAATACTGACAGATGTGCCATCGAATAAGGACTTTTGACGCATTTTAATAGAAAAAAGAAAAAACCACTTTCTTTTTTTGCAAAAATATGTTACTATTCTGTTACGGAACTGTGGACAGCCTGCAACCAGAGACTGTCTGTAAACACAAACATTTCTTAAGGAGGAATGTGTCTTATGATGAAGTATCTCCAGAAACTGGGCAAAGCGCTGATGCTTCCCGTCGCTGTGCTGCCGATCTGCGGCATCCTGATGGGTCTTGGTTATGCCCTCGCTCCGGGCGTTATGGGCGTTCCCGGTGCACCGACTTCCGGCGCAGCTTATACCGTCGGCTTCCTGCTGGTCAAGGCAGGCGGCGCTCTGATCGATAACATGGCATGGCTGTTTGCCATCGGTGCCGCTGTCGGCCTGGCTGACAACGATGGTACCGCAGGTCTGGCCGGTCTGGTCAGCTACCTGATGATGCAGCAGCTGCTGAGCCCCGGCGTGGTCGGCATGGTGCGCACTCTGGAAGAGGGCACCGCTACCTACATTGCCTTCCAGAAGGTCGCCGGCAACTCCTTCATCGGCATTCTGGCCGCTGTTGTGGGTGCTGCCTGCTACAACAAGTTCAAGAATATCCAGCTGCCTGACTGGCTGGCATTCTTCTCCGGCAAGCGCTTCGTTGCAATTGCTACCGGCCTGATCTCCATTCTGGTGTCCGTTGTTCTGCTGTTCGTCTGGCCCGTCATCTTTGGCGCGCTGGTCGCTCTGGGCAAGGGCATCGCTGGCATGGACGGCATCGGCGCTGGCATCTACGCCTTCCTGAACCGTCTGCTCATCCCCACCGGCCTGCACCACGCTCTGAACAACGTGTTCTGGTTCGATACCATCGGTCTGGGCGACCTGAGCCACTTCTGGGCCGGCGAGACCTCCGCTGATGTGGGCTGGAGCCTTGGTATGTACATGTCCGGCTTCTTCCCCTGCATGATGTTCGGTATCTTGGGCGCTGCTCTGGCTATGATCAAGACCGCTAAGAACAAGAAGGCCGCTATCGGTCTGGTTCTGTCCGCTGCAATCTGCGCATTCGTCTGCGGCGTTACCGAGCCCTTCGAGTTCGGCTTCATGTTCCTGTGCTTCCCGCTGTACGTTGTGTACTCCGCTCTGTACGGCATCTTCACCATCATCACCTACTACTCCGGTTTCCGTGCTGGCTTCTGCTTCTCCGCAGGTGCTACCGACCTGGTGTTCTCCGCTTCTCTGCCCGCAGCTGCTAAGACTTGGATGATCATTCCTCTGGGCATCGCAGCATTCCTGGTGTTCTACTTCGTGTTCTACTTCGCTATCACCAAGTTCGACCTGAAGACCCCCGGCCGTGAGGATGACGACGAGGAAGCTGAGAAGAAGGTCGTTCTGGCTAACAACAACTACACCGAAGTCGCTTCTGCTGTGCTGGCTGCTGTCGGCGGCAAGGAGAACGTGAAGGACGTTGGTTACTGCGCAACCCGTCTGCGCTTTGAGGTGCTCGACAACGCTAAGGTTGACGAGAAGGCTGTCAAGGCTGCCGGTGCTGCCGGTGTCATCCGTCCCAGCAAGAACGCTTGCCAGGTCATCATCGGCACCAAGGTGCAGTTCGTCTACGACGAGCTGAAGAAGATGCTGTGATCCTGCACTTCTGAAAAAGAATAAACTGCAAAAGTCTGGTTGATTTTGCAGCATGAACCGGGCCGCCGGGGGCGGGGTGCAAAGCGCCCCCTCCCGGCGGCCCGCTTTTTGTGCACGGCGGTACAATGTTCACACAAAAGGACTTTTGAAAAAACACCCGGCGTGCTATACTGGGTGAAAAGAAAAAAGAACGAGGTGTTTTGTATGATCCTTCAGAATGCACTGGTCTATACCCCACGCCACACCTTTGAGCGCGGCACCATCGTTATCCGCGATGGCCGCATCGTGCCCTTTGCCGCCCCGGAAGAGGGCGAGGAGGTGCTGGATGCCGAGGGGCTGTACGCCCTGCCGGGCCTTGTGGATATCCACTTCCACGGGGCGATGGGCAAGGATTTCTGTGACGGCACCGAGGAGGCCATCCAGACGCTGGCAGATTTTGAGGCCAGCAAGGGTGTGCTGGCCATCTGCCCCGCCACCATGACCTACCCGGAGGAGTTTCTGAACAAGGTGATGGACGCCGCTGCCGCCCATAAAAACGGCAAGGGCGCCGACCTTGTGGGCATCAACATGGAAGGCCCCTTCATCAGCCCCAAAAAGGTGGGCGCGCAGAACCCGGAGTATGTGCAGGGCGCAGATGCCGCCATGTTCCGCCGTCTGCAGAAGCGTGCGGGCGGTCTGATCAAGCTGGTGGACGTTGCCCCGGAGGAGCCGGGCAATCTGGACTTTATCAAGGAGTGCCATAACGAGGTGCGCATCTCCATCGCCCACACCTGCACCGACTACGACACCGCCGTCAAGGCTTTTGAGGCCGGTGCCACCCACATGACCCACCTGTACAACGCCATGCCCGGCATCACGCACCGTGCGCCCGGCCCCATCATTGCGGCCATGGAGCACGACGCCGAGGTGGAGCTCATCACCGATAACGTGCACATCCACCCCGCCATGGTGCGGTTCACCTTCAACACCTTCGGGGACGACCGCATCTGCCTGATCGCGGACAGTGCCATGTCCTGCGGCCTGCCGGACGGCCAGTACAGTCTGGGCGGACAGGCCATCACGGTCAAGGGACCCCGCGCTACCCTGACCGAGCACCCGGACACCATTGCGGGCAGCAACACCTGCCTGTACGACTGCATGAAGCGCGCTGTGCTGGAGATGAACGTTCCGCTGGAAAGCGCTGTCCGCGCCGCCAGCGAGACCCCCGCCAAGAGCATCGGCGTGGATAACGACTACGGCAGCCTTGCCGCCGGACGCTACGGCAACGTCATCCTTGCGGACAAGGAACTGAACCTTAAGGCCGTCATCCAGAAGGGCGTCCGCATCGTCTGAACCTTGTAAAAAAGTGATGCCGGGCAGCCTGCGGCTGCCCGGCATCATGCTGTAAAACTACGCTTTCCGCAAAAAGAGGCCGCTGCGCAATTGCAGCGGCCTCTTTTATGACGCAAAAAATCAGACCTTGAACAGCGGGGTGCCGGGAGCGACATCGCCCTCTGCCAGCATCTTCACCTCGTCGCCCGCACCATCGGTCACGATGATGGCAGTGGCGGTGGGGTGGCCGGCGGCGCGGATGGCGTCCAGATCCACCTTCAGCAGCGGGGTGCCGGCGGTGACCTTCTGGTTTTCCTTGACCAGAACGGTAAAGCCCTGACCCTTCATGTCCACGGTGTCCATGCCGACGTGGATCAGCAGCTCGATGCCGTCGTTGCTGGTAATGCCCACAGCGTGCAGGGTGGTGGCGATCTGAGTCACAGTGCCGTCAAAGGGGGCGTACACGGTGTCGCCGGTGGGCTCAATGCCGCAGCCGGGGCCCAGAATGCCCTGTGCAAAGGTCTCGTCCGGGATGTCGGCCTGTGCCAGCACCTTGCCCTGCAGCGGGGTCAGCACGGTCTTGCTCTGGTTGGTGAACTTAGCGGTGTTTTCGTCCTTGGACTTGCCGCCAAAAAGCTTGTCAAAAAAACCCATAAGTATCATTCCTTCCTGTCATCATGCAAGGGCGGCAAAGGTAACAAAATGTTTGCCGACCCTGAAGTGTTTACCTGTATAAAAAGATACCATATCGCGCACCAAAATGCAAGAAACGCGGGGACTTTTTCTCCGGGACTTTTTCTCCATGCTATCATGGCAGAGGATTCTGCCTTTTTGCCGGGGGCTGCCCCGGAAGGGTCACTTCCCGGCGGTGACCCCTCTTCTACGCTGCCGCTAATTTTCACTTTACAAATGCCGCAAGAACCGTTACAATTACAATCAAAGCAGTGCCGAAAGGCCGTTCGTTTTCATCCACCGCGCGCAACCGTTCCGACAGCGCCGGGGCTGCGCAAAACGCTCTTATCAGGAGGTTTTTTGCATGAAAAAGATCACGCGTCGTACCGTTCTCCGTGCCTCGGGGCTGGCAGCCGCCTCGCTGGCTCTGTCCGGCTGCGCACCCGCCGGCAGCGCCTGTGTGGGCAACGGCTTTTCTGACTGGCTGAAGCAGACCTTCGGGAAGGACAGCGCCGCCTCTTCTGAAAGCGCAGAGGCCGCAGCCCCGGATGCAGGAACCCCGGACGCCGGAGCGGCGTCTGAACTCCCTGCGGAAAGTGCCGACACCAGCCTGCCCGCCTACAACGCCGACCCCCTTACCGGCGAGCCGCGCCGCAGCAACGGCCGCATGGTGGGCGTGATGGTGAACAATATCAGCAACACCCAGCGGCAGAACGCCCGCCCGCAGCGCGGCATCGGTTCTGCCGACCTGCTCATCGAGAGCAAGGTGGAGGGCGGCATCTCCCGCTTCTGCGCGGTGTATTATGACGCCAACGCCATCCCGGAGGTGGGCCCGCTGCGCTCCGGCCGTGACCAGTTCCTGCAGCTGCTCATGCCGTGGCAGGCGCTGTACTACCACGATGGCGAAAGCGCCCCCTGCACCAAGTTCATCAACGTGTACAACTACTCCGGCCTGAACATCGGCGGCAAGAGCTACTTCAACACCCCCACCCATCCCCATGTGGCGCACCGCGACAGCCGCGGCCGCAACGTGGCTTACGAGCACACCGAATTTACCTCCGGTGCCGAGATCCGGAAAGCTGCCGCCAACGCGGGGATCGGGCTGCAATACCCTTATGAGAGCACCTTCTTCCGCTTTGCGGACTACCGCACCGGCGCAGAGAACAAGATGTCCGGCGCTGCCGCCGCCAAGACCATCAACATCGTGCACTCGGACAGCTACAAGACTACCTTCAGCTACAACCGCTGGGATCACCTTTATAAAATGTCCATGTACAGCCGCGCCGCCGGTGCCTTTGAAAACACCGTGGACGAGCTGACCGGCAAGCAGCTTGGCTTTACCAACCTGCTGGTCTGCTTTGCGGGCATTGCAGACTATCCCGGCAACTCCGGCGGCGTGCAGCAGGTGGACTATGTGTCCGGCGGCGAGGCCTATTTCTTTACCCGGGGCGCAGTGCAGCGGGGCACATGGCAGAAGGCCTCCCCGGAGCACCCGCTCAAGGTCTACGCTGCCGACGGCAGCGAGATCTGCTTCAACCGGGGCAAGACCTATCTGGCCATCGTGGACGACGACGAGTGGCAAAACTTCAACTATCAGTAAGGGGAGAAGCCCATGAAACGCAAATGGAGCCTGCGCCTTGGTGCAGCCGTGCTGTGCGCGGTGCTGCTGGGCAGCTGCGGGAGCACCGCCGCTGCGCCCGCAGAAAGCACTGCCCCGGCAGACCCGCTTACCGGGCAGCAGCTGCTGTACCCGGAGCAGCGGGCGGCGGCGGTGGTCATTGAAAACACCACCGACAGTACCACGCAATGGGGCATCGGCAGCGCCTCGGTGGTGCTGGAAGCAATGACCGAGAGCGGCAGCTCCACCGAGCTGTGTCTGGTGTACCCCGCCCTCAGCGCCATGCCTGTGGTAGGGCCGGTGACGCGCGGGCAGGACTTATACTGGCGGCTGCTCAGCGGACAGCAGGTGCTGCCCATCCAGTGCGGCAGCAACGCCTATGCCAAGCGGTATCTGGAATACTATAATCTCCGCGCGGTGGACGCGCAGGAGGTGGGACGCAATGCCTTTGTCAGCACCGGTTACAGCTGGGACAACACCCCTTTGTGGCGCACCAGCGGCAAAGCGGTCGCCGCAGTGCTGGACAGTTTGAGCATCTCCACCGCCGTGAACCAGAACACCGCTTCCGGCAGCGAGAGTGAAACGGCAGGCGTTCTGCCCGCCCTGCTGCCCCAGCGGGACACCGGCCATCTGCCGGACGCAAACGCCGCCGATGCGGTAAAGGCGACTGTGAATTTCCAGTCCGGCGGTGCCACCGGCTTTGTCTATGACGATGCCCTTGCCGCCTACGGGATGCTGCACGCCGACGGTACCCCCCAGCTGGATGCCAACACCGGCACACAGGCAGCCTTTGACAACCTGCTCATCCTGTACAGCGGCTCCTCCCTGCGGGACGACGGCCGCACGCTGGACTACGACCTTTCCATGGGCGGCGGCGTCTGGCTGAACGGCGGACACCTGTGGCAGGTCACATGGACGCAGGGCACCCAGAGCACCCTTGCCCTCTACGATTCCAACGGCAAGCCGCTGAACCTCCCGGCGGGACGCAGCTACATCGCCCTGCTCTCCAGCCTTACGGGGCAGGAGCTGCTGGTGCAAAGCAGCACCGGCGAAGCGCTGGTGGGAGCCGGTTGATCTCCGGCAACGGGACGATTTTAAATGCGCTCCGCGTTGCTTTGCGCATATTCAGCGGAAAATTTATTATTATAATTTGCGGCTCAGAAACGTCTGCGGACGTTTCTGAGCCGCTTTTTCACGGAAGAGGTCGCAGCGGCAAACGGCATTTGCTACAAAAAAAGAGCCATTGCACGCAATTTGTGCAATGGCTCTTTTGGTATGCTGTTACAGATCCACCACGCTGCCGACCTCGGCGGGGGTGGTGGGCACGGGGCCCAGAGCGGCCTCGTCGGCATCGCGGCGCACCGTAAAGATGGCGCTGCGCCCGGCGGCAAAGTCCGGGTGCCATGTCAGCGCAAGGGTCTGCCAGTCCTCCGGCACGGCGCAGAAGCAGTGCAGCAGCGCACCGCGTCCGGCGGCAAGGTTCAGGGTGAACACCGAGGCGTCCGCCGCGTTCTCGTTGTACAGCGGGGCGGCAAAGCTGCCGCAGGGCACGCTCTGGCCGTTGCAGGCAGCGGTCACGCCGGTGCCCATGCTGTACAGCTGCTCCCGGGTACGCAGACCCCGACTTTGCAGGTAGCTGGTATCCACCGGCAGGCTGGCTGCCGAGAGGTTTTCCACCGAGAGGTACACCAGCACACCGCCCAGCTCCGGTGCCGGGGCATAGCCCAGCAGCTCCACGGCGGCTTTGCCGTCCAGCAGGGCAGGCTCGCCCGCAAGACACGGCTGCTGCGCCGCAGCACAGACCCCGGTAAGCAGCGCAGCCGCAAGGCTGACCGCACCGGAACCGGCACATTTCAGGAATGACCGGCGGGAGATGGATTGGGACATGACAGCGTTCCTCCTGTATATGATACAATACACTACCCTTTAACAATAAAGGATTCTGCGCGTTCTGTCAAGGGGCAGTGGGAAACTGTAACCCTTTCTTATTCGTAGGCCTCGTTCTCCTCGGCCTCGGCCTGCCCCTGCAGGGTGTCGGCGTAGCCAAAGGGTACGATGTCGATGGCCTCTACCAGCTTGTCCCGCATCCACAGCTGTACATCGGTCTGCACGGTGTAGCCGCAGCCCGGGTCTGCCATCCACTGCTCGGGGCGGCGGGTGGGTACGGCGCGCTGGCTGAGCATACTCATGATCACACCGCCGTGGGTCACGCAGGCGGCCTCGGTAACGTCCATGCGGATCATGTACTCAAACAGCTTCATCAGGCTGTCGGCGCAGCGGGCGTGGAACTGCTCGGTGGGCTCTGCGCCCTCCGGCAGATAGCCGGAGCCCGGGGTGATCCACTTTTTGAAGTCCTCGTCGTGGACGAGATCCTTCACCGGACGTCCCTCAAACTTGCCAAAACCGGCCTCCCGCAGATCGTGCACCGTAAACTGGTGGGCAGCTCCGGGGAACAGGATGTTGGCAGTCTCCACCGCACGCAGCAGGGGGGAGGAGAAGACAGTATCTACCTGCGGGTAGACGAACCGCTCTTTCAGCTCGGCAAGCTGCGCACGGCCCTCGTCGCACAGGGGCAGGTCAGTGCCGCTGCCGATGTACAGGCCCTGCAGGTTGCCCGCGGTCATGCCGTGGCGGATGAGATGAAGCTTGAAGGTTTTCATGGATCACACCTCTTTTGGTTTAAAGTTCCGGATAGGGCTTAGCCCTCGGCGTAGTTGACCTCCACGGTATCGGGGAACACATTCATGTCCAGACGGCAGTCGTCGCGGATGGTCACGCTGGTCAGGGCGGTGCAGCCCTTGAATGCGCCGGTCTTGATGTAGCCCACGCTCAGGGGGATGTTGACCTCGGTCAGGGCGGTGCAGCCGTTGAAGGCGCCGGCCTCGATGTACTCTACACCGTCGGCGATGTTCACGGTGGTCAGGGCAGTGCAGTCCTTGAAGGCGGTAGCACCCACGCTGGTAACGGTGCCCTCCACCTCAACGGTGGTGATCTGGTCGGCCTGATCAGCCCAGGGAGCCGGAGCGTCCTTGGTGAAGTTGGTCATACGGCCGGTGCCGCTGATGGTCAGGGTGCCGTCAGCCAGTGCCCAGGTCACGCCCTCGCCGCAGCTGTTGTTGGTGGCAGCAGCGGTGGAAGCAGCCACAGAAGAAGCGGCTGCGGAAGAAGCAGTGGACTTGGAACCGCCGCAGCCGGTCAGGGCGATGGCGGCGATCAGGACGGCAGCGGCAGCGCTGCACAGACGGACTTTACGCTCGAGTTTCATGATGAAGTTTCCTCTTTCTTATTCTTGGTATAGTACCTTTTATAGCGTCTGGCTTGTCCTTTGCAGATTTGTGCGCCGGTCAAGAACAGTCGCCAAGAAGAGATTATAGCACAAACTGCAGAAAGATGGAACCACCTATTTGAAAAATTTTTGTTTCAGAAAAGACGGACATTCACCACGGCTGTCGGTTTTCTTCCACAGCGAAAACACAAAATCTATGTGTTAATACCCATAGTTTAGCATAGATGTGGGGGGCGGGCAAGAGTTTTGACAATAATGACGAAAAAAGACGAAAAATATCGGCATTTTTCTTGCTTTACAAGTCGTTTTCCAATGTGTATAATCAACCTGTTGTAAACCAAAAACAAGGATGTTACCAAAAATAGATCCTGCAGATATTGAGGAGAGCACATCATGGAGTTCAATCGCATCATCAAGCTGCTGCGCAAGGAGCGCGGCATCACCCAAAAGCAGGCGGCAGAGGATCTGGGGGTCTCTCAGGCGCTGCTGTCCCACTACGAAAAAGGCATCCGCGAGTGCGGCTTGGACTTTGTGGTGCGGGTGGCAGATTATTATAATGTTTCCTGCGATTATCTGCTGGGGCGCAGCGCCGAGCGCAACGGCATGATGCTTTCTGCCGAGGATCTGCCCAACCCCGAAAAGATGAAAGACAACGTCTACCACGGCAGCGTGCTGCCCACCATGAACAAAAAACTCATCTCCAACAGCCTGAACGTGCTCTACGCCAAGATCGGCCAGTGCCACAGCAAGGCGTTGACCACCGAGGTGAGCGCCTACCTGATGATGGCGGTGGCCAAGATGTTCCGGATGCTCTACTCTGCGGAGCCGCACAACGCCTCCAGCATGTTCAGCATTGAGCCCCACCGCTGGCACGGCTATTCCGATGCGGTGATGCGGATGGCGGAAGCCAACGTGGAGGCGTTGCTGGACGGGCAGGATGTGAACGGCGGCGAGGGCGTCAAGGACCCCGCCTGCCTTGCCATGACCACCGAAAGCCTGACGCGGGAATTTCCGCTGTACACGCCCAGCCTGTTAAATCTGGTCAAAACCAGCGAGACCCATGTCAAGGGGCTTTCGCCGCAAGAGTGACCGGCTTGTGAAATTGTTGTAAATAATCAGCCCGGACTCTTGCATCTGTGCGCCGGAAACGGTATAACCAGAGAAAGAAGAAAAAGAAACTGACCCTTCAAGGAGGATATACCTTATGTCTACTGTCATTTCCCGCCGCAGCTTCCTCAAGTGCACCGGTGCATCTGCCGCCGTACTGGGCGCAGCCAGCCTGCTGGGCGGCTGTAAGTCCAACGGCAACGACACCGTGGTAGAGGTCAAGGTGGGCGATACCGTCCGCAACTGGAACGGCTTGGGCGTGCAGCTGACCAGCGTGTTCCACCTGACGCAGGACCCTGTACAGCCGGCAGGCTACGAGTATCTGGGCGTGCGGGTGACCACCGTCAACCGCAGCAAGACCGAGAGCTACGCCATCGGCGCACAGGGCATTGACGCCATCAACGAGGCCTACCCCGTGCCCCCGCTGGAGAACGTGGACGCAAACTTTCAGGCCATGGCCGCCGCTACCCCGGACTTTACCGCCGTCTGCGATGGCCAGCCCGCAGCCTGCTGCGCCAATATCTCGTTGTATAACGCCAATTCCCAGAGCTTTTCCGATGTGGAGAGCCTGCCCCCGCAGGGCAGCGCCTACATCGTGCTGATGCTCATGGTGCCCAAGGACTGGAAGCAGCTGAAGGTCACTTATGTGCCCACCTTCCTGGAGGGTAAGAGCCTGACCTTCGTCATGAATGCCTCTGACGTGATCCGCAGCTGACAAAATCACCAGAAAAATCACTTAAGCTTCGTCTAAAATGCGCGATGTTGCCACAAAATCTTCACATTTGTTTTGCGGAAAATCATTGACATTTTTCTCTGTTTCGCCTATTGTATAGGTAGTGCCCTATGGCAGAATCTGTATTATTGATGTGTCCCAAAGGAGGAACGAATATGACTGGGGAATTTTCCCGCCGCTCTTTCCTGAAATATACCGCCCTCACCGCTGTGGCTGTGGCGGGCAGCAGCCTGCTGACCGGCTGCTCCGGGTATGCCCCGGTACAGCACGCCGTTGGCACCAGCAACACGGTGCTGAAGGTCGTCTCCACGCTGGACTGGGTGGAATACGATGAAGAGACCAACACCACCTTGTTCCGGCTGGTGGTGACCAACGGCCGTAAAAACGCGCTGGAGGTCACTAAGGCAAACTTTGCCGTAAAGGCAGAGGGCTACCTTGCCTATCAGAACGACAAGCTGCAGGTGATTTACCCGGATTCTCTGAGCCATCAGGTCAAGCAGGGCGAAACCTTCACCTATTATGTGAAAGCAAAGGACCTGAACGCGCTGACAGACGGCCCTGTGACCCTTACCTACTACCCTGACCTGCAGTACAGCGAGTTCAGCGCCAACTGGGAGCTGAGCGCAGACGTTCTGGCGCCGGAGGGCCCCGGCACCTCCACGACCTGACCCCCTTGGTCGGAAGAATATACTGGTAAAAAACGGAGGAACAAGCCATGTCTTATACATTTTCCCGCCGCGCATTCCTGAAGTATTCGGCAGCCACCGCAGTGGCTGTGGCCGGTGCCAGTCTGCTGGGCGGCTGTGAATATCAGGATCCCCAAAACCCGGTCTGCAAAACGCTGCCCGGCGCGATCAAAAGCGATCTGCAGGTCATTGCCGGCCTGAAAAGCATGAAGATCGAGAAAGGCACTTGCACTCTGGAGGTGGACATTGAGTCTGCCCGTGCAAACCCCATCCCGCTGGACCCCTACCGCTTCTCTGTTGCCGTGAAGGATGTGAAGGACGAGCAGCCGGTCTACTTCAGCGATAACTACGGCGGTGTGCGCATTCTGGACGCCAAGGACCCCCTGATCCAACAGAAAAAGCCCATCACCATCCATCTGGCCGCCGACCACTTCCCCACTCTGGAAGAAGGTCAGACCGTGGTGTTCAAGTTTATGCCTATCCGCGAGAGCCCCGAGTATTCCATGACTTGGGAGATCACCAAGGAAGTGTACGAAGAGTTCATCGCAAATCAGAGCACCAGCAAGAACTGAGCGTATCATGGCTGAACTATGACCGCAGACCGCTGCACAAAGCTTTGTGCAGCGGTCTGTTTTTGTGTGCAGGCTGTTTTGTACTGCGTGCGGATGATTCAGACCGCAGCACCCGGCGCTGCACCGCGCTTTGCGAGGCACTTGGAGAAAAGTGTTGACGGCAGCAGGCTTTTTTGTTATACTGTATGAGGTTTATTATGGAGATGTATCGAAGCGGTCGTAACGAGAACGACTCGAAATCTAACTGGCTTTTTGGAAGTGGGTTTCCGGTTTTGCTAGATTTCATGCGGGTTTTCCGACTTCGAGAGTGAACGATTTTCGGTCGTTCTCTCCTGAAATTCTCTCCAAAGTTTTCCCAGAATGCACAGAGCATTCTAAGAATTTAATATCTGGAGCATTACTCAAGTGGTCGTAAGAGGTCGCACTCGAAATGCGATAGGCCGGGAGACCGGTGCCAGGGTTCGACTCCCTGATGCTCCGCCAAATCGAATGGACAGATGAATTTTATTCGTCTGTCCATTCTTTTTTGCCGAAACATCGCCCGTCCACCCTGTCTTTGGGGCGTATGGCATCATGCTGACGCATTGCCATAGCCCAGCCCCTCCAGCATCGCCTGTGCAGACGAGAGCTTGGAAGCGTAATCGAGGTGGGCGTAAATATTGGCGGTGGTGGAGAAGTCGCTGTGCCCCAGCCATTCCTGAATCTGCTTCATGGGAACGCCGTTTGCCAGAAGAAGGCTGGCGCAGCTATGACGCAGGTCGTGGAAGCGGATAGGACGCAGACCGTTTTTCTCCAACAGCTTCGGGAACTGCTCGGAAACGTAGTTGGGACGGATGATGTTCCCGATCTCGTCCACACACAGATAGCCGAGATACTCCCGGTTGTAGCTTTTACCGCACAGGCGGCGGTAGGTGTCCTGCTGACCTTTCAGCATCAGCAGACGGTCACGGATGGGCGGCACAAGGGGCAGCGTCCGCAGGCTGGACTTCGTTTTTGCACGGTCAGCCTGCACCAGAACCTTTTTGCCGTCGATGGATGCCTGCGTGACGATGTGCTTGATCTCCAACGTGTTGGCTTCAAAGTCGATTGCATCCCATTTCAGACCCAGCACCTCGCTGCGGCGCAGGCCGTAGAAGGATGCCAGCAGAACCGGGATCTCCAGTTTGGTGCCCTCTGCGATCTCCGTCAAAGCATGAATCTCATCGGCACTGTAATAGCTGCCTTTGAACTCGTTCTTCTTCGGACGCTCGACCTTATCTGCCGGATTGGTGGGGATTAGGTCGATCTTCACCGCATACTTCAACGCCTTGTGGATGTTTGCATGATAGTGGATCACGGAATTCGCCTTGACCCGTTCAAGCTGCTTGGTGTAGAAGTCCTGCAAGTCGGTGGCTTTCAGGTCTACCAGCTTGATATTGCGCTTTCGGAAATAAGGAACGATCACACGCTCCACCATTCCCTGATAGCTTGCATAGGTCGTGATTTGGATAGTGCTTTTCGTGACTTCCAGCCATTTCAGCATGAAGTCCGAAAAGAGAATGTCATCGTCTAAGCGGATCTCCGCAGGTGCGGTGGAAACCATGAAGTTCCGCCGACGTTCCAGCAAAAGAGCCTCGGCTTTCTTCTTGTTCCTCTTGACGGACAGACCGGTGGCTTCCCACTTGGTCTTTCGCTTTCCAGCTGCGTCCTTGTAACTCAGAACGATGTAATAGAAGTCATTTTTTTCTTGCAGATGCCCTGCTACCATAGTGTTACCTCCTGTCTTTGCATCCACTTGAATATGTAACTTCTGCCGCTGACACCATCAGTGTACCCAACGGCAGGAGAGAATGCAAGGATGTCACGCCCGGATGGTGTGACCGGGTGCGAATCCGATGAGATAGGTCAAAAGATGTGCCTTGGGGATGCGGTAGGAGCGTCCGACCTTCAAATGCTGGACGCTCCCTTTTTTTGCAGAATCGCATACCCGGTTTTTGTGCTGACGCTCAATATCTCGCACATCTGGTCGATGTTCAGCACATCCGGATAATCCCGGAGCATCACACGGTACGCATCACGGGGATTCATAGTTTCTTCGCCCAAATAATTCTCCTTTTATATACTAACAGTTTTAATTTTGAAAAACAGTTCATTGAGGTCAAGGCTGGAAACAACGCCTTTCTCAATCTCCTGCATTTCATCCTGCGTAAGCCGACCTAAGAAGCGCTGTACGCGGCTTTTGTCTATCGTGAATATCTGTTCCAGCTGAACCACAGACGGCTTCTCAAAGGCTGTATTGTGGGCTATCAGAACGTGCGTGGGCTGGTATTTCTTTTTCTCGGTGCGGGAAGTCACTGTCGCCACAATAAGGGTAGGCGCATAGCGGTTTCCTACATCGTTTTGCAGAACCACCACAGGGCGGGTGCCGCCCTGTTCGGAGCCGATGTGCGGCTCCATATCTGCATAGTAAATGTCCCCTCTGAGGTATTTCCAGTCTTTTGGTATGATAGCGATCAGACCTCCTATCCTTCTATATGTAGCAAGAGCCGCCCGTTTATGGCAGGCGGCTCTTGCAGGAAAAAGGAGTATGCCGATAAAGGCGAGAGCATCAACGTTTTACAGGAAGGCTCAGAGAACGGCTAGAGCCATTGTAGATCTCCAGAATCTGCTTCATGTGGCGGTCGGCGGTGTTGCCCGTGTCCTTTCGCGCATTTTTGGTGATGGTTTTGGGGTGCACCGTGGAGAGCCGTGCGATCAGACGCTCCCGGCTGTACTCATCCCGGTACATTGCCACAAAGCGAGTAACGCCGTGGAGGATACCGGACAGGAAGGAATCGGAATCGCCCCACCATGCCTCCACGATGATCTTCAGGGCTTCCTGATAGATGTCAGAACCGTAGTTCTTATAAATATAATAGGCAGAGCGGATGCAGTAGATCTTCCACTCGGCTCGGATGCCATCCAGTGCAAAAGTAGCACCAGTTGCTTCGGTGGCTGCAACAAATGCACAGGCATCCTCATCTTCTGCCACGATGTCAGCACGAAGCCGCTCACCTGCGGTCAGATCGGTGGAAATGCCCGTCTGAACAGCAAACAAAAGGGTCTTCAATCCTTTTTTGGAAAAGGCCGTGAAAGACTTTGCAGAGGATCGGGAGGTCATGACCTCCGTTGCAGGCGATACGAGCTTCGATGGTGTTCTGACCATCAAAAACATGGTAGCGACCATCACGGTAGCTGACTCTCGGTTCGTTGGCAACGTACTCCGAAAAGGTGGCAGAGATCTCCTCCACCTTTCTGGTGCGCAAAACACGCTGGTATTCAGCACACGGAGTCAAGAGTGCGCTGTCGATGTAGCGCATCTCGCAAACACATTCGGGCAGCTTGGCAAGGTTCAGATTAGAAATCATCATAGCACTCTCTCCTTTATCGTCTGAAGATAGGCAGAAGTGTCATCAATCAGAAAAAGAATGGCACTTCGGCAGTCGTTGTCCTCAAAAACATCGGGATAGTCTTTGAATACGAGATTCCAGCGGCGGATAAAATCCTCCTTTGCGCCCTGAACTTCGCACATCATAATTGAGCCGTTCGCAACGGTCGTTTTATGATGGCGGTTGTCAATGGATTGCCGAAGTCGTTTTCGATCTTCGTCGGTAAGACAGCGTTTGTGACCTTGGATACTCCTTTTGAAATCCGGGGGGCGAATTGCTTACGGGTGTGATTTCGCTCTCGGTATGGACTTCATCGGAATCAGGAGCATCGTCGGCAGCAACATCGGATTTTTCCGGGCTTGTTGGCTTCTTAGCTTTCCGGTCCTTCTTGGGTTTGCGCAGCTCCTTGATGATTGCCGGGATTTCTTCTTTTGGGGTTTGCGCCAAAGCGGTGATCTCGGCATCAGTAGCCTTGATATGCCCGGTCAGTATTTCCTCCATTGCACCGGGGGACGGCAGCTTCCGCTGCATCTACGCCTTTCGCATATTTTTCTGCTCGCTGCACAAACTTTGAATTGACACCGTTTTTTGCAGCAATACGCTCACAGGTTCGTTTTTCGGTTAACCTCATGTGGACATTTTGGTCTACATGAGGTGAATTTTCCGGATTCATCGTGTTCTCGTATAAGTTGACCCGCCCACCAGAAAGTTTTTCATTTTCGTAGGTTTTCCCCATTCCAAGAATTTTCCGGCGTTCCGGGTCAAGGTTTCTGCGCCCCAACTGATTCTGGCAGATCCATGCCAGTGCAGCATAACGGTCAGGCAACTGGATTTCCTTCACTTCAAAAAGCGATTTCCGGGTGATGCTTGAGGATGCGGTACCGGGAATGTCCATCCAGTATGTAACCGTTCCAGATGATGAGCGGATTCAGAAGCCGCCGCTCCTGAATCATATTCTGCTCTAAGATGTGCTCCTCCTCGGCGTTCAGCGGCGGAATCTTGCCCTGAAACTCCGGGTCGATCTTAAGCGCATTCAGATTCATCATCAAACCGTCCCTTCTTAAAGTAGGTGGATTTCGGGCTGGTGGGCTGGATGTAGTAGTCGTAGCCGAAGTTGGTCTGGCAGTAGGTGCAAGGCTCCTTGGTGAGCTGATAGGGGTCTGCACGGCGGACACGGATGCCACGGGTGTTCCGAAAGGCATTCAGGCAGCGGGGGCAGAGGGTGGTCAGGGTCGATTCATCGGTCTTGTGGGTAAAAGTACGGCTCATAATCATTACCTCCGTGTCATCAGAATGAATATTCGGTATGGAAAAAGCCCACTGCCTTGATTCAGAAGAATCCCGGTGGTGGGCTTTGAAGTTTTGCTTTAAGTTTTTCCAACCTATTTGTCCTCGACGCCCGTTGGATTTGGAATGCACCTCGGTAAGTGGGGACTTGCACCCACACTCCACATTG
>ENA-OQCL01000190-OQCL01000190.1-human-gut-metagenome-genome-assembly--contig:-NODE-190-length-33236-cov-5.168474_pt1 | contig 33236 bp, 47 predicted proteins | sample MGYA00242502_ERZ504586 | MGnify/ENA primary metagenome ERZ504586 (study PRJEB26092, sample SAMD00036316) | human gut metagenome | host: Homo sapiens | study: EMG produced TPA metagenomics assembly of... | reverse complement strand
GGCAACAGCCGTGTCGTAGCCTTTGACTTTGAGACAGCTCCGAACGTTGCATATCGCGATGAAGACAAGGCCGCGCTGGATCCGGCGAAAGCCCATATCGTCGGATGTTCATTTTCGGTACGCAAAGGAACCTGCATATATGTCCCGATAAAACATCTCATGGGAAAAAATGTGGATGAAGAAGAGTTCTTTGCCTTCCTGCGAGATTTTCTATCGGATAAAAATATTATTAAAGTCGCCCATAACCTGGCCTTTGAGTCAGCCATGGCCTATGCGAAGCTGGGCATCGTTATACAGGAACCGCTGTACGACACAATATGCGCGGCGCAGATGACATTGAAAAACGACTATGAGTTTCGCGGCCTTGGCGACAGCGGCCTAAAAAAATTTGGCCTGCGACATATGCGGTGAAAAACCTCCCAACGTTTGAGGACACCACAAATGGCAGGCATTTCGATGAGCTAAACGCTAACGACGAGGCGACCATACGCTACGGTGCGGCGGATTCGGACTTCGCACTGCGTTTGTACCACAAGTTTAACGAATGGTTTGACATGTATCTCCCTAAACACAGATACATTGTCGAGAACATAGAAAGCCCCGCTGCCGTCTACATAGGCATCATGCGAGCAAACGGTTTGCCGGTAAACCAGCAGCTCATGGCTGATAAAAAAGATTATGCTGAAAACGAAATGAAGCGAATTGGAGAAGAAATACGCTTCATCACAGGCGATGTTCCGATCGGCTCTAACTGCTCGACGAAAGCCTTCAAAAACTACCTGTATGAAGAGCTGAACTTGCCAGCTCTCAAACAGACAGGCATCGGGGTTGCCGCGCTCGACGATGAGGCGCTGATGTTGTTGCAGGAATGGTGCGACGTAAACAGGCCGGAACTGTCAAAACTTTTCAGCTTAGTCCAAGAATACCGTAAATGGAGCAAAATTGAGACGACCTATATTGATGGTTATCTAAAGCACATTAACACGGCGACAGGCCGTATCCATCCGGATATGCTTGCGCTGAGCACGGAGACCGGGCGCATGTGCTGCCGCAACCCCAACGCGCAGAATATGCCGCGCAAAGGCGGCGACCCTATCGGCGTGAGAGATTTTATACAGGCTCCAGACGGACATCTTATGCTTTCTCTCGATTTCTCGCAGATCGAGCTTAGAATCGGCGCGTTTTACTGCCGAGATGAGAGGATGTTGGATGTCTACCGTGATAACGGAGATATACACGCCGCGACCACATCAGTAATCTTTGGTGTTAGTTACGATACTACTATCGTTTTCACTATCGCGCAGCCGTCGGTGAACTTCTTCACCTTCTGGTCGGCCAGCGCGGCCTCCACGGCGACGGCGTCCTCGCAGCCGGCGGGGACGACGACGGTGCTCCTCAGTTTGCCGTTCACCTGGACGGCTATCTCCTTCTCGTCGTCGAGCGTCTTGGCCTCATCGTACTGCGGCCACGGGCTCAGGCTGGCGATGCCCTCGAAGCCCTGTATCTCCCAAAGCTCCTCGGCCATGTGCGGCGCAAAGGGGCTCAGCAGGGCCAGCAGGGCCTTGATATCGCCGCGGCTGGGCGCGTGCTCGGCAAACTGGTTCATCAGCGTCATCATCGCGGCGATGGCGGTGTTGAACTTCATGTTCTCTATGTCCTCGCTGACTTTCTTGATGCAGCGGTGGACTTCCTTCTCGTTGGCGGCGGAGTAGCTCTCGCCGCCCTCGATGCGGTTCTCGGCCATGGCCCAGATGCGGTCCAGGAAGCGCTTGCAGCCCTTGACGGCACTCGGATTCCAGGGCGCGGCCTTTTCAAAGTCGCCCAGGAACATGATATACAGCCTCAGCGTATCCGCGCCGAACTCCTTGACCACGCTGTCAGGGTTCACGACGTTACCCAGGCTCTTGCTCATCTTAACTATGGGGTGCTCGGCCATTTCGCCGTATTTCTCCACCAGGTACTCGCGCACGGCCTTCTCGCTGCCGTACTCGGCCAGCAGCTTGTCGCGGTCGTCATCGCTGAGGTTGGCGTAGTTGTGCGGGTTCAGGCCGAGGATCATGCCGTGGCTCGTGCGCTTGGCGTAGGGCTCCTTCGTCGGCACGGCGCCGATGTCATAGAGGAACTTGTGCCAGAAGCGGCTGTACAGCAGGTGCAGCGTCGTGTGCTCCATGCCGCCGTTATACCAGTCCACGGGGCTCCAGTAGTCCAGGGCCTCTTCGCTCGCCAGGGCCTGGTCGTTATCCGGGTCGAGGTAGCGCAGGAAGTACCAGCAGGAGCCGGCCCAGTTGGGCATGGTATCCGTCTCGTGCTCGGCCGGGCCGCCGCACTTCGGGCAGGTACACTCCACCCAGTCGCGCATGTGCGCGAGCGGGCTCTCGCCGTTGTCGGTCGGCTCATAGCTCTCGACGTCCGGCAGCAGCAGGGGCAGGTCCTTCTCGTCCATGGGCACCCAGCCGCACTTCGGGCAGTTGATTATGGGGATGGGCTCGCCCCAGTAGCGCTGGCGGGAGAAGACCCAGTCGCGCAGCTTGAAGTTCACCTTCTCGCGGCCAAGGCCTTTCTCGGACAGCCACTTTATCATGGCCGGGATGGCGTCCTTTACGGTCATGCCGTCCAGGAAGCCGGAGTTCACCATGATGGCGCTCTCGTCCTTGGAGATATAGGCCTCCTTGGTCACGTCGCCGCCCTTTACGACCTCGATTATAGGCAGGCCGAACTTCTCGGCAAACTCCCAGTCGCGCTGGTCGTGGCCCGGGACGGCCATGATAGCGCCGGTGCCGTAGCTCGCGAGGACGTAGTCGGACAGGAAGATGGGTATCTCCTCCCCGTTCACGGGGTTTATCGCGCGGACGCCCTCAAGGACAACGCCGGTCTTTTCCTTGTTCAGCTCCGTGCGCTCGAAATCTGACTTGCGCGCGGCCTCGCGCTGGTAGGCGCGGACGGCGTCCAGATTCGTTATCTTGTCCGACCACTTGGCTATAAGGGCGTGCTCCGGGCTCATGACCATATAGGTCGCGCCGAAGAGCGTATCCGGCCGCGTGGTGAAGACGCACATCGTGTCCCCCGCCGTCGTGGCGAAGTCCACCTCGGCGCCCGTGGAGCGGCCTATCCAGTTGCGCTGCTGTATCTTGACGCGCTCGATATAATCAACGTCGTCCAGATCGTCCAGCAGGCGCTGGGCATACTTCGTGATGGCCAGCATCCACTGGCTCTTTTCCTTCTTGATGACCTCGCCGCCGCAGCGCTCGCAGACGCCGTTCACAACCTCTTCGTTTGCCAGGACTATCTTGCAGCTCGTACACCAGTTGACGGGCATGGAGGTCTTATACGCCAGGCCCTGCTTGTACATTTGCAGGAATATCCACTGGGTCCACTTGTAATAGTTGGGGTCCGTGGTATCGACCATGCGGTCCCAGTCAAAGCTGTAACCCAGCATTTGCAGCTGCTTTGAAAAGCGCTCGATATTGCGCTTGGTGACGTCGCGGGGGTGCATGTGGTTCTTGATGGCGTAGTTCTCGGTGGGCAGGCCGAAAGCGTCGAAGCCTATCGGGAACAGGACGTTCTCGCCCTCCATGCGGCGCTTGCGCGCGACGATATCCATCGCCGTATACGGCCGCGGGTGGCCGACGTGCAGTCCGTCGCCCGAGGGATAGGGGAACTCTATGAGAGGATAGAATTTCTTCCTTGTTTTATCCCCGGTAACGGCCTTGTAGGTCTTGTTCTCAAGCCAGTAGTTCTGCCATTTTTTCTCTATTCTCAGGAAATCGTAAGCCATTTTCAGTTCTCCCCTTTTTATATTGTACCGCAGGCCCCTTTGACCCGAGCTCCAGGCTCAGACCGTAGGGCCGGGAAGGGCTGAGAGGCTTATCTCCTCCGCGTCGCTCCACAGGTGCTCGAGGTTATAAAACTCGCGCATCTCCTTCTGGAAGATGTGCACGATGACGCAGCCGAAATCCAGCAGTATCCAGCCGCCGCCGCGATAGCCCTCGCGGCGCAGGGGCGGCTCGCCCAGCTCGGAAAGGGCCTTGTCCACCTCGTCCGTCAGGGTCTTCACGTGGGTGGAGCTCGTCGCCGTGCAGATGACGAAATAGTCCGCGAGCACGGTCTGCTCCGTGGTGCACAGGAGCTTTATATCCTTGGCCATTTTGGCGTCCAGCGTCCTGACCGCAGCCTCGGCTATCTCTCTCGGTGTCAGCATTTTCCCTACCTCCCCTTTATTCCTCACTGACCGGCGATGTAGCCCTGGGTCATATCCCAGGTGCCGGTCTCCATGTCGTAGGATATCATATTGATATTTTCGCGCGTTATCTCGACTGTGAACGGGTTCAGGTACTCGTTTATGACCTCCAGCCACTCGTCGATATAGGGCAAAACATAGCTCTTGCCCAGGGCGTAGCCGTCGCCCTTCGAGGGGATGGTCTGGAAGGTGATGCTGTCCGCGTCCAGCTTCATGAATTCCGTAGCGAAATAGGCCAGGTTGCCGACGGAGACGTTGGTGTCAACGCGCTTTTCATAAATTTCAAAAATCTTCGTCAGGTTCGGGATATTCTCCAGCGAGAGGGTCTGGCGGGCCAGGGCCATGAGCAGCTTCTGCTGGAAGGCTATCCTCTCGATGTCGCCGCCGATGTAGGTGTTGGAGCCGTCGTTCGAGATACGGAAGCGCATGGCGTTCACGAAGTCGTCGCCGTCCAGGAGCTGGTAGCCCTGCTTGATATGGATGCTCACGGGCGGGTTCTGGTCAGGCGCGTCCCAGTCCATGTCGAAGGGGATGTCATAGTACACGCCGCCTATGGCGTCAACAATGTCCGCCGTGGCCTGGATGTCGATCACCGCCCAGCAGTCCACCTCGTAGCCGAGGATATCCTTCACCGCGTCGAGCAGGGCGGAGATGCCGTCGCCGCCGTTGTTGATGCTTGCGGGATAGGGCTGGTTCATCTGCTTGGGGCTTATCGGGATATTTATAAGCAGGTCACGCGGGAGGTTCACGAGGTTCAGCTTGCCCTCCACTGTGTCAAACATGCCGACGATGTTGGTATCGGTATGCAGGCCCTCGCGGTCCAGGCCGCTGACCAGGAAGGTCCAGACGCCGGGGCGCCTGTTGCTGTCCGCCTGGCCGGGCGCCACGCCGTCCACGCCGCCGGTCGAGCTGCTGTCGTCGTTGTCGGAGCTGTCGTAGGTGTTGGGGCCGTTATCCTGCGTTGCGGCGGGCTTGGCCCACATCTTGAAGCCAGCATAGCCGCCTATGCAGAGTATGAGCAGCACGCAGATGGTTATGAGCGCGCCGCGCCCGCGGTGCTTGTTCCTGCGCTGCTCCTCGCGCGAGATATAGGCGTCCGAGGCAAAGTGCAGGTCGTCCTCATAGTCATAGCCGTTGCCGCCGTAGACGGTGCGGTTGGTGCTCCTTATGTCCTCGGAGTCCCTGCGGCGGCTGCGGCGCTGAGGCTCGCTTCTGCGGGACTTGGGCTCGGTCTTGCGGGTCTGGCCAGCGTTCCGGCTATGGCTCTGCCTTGGCGCGGGTTCATAGTCGTAGTCTTCGTAATCATAGTCCTCGCCGTAGCCGGCGTCGTAGTCGTATTCCTCGTATTTCTTTTCTTTCTCGGGCTTCTTCTTTGAGTGTTTTCCGCTTCCGCCGTAGAGATGCATTACACCTTGTCCTTTCCGTACCATGCCAGGGCGCTTACGGTGGCGCCGTGAGGTTCAATGCCGCTTTGCCTCAGCTCCTCCAGGCTCATCCTGAGCCCGAGGGCCATGGCGGAGTCTATGTCCTCATACGCGAGCTGCCGGAGCCGCTCCACGCCCTCAAAGTCGCGCGTGGGCTCTATATAGTCCGCGATGTAGATTATCTTTTCCAGCAGCGTCATATCCGCGCGGCCCGTCGTGTGCCAGCGGATGGCGCTGTAAATTCGCTCCGGGACGCCGAAAAGCTCCTTAGAAAGCGCCGCTCCCGTGATAGCGTGCGTGAGCTTTATATTCTCCCGCTCAAATTTATCGAACACTATACCATATTTCTCCGCCAATATCAACTGCTCGTCCATGCTGAGTTTTTTGGTGATATCGTGCAAAATCCCGGCCTCGGCGGCGTCGCCCGGGTCCTCGTCCCAGCGCAGGGCTAGTTTTGACGCCTCCTGCTCGCAGCCGGCAACATGGGGGATGCGCTTGGGTTTCAGGTAGGCATAGGCGCGCTCGCGCAGCCAATCGAGCTGGGGCTTCGCGCCGTAGTCGCGCAGTCGGATGATGCGCGCATAGACCTCGCCGTCGAGCACGTCCGCTCCCCTGCGGGCAACGAGCATGTCCCGCATCTCTGAGGAGGACATGGGCAGGGGCGCGGCGTCTATTATCCGCACCCGCGCGCCGTAGAGCGCCTCGAAGCGCGCGGCGCAGCGCTCTATCTCCGGCAGTTCGCCCTCGTTCCGGGGCAGGACGGCCAGGGCCGCGCCCGCGAGGATTGAGCGGAACTCGTGCCATCGCTCAAAACTCGTGAGCATATCCGTGCCTATGACGAGCCAGAGCTCCGCACCGGGATACTCCCGAGCCAGCTCCTCGACGGTGTCCGAAGTATAGCTCTCCCCTCCCCGGCGCAGCTCCATATCCGAGATCTCGGCCTCCGGGAAGTCCCGGAAAGCGAGCTTCGTAAGCTCGAAGCGCTCCTCCGGCGGGGGGCTGCCAGCGGCCAGGGCCTTGTGCGGCGGGTCAGCCGCCGGGATCACGAGCAGCTTATCCGGCTCGAGGGCCGCGTAGGCCAGGCGCGCCGCCCGGACGTGCGCCGGGTGCGGGGGATTGAAGCTGCCCCCGTAGACCGCTATCCTCATTTCCGCTTCTGGGACTTGGGCAGCTCTATCTTGGGGTCGGTCTCGTTGCGCTTATAGAGCACGAACTTGCTGCCTATGACCTGCACCTGCTCGGCCCGGCAGCGCTCCGAGAGCGTGTCGCAGGCCTCGCGCGCCGTCAGCATGGAGTTTTCCAGCACGCGGCCCTTTACCAGCTCTCTGGCGCGCAGGGCGTCCGAGAGCGCGGCTGTGGTGTTTTCCGTTATCCCGTCCTTGCCTATTTGCAGGATGGTGTCCTCCTTCGCGGCCAGGCCGCGAAGATAGGCTCTCTGCTTACTTGTCAGCATAGCAATACTCCTTCAGCACGCGGGCAAACTCGCGCAGGGCGCGGCCCCGGTGCGAAATCTCGTTCTTCTGCTCGTGGGTCATTTCGGCCATGGTGATGTCATGGCCCTCGGCGATGAACATGGCGTCGTAGCCGAAGCCGTTCTCGCCCTTCATATAGGTCGCTATACGCCCCTCGCAGGTGCCGCGGGCGCGCAGGACGTCGCCGTTAGGGAACACGCAGCATATGGCTGAGACGAAACGCGCCGTGCGATGTTCCTCGCCCTCCAGATTCTTCATAAGGAATTTGCGCCGGTCCAGGTCGGAGTCGTCGTGATTTCCGGTATACCTCGCGCTGTGTACGCCGGGCGCGCCGCCCAGGGCGTCAACCTCAAGGCCGGAGTCGTCGGAGACGGCGGGCAGGCCCGTCGCCTTCATTGCGGCCTCGGCCTTGAGAAAGGCGTTTTCCTCAAAAGTCTCGCCCGTCTCGTCCACCTCGAAGTCGCAGCCGGCCTCGCGCTGCGGGATGACCTCTATGCCCGTCCCGGCAAGTATCTCGCGGAACTCCACGACCTTGCCCTTATTGTTCGATGCAAGTATCAGCTTCATGACAGCAGCGCCTCCGAAAAGGACTTCGGCTCGAAGGGCATGAGGTCGTCCATGCCCTCGCCCACGCCCACGTATTTGACCGGCACGCCCATCTCGCGCGCGATGGCGAACACGATGCCGCCCCTCGCAGTGCCGTCCAGCTTCGTGAGGACGATGCCCGTGATATCCGCGGTGTCCGCAAACTGTTTGGCCTGGATGAGCCCGTTCTGCCCCGTGGTGGCGTCGATGACCATTAGCGTCTCGACGTCGGCCTCCGGCAGCTCGCGGGTGATTATGCGGCGAATCTTGGCCAGCTCGTTCATCAGGTTCTGCTTATTGTGCAGGCGTCCGGCCGTGTCGATGATGACGATATCCGTGCCCCTCGCCTTGGCGGCGGAGAGGGCGTCAAACACCACGGCTCCGGGGTCAGAGCCCTCGCCGTGCTTCACGATATCGGCCCCGGAGCGCTCCGCCCAGACCGTCAGCTGCTCCGCCGCCGCGGCGCGGAAGGTGTCCCCCGCCGCGAGCAGGACTTTCTTGTCCTGGGCAGTAAACTTGGCGGCGAGCTTGCCTATAGTCGTCGTCTTGCCGACGCCGTTCACGCCGACCATCAGGATGACGGAGGGCTTTGTGTCCAGCTTCAGCTCAAAGCTGCCCACGGAGAGTATGCCCGAGAGCACCTCCACGAGGCCCGCCTTGACCTCCTCCCTGCCCAGCAGAGAGCGCTCGCGGACCATGTCGCGCAGGCTGGACACCGCCTTATATGCCGTGTCCGCGCCGGAGTCCGCCACGATAAGCGCCTCCTCCAGCTCGTCAAAAAACTCCTCGTTCTCGCCCGTGAACTCGGCGAAGACGCCGCCCATCTGCCGCCGGGTCTTTTCCAGCCCGGCCTTTATCTTGTCGAAGAATCCCATTCGCCCGCTGCCTCCTCTGTGTGCTTTTCGGCCTCCTCCAGGTCGAGCTCTATGACCTTGGAGACGCCCTTTTCCTGCATCGTCACGCCGTAGAGGAAGTCCGCCTCCTCCATCGTGCCGCGGCGGTGCGTGATGACTATGAACTGCGTTTTATTCGATATCTGGCGCATGTGCTCCGCAAAGCGGATGACGTTCGCCTCGTCCAGCGCGGCCTCTATCTCGTCCATGACGCAGAAGGGCGTGGGCCGGACCTTGATGATGGCAAAATACAGCGCAATGGCCACGAAGGCCGTCTCGCCGCCCGAGAGCAGAGAGAGCGTCGTCAGCGCCTTGCCGGGGGGCTGTACCTTTATATCTATGTCGCAGCTGAGCACGTCCTCGCCCGGCTCCAGCGTCAGCTCCGCCTTGCCGCCGCCGAAGAGCTCCGTGAAGGTGGCGCGGAAGCTCTCGTTTATCGCGGTGAACTCGCGGGTGAAGATAGTTCTCATTTCCCCGGTTATGTCGGAAATTATACCCAGCAGCTCATTTTCGCCTTCTCAACGTCGTCCCGCTGGGAGGCGAGGAACTCATAGCGCTCGCTGACCCTGGCGTATTCGTCGATGGCACCCAGGTTCGGCGTGCCAAGGGAGTTCATCTCCTTCTTGAGCTCCGCAATGCGCCGGTTCGACTTTGCGGCGCTCTCGATGGGCCGCCGCACCGCCTCGGCGGCGCTGTGGCTCAGCTCGTAGCCGTCCCAGAGCTTGTCCAGCAGCTGCTTTTCCTCCAGCTCGGCGGAGAGCTTCTTCTGCTCGAACCTCGCGCAGGTGCGCTCCATGTCCAGCAGGGCATTGTTCTTCTCCTGGACGGCGCGGTCTGTCTTCGTGCGCTCGCCCTCCACCTCCAGCTTCTTCTGCGTGGCGGCGGCTATCTCTTTCTTTTTATACGCGCGGCCTCGGCCCGGAGCTCGCCTATGCGCTCCTCACGCGCCGCGAGCTCGTGCCTGGCGCTCTCGGCCCCGGCTTCCATATCTGCCAGCGCTTTCGCCCGCGTCTGGCTGTCGCCGGAGATGCTCTGCCTGAGCAGCTCCAGCTGCGCGGCGGCGTTCTCCGTCGTGCGGCGCTCCGCGCGCAGGGAGGCCAGCTCGTTATTTACGCTTTGCAGCTCCTGCGCGGCGACGTCCAGCTCGTAGCGCGCCGAGGCCAGCTCGCGCTTGAGGGTCTCCACCCTCGCCGCAAGCTCGTCCCGGGCCTTGGCCAGTCTGCCGCGGCTGCCCTGCAATTTCTCCAGCTCCGCGCGGCGCGAGAGTATGCCCGCGTTCCTCGATGCGCTGCCGCCGGTCATGGAGCCGCCCGCGTTTATGAGCTGTCCGTCCAGCGTGACTATACGCAGACGGTTTCCGTTTTTCCGCGAGATGGCCACGGCGTCGGAGAGCGTCTCCGCCACCAGGGTGCGGCCCAAAAGGTTCTCAAAGATGTTCCTATAACGCCCGTCGAAGCTCGCGAGGTCCACGGCGAGGCCGAGGCAGCCCTCGTCCTCCGACGGTATCCGGTCGAGCCTGCCGCCGCGTATCGTATCGAGGGGCAGGAAGGTCGCGCGGCCTGCGTCGCGGCGCTTGAGGAGCTCTATAGCCCGGCGGCCGTCGTCCTGCGTGTCCACGACGACGTTCTGTATTGCCGCGCCCAGGGCCGTCTCTATAGCGAGGGTGCAGCGCTCGTCCGCGCGCAGGAGCTCCGCCACCGTGCCGTGTACGCCGCGCAGAGTACCGCGTTCGCGCTTCGCGCATAACGGTCTTGACTGCGCCGGCAAAGGCCCTCGTATTCCTTCTCCATCTCGCTGAGCATGGCTATGCGCGAATCGGTGCTGCGCAGCTCGACAATCTGCTTTGTCAGCTCGTCGCCCGCCTCAGCAGCCTCGCGCTCGCGGTTCTCTATGCGCATGCGTCGCCCGTCCATGACGTTCTGCGCCGAGGCGGCGTCCGCCTCCAGCGACTTCGCGCGCGCGTCTATCTCAGCTATGCGCTTCTGGTGCTCCTCTATCTGCCCGGCAATGGTCTCGGCGCGCTCGGTCTGCTCCGAGAGCTCGCCGCGCATGCGCTCTGCGCTCTGGCGGCTGTTCTCGATGCTGTTGCGCAGGACGGCGGTCTCGGCCTCCGCCTCTGAGACCTTCGCCTCCGCCGCGGACAGGCGCGAGCGCTGCTGCTCGGCCTCCACGTCCTTCTGGCGCATACGCTCGGCCAGGGCTTCGCTGCGGGAATAGAGAGCCTCCAGCTCGCGCCGGGCGGCATCCAGGCCGCTCTTAGCCGCCTCGTAGTCCCCGGCGATGGCGCGGGACTGCTCCCGCAGCTTGTCCAGCGCGTCCATCCAGGCGCTGACTTCCTCGACCCTCAGCTCGTCGCGCAGGGTGAGATAGCGCTTCGCCACCTCCGCCTGCTGCTTCAGCGGGCCGACCTGGAGCTCCAGCTCGTCTATCTTGTCGTTTATACGCAGGAGGTTCTCGTCCGTCCGCGCGAGGCGGCGCTCTGCCTCCTCCTTGCGGTAGCGGAACCTCGAAATGCCCGCGGCCTCCTCCAGCACCTCGCGGCGCTCCTCGCTGCGGCCGTTGACTATCTCCGCTATGCGCCCCTGGCCGATTATCGAGTAACCGTCCCGGCCGAGGCCGGTGTCCATCAGCAGCTCGTTCACGTCGCGCAGGCGCACCTGCTCGCGGTTTATATAGTACTCGCTCTCGCCCGAGCGGTAATAGCGGCGGGTTATCGTGACCTCCTCCGCGTCTATGCCCAGGATGCCGGCGGAGTTGTCTATTATGAGCGACACCTGCGCGAAGCCCATGGCCCCGCGTTTGGCCGTGCCGCCGAAAATGACGTCCTGCATCTTGCCGCCGCGCAGGGTCTTTGAGCTCTGCTCGCCCATGACCCAGAGGATGGCGTCGGAAATATTCGATTTGCCGGAGCCGTTCGGCCCGACGATGGCGGTTATCTCCCGCTCAAAGGTCAGGCGCGTCTTTTCCGGGAAGGACTTGAAGCCCTGTATCTCCAATGCCTTTAAGTACAAAACCCATTACCTCGCAAAAATATCCCCGCGTTTACGCACGCAGGCACAATATTATATTACAGGCAGTGGGATTTTGCAATAAAAAAAGAGCCGGCATTGCCGGCCCGCGAGATTTATTATTGACTTGTGCAAAGGTCATTCGACCCGCGCACAGGTCATTTTTTTATTTTCGGACGCGGAAAGAAGGTGAAAATGTGCCGAAGCAGTTCAAAACGGTCGAGTTCGAAGACCGGAAGAAGATCGCGACCATGTACGCGGCCGGGGCGATCGCCGCCGACATAGCCCGGCAGATCGGAGTGTCGGCGACCACCATTTACGCCGAGTTAAAGCGCGGCCAGGACGGCGTCACCCTGGACAAGAACTTCCGGCCGGCCTACGACCCGGACCTGGCCCAGAAGCGGGTCCAGGAAGCACTTCGACGGCGTGGCCGAAGAAAGGGACCATGATGAAGTATTTCCATTCGTGGAGCGGCGGGAAGGACAGCACAGCCGCGATCATACTTGACCATATTCATGGACTTCCGCCTTCGCGGATCGTGTTCTGTGAAGTCATGTATGACCGAAAAAACGGAATCAGCGGTGAACTGCCCGAACATATCGACTTTGTGAAGAACGTCGCGATCCCGAAGTTCGCCGAATGGGGCTTCACCGTCGACCTGATCACCGCAGAAACCGACTACCTGGAAAACTTCTTCCACGTCATTTCCAAGAGCCGGAACGGGAACAACGGAAAAATGCGTGGCTTCCCGTTAAGTGGCCGCTGTACCATTCAGCACGACTGTAAGCTGAAACCGATCGCCGATTATTACAAGCGCCTGGGCCTGAAACCGGCCGACTTCACCCAGTACGTCGGCGTCGCGATCGACGAACCGGAACGGCTTGAAAGACTTCGCGGGACGAACAAAGTGTCCTTGCTTGAAAGGTACAGTTATACCGAGGAAATGGCCCTGGAATTGTGCCGGGAACACGGCCTTCTTTCCCCGATTTACCAATTCACGTCCAGGGGGGGGCTGCTGGTTCTGCCCGAATCAGCGACTTTCCGAAATGGCCCATCTGAAAGAGAGCCGGCCGGACTTGTGGTCCGAACTTCAACGCCTGGACAACGTACAGGGCCGCGTCACAAAGGGCTTCAAGTACGGGGAAACCTTCGCCCAGGTTGCGCGGCGTGTGGAACAGTGGATCAGGAACCGGGACCTGACCGAACAGCAACTATCCCTATTTGACCAATTTTGAAAGAAAGGAGCGGGAACAACCTTGAAGTGGTCGATCACCACCCAGGAGCGAAACGCCCTGGTCGAAACACATCTGGGCTGTATCTGGTGGACCATCAACAAAAACCGGCGACTGATCAGCGCGGTCGGCCTGGACGACGAAGACGTCTTCCAGCAGTTAGCGATCCGCATGATCCGAGCGGTCGAGAACTACGACCCCGACAAGGGGAAGGACCTGGAACAGCACATCTTCGCGCAACTGCAATATGAAGTTCTGAACTGCAAGGACGCCGCGAAGGTGTACGGAATCAAGGGCGCGCCGTATGACGCGCGGGGCCTGACCGTGTCCCTGGACGCCCTGGTCGAATCTGGCTGTCAGATTTGCGGGGGGGGGGGTGGCTTAAATGCCTAAATTCAAAACCGTGTGCGGCGTGATCGCCTTCGTCATGTTCTTCGTCATGCTGGGGACCGTCGGAGCCGTCGAGAACGACGCCCTTCCCCTTCTGCCCGGCGCGGTCCGCATTTTAGCGGCCCTGGGCCTGTGGGTCCTGTTTTCCTACCTTGCCGGCGCGTTCGACTATTCCCAGGAAAGGAGTGAACCCCGTGAAGTACAGCGCGAAAACCCTGACGCCCGTCCAGGTCGGACAGGTCGTGAAGGCCCTGGTCCTTCTGGGCGCGCGAAAAATTATCGTTGAAGAAGTGGAAAAGGACCGCTTCGTCGTCACCACAACAACCGAAGCGGCCCATTTCAAAAAAGCCTAACTGCATTATAGCAGGGAAAGGAACGGTTTTCAATATGCCGAAACTGAATTTTTATGACACTGACGCCGTGAAGGCGTTTACCCTGGACGTTCTGGTCGATAACGCCGAACTTCGCCGGGACCTGGACTTCGAGCGCCGCCAGAGCGTGGCCGGCTGGGAGTCCGCGAGAGAGCAGAGAGCGCGCGCCGAGAAGGCGGAAGCCGCGATCACCGCCGCCGTGTCGACCCTGACCAACCTGTCGGAAGCCCGCCAGGCCGGCGTCGAAGTCGGCTGGCGTGACGTGGACCGGGCCGTCGCCGACGTCCTGGACCTTCTGAAAGGGGGCGAAACGAAGTGAACGTCAGTCTGTACGAGATCAGCGCCGACTTCCTGAAAGCCCTGGACGGCCTGGAAGTGGACGAAGAAACCGGCGAGATCACGAACTTCGACGCCGTCGAAGCCCTGAACGCCCAGTTCGAGGACAAGGCCGAAAGCGTGGCCTGTTACATTAAGAACCTGACCGCCTTCGTCGCCGATCTGAAAACCGAGGAAGACGCCCTGGCCGCCCGCCGGAAGACGGCGGAACGCCGGGTCGACAGCGTGAAGAAATACCTGACTTCGTGCATGGAGTCTGTCGGCAAGGACAAGGTCGAAACCGCGAAGGCGCGGATCAGCTTCCGGAAGTCTGTCCAGGTCCAGATCGACGACGAAAAGGCCCTTCCGTCTGACTACGTCACGACCACCGTGACCACGAAGCCGGACAAGACCGCGATCAAGAAGGCGATCCAGGCCGGCCAGGACGTGACCGGGGCTTCCCTGGTCGAGAACCGGAACATTCAGATCAAGTAAAGGGGGAGGATCACATGGCAGAGAAGAAGACGGCTGGACAGGTGGCGGAGCCTACCACCCCGGCCCCCGAAACCGCCCAGGACCCGCCGGCGGCCCCCGTGGCCCCGGCGACCGTCCAGAAGGAAATCCCCCTTCTGACGGAAAAAGACATCGAATGTCGGGTCCAGAGCGTCAGCAGAGCGAAGACCGGCAAGGTCGGCGCGGTCCTGTTGCTTTACAAGGACGCGCGGGTCGATATGCGGATTCTGGACCAGGTCTTCGGCCCTGGGAACTGGCAGAGAACCCACGAAGTGATCAACGGGAACCTGTTCTGCAATATCGACATCTGGGACCCGGAGAAGCGCGCCTGGGTCCGGAAACAGGACGTCGGCGTCGAGAGCAACACCGAGAAAGAGAAAGGCCAGGCGTCGGACGCCTTCAAGCGCGCCGGCTTCAACGTCGGGATCGGCCGCGAACTTTATACCGGCCCCTTCATTTACGTCGAACTGGCGGACAACGAGTTCTATTCCGAAGGCCAGCAGAACGGCCGGAAGGAAGTTCTTAAATGCTATTCGAACACCCGCTTCAAGGTCACGCGCGTCGCCTACAACGACCGCCGGGAGATCATCGACCTTGTGATCGTCGACCGGAACGGGAACATCCGCTTCGACATGAATAAGCGGGTCGAGGGACCGCCCCAGACGTCCCAGGGCGGCCAGAGAGCGCCGGACCAGGGAAACACCCAGGGACAGGCCAGACAGGCCCCCAGGGGCCGCCAGGGCGCACCAGCGGCAACGCCAGCGCCCCAAGCAGAGAACGGGGCCGTCTGCCCGATCTGTGGAAAACCCATCACGAAGGCCGAACAGGACTATTCCCTTCGCAAGTATGGCCGGGAAGCCTGTCGGACCTGTCAAAAACGCATTGTAAAAGGGGGGTGGCAAGTGTGCCGAGCCGCATAATCAAAGAATCAATCACCACCAGCGAATCGCTGTCGGAAGTCAGCGCGGAAGCCGAACGCCTTTTCTGGCGACTGGTGGTCAAGGCGGACGACTTCGGCCTGTACTATGGAAATCCGCGAATCCTGGCGTCTATGTGCTTCCCGCTGGACCCGCCGAAGGAACAGAGAATCCGCGCATGGCTGGACGAACTGGTCGCCGCCGGCATGGTGGGGACCTACACGTCCGACGAGGACGGGAAGAAGTACCTGAAACTTCTGTCCTGGGACCGTCACCAACAGCAGAGAGCAAAGAAAAGCAAGTTCCCCCTTCCTGTTGCATTTGATAACACTTGCAATCACAGCAACGGAAAGCAAGTGAAATCAAAATCCCCCGTAAACGAGAACGAAAACGGGAACGAGAACGAGGAACGAGGAACGGGAACGCGCCCAACCGGGGCGGCGGCGACCCCGCGCGGTTTTGATCGCTTCTGGGCCGCATATCCCCGCAGAGTCGGCAAGCAGGACGCCCTGAAAGCCTGGGGACAGCTTAACCCGGACGACGCCCTTGTGGACCAGATCGTCGCCGGCGTCGAGCGGTGGAAGACCTGTGACCAGTGGATGAAGGACGGCGGGTCGTTTATCTGCTACCCGGCCACGTTCATTCGCGGCCGCCGGTGGGAAGAAGACGATCGGCCTGATCCGCCGCCGGCTACGCCGAAGGGGGCCCGCGCCGAAGAACTACGCTGACGACGAAGACTTCCTGGAAGGGCGGTGATCACATGGAAGCGATCGGGGATATTCTGGCCGGCGTCGTCCAGAAAAGCCTTCAAAACCGGGAGCCGGAAGACTACTTCGACGAAGACGGTTTTCTGTGCTGTGGCAAGTGCCACGACCGAAAGCAAATGGACGTGAACATTCCGGCCCTGGCCGCCGGCGGAACGAAGACGATCCGCGTCGGCTGTCTGTGCAAATGCGGCCGCGAGAGGGCCGCCCAGGAAAAGCGGGAACAGGAACGCCGGGACTTCGAAAGCCGCATGGAACGGCTTCGGCGCGACGGGATCACCGACCCGGCCTATTTACAGTACACCTTCGACCAGGACGACAAGCGGAACCCGAAGGTCAGCGACGTCTGTCGCCGCTACGTCGAGAACTGGGCGGAAATGAAGGCCCGGAACATCGGGATTCTGTTCTATGGCGACGTCGGGACCGGGAAGTCCTTCCTGGCCTGTGCGATCGCGAACGCCCTTCTGGAACGGCTGGTCAGTGTCAGCGTGACCAACTTCCCGCGAATCCTGAACAGCCTTCAAGGGGCCTTCGACGACGAACGCCAGAAGCGGATCGACCGGCTTCAACACTATTCCCTTCTTGTGATCGACGACCTGGGCGTCGAACGCGACACGTCCTATTCCGTCGAACAGGTCTACAACGTGGTCGACACCAGGGCAAGGTCCGGGAAGCCGGTGATCATCACGACGAACCTGTCCTTGAAGGACCTGGAAAACCCGCCGTCCCTGGCCTACAAACGGATTTATGACCGCGTCCTGGAAATGTGTCCGATCCGGCTGAAACTGGTCGGAGCGTCCCGCCGCGCCAGCAACGCCAGCGAACGGCGGGACGCCGCCCGGCGAATCCTGGGATTCTGAAAGGACGAAGACCCATGAAGTACAAACTGACGATCCCCGGCCTGTTGCCGGGGCTGAACGAATACATCGACGCGGAGCGGTCCCACAAGGGCAAATACAAGGCCGCTTCCATGAAGCGCCAGGCCCAGAACGTGATCGGCTACATGATCCGGACACAGCTTCGCGGCGTCCGCTTCACCCGGCCTGTGGTGATCCGCTACCTGTGGATCGAACCGTCCCGCCGGCGCGATAAGGACAATATCGCCTTCGCGAAGAAGTTCATTCAGGACGCCCTGGTCGAAACCGGCGTCCTTCGGAATGACGGCTGGTCCGAAATCGAAGGATTCACGGACAACTTCGCCCTGGACCCGAAGAACCCCCGCGTCGAAGTCACGATCAAAGAAATGGAAGGAGTAAAGCGAAATGGTAAAAGAAAAAATTAAGAACCTGGCCCCTGGGGCCTTCTTCAACGCCGGCCCCGCCGTTGTGACCGTCCTGGAACACTTCGCCGACGGCCGAACCCTTCTGGCCGCGAAGGAGCCGATCGGAACCGCCCCTTCACCGTCCGGCCGTTCACCTACAACCGCACGGACCCGGAGCCGAACCCGAACAACTTCGCGTTTTCTTCCCTTCGCTACGACCTGAACACCGACTTTCTGGACGCCCTGAACGACGCCGGCGCGATCCCGGCCGACAAGGTCCTGGAAGCCGAATGGAGCCTGGCGGACCACGACGGAACAAACCGTTATGGCGTCGCCGTCTGCAAGGTCGCTATGCTGACCGAACCCATGATCCGGAAGTATTACGACGCGGGCCTTTTGGAGATCGAAGACTGGGAATGGACGATCACCCCGGAACGCCGGCAACGCGTACCACGTCCGCAGCGTCAATTCCGACGGCTACCTGGGCAGCGACGGCGCCTGGAGTGGCTACGGCGGCGTTCGCCCGGCTTTCTTCGTGGATTCTGAAATCTGCCTGTTCCTGGAACCGGACGAAGTCGAACTGTCTGACGCCGCCCTGTTGCGTGAATACACGTCGAAACAGCTTGTCGAAGAAGTCCTTCGCCGGATCGCCGCCGGCGAGGAATCCGAAGACGAATGATCGACGGCCGCGAATTGAAGGCCAGAGTCGAAGAACACCTGGGGGCCGCCCTGGCCCCCGACTTCTTCGGCAAGGCCGAACAGTACGCCCGGCGGAAGCTGGACCTGTGCAACGAACGCGCCGGCCGCCAATACGGCGAAGACGGCTACGGCGACGAATACCTGGTCCTTCTGACCGCTGACACGGTCCGGGAAATGGCCTTTTCCGAATATACCATGATCCGGTCGGCTGAAATCATGGCCGCCAGAGGAAAGGCGGCGGAAGCATGAGAAGAAGAAAGCCCAAACTTCCGAAATGGAAATACGCCTTTTCCTGTCGGGACTGTCGACACGTCCAGTTCATCAAGGACGAAGCGAAGGGCCGCGAAGGCGACTATTGCGTGAAGTCGATCGAACGTGCCGACGCCGGCCTTCCCGGCCCGATCCACGCGGACGGGGACGACCGGGTCGTCCGCTGTGACTGCTACGAACCGATTCCGAAGGAAGGTGATCAGACGTGATCCCGTTCCCGAAGAAGAAGTATTCCGTGATCTACGCGGACCCGCCCTGGTCCTACGCCGCCGGCGGCGCGAAACGGAACGTGACCAGACACTACCACACTATGAAGCCCGAAGACATATATGACCTTCCGGTCCAGGACATAGCCGACGACGACTGTCTTCTGTTCATGTGGGCGACCTTCCCGAACCTGGAAATCGCCCTGGAAACGATCAGGCGGTGGGGATTCAAGTATAAGACCGCCGCCTTCGTTTGGGTAAAGAGGAACCGGAAGTCCCCCGGCTGGTTCTGGGGCCTGGGGAACTGGACCAGAGCGAACCCGGAAGTCTGCCTTCTGGCGACGAAGGGGAACCCGAAGCGCGCTTCCCGTTCCGTCCATAGCGTAATCGACGCCCCGATCGGCCGGCACAGCGAGAAGCCGGCGGAAACCCGCGACAGGATCGCCCGGCTTGCGGGGGGGGGGGTACTATGATCGAACTGTTCGCCAGACAGGCGGCCCCCGGCTGGGACGCCTGGGGCGACGAAGTGGAAGGCGGTGACGCCGGTGAATGAGAACACAAAGACGATCCGGGACCTGGCCGCGTATGTGTGCGACCGCCTGGCCGGAAAGGTCCTGATCCACCGATACGACGCCTATTCCACCAACAGCGTTTACTTGAAGTTCGACTACGGCGTGGCGAACAGCCTTCGGATCGCTGACCACGCCGGGAAGGAACACCTGGCCTATCGGTTCAACATCATTCTGAACCTAACGGAGCCGAAGAACGACCTGTCCGGACGCTTCCCCCGGAACTACTACCCGCCGGACATGGTCGACCAGGTGATCGAAGATATTCTGGCCGGCGTCGAAGCGAAGCGTGCCAGGTATCGGGACTATGAAAAGACCGTGGCGGACGCGAAAGCCAAAGTCACCCACGAACGGGGCTTCTGGCAACAGGCCCGCCTTGTGAAACAAAAGAGAGGTAAAAGACAATGACCATATCTGAACTTGTGACCCGCGCCCACGACAACGCCGTGAAACATGGATTCTGGGACCCGGCCCCGGCGTTCGGGACGGCGATCGCCCTGATCCATTCCGAACTGTCCGAAGCCCTGGAAGAAGACCGCGCCGGCCGGCCGAACTTCTATTTCCCATGTAATGCCGGCGGCCTGTGCGTCGAAGACGAAGAAGGCGGCCCTTCCTGTGGGTCCATGCCCTACAACCCGGAAAGCCCGGACGCCCCCTGTTCTGCCCGCAGTAAGAAGCCCGAAGGCGTGGCCGTGGAACTGGCCGACGCCGTGATCCGGATCGCGGACTTGTGCGGACACCTGGGAATCGACCTGGAAGCCGCGATCGACCTGAAAATGGCCTACAACGAAACCCGCCCGTTCAAACACGGGAAGCGGTTTTGAAGGGCGGTGACGACATGAAGAAGATCACCTTCGCCGCCCTTCTGATCCTGGCGGGCTTCGCTGTGTGCGCGTGGAGCGCGAAGGGATCGGAAGGGACGCGGCCACCGGCGGAAGCCGGCGCGCCCGCCCCGGCCCCGACGGCCGAGGTCGTGGAGCCGCCCCAAGTCAGCCCGGAGCCGGTAGAACCCGCCTGGGCGGAGTACGAAGCGACCGCGTACTGTTCTTGTGAGAAATGCTGTGGGGCCTGGGCGGAAAACCGGCCCGACGGGATCGTCTATACCGCCAGCGGAGCCGTCGCCCAGGAAGGCGTGACGATCGCCGCCGACTGGGACGTCCTTCCCCCTGGGACCGTCGTCTACATTGACGGCCTGGGCGAACGTGTCGTCCAGGATCGCGGCGGGGCGATCAAAGGGAACGCCGTCGACGTCTACTTCGAGGACCACGACGAAGCCCTGGTCTTCGGCCGCCAGACCGTCCGTCTTTACATAGTCGAAGGCGGTGACGGACCTTGAAGACCTGTTCCGTGTGCGGCCGCCAGGTGAAGAAGACGGTCGCTTGTCCGTACCAGCGAAGGGGACTGGAAACCTGTCTGGACTGTTGCGAAAAGTGCTACGAAAGCGAACCCTTCCCCTGTCGCGAACACGACCAGAGGAAAGAACCGAAAGGGGGAAAAACACATGAACACTATAAAACGCGGCGACGTCTTCTTCTGCCTGGGAAGCCCCGACGCTGTCGGAAGTGAGGAACGGAAGACGCGCCCGGTCGTAATCGTCCAGAACAACGCCGGGAACGCCAGTTCCCCGACGGTGATCGTCGCCAACATGACCACCAACACCACCCGCCGCCTGTACCCTATGCAAAAAGAACTTCGCAAACTGGACGACTGCCTGGCCGTGTCCTTCGGAATGACCCGCCAGGACGCCCAGGAAGGCCCCAGGACGCCCGGAGCGGCGGGGACGACATATTCCTTGACCTGGCGCGAAAGGGCCTGTCCGTGGCTGTCTGCCCGCTTCCTGTGCTGAACCAGGTGAACATAACCGTCACCGACGGGAAGGACGTCGCGATCACCCGCAACGTCGCGGCCGCCGGCGGCGGAATCGTCGACGAAATCCAGGACATGAAGAAGGCGCTTGCAGAGGTGGCAAAGTGATCCGGGGGAAGGAAGCGGCGGAAAAGTGGTCGAAGGCCCTGGACCTACCGGAAGAACAGGCGCTTCCCTGTGTTGTGGCGTTCGCTTGCCTTCGCTATCACGGGAAATCATTTGTCCGCAAACTTGCGGCCGGCGACGGGAAGGTCACGACCTGGCAATCGCTGAAAATCGCCGTGGCCTTGTTCCTGTGGAACCGCGCCACGAAGAAAGACCCCTGGGGCGAAATGTACCGGATCACGAAGTTCGCCCAGAAGTGGAAGGAAGGTGATTCTATATGAACGACGTGAAACTGTCCGGCCGCCTGGTACGCGATCCGGAACTGAAACACACGCCGAACGGCGTCCCGGTGGCGACCTTTTCCCTGGCTGTCGACCGGAAGTTCAACAGAGAGGAAGCGGACTTCATTCCGATCGTCGCCTGGCGAAAGACGGCGGAGTTCGTGGCGAAGTATTTCCGGAAGGGACAGCGCGTGATCGTCGCCCAGGGCCGGATCAAGGGCGACCAGTACACCGACAAGGAAGGGAACAAACGGTCCCGCTTTTCTGTCGTGGCCGACGAAGTGGAGTTCGCCGACTCCAAACGCGCCCCCGAAGACCGACCGGCCGGGAGCGTGGCGGCCGAATACATGGAGAACGGGGGCTTTGAGGAATTGGACGTCGAAGACGGTGAACTTCCGTTCTGAACACCGGCAGGAAGGGGGCGAAGGCATGGACGCCAAAGAAAAAGCGAAGCGCGCGGAAGAACGGACGACCCGCCGCGTTTACGACATCCTAAAGAACCACGATCAGGAAACCCGGACGATCGAAGCGCAGATCGAAGCCGAACGCGCGGCCCTGGAAGCAGACCTGGCAGAGATCAGGACCAGAGCCTACCCGCGCGCCGTTCGCTATGACACGCCCCGCGTCCAGTCGTCCCCCGACCCTGACGGAAACATGGTCAAGATCGCCGCCGCCATTGAGCGGCGGACGGCCCGGACGAAAAGGGCGGTCGAAGCCCTGGAAGAACGCCAGCGCCAGATCGAGAACGTCCACGAAATCGTCCTGGCTATGGACGCGAAGGCGAAGATCGTCCTTCTGACCATGTACTACCCGCGCCGGACCTATGAACAGGCGGCCGAAGTCCTGGGAATGGACGTGTCGACGGTCAGTCGCCAGAGGAAGACCGCTGTCGAACGCCTGGTCCGGAAATATATCCGCCTTCACGGGGCGATCGAGTAACAGACCCCGCGTCGGCGGAAAGTTTTTGCACATGATTGCACATCTTTGCAAATGTTTGCATATAACTGCACTGGTCAACGACCGCGCAATATGCGAAAATGCTACAAGGGAACCTTGCAGAGTTCCCGGACTCCTTTTCATTTGATAGGGACGCAGAAAGGAACGCCTTCGCCGGCGTTCCTTTTCTGTTGCCCCGAAACGACCACGCAGAAAGGACGGTGAAGAATCGTGGCCCGCCTGACGAAGAAGAACGAAGTCTTCTGTGACGAATACCTGATCGACCTGAACGCGACCCAGGCCGCGATCCGCGCCGGCTACTCCGTGGAGTCGGCGGGGAGTATCGGAAGTGAATTGCTGAAAAAACCTGAAATCCGCGCGCGCATTGACCGCGCTATGGCCGAAAGGTCGAAGCGGACGGGGATCAATGCCGACCGGGTCCTTCTGGAACTGGGGAAAATCGCCTTCGTGAACGCGATCGACGTGATCAACATGAACGACGCGACCGTCCTGTCGGACGCTTCCCGCGACGACACGGCCGCGATCGCTTCTGTGAAAGTGAAAGTGATCCCCGGAGAGGACGGCGACGGCGTGGAACGGGAAATCCGACTGGCCGACAAATTGAAGGCCCTGGAACTGTGCGGAAAGCACCTGGGAATGTTCAAAGACAGCCCGGACAGCGCCGCGCCTGTGACGGTGGTGATCAATTATGACTACGGCCCGGACGATTGAGTTCAGAGCGTCCGCCCAGTTCAACCCTGTCTTCCGGCCTGTGAATGAGTGGCGCGGAAGATACCGCATTTTGAAAGGGTCCGCCGGGTCCGGGAAGTCTGTGAACATAGCCCAGGACTACGTCGCGAAGCTGTCCGATCCCGCCTTCCAGGGGGCGAACCTTTTAGTCGTCCGGAAGATTGAGGAAACGAACCGTGACAGTACCTTCGCAGAGTTACAGGCGGCAATCTACCGAATGTTCGGCCCCTATGCCGACCGCTTCTGGAAGGTCAACCTGAACCCCCTGGCGCTGGAATGTCGGACCACCGGGAACCGGATCATTTTCCGGGGCGTGAAGGACCAACGCCAGCGCGAGAAGGTGAAGTCAATCACCTTCAAGAACGGGAAACTGGTCTGGATATGGTGTGAAGAAGCGACGGAACTTCTTTCCGAAGACGTCGACATTCTGGACGACCGCCTTCGCGGCAACCTGGAAGACCTGAACCCGAACCTGTTCTATCAGATCACAATGACCTTCAACCCGGTCAGCGCGACACACTGGATCAAGGCCCGCTACTTCGACAAGGCAGACCCGGACGTTCTGACCCATCATTCCACCTATAAGACGAACCGATTCATCGACCCGGCCTATTTCCGCCGCATGGAGCGACGGAAGGAAGAAGACCCGGAAGGCTATCGGGTCTACGGCCTGGGAGAATGGGGCGAACTGGGCGGCCTGATCCTGACGAACTTCGAGGTCCACGACTTCCCGACGGACCGGGACTTCTTCGACGGCTTCTACTACGGCCAGGACTTCGGCTTCAACCACGCCGACGCGATCCTGGGGATCGGCTGGAAGGACGGCGAAATCTATGTCACGTCCGAAGTGTATGTCTTCGAGAAGGACACCGAAGAAATAATCGCCCTTGCCCGCCAGAAGCGGATCGACCCCCGCGTGGAAATGTTCTGTGATTCCGCAGAGCCGGACCGGATCAGGACGTGGCAGAAGGCCGGCTTCCGGGCCTATCCAGTGAAGAAGGAGCCTGGAAGCGTGAAGGCCCAGATCGACTTCCTGAAAGGCCGGAAAATCCACATTCACCCGTCATGTGTGAACACCTTGAAGGAAGTTCAACAGTGGAAATGGAAGAAGGACCCGACCACGGGTCTTTACATCGACGAACCAGTCGAGTTCATGGACGACGCTATGGCGGCGCTACGCTATGGCGTGGAGCGTCCGCGACGTGGGTCGTCCATCGAAGTTTTGAAGTGAGGTGGCAAAAATGGAACTGTCCGTCATGGACCGGATCAACATGATATTGAACGACCCGGAAAAGGCCCCCATGACCCTGGCCCAGATCGTCAGCGAGGAAATCAGGGAGTTCAAGCGGTCGCCCCAGTATTCGATCATGCTGGAAGCCGAAGCGTATTACAGGAACAGGTCTTCCGTCCAGACGAAGACGGTCGACGTCGCCAACCGCTCGAACGCGAAGATCGAACGGCCGATCCTGAAAAAGCTGGTGGATCAGAAGGCGAACTACCTTCTGTCGAAGCCCTGGACCGTGGACACTGAAAACGAAGCATACGGCGAAGCCCTGAACAAAGTGTTCGACCAGACCTTCCGCCGGAAGATCAAGAGCCTGGGAAAAGGCGCGGTGAAGTCTGGGATCGCCTGGATTCAACCCTACTTCGACGACGACGGGAAACTGGCCTTCATGCGAATCCCGTCCCCCGAATTGATCCCCCTGTGGCGCGATTCAGAGCGAACGAAGCTGGACGCCTTCATTCGATTCTATGACCAGGTCATTTATATCGGAATCAGGAAGCACGTCATAACACACGCCGAATTTTGGTGGACCGGCGGCGTGAAGTATTTCAAGACGGACGCCTTCGCGGGAACAGGGGCCGGCGACTTCTACGTCGACAAGGACCACGGGACAGAGGAAACCGACTGGACCGAACCACACTTCACCGTCGGGGAAACGGCCTATAACTGGTCAGAAGTCCCGATCGCGTGGCTGAAATACAACGAAGAAGAACTTCCCCTTTGCTACTTCGTGAAGGACCTGATCGACGACATCAACTGGCAAAACAGTGTCACGGCCGACGTCCTTCGCGACGTGGCGAAGTTCATCTACATTCTGAAAAACTACGGCGGAACCGACCTGGCGGAGTTCCTGAAAGACTTGAAGGAACACATGGCGATCAAGGTCACTTCCGACGGCGGCGTGGACAAGTTACAGGCCGACCTGAACATCGACGCCGTCATGGCCTCCTGGACAATGAGCGCCGCGACATCTATGACTATGCGGCCGCCGTGGACACGAAGGACCCGGACCTGGGGAACGCCAGCGGGACGGCGATCAACTTCCGATATATGGACCTGGACGCCGACTGTGATTCCCTGGGGACCGAACTGAAAGACACCTTCCACCGGCTGAAACTGTTCATCGACGTCTATTTCCAGATCACCGGACAGGGCGACTTCACCGATGAAGACTTCGACATCGTCTTCAATATGGACCTTCCCGTCAACGAAACCGACGTGATCAACAACGCGCGGACCAGCGACGGCCTGATCTCCAAACGGACGATCCTTCAAAATCACCCGTGGGTGACGGACGTCGACGAAGAACTGGACCAGATCGACAAAGAGAAGAAGGCCGCTATGGAAGACTTCGGTGAAGGTCTGTTCGACCATTCCCTGGGGCGAACAACGCCGCCCAGACGGCCCAGGAAGGCCAGGAAGGGGCCGCTGGAAAGGCTGGTGGCGTGAATGGCGAGGAATAAGGAATACTGGATCGCCCGCGCCCTTCAACGCGAGAACGAAGCCTATCTTCGCGGCGTCGAACTGACGGCGAAAATGTTCAAAGAATACGACAGAGCCGCGAAAGCGATCCGCCGGGAAATCGGCGACTTCTATTCGAAGTACGCCGGCAAGTATGGCCTGACCTATGACCAGGCGGTCCGCCTTCTGACCCGGAAAGAGTTCCAGGAATGGAAGGCTACCCTGGCCGAATACGTCGCCAGGATAGCCCAGGAGCCGGACCCCCGCGTCAAGGCGATCCTGACGGCACAACTGGACGCCCTGTCCACGAACAGCCGCATTTCCCGCCTTGAAGCCCTTCTGGGGCAGATCGACCTGAAACTGAATGACCTGTGGGAAACTGGCGTGGCCCAGATGAAGGCGGAGTTCGGCGACGCCTTCCAGGAAGGTTACTACAAGAAACTTTACGACATCCAGTCCCGCGTCGGCTTCTTCAACGAGATCGCGAAGCTGGACGAAAGCGTCGTCGAAGACGTCCTGTCCTATCCCTGGTCCGGCGCTATGTTTTCGGATCGGCTGTGGCAGAACAAACAGGCCCTTCTGTTCCACGTCCGGGAAACCATCACCCAGGGCGTCATGCAAGGAAAGAGTATTCCGACCATGTCGAAGGAATTGTCGGCCAGAATGGGACAGTCCTACAAGGCCGCCGAACGCCTGATCCGCACAGAAACGACCTACTTCCACGGGGAGTCGGACAAGGCCGCCTATGAAGCGGCCGGCGTGGACGAATATGAATACGTCGCGACCCTGGACAGCCGGACCTGTGAAGTGTGCGCCGCCCTGGACGGGAAGCACTTCAAATTGAGGACGCCCAGGCCGGCGTGAACTACCCGCCCATGCACCCGAACGACCGCTGTAACTACGGTCGAATATGACCCGGACGACGCCCTGGACTGGTACAATTCCGGCCAAAAAATGCCCGAAAATATGACCTATGAGGAATGGGCGGAGCGCCAGAACGTGAAAACAGGCACGAACAGCAGAAATCAACTGCAAACAACTTCAAACGATGATTGAACGCCCTTCCAGGGCGTTTTTTCATACCCAAAACAGCCGCCCCCGCCCGGCGAACCGGCGGGACCGCAAAGCGTGTGGAAGTCACGGTAAAGACAGCGGGGAAAGGAGCAAACCATGATCACCGAAAGCGTCAAAACCATTCTGGGCGAAGACCTGACGAACCAGGTCGAAGCGGCCTTGAAGGGCAAGGGCAAGGACGGAAAGGACGTTGACCTGGTCGTCGGGAACGACGGAACCTTCGTCCCGGCCGAGAAGTACAACGGAGCCAACAGCGGCAAGAACAGCGCGGAAAACGCCCTGAAAGCGGCCGCCGAAGCCTTGAAGGCGATCGGCGGGTCTGGCGACCCGGCAAAGATCGCCGACGACGTGAAGACCGCCCAGGCCACGATCGAAACCCTTCGGACCGACCACCAGAAAGAGATCGCGCGAATCCAGAAGAACACGGCCCTTCGAATGGCCCTGGCAGATAAGGCCCATGACCCGGCCGACATCATTTCCCTTCTGGACCTTGACAAGATCGAGGTCGACGACGCCGGCGCACTGAAAACGGACCTGGAAAGCCTTCTGAAACCCTTGAAGGAGTCGAAGGCGTACCTGTTCAAGACCCAGGAGCCGGCGAAGAACCCCGACATCAAGGGCGCGAAGCCCGCTGATCCCGGCGCGCGCCAGGACCCGGCCGCGAAGGCCGACGGCCCTGTCGTGATTTAACAAACCTGTCAACAGACAAACGAAAGGAATGATTTTCAATGGCACGAACCAAAGCTATCAGCCTGATCCAGAGCGGCGCGACGAAGGTCGACCTGGCCGAACTGTCCGGCCTTGTGATCGCCAATATCCAGAAGGAAACCCTGTCTTCCGGCTTGAAGTCCCAGTCCTACACCGGCAACCCGGCGACCGGGTCTGTGGAGTATAAGCGGTTCAAGAACAGCGCGTCCCAGGCATACGGGACCGCCAGAGCCGCCGGCAAGGGCGACGCGATCACCGTCCCCCCGACCACCGTCAACCTGGACACCCACCGCGAGATCGTCGAGGAAGCCGCGAAGTTCGACCTGGACACCTTCGGCGTCGGTAACATCATGGCCCGCCGCGCCGACAACCACGTCGACACCGTGGCGGCCGAACTGGACGCCGCCTTCTTCCTGTGCGCGGCCAATGAGGGAACCGACTTCACCACCACCGAAACCGACATCGAAGCCCAGGTCGAAGCCCTGATCCAGACCCTTGAAACCGTGAAGAACGACTACGTTCGCGGCGTCCCCCGGAACCTGATCCGCCTGGTCCTGGACCCTGTCTTCTACGGCAAGATCAGAACCTACCTGGACAAGAACACCAACAACGCCAACGTAGACACCGCCGCCGAGGACTTCGCCCTGTTCCACGGCGTCCGGGTCTATTCTTCCATCAACCTTCCCGTGACCACCGAAACCGTCGAAACCACCAAGACCAAGACCACGACCTACCACATGATCGCTATGATCGAAGGCGCGGTCGCACAGCCGGCGGTTATCTACCCCTACGGGGAGCCGGAGAAGATTCCCCTGTCCAACGACTACGGCGTGTCTATGTTCTTCGACTACGGCACGAAGGCCCTGACCCCCGACCTGATCTTCACCTACTCCACCAGCGTTACTTCCGAGTAATCGGAAGGGCGCGCCCGTGAAAGGAGCGATCCGAATTGAAGTTTATCAACAAACGAACCGGCGTGATCCTGGAACCCCGAAGCCGCATGGTCGAAGACCAGCTTCGTAAAAGCGCGGAGTATGCCCCCTATGAGCCGCAGAAGGCCGCAGACGAGGGCGAAAAGCCGCTGGCGAAGATGAACAAGGCCAAACTTCTGGAAACCGCCCAGGCGGCCGGAATCGCGGTCCCTGACGACGCCACGAAGGCCCAGATCGTCGAACTGATCCAGGCGAAGGGCGCGGAGTAATCCAGGGCCGCCGAAAGGTGGTGGAAACGTGCTTCAACAGATTCTTTCTTCCCTGGACGGCCTGACCGACCTTGAACAGAAGGAAGTCCTTCGCGTCCTTATGTCGAGGACGGCCGACTGGAAAAGGTCAAGGCCCTTCTGGGGATCACCGGAACAGACCAGGACGAAGTTCTTCTGTTCGTCATTCAGACGGTCGAAGACCTGGTCCTGGCCTATATCAACCAGGACACGCTTCCCGCCCCGCTGGAAAATGCCCTGATCGTCATGTGCGTCAGTTACTACAAGGCCGCCGGCCTGGGAACCACCCAGGCGGCCGTCGGTCCGGTCGCGTCCGTGAAGCGCGGGGACGTCACAACGTCCTTCGCCAATGCTTCCGGCGCTTCCGGATCGGCGTCGACCTTCAACCTGGGCGCAGAAGGCGACGACTTCTTCGGCTGGCGAACGGTCCTGAACGAGTTCCGGCGGTTAAGGTGGTGATCGTATGTTCGGAAATCCCGCCGCAGAGCGCGCGGCGATCGAAATGACCTACGAAGACACCGCCACGATCAGCCGGACCGAAACCACGACGGGGTCGAACAACATCACGAAGACCGTTCCTGTCGTGAAGTATTCTGAAATCATTTGCGCGCTGTCATATTCAGGAAGCGACAAGAGTCAGCAGACGGACGCACAGAACGAAATCGACTATGACGCCGTCCTGTTCGCCGCCCCCGACCTTTTGGTCCTTCCTGGCGACAGTGTTTCCCTGAAACGCTTCGGCCGAATGGACCCGACCAGTCAGCGCGTCCTGACCTTCCAGGTCGTCGGTCGCCCGGCCGTCTATGCTACCCACCAGGAAATCCGCGTGAAGGACGGTGATCTGGCGTGACCCTGAATAACTTCATCGAAGCGATCGCGGGGAAGCTGACCGCCGTGTGGCCTGACCGGAAGGTCTACGTCGACGAAATCCCGAAGGACGCCGACGGCCAGTTCTTCGTCGGGATCATTGAATCGGAGCAGGAAAAGCACCTGGACCGCCGCTGGAAGCGGTCGATCCAGTTCGAAGTCCTGTACTTCCTGAACACGAAGGAAAACATGGAGTTCAACGCCTGGGCGGAAACCATGTTCGACCAGTTCGACGTCCTGACCGTAAAGGAAACCGACCAGAAGGACCGGACGGTCCGGCTGACCGGCCAGAAGGCGACGCCGAACAAGAACGCCCGCGTCTTCCAGTTCACCTTCGACGCCGACTTCTTCTTCGTCGTGACCCCGCCGGAAATCCCATTCATGGAAAACCTGGACCAAACAGAGGAAGTGAAGTAATGGCAACAGCAAAGAAAGCGGCCCCCGCCGCAAAGAAGGCCGGCGTCGCAGACCAGGCGGCCCCGACCTACACGAAGGAACAACTGGTCAAAGCGAAGACCCTGAACCTTCCCAGGGACGCCGTCGCGGCCGTCCTGGAAGACGGGAAGGTCTACACGAAGGACCAGGCCGTCAGCCTGGTCACTGATTTTCTGGAAAGGAAGGTGTAAGTCATGCCTATCGGTGGCGGAACTTTTACCACACAGAACAAGATCCTTCCCGGCGCGTATATCAACTTCGTCAGCCTGGGAAGCGTCGTCAAAATGGGGACGCGCGGGATCGCGGCCCTTCCCCTGGAACTGAACTGGGGACCTGAAAACAAGGTCTTTTCCATCTATGCCGAGGACTTCAACAAGACCGCCCTGACCGTCTTCGGCTATGATCCCACGGCGGCCGACATTCTTCTGGCCCGCGAAGCCCTGAAACGCGCCAGGACCCTTCTGATCTACCGCGTCAATTCCGGCGGCACGAAGGCGACCGCGACCGTGGGCGGAATGACCGTCACGGCCGCCTATGGCGGAACGCGCGGGAACGCGATCAGCGTCGCGATCCTGACCAACGCCGACGACGCGACGAACGTCGACGTCGTGACCTACCTTGACGGAATGGTCATGGACACCCAGACCGTCGCGAAAACCAGCGGGTCGGCAAATCTGAAAGCGAACGACTTCGTCACCTTCGGGAGCGCGGCAAGCCTGGAAGCGGCCGTCGCGACTTCCCTGACCGGCGGCACGAATGGAACCGTCAACGGCGCGGCCCACACGGCGGCCCTGAACGGCTTCGAAGTGGAGTCCTTCAACGTGATCGGCTATCCCGGCGACGACGACACGATCAAGGCCCTGTATGCGACCTTCGTGAAGCGCCTTCGCGACGACGAAGGGAAGAAGATCGTCGGCGTCCTGTACGACTACAAGGGGAACAACATCGGCCTGATCAACGTGAAGAACGGCGTCGTCCTGACCGACGGGACCACCGTGACCGGCGACAAGGCCGTCGCGTGGGTGGCTGGCGCTTCCGCCGGCGCGGAGATCAACGAAAGCCTGACGAATACCGCCTACGACGACGCCGTGGACGTTGACATCAAATATACGAAGTCCCAGTTCGAAGCGGCGATCCAGGCCGGCGAGTTCGTTTTCTATGCCGACTACGGGACCGCCCGCGTCCTGACCGACATTAACAGCCTGACCGACTTCGGCGGCGGTATGACCGAAGACTGGACTTCGAACCGCGTGATCCGCGTCCTGGACGGCTGGGCGAACGACGTCGCCCGGATTTTCGGCGATTCCTACATCGGGAAAGTCACCAACAGCGACACCGGCCGCCAGCTTTTCAAGGCCGACCTTGTGTCCCTGGCCTTGCAGTATCAGGACATCGACGCGATCAGTGACTTCGTGTCCGAAGACATCACGATCGCCCAGGGCGTCGGGAAACGGGACGTCGCCGTCGATTCCGCCCTGAAACCGAACGACAGCATGGAAAAGCTGTATATGACGGTCGTCGTCAACTAACGGAAGGAGTGTGAACCGAAATGAAAACCCTGAACGCGCCTGATACCATTTCCGGCAAGGAAGGCCGCGCGTATGCGAAGATCGACGGGAACAATGAAGACCTGTTCTTCGCGAAGACCATCGAATCCACCGTCGAGAAGTCGAAGTCGGAAGTGAAGGCGATCGGGAAACGCATGACCGGCCACAAGACCACCGGCGGCAACGGAACCGGGTCCATGACCCTTTACTACATGACCCCCCTGTTCCGCCAGATGATCAAACAGTGGAAGGAAACCGGCCAGGACATTTACTTCGACATGGTGATCGAGAACGACGACCAGGAGTCTTCCGCCGGGAAGCAGTCTGTCCTTCTGATCGACTGCAACCTGGATTCCGTCGTCCTGGGAAAGCTGGACGGCGACAGCGACGACCCCCTGGACGAAGACGTCGACTTCACCTTCGAGGACTTCGACATTCTGACCCCCTTCACCCAGTTCTGATTCTGAAAGCGAGGTAAAAAACAATGGGTAAACTGCAAGACTTCCTTATGGAAGCCCAGATCGGCACGACCCAGACGGAAGTCCAGATCGCGCCCTTCCCCTATCCCTTCATCGTGAAGTCGATCACCGAAGCAGAGAACAAGGCGATCCGGAAGACCTGTCAGAAGGTCGAGTTCGACAAGAAGACCCGCCAGAAGCGGATCGACACCGACACCGACCTTTACAACGCCCGCCTGGTGGTCGCCTGTTGCGTCGAACCCAACTTCAAGGACGCCGCACTTCAAGAGAAATACGGCGTTCGCGGAGCCGAAGACCTGATCAACCTGATCCTGAACCCCGGCCAGTACACCGATCTTCTTCTGGCCGTCCAGGAGATCAACGGCTTCACCGACGACGTGAACGATCTGAGGGACGAAGCAAAAAACTAATCACGGGGGGCGGAAATGAGGCGGACGCCGACGGCGAATCGGTTTACGCCCATTACGCTCTCCACCGGCTGAAAATCCTTCCAGGCGCGCTTCTGGCCCTTCCCAGGCGGGAACGGGCCTTTATCTATGCTTCCATTGACCTTCAAATAGAGAAGGAAAAGAAGGAAGCGGCGAAGGCGAAGCGCCGGAAGGGCAAGAAAGGAAGGTGACGACGTGGCCGGCGTATCTACACAGTTTTCGATCCAGGACCGCGCGACTTCCCACCTGAACACCATGATCAACGCGGCCGAACGTCTGAACCGTTCCCTGGAAACCACGGACGCCCTGTCCGACACCATCGACCCCGGCGCGCCCTTCGAGCGGAGCGCCGGCGACATCGGAGCGGCCGGCCGCCAGGTCGACAACTTCAACAACAAACAGGAACAGGCGGAGCGCGGCGCGAAGAAGGTGAAGTCGGTCTGGTCGAGCCTGGGCGGCGTCATTAAGTCCGCGATCGCGGCGTTCAGCGTTAAACAGGTGATCGAACTGGCCGACAGTATGACCACCACCCGCGCCCGCCTGGACCTGATGAATGACGGCTTGCAGACCACGGCGGAACTGCAAGATATGATCATGGAGTCCGCCAACAGGTCCCGCGCGTCCTACCAGACCACGGCCGACGCCGTCGCGAAAATGGGCGTAATGGCC
>ENA-OQCL01000189-OQCL01000189.1-human-gut-metagenome-genome-assembly--contig:-NODE-189-length-33636-cov-6.738190_pt1 | contig 33636 bp, 26 predicted proteins | sample MGYA00242502_ERZ504586 | MGnify/ENA primary metagenome ERZ504586 (study PRJEB26092, sample SAMD00036316) | human gut metagenome | host: Homo sapiens | study: EMG produced TPA metagenomics assembly of... | reverse complement strand
ACGATTTCAGGAGCCGCAACAACAATGTGCTGCTCCACTCCAATCAATGGGCAAGCCAATGGAGCAAAAAGGAATATGAAGAATACATGCGCATTGCAAAGCCCGATATGCTGACTTATGATTCCTATTATTTGACGAGCTCGGAAATAATAAAGAGTTATCGGGTGGCGGCCGTGATCGCCGACGATATCAACCGCATCCGCATCCCCGCCATGAAGGGCTACGACGGCAGCGGTTCCTCACCGATCCCGTTTGGGCAATACCTGCTCGGCTATAAATCAGGCGAAAACCCCGCTGATGTCGGCTGGTATGAGATCACCGAATCGCAGAAAAAGCTCGTTGCAAACCTTACGGTCACGATGGGCGGAAAATGGCTGAACCTCTTCCGGGTTATCGACAGCGAGCAGTTTCTCCTGTTTGATGGGGATGGGAACCAAACCCATCACTATCAGGAATATGCGCAGATCGCCGCTGAAATTAAAGCGCTCTCGCCGCACCTTGTCAACCTGCAAACGGAAAACGTTCAGGTGCTCAGTGGCAAGCATAAGCTGGGCCTCGTGGGCGTGCCCAATCTCAAGCCCTCAACCGTCAGCAAGTTCTCCTCAGAAAACGGCTGCGGCATTAAAGCGATAGAGGCTCACAACCTTGGCACGGAAAATGATTCCCTGCCCGGCGATGTCTACATCGGCTATTTCCGCACGTTGCCTGGCGCGGACGAGATAAAAGGCAGGAACTATTTCATCGTCTGCAACGCATTGACATCGGGCAACGGTTTACATCCGGAGCAGCAGCACGGCTCAAGCAGGGAAACTGCGCAGAGTATCACGCTCACATTCGGTGAGAGTGAAAAAGAGCTATTTCTGGTCAACGGTAAAAACGGGCAGAGTGAAAAGGCTACTCTGGAAAACGGCAAGTATACCTTTGAACTCGGCGGCGGCGAGATGCAGGTGTTTTACCTTGCATAAAATGGCTAGGCGGCTCGTCTCTTCACTATAAAACAGCCTTGCGTGCTACACGTTTTTCTCACAGTCAGATCAGAATAAAATCGTAGGGCTCCCCCCTTAAAAACTGAAGAAATTGCCAAAACCAGCATATTGCCTTGCAATGGTCTGCCTCAGGTGCTATCATAAACCAAAGGAACCCTCCTCCAGCGGCGCTCATCGCCGCCGGAGGAGGGGCTATTACGTTCCCACTACGAAAGAGGGGGTACTTGTGTATGCGTCAAAGACAGCCACACAGGCGCACACCGCGCGTATTTGAAAATCCACTGTTTTTCTCGAACCATGCGCTTGTACGGCTGCTGGTCCCGCTCGTGATCGAGCAGCTGTTGGCTGTTACGATCGGCATGGCGGATACCGTCATGGTCACGAGCGTGGGGGAAGCCGCTGTGTCGGGAATCTCCCTGGTGGATTCCATCAATATCCTGTTTATTCAGGTGTTCTCTGCGCTTGCGTCCGGCGGCGCAATCGTCACAGCGCAATATCTTGGGCGGCAGGAACGCAAAAATGCCTGCATTGCGGCAAAGCAGCTGCTCTATGCCACCACCGCTCTTGCCGCGATCATCATGGCAGTGGCGCTGATTTTTCATCGCGCCCTGCTACGGCTGATCTTCGGGAATATTGATCCCGCGGTCATGGAAAACGCGATCGTCTATTTTCAACTCTCCGCGGTTTCCTACCCCTTCCTGGCAGTTTATAACGCGGGGGCGGCGCTTTTCCGCTCCATGGGCAACAGCAAGGTGTCTACGCTCGTTTCCTTCTTAATGAATGTCGTCAACATCGGCGGCAACGCTGTGCTGATCTATGGCTTCCATTGGGGCGTAGCGGGTGCTGCAACCGCTTCCCTCGTCTCTCGTGCGATGGCTGCTGTGATTATGCTTGTGCTCATTTGCCATAAAAATAATCCGATCCATATCGAGAAGGTATGGAAGCCGGAGTTGCATTTTGACATGATCCGGCGAATTCTCAAAATCGGCGTGCCCAACGGCGTGGAAAATGGAATGTTTCAGATCGGCAAACTGATCGTGCAGGGGCTGGTGGCCACCTTCGGCACCTCTGCCATTGCAGCAAACGCCATTGCAAACACGATCGCATCCTTTATTAATACGCCCGGCACGGCAATCCAGCTTGGGCTCACCACAGTGGTCGGCCAGTGTGTCGGCGGGCGGGATTACGAGCAAGCGGTTTATTACACCCGCAAGCTTTTGTGGCTTACCTATGGCCTGATGGGCGTTTTAAATATTGCCGTTTTTTTAGTGGCCGGTCCGCTGGTAGGGCTTTTCCATCTCAGCGCTGCGGCGGCTGCGGACGCACGCGCGGTGCTCTACACCTTTACGGTCGCTTCTATTCTCATCTGGCCGCTCTCCTTCTCCCTACCGAATGCGCTGCGCGCCGCAGGCGACGCTCGGTTCACCATGATCGTCTCCATGGTTTCGATGTGGGTGTTCCGCATCGGCTTCAGCTATCTGCTCGGCGGTGCGGCAAAAATGGGCCTGATGGGCGTTTGGGTTGCCATGTATATCGATTGGCTTGTTCGTTCCATTGTGTTTACAATCCGCTTTGCACGGGGAAAATGGAAGGAGCTCCGGGTTATCTAAAACATCCCTTTATCAGCTTGCGCCTACAAAATCAATATATGCATTGGGGCTGTTTCGCAACAGCCCCTTTTTGACTCTGGCGGCGCATATCCTCATCCATTAAAAAGATATCTCCCTCCAGCGTTTATTCAATTATTGACCCCATGGTGCACAACCGGCGTTTCTGGTGTGAGCACTTCAAACGTAAATCCCCTGCTCTCAAAATACGTTAAAATGTCAGGCAGGGCTTCTACCGTCGTTGTTTTCGCTTGTGAATCATGCATCAGCACCACAATATGCCCGTTCATATGCTTCGTTTCCGCTCGAATATTCCGCAGCAGCTTTGCAGCTGGGATTCCATTGCCGTTGGCGTCTCCGGATGAGCAGTTCCAATCAAAGTAGGTGTACCCCTTCTCCTCCACCTGCTTCGTCAGGCGGGACATGATCCCCTTCCGATAGCGCCTGCTGACGGTATTGCTGGAGCCGCCGGGGAAACGGATCACCTTTGCCTCGACACCCGTTTCCCGTTTCACCACATCCGATATCTTTTGAAGATCTTCAAAATAGGCTGCTTCGGATTGATAAATCGTTTTATAACTGTGTGTAAAGGTATGCAGTGCAATCGCATTGCCGCTCTCCACAATCCGCTTCATATAGGCATTATATTTGGAATTGACCACAAAGAAAGTGGCCTTGGCGTTATGTTCCTTTAAAATGCGCAAAATCTCTAAGGTGTTTTGCGAAGGCCCGTCGTCAAAGGTGAGATAAACCTTATGATCATTTTGCAAGCCGGCCGGTATGCGGGAGGGCTCACGCCGCGCGGCGGGCTCGGACAGCGCTCCATCCGCCGTAGTGACGGCCGATGTTGTGGAGATAGGCAGCACGCTTTCTTGCTCTGTTTCACTCTCCTGTGTTGCCGTTGGCGGCTTCGCCTCCGGTGTGGCGATGCTTTTTTCCGTTTCCCGCCGGCTAGGTGGCTGTGCGGCGGCTTTTTGCGCCTGCTTCAGGCTATACTCCGCAGAAAGCCGCTGTTCCTGCTTGACCTGCTGGTATTGGAAGGCGCCGTGCACACCCAAGCCCACCGCCAGGCAAAATAGCAGCGTAAAGGCACAGGCGGTCGCCGCCAGCCGTTTGCCCCTTCCTTCCCCTTCCATCATCTAAGAGCCCCCTTCCGATCCGTCACAGCCAATCCAATGCATTTTGTAGCACGGCCTCATCATAGCATATTCGACAGAACGAGGCAAGAACAGACCTATTACAGCGCGGTTACAGCTTGGTTACAATCAAAAAAGGAGCGCGATGCAAACAAAGCATGCACATCGCGCCCTTGGCTCTGCTATGGGAAACAGTCGTTTTACAAAATGCAGATTCTATTACACGGGATCTTCTCCCATTTTAAAGCCCTCGCCTAGGATCTCACCGGCCTCTGCCACCACAATAAAGGGGTTTTGGTCAATCCGCCGGATAATCCTGCTCAGGCGGGCGACCTCACTGCTGCGCACCGCGCAGATCAGCATATTTTTATCTTCTCCCGTGTAGCCTCCGCGCACAGGGAGGATGCTCACGCCACGATGCATCTCCCGGGTGACCGCGCCCGCAATCTCATTTGCATGGGTGGTGACGACGAAGAGCATCTTGCCGTTGCCCGTACCATACATAATATAATCGATCACCTGGCCGCTGACAAAGATGACGATCATGGCATAAAGCGCGCTTTCCATATTGCCGTAAACCAGCCATGCCATGACGACCACCACCAGGTCGCAGAACATGATGAGCCTTCCCATCGGGAGATGCGGCCATTTTTTGCGCAGCAGGCGGCTGATGATATCCACGCCGCCCGTGGTTGCGCCCCGGATGAAAATGAGCGCCATGCCCGCGCCGGAGAGCACACCGCCAAACAGGGCGGCCAGCAGGCGGTCGCCTTGGTACGCCGGTAAAAACAAGGCGGTCACATCAATCGAAACAGAGAGCAAAACTGTTGCAATCATCGAATTGAGCAGGAAACGCCAGCCCAGGAACTTCCACGCAATCAGGAAAATCGGCACGTTAATCGCCATCACCATCACGCCGATTGGCGTATGGAATAGGTGGTTGAGCAGCGTTGCAATACCGCTGACGCCGCCGGGCGCAATCTGATTAGGAACGTTAAACACATTCATGGCAATCGCATAGAGCAGGCACCCTAAGATCCACATTAATGTGTCGATCATACCTTCGCGCACCGCGCTGCCGCGCTTGCGAAGCCTGCCGAATTCACGCGGCCCCGGTTTTTGGGCCTTGATCACCCCAGATTCTTCCTGTTTTCCGTTTTTATCATCCATACCGTATTGCCTCCTCTGTTTTTGATTCAAACAGCCGAATCAGCCGGTTGCGCCGCCGGCTCCATACCTTCCGCCTGCAAGAAACGGAACAGTTCCCGCAGCCGTTCCAGCCGCCCCTGCAAATAAGGTAGCCCACCAGCGCTTCAAAGCCTGTGGCTGCATGGTAATCCTGATGAGACGCGTTTTTGGGGATATGGCCGGGGTGCGCGTTGCGCCCACGCTTATAAACAGCCAGCTCCTCCGCATCCAGCAAGGGCATCAATTTCCCGACGGCCTGCGCCTGTGCCGAAGCTTTCACCTGCCGAACTGCCAGGCTATGCAGGGCGTTGGCCGGGCGGTTTGCCGCCCGCACTAGGCTTTCCCGGACGAAGAGCTCATAAACGGCGTCACCCAAAAATGCAAGGGTCAGCGGGCTCATCTGCCGCGGGTCGCATTCGCCATCTAAAAAGGTATTCAAACAAACAGCCCCTTTCCCCGATGCCTTACGGCACGTAATCGAACTCAATATCGTAAATATTCACCGTGTCTCCCTCATGGACGCCGCGCTCCACCAGCCCGTCAATGATCCCGCTCGAGCGCAGTACGCGCTCAAAATATTGCAGGGATTCATAATCCTCCGGGTCAATCTGATTGAGGATCGGTATCAGCCAGGGGGCCTCCACAAAATACACGCCCTCATGCTCCGTGATGGTAAAACCGTTGTTTTTTTTCTGCGCCAGCGTTTCCAGCGGGATTTCCTCGCGCTCATAGCGTTTGACGGGCGGCAGCGTATGCAGGCGCGCTGCCACAGCGTCTATAAGCTCTTTTGTTCCATAGGAGATGGCGGCGGACATCGGGTAATAATCATATCCCTTCCCGCGGATATACGATGCAAACCGGGCGAGCTGATCATCCTCCGCCAAATCGCACTTATTGCCCGCCACTATTTGGGGCCGCTGCGCCAGCTCCGGATTAAAGGCGGCGAGCTCCTGGTTAATTTTTTCAAAATCTTCGATGGGGTCGCGCCCTTCACTGCCAGAAACATCGACGATGTGCACCAGCAGCCTGCATCGTTCCACATGCCGCAAAAACTCATGGCCAAGGCCCACGCCTTCGCTCGCCCCTTCGATCAGGCCAGGAATATCCGCCATCACAAAGGATTGGCCCTCGCCCATGCGAACCACGCCCAACACAGGGGTAAGCGTGGTAAAATGATAATCCGCGATAATCGGCTTTGCCTCGCTCACCACGGAAACCAACGTTGATTTTCCCACATTGGGGAAGCCGATCAGCCCCACATCTGCAAGCAGCTTAAGCTCCATGCTAAGCTCCCACTCCTCGCCGGGCGTGCCGCTTTTTGCAAAGCGCGGCGCCTGCCGGGTTGCCGTAGCAAAATGAGGGTTACCCCATCCGCCGCGCCCGCCTTTTGCCGCAACGAAAGGCTCCTCAGAGGAAAGGTCGGCCATCACCTTGCCCGTCTCCGCCTCGCGCAGCACTGTGCCGCGCGGCACACGGATGACAAGGTCCTCCCCTTTCCTGCCGTTGCGCCGGCGTGGGCCGCCATCCTGCCCATTGGGCGCTTTATACTTTTTTTTTGTAGCGAAAGTCGGAAAGCGTAACGAGATGATCGTCCACTTGAAAAATGATATCACCGCCTTTGCCGCCATCCCCGCCATCTGGCCCACCGGCCGCAACATATTTTTCACGGCGGAAGGAAACAGCGCCGTTGCCCCCGTTACCCGCTTCTATCCTGATCTTTGCAACATCTACAAACATTTTGCCCATCCATCCTGGCTGTCAGCCTTCGTATTTCTTCAGAGGAAACAGAATTCCCCTGATTCCCCTGCATATTATACCTGAAAACTACCAAATAATAAACCATTCCGCAATACTTTTCTGCAACTTCTGATCTTGGATAGGTGCACAAGAATCAAGCGCGAAAATTCAGATACTTTGTACCGTTTTTTATTCATAATAGATGACTTTTGCGGAAATTTATGTTATAATGTAACAAAATATCTGAGTGGCCGTTTTTGATCACATCCAATCAGGTATTCTTAAAAGCAGGTGATTGACTTTCATGTTTGAACAAACCATCAGCGTAGACCGGCTCGAGCAGGCGGTTAGCCTTTTCGGCAGCTTTGATGAAAACATCCGGCTGATCGAGCGGGAATACGGCGTTAGCGTTATCAGCCGCGGATCCGACCTGAAGGTAACCGGCGAAGCGGAAAACGTTTCAAAAGCCGTGCGTGCTATTGGCGGGCTCTTAACGCTCATTAACCGCGGCGAAGCGCTCAGCGAGCAAAACGTGCGGTATGTTCTCTCCCTGGTGGAGGAAGGCAGCGAGGATAAAATTCACGCCCTCACGGCGGACTGCATCTGCATCACCTCGCGCGGCAAACCCGTAAAGCCGAAAACCCTCGGGCAAAAGCGGTATATTGAGGCGATCCAACACAATACGATCGTATTAGGCGTAGGCCCCGCCGGCACGGGCAAAACCTATTTGGCCGTGGCCATGGCCGTTACCGCATTCCGCGCCAAGGAGGTCAATCGCATTATTCTCACCCGCCCGGCTGTGGAGGCGGGGGAAAAGCTCGGCTTCCTCCCCGGCGATCTTCAGCACAAGGTGGATCCATACCTGCGCCCGCTATATGACGCGCTGTTTGATATGCTCGGCGCGGAAAATTTTCAGAAATATCAGGAGCGCGGCAACATTGAGGTGGCGCCGCTGGCCTATATGCGCGGCCGCACGCTGGACGACAGCTTCATTATTCTCGATGAAGCGCAAAACACCACCAACGAGCAGATGAAGATGTTTTTAACGCGGTTGGGTTTTAACTCCAAGATTGTCGTCACTGGCGATATCACGCAGGTAGATTTGCCGGATGGGAAACGCTCCGGCCTGGTGGAGGTCATGCGGATTCTCAAGGGGATCGACGATATCGCCTGCGTCACCTTTACGGAAAAAGACGTCGTGCGCCACAGGCTGGTGCAGGACATTATTAAAGCATACGAAAGACACGAGGAGGGCAAACGCAGAAATGACAGAAAATAAAGTAAAAGTGATTATTTCCAACGCTCAAAAGGAAGTAAAAATCCCCACAGGCGTGCGCATGCTGGTGCGCCGCTGCTGCACCGCCGTATTAATTATGGAAGAGTTTAAAGGCCCGGCGGAGATCAGCGTTAAATTTGTAGACGACGATGAAATCCACAAGCTGAACAAGCAATACCGCAATGTTGACAACAGCACGGATGTGCTCTCTTTCCCGCTTGGGGAAAACGGCGTGTACGATATCAATAAAGATACGGGGGCGCAGATGCTCGGAGATATCGTCATTTCCATGCCACACGCGGTGGAGCAGGCAGAGCGCTATGGGCACTCGCTCCAACGTGAGATTGGCTTTTTAACCGTGCATTCCATGCTCCACCTGCTCGGCTATGACCACGAGGGCGGCGGGCTTGAGAGCGTACGCATGCGTGAAAAAGAGGAAACGGTGCTCACACAGCTTGGCTTGCAACGCAACGGTAGCTATTACATGGGAGAATAATTTCTGTAACGAAACATAAAGGCAGTGGCCGCAACCACGCCAAAAGCGCCGGAGGGGTGGAACAGAAGGCGCTGTATAGGGCTGCGGCTTGAAAGGGATTTATATGAAAGCCTTAGGCATGAGCTTTGTCTATGCGATCCGCGGCATTTTCTATTGCCTGCATCACGAGCGCAATATGCGCATTCACTTCGTTTGCATGGCATATATGTACTTTTTTCCTGCTGGGGTTTGACATTTTTTCAGCTCTCCCGCACGCAGTTTGCCATCATCCTTTTTGGCAAATGCGGCCGTCATCATGGGCGAACTGATTAACACCGCAGTGGAACGCACCGTTGACTTGCACAGCAAGGGAAAACACCCGTTGGCCAAAGCGGCAAAGGATACGGCGGCCGGCGCTGTTCTAGTGGCGGCAATTGGGGCTGTGGCGGCCGGTGTCGCCCTATTGTGGCAGCCGCCCGCTTTCCGCGCACTGTATCAATACTATGCCTCTCATCCCGGTTCCCTTGCGCTGTTCGCCGCTAGCCTTGTGTTCAGCTTCGCCTACATATTCATAGGGCCGCTGAAGCTACTGGGGTTGGACAAAACGTCCCAAAATCCATAACGGACTTTGGGACGCGCTGCATGATGATTCATGAATCTACGCAGAAACTGAAAAAAGCGTGGTTTCGCGGTCATACAAACGCGAAATGCGAGCCACAAGTTTATGGCTCGCAAACAATTTTTTGCGGGACTGTTGCAAAATATTTTATTTTGCAACAGTCCTTTAATATGCTATACTAAAGTATCATGGTCGATAAAAATTTTCTCAATTTATGAGGGTTTATTCAATTTCCTATGATATTTACAGCCTATTCTGCGTGTTTTTCGTATGTGCAGGCAAGAATAGCGCCAACCGCGATGCTCCCTTTTTACCGTTTACTTCACTTTGCATCCATGAGGAAAGGTTGTTTGAAATGACACAAACGCGCACAGCTTTTATTTCTATCGTCGGCTGCCCAAACGTTGGGAAATCTTCGCTGTTAAACCGGATGCTTGGCCAAAAAATCGCCATTGTATCCGACAAGCCGCAAACCACCCGCACGCGGATTATGGGCGTGCTGACACAGGAGGAGACCCAGCTCGTATTCACTGATACGCCGGGTTTCCACCGCCCGCACAACAAGCTGGGCGAAAAAATGATCAAGGCAGTGGGCGACAGCATCGCGGATGTAGACGCCTGCCTGTTTGTAGTGGAGCCGCAGGGAGAACTGCGTCAGGCAGAGCAAGAGCTCATTAAGCGCTTCCAGGCGGAAAAGCTGCCCGTGATCCTCGCCATCAACAAAATCGACACCCTCGCGCGCAAGGAGCTTTTAATGGAGCGTATCCTCAAGTTCTCCGCCCTCTATGATTTCACGGCGGTCGTTCCCGTCTCCGCCCTCAAGGGAGACGGGGTTACCGACTTGCTGGCGGAGCTAAAAAAGCTCTCCACTCCCTCGATGCACTTTTTCCCGGACGATACGCTGACCGATCAGCCGGAGCGCGTAATTGCAGCGGAGATCATCCGGGAAAAGCTGTTGCGCCTGCTTAATCAAGAAATTCCACACGGCATCGCGGTAAGCGTTGAAAAAATGCGCGAGCGGGAAAACAGTGGATTGATGGATGTGGAAGCCACCATTTACTGCGAGCGTGAAAGCCACAAGGGCATTGTGATCGGCAAGAAAGGCGCGATGCTCAAAAAAGTTTCCACCTATGCCCGCGAGGATATGGAGCGGTTCTTTAATATCCGCATTCATTTGCAGTGCTGGGTCAAGGTGAAGGAGGACTGGCGCAACCGAGAGGGACTGATCCACAACTTCGGCTTGGATTGAGGCCTATGATAAGTTGAAAGGTTGTGTTTTTATGCGCAGCGAAAAGGAAATGATCGATCTGATCTTAGATACAGCCCGTAAGGATGAACGGATCCGGGCCGTTTATATGAATGGCTCCCGAACAAACCCTAATGCGCCGAAGGATCTTTTTCAGGATTATGATATTGTGTATGTCGTGCGGGAAACGCTTCCCTTTATCAAGGATATAACATGGATCGACCGCTTTGGCGAAAGGCTCTATATGCAGCTGCCGGAGCAGACCGGCCTGCTGCTGGGCTATGAGGCGGATTTGGCAAACTGCTACGGCTGGCTGATGCAGTTTACGGACGGCAACCGGATTGACCTGCATGTGCAGAGCATTCCCTATGCCCAGCAGGCCATCCGCACGGACCGCCTGTGCAAAATCCTGCTGGATAAGGACGGCCTGCTGCCCGCCATGCCGGCGCCGACGGATGCGGATTTTTGGGTAAAAAAGCCCGACAGCGCGCACTTTCTCGCCGTTTGCAACGAATTTTGGTGGTGCCTAAACAACGTCGCCAAAGGGCTCTGGCGGGAGGAAATCCCCTACGTGCAGGAGATGCTCCACGCTGTGGAACGCCCGCAGCTGGTGCAGATGCTTGCCTGGAAGATTGGATTGGAACATGATTTTTCCGTCAGCATCGGCAAGGCTGGGAAGTATCTTCGCCGCTTTCTAACACAGGCGGATTGGAACGCATTTTTATCCACCTACGCCTCCGGGGCGCTTGCAGAGATGTGGGCTGCAACGGTTAGCATGTGCCGCTTATTCGACCGCACAGCGCGCGAAGTGGCTCAAAAGCTGCATTATCCCTACGATGAGCAGGAGGCCGAAAATAGCTTCCAATACCTTCTTCATGTGCAGAGGCTTCCAAAGGGTGTATCTGCCATTGATGATTTGCAAAAAATAGAAATCAAAAATTCCCTCTGATATTCTACTCCATGTGTGAGACAGTAAGTAATGCCGCCTGAACACGGGGCGCATTACTTACAAAACGCACAGATAGGGAGAGAATGGTTATGGATTTTAATCAACAAGCGTGGGCGCAATTTGCTGCAACCGGCCGGGTGGAAGACTACCTGCGCTTTCGGATGCAGGCGGAAAGCCAAAATAAGCCCGCGCAGGAGGCATCACCTCATGCGCCTGAATACGGACGGCCTGGTCATTCGAGAACAGAATATCGGTGAAGCAGACCGCAGGGTTATTTTGCTTACCCGCGATTATGGCATCGTGCATGCCTTTGCACGCGGCGCGCGGCGGATTAAGAGCAACGCCCTGACGGCTACCCAGCTTTTGAGCTACTCCCGTTTCTCCATTTTTCAGGGGAGGGATAGCTACATAATTGATGAGGCTGAGCCAATTGAGGTTTTTTTTGCTCTGCGTGGAAACATGGAGGCGCTCTCCCTCGCCCTTTATTTTGCCCAGCTTATGGCGGAGCTGGCCCCGGAGCTGGACGACGCGGAGCCATATCTGCGGCTGATTCTAAACACGCTGCACCTGCTCTCTTCCGGCAAACGCCCGCAATTGCAGCTGAAGGCAATCTTTGAAATGCGCCTGCTTTCCATCGCGGGCTACATGCCAAACCTAGTCGCGTGTGAAACCTGCGGTGCATTCGAATCCGACCCGATGTTTTTTGACGCCGTGCATGGTAGGCTCTACTGTGCAAACTGCCGTCCAAAAGGGATGCATGACACGCTCCCGATCGGCATTGTCACCGCTATGCGTCACATTGTGTTTTCTGATTTCGACAAGGTTTTTCACTTTACACTACCAGACGATAGCATTCGAACGCTGGCCAATATTTCCGAGCGCTATCTCCTTGCACAGACGCAGCGCGGATTTCAGACGTTGGATTTTTATCATCAGGTATCCTCCTAATCAAACCAAACGATTCCGCTTCTCCTTCACTCTGTGAAGGAAATTAACTTTACATATTAAACAGGAGAGTTCATAATGAAAGCAATAGAAAACCGCCATTACCGCTCTCTGGAGCTGGACAAAATATTAGAAATGCTCGCTTCTCACGCTACCTGTGCGGATGCGAAGAGCCTCGCGCTTTCGCTTACACCTCAAACAGATTTATACTTGGCTCAGGCCCTGCTGAAACAAACCGAGGATGCGCACATGCTCCTTGCCCGGTTCGGCGGCCCAGCCTTCGGCGGGCTGCACAATGTGAACAATGCTTTGCAGCGTGCAGCCGCGGGTGGAATGCTCACCATGCGCGAACTGCTTGAGATTGCCGAGGTGCTGCGCGTAATCCGCTCCCTCTCAGAGTGGCGCTCCCGCAGCGAAGGGGTGGAAACCTGCCTCGACAATTTCTTTCACGCTCTTATGCCAAATAAATTCCTGGAAGAACGCATTTTAAACGCGATCCTGTCAGAAGATGAGATGGCCGACGGCGCCTCCCCTACCCTACAGGATATCCGGCGTAAAATCCGCGCCGCAAGCTCGCGCGTGCGAGACCGGCTCGATCAGATGATCCGCTCCCCACGCTATCAAAAATTTTTGCAGGAGCCCATTGTCACCCAGCGCAACGGGCGGTTTGTCGTTCCGGTTAAAAATGAAAATCGCGGCGAGGTTCCGGGCCTCGTGCACGATACCTCCTCCAGCGGCGCCACTGTTTTTATTGAGCCGATGGGCGTGGTGGAGGCCAATAATGAAATCAAAGTGCTCCAAAGCAAGGAGCGCGATGAGATTGACCGCATCCTCACGGAGCTGTCCGCCGAAGCGGGCTCCTTTGCAGATTCCATCAAGGCAAGCTATGAATGCGCGGTGGAGCTCAACCTTATTTTTGCCAAGGCGCAGCTTGCCTATGAAATGAAAGCCGCTCCGCCGCTTTTAAATGACGAAGGCGTTATTGAGCTTCGGCGTGCACGGCACCCATTGATCGCAAAAGAGAAGGTCGTCCCCACGGATATCCGCCTGGGTGAAACCTTTGATACGCTGGTGATTACCGGCCCCAATACGGGCGGCAAGACCGTATCCATCAAAACCGTGGGCCTGCTCACGCTGATGGCGATGTGCGGTCTGATGATCCCGGTCGCGGATCAAAGCCGTATTTCCATCTTCACACATGTGCTCGCGGATATTGGGGATGAGCAGAGCATTGAGCAATCCCTCTCCACTTTCTCCGCGCATATGACCAACATCATCAGCATTCTGCACCAGGCGGATGCACACAGCCTTGTGCTGATTGACGAGCTGGGCGCGGGCACCGACCCGGTCGAAGGCGCTGCGCTCGCCATGGCGATTCTGGAGCAACTCCATCAACAGGGCGCAAAAATTGCCGCCACCACCCATTATGCGGAGTTGAAGGCCTATGCTCTGCAAACGCCGCGTGTGGAAAACGGCTGCTGTGAATTTGACGTTGCCACCCTGCGGCCAACCTACCGGCTGCTCATCGGCGTGCCCGGGCGATCAAACGCCTTTGCGATCTCCGAACGGCTGGGGATGGGAAGCGAGGTCGTCGACCGGGCGCGGGAGCTTGTCTCCGCAGAAAACACCCGCTTTGAGGATGTGGTAGAAAGCTTGGAAAAAAGCCATCAGGCGCTTGAGCAGGAGCGGGAAGATGCCCGCGCGCAACGCGCCGAGGCGGAAACAATCCGGCAAAAGGCGGAGGAGCAGCTCAAAAGTGTTGACAAACTGCGCGAGCGAGAAATGGAGCAAGCACGCACGCAGGCCATGCGCATTGTGGAGCAGGCGCGGCGGGAATCACAGGCCTTCCTGATGGAGCTGGAAAAGCTCAAAAAGGAGAAAGAAAAAAATCAAAACCTTGCTGACCTTGCCCGGCGCGCCAAGTCGCAAATGAAGCAGCATGCGAACGCTATGGCAGAGGTGACGAACCCTGTCGTCGCCCCGGTGATCGACGATGCGGACTATGTGCTTCCCCGCCCTCTGCAAGTTGGCGATGCGGTATTGATCGCCGACCTCGACAAGCAGGCGACCGTGCTCACTCTGCCGGATAAAAACGGCAATGTGGAGGTGCAGGCAGGGCCCCTAAAAACGCGCGTCAAGCTGCAAAGCCTCCGCCTGCTCAACGCAAAGCAGCGCAAAAATCAATCCAAGAGCCGAACAGTCCGCCGCTCAGACAGCATCGCCCAAACGAGCGTTAAAACGAGCTGCGATCTGCGCGGCAAAACGGTGGAGGAAGCGTTGCTTGATCTCGATCAGTTCCTGGACGACTGCGTGATGACCGGATTAAACGAATGCACAATCATCCATGGCAAAGGAACGGGCGCCCTGCGCGGGGCGGTGCAGAAGCACCTGCGCGCACATCCCATGGTAAAGGGCTACCGGCTCGGCACCTATGGCGAAGGGGAAGACGGCGTAACGATGGTAACGTTGAAATAATGCTATAAAAAGCGCTGCTTGCAAAAAATGTAAGCAGCGTTTCTTTTTTATAACTGTTTATTTTACAAATAATTACCACAACGCTGCAATAGCTCAGGAGGGCTTACCCAAACGGTAGGCGCTTTACTCCGGCGGCGTATTGCGCGCTGCTAACCCCCTTGAAAAGGGGTGATGCGCATGCAATTTGTTACATATGAGAATCTCTTCAGCTTCTCACTTGTCATCATCAGCATGATCGGGCTGTTTTTCACGGCCCTGAGCATAAAAAATGAAGTAGCCGCCCCACCCCGCAAAAGTGGACAGCTACATCTTTAACCGATAAACTTCAGGGGGCGAACCGTCTATGCGGTAATGCCTCCGTCTATTTTTAATATAGTGCAAAAGGGCTTTGCTGTCAATCCCTGTGCAGAAAAGCTTTTTTCATCTTGGTTGCAATCATATCCTCCCCGCCTCTTTAAGCAAGCGGTAGAGGGTGGGATGCAGCAAAAATTTCCTCCATGAGGGATTCCGTCTCCTCGAGCACGCCCGCCGGGGCCCTCTGCGATGGCGCGCGTTTTACAGCACGGATCAGAATATTCTTCGGCGTATGGGCAAGATCGATAAATTCCAGCAGCTGCGTTTTATAGCCGCAGCACTCCAACAGGTTGGCACGGATTGCATCCGTCATCAGGGAAGCGGCGCGTTCCTTGACGATCCCGTATCGCGTCAGGATGGAAAACTGTTCGCTCTGTATCTGCCCATTCAGTTCATGCTGGCAGCAGGGCACGGATAAAATCACGCGCGCGCCCCAGCTCACAGCATTGAACAGGGCATAATCCGTGGCGGTATCGCAGGCGTGCAGTGTAATCACGAGATCGACCTCTCCCGCAAGCTGATAGCCGTTGATATCGCCCAATTCAAAATGCAGGCCGTCATAGCCGTATTTACGTGCCGTCTGATTGCATTTTTCGATCACATCCGCCTTGAGATCGAGGCCCACCATCTGCACCTCGCGCCTTTTTTATAACAGTCAAATAATAATACAGAATAAAGGTCAGGTAGGATTTCCCGCAGCCGAAATCGATCACGCGCAGCGGTCGCTGCCGGGGGAGATTGTCCGATACATCGTCCACCATCTCAAGAAAACGGTTAATCTGCTTGTATTTATCATACATTGCGTGGATAACTTTCCCCTCTTTTGTGAATATACCCAGATCAACGAGGGGCTGAATCACCATGCCTTCTTCAAGCAGATAGCGCTTTTTCCGGTTGTGCGACTGCACGGCCCTTGGGGCCTGGTTGGGGACCGCCTTGCGAGAGCAAAGCACTCTCCCCTTTGCGCTGATTCGAATTTGGTATTCACGCGAGGTATCCCAGCCGTTATATTGGCGGAAGTGCTCCTGCAATGCGTTGCAAAGGAAGCTTTGCGCCTGATCCTGCGTCAGCTTTTCATGAAACACCTGCTTCTCCGTATATTTTTCTAACTGAAAATAGCCTTGCAAACGGTTCAGCACAATTTTGCGGTATCCTTCTGCTTTGGATACCGGATTGCTTAAAATGCATTTATAAATTCCATCATGAAAGGAAGCGGCAACCGCTTCTTGAATTCCACCATCCATCGGCCCAAATCACCTTTCTGCTCCTATCTCAACGGTTATTATCTTACCACATGCGCATAGGCTAACCCCTGTGAAAAATAGCGTTCCCGCTTCTGTGAAAACCATTTTTCCATGATGTCATTGCACAGGGCGTCAGCCCGAATCAATGATTCAATGTTCTCCGGAGCTCGAGATTCGTGAGATTATTATACCATACACGCAAGGCCAACCTTTGTGAAAAATGGCGTTGCCGCTTTGCGGCAGGAGGCGTTTCGCGCCGACAGGCATTTTTCCAATGCTTCAAACTCTGTTTGAAGCTATTATACCGCAGCGGCAAAACGGATTATTTTTATACAAGAAAAATAGTAAAGATCAAGTCTATCCGCATAACGGCAAAAATCGCTTTTCTTACTGGCCCGCCAATGCAAAAAGCGTCACAATCCACTCCGGCGTAGCTGGCTGCGCCGCCAAAATAGCGTCGCGCACCGCCTGCGCTGAAAGGGCGTTCGTCAAAAGTGAAACCGTGCCTCGCGCCTCCTCCCCAATGGCAACCGGGGCAAAGGCTATCCCGCCCGCCGCGATGCGCCCCGCAGCCGCCAAACCGCCAAGCGCATAGCATTTGCTGGCCGCCAGGCCGCCCATCGCAAAATAGCCGCCTACCGCAAGGCCCCCCGCGGCAGCAAGCAAGCCGAGCCCCATGCCGCCGGCGGCAAACATGCCGATTGCCAGCCCACCCAATGCGAGCAGCCCGGCTGATAGGCCGCCGAGCGAAATGAGGCCCGCCGCAATACCACCAATGGCGAACAGCCCTGTTGCGATGTCACCTATGGCGATAATCCCCTTGGCCCGGCAAACGCGCCTACCCCCGAAATGGATATGCACCAAAGGCAGGCCAAATAGGGTGCGTCTGCTTTTATATTCATAGTGATACGGCCGCCAAACACGCTCTTCCGGCGCTCCATCCCCTAGCGCGGGTGCTAAAGTCGCCGTATCATTCTTTAAAAGGCTGTCAAGCGTCACGCCGAAAAAATCGCTCAAAGCGATCAAGTTATTGGTATCCGGGCTGGCGGCTCCGGATTCCCACTTCTGCACTGCCTGGCGCGAAACGCCGAGTGCAGAGGCTAACCCCTCCTGCGACAAACTGCGCTCCCGCCGCAGTTGGTAAAGTTTCTCTTGAAAAGTCATACACTCTGCTCCCCTCTGACTGGTTTCCACTCATTAGTATGGCACAGGATGCCGTATCCGTCCACCAATCATCGGATATTATTTGACAACCACCGGTAGCAATCCGAATCAAATCAAGCTTTCCCGCCTGATAACCATGCTGTGACGCGGTCCGGCAAAACAATCCCATCCAGATGATCGAGCTCATGGCAGAAGCATTTTGCAAGGTCCCCTTTCCCCGTATAAAGCACCTCTTCGCCCTTTTCATTGCGTGCGCGGATCGTTACGCACTGTGGCCGCACAGTTTGCCCCACGCGACCGGGGAAGCTCAGGAAGGCCTCTACACACGCCTGCTCGCCGTAGACCTCCACAATCTCCGGGTTGACGAGCTTTAACATCCCATCTCCCATATCGATTGTCACGAGCCGTTTAAGAATACCCACCTGGCAGGCGGCAAGGCCCGCCCCATTCTCCGCATACATCGTTTCAGCCATATCATTGAGCAGTTCACGGATGCGGTCTGTGACCTCGTCTACCAGGCGGCAGCGCTTTCTTAATATTGCATCGTCGTTATATCGAAGCGAACGAATCGCCATGTTTCTCTCTCCTTTCTTTTGATAGGGCAAGGCGGCGGACTACCCACCGCTTCAATAAATTTCAACCGTTCAAAAATCATTTTTTCGCCTGTAAAGCTATTTCATAGTACACCACTATATTCTAAAATAAACTATAGAATTCTATTCCTCAATAAACACAATGAAGGGCGCATCTCCTCTAAAGGCTCAGGAAAAAGGCTACCGGGTTTCTTTGTTTTGCTACAGCAAAAAAGCACACCGCGAACTGTTTACACATTTCGCAGTATGCTCTTCCATCATCTGATAGGCGCTCCACGGCCTTTCGCGTCAAAGCGGCGGGCAGCTCCATTCAATCGATATCCACACGGATTTTTTCATTCGCGCGGGTGGCAACGGATTTCATCACTGTGCGGATCGCTTTTGCAATCCGGCCCTGCTTGCCGATTACGCGGCCCATATCCTGCTGCGCAACATGAAGGTGGTAAACAGTCGTGCCTTCCTCATCCGGCGCATCCACATCGACTGAAACAGCGGAGGGATCCTCCACGAGGCCCTGTGCGATTGTAATCAGTAACTCCTTCAAAATGAAGCCCTCCTAATCAATGGGCAATTTATTTGATGATATCGTTCTTCTTAAAAATCGCCTTCACGGTATCCGTCGGCTGAGCGCCATTTGCGATCCATTTCGCTGCCTTTTCCGCGTCGATCTTCACCACGGGCGGATCCTGAAGCGGGTTGTAATAGCCGATTTCCTCGATGAAACGGCCATCGCGCGGATAACGGGAATCCGCGACCACAATGCGGTAAAAAGGAGCCTTCTTTGCGCCCATACGGCGCAGCCTGATTTTAACTGCCATAACTGCATTCCTCCAAAAATGAAAATAATTTATTGGTTCATCACGTTTTCACCTGCCGTTTGGGGCGAAGAGGCTGACGTGCTGAAAGCGATTCTTTAAAACATTCCGCCACCCATGCCCGGCGGAAGCTGGCCCATGCGGCGCATCTTTTTGCGCATGCCCTTGCCGCTGAATTGCTTGAACATCCGCTGCATGTCGCGGTATTGCTTGAGCAGACGGTTAACGTCTTCCACCTGCATCCCGCAGCCGGCCGCAATGCGGCGCTTCCGGGAGGGATTGATCAAATCCGGCTTTTCGCGCTCCGCAGGCGTCATAGACAGAATTATGGCCTGCGTGCGATCAAATTGCCGCTCGTCGATCTCCACATCATTCAGCTGCTTGCCTACACCGGGAAGCATCGCAAGCATCTCTTTGAGATTGCCCATTTTCTTCATCTCACGCAGCTGATTGAGCAGATCATTGAGGTCGAATTTATTCTTCCGAAGCTTGGCCTCAAGCTCCATCGCCTTTTTCTCATCAAGCGACGTCTCTGCCTTCTCGATCAGAGATAATACATCCCCCATGCCGAGAATACGGGAGGCCATACGATCCGGATGGAACGCATCAAGATCGCCAAGCTTTTCCCCTGTGCCGATGAACTTGATCGGCTTGCCGGTGACCGCGCGTGCAGAGAGCGCCGCGCCGCCGCGAGTGTCGCCGTCGAGTTTTGTCAGCACAAGCCCATCCACACCAAGCGCCTCGTTGAAGGCAGTTGCTACATTCACGGCATCCTGCCCTGTCATCGCATCGATCAACAGCAAAATTTCATGCGGCTTAATCTCTGCCTTGACGCGTTTGAGCTCATCCATCAGCTCCTCGTCGATATGCAGGCGGCCCGCTGTATCGAGCAGCACATAGTCATAACCCTGATCCTTGGCAAGTTTAATCGCCTCACGCGCAATTTCCACAGGGTCTGCCGTGCCCTTTTCAAACACGGGCACACCCGCTTTTTCGCCAACCACCTGGAGCTGCTTGATCGCCGCCGGGCGGTAAATGTCGCACGCCACGAGAAGAGGGCGATTCCCCTGATTTTTCAGCATCAGGCCAAGCTTTGCGCAATAGGTCGTTTTGCCAACACCCTGCAAGCCGCACATCATCACGACCGTCGGCGGATGTGGAGCGCTTGCAAGGCGGCTGCGTGTGCCGCCCATCAGCTCTGTGAGCTCCTCGTTGACGATTTTTACCACCATCTGGCCGGGCGTTAGGCTTTCCATCACCTGCGCGCCGATTGCCCGCTCTGTTACTTTTGCGGTAAAATCACGGGCGACCTTATAGTTAACGTCCGCTTCCAACAGTGCCAGGCGCACTTCGCGCATCGCGTTGCGCACGTCGGTTTCCGTCAATTTCCCTTTGCCGCGCAGCTTTTTAAACGCAGCCTCCAGCTTATCGGAAAGGCCTTCAAAAGCCAAATCATCACTCCCTTTACACTTCGCACAGCGATTGTGCGATTGCTTTGATCTTTACAGTCGTATCGTTGATTTCCCGGGATAGGCCATATCGCATATTGTACTCGCTGATCGTATTCGCGCAGTCGATGATTTCATCGAGCCCTCTGCGCATTTCATGAAAACGGCGCGCAAGCCCCAGCCGCTCCTCCATATCAAACAGCTGCGCCTCCGCACGCTTAATCGAATCGCGAACGCCCTGCCTGGTAATTCCTTCATTCTCCGCGATCTCGGATAGGGAAAGGTCGTCGTTATAGTAGTAGCCAAGAAAATCCCGCTGCTTTTCCGTGAGCATATCCCCATAGAAATCAAGCAAAATCGTGATTCCAAGATCCTTCGCCACAACTTCGCCTCCCCACCCCGCAAAATCCCCCTCTCCGCACCACAAATTGGTTCGATGTGGAAAAGGATATATGTAAAGTTCTTTTCTTTACAGCGGGATTTATTATACTAAACGTGTCCCTTTCTGTCAAGGGGAAAAGCTCGTCAATCTGCAAATTTCCTTTTCAATTATTATATATAGCATCGTTTGCACAAGCTTTTTTCTCTTGCCACGGCATTTTTATTTTGATGAGCCGCATGATATACGCCACATTAGCACGTTGATAAATAAACGCAAAACTGCAATTTCGCATAGATCTCCTTTCATGAAAATTGGGAAAATCGCATATCCATATACCACATTCTTTCGATGAGCCGTTATTTTGTCCAAAAACATTTTATCAAACTAGACAAGATTCACAAAACGGCTCTATTATTTTTCAAAGTGATTGACATTATGTCTATTTAAGTTTATGATTTGTTTACGAAATCACCGCTAATTTCATAGAGAGCTGTTCTCGATGTGAAAAGTTTTCGGTTATTTCGCCGTTTTGCTCATTTCTTCATTTCCCGGCCCGCGCGCACCGTGAAAATTAAAGAAGGCGCGTCCAAGGCGTGAAAACGCCTAAAACAAAAATTTACTATTTGGAGGTATAAAAATTTGAAGAAATGCAAACGGCTGCTGAGTATTTTTCTCGCCGTGATGATGCTGCTTGGTTGTGTCCAGGCCGCCTTCATCGTCGGCGCAGAAAGTGCCAGCACAGTCAAAGTCGCCACCATCTCGGACATCCGCTATCAGGCGGGAGCGGCAGATAAAGATGGCCTCATGCTTTCTAAGAGCGCCGCCCTGCTTGACGCTGCGATCGCCAAGGTCAAAGCAAGCGATGCGGATGTGCTGCTCGTCACAGGTGATCTCACCAATAACGGCAGCAAAACTTCCCACCAATATGTGGCAAGTAAGCTCGCAGAAGTCGAAACGGAGGGCATCCCGGTTTATGTCATCCCCGGCGAGCATGATGTCCGTGAAGGCGGTACGACGACTGCGGTATCGAAAGCAGTGTTTGAGGATCTCTACAAGGACTTCGGCTATGGTGAAGCCCAGCAGGATCCGAATTCCGCTTCCTATGTCGCAGATCTGGGCAATGGCTTCAAGATCGTCATGAGCGATTCCGTCGCGGCGGACGGTCAAGGCCAGATGACCCAGTGGGTGGTAGACAAAGCGAAGGCTGAAATTGCCAATGGCCATACGGTATTCGCCGCATCCCACCATCCGGCAGTTACCCGCGGCAGTGTGGATAGGACGTTCATTGATCTGCTCCATACGATCGCTGGTCTGCAAATTGATCTCGGCGGTATGAAGAAGCTTTATACCAATGACCCCGACCAGGCCGCCGCAAGCCTCGGCCTGCTGGACGATACGTACATCATCCCCTCAAACGGCGTGAACCCCGCCGCCCTCGCGGATGCGGGCGTGAAGTTCCTCTTCACGGGCCACGCAGGCCAGCTGAGCATCAGCGGTTATTCCACGAACAACGGCGCGCAGATGTATGACGTGATGTCCGGCTCTCTCGTCAACGCTTCCTCCTCCGTCCGGTTTACCACGCTCAGCAAAGCGTCCGCCGGCATGAAGGAGCAGCGCGCAGAATTCACGACCAGCATGATCGCTTCCGCAGATGGCGTTGCCAATGTGGAACAGGCCGCCCATGCGGCATTCCAAAAGCAGATGCCTAAAGAAGTCGACTATGCAATCGAAGTCGCTGAAAAGGTGATTGCGCATCTGATCCCAGCGATTAAGCCAAATGTACAGCAAATTGTCAGGGATATCGACATTGCTGCTTTGGCTCCGGATTATGCAGGGGTCATCAATCTCATTGGCGGCACTGTGCAAACCGTCAAGAACGACCTCGCGTCGCAGTATGTCGGCCCTTTGTTTGACCTTCTGGGCAATTCGGCAAAGCTGCACAGTGTTATCATGGATGTACGCAGTGCGCTTGAGGCAATGGACTTTAACGGCCGGAGCTTTTACGCATTCCTGACCGACATTTTCGTCACCATCCAGAAGGGCGACGGCAAAACGCCCGCTGCCGTAGAGGGCATCTTTGATGCTCTGCGTAATCAGGAACCGGCCATGCTGGTAGGGTTAATTCAATCCTTTGCGGATCATTTTGATCCCACCAATCTGGTCAACCTGCTTAACGAAATTCTGGATCTTCGGTTTGAGAAGAAGTATAACGTTGTCGGCCCGGCAGTTACCGCCACCATCTTTGTGCATCTTCGCAGCCTGCTGGCAGGTTCTGTGAATGTGGTAAGCGGTGTTGCAACTGTTCCGATCAACCTGTGGGATATTCTCGACGGAGCTGTTTCCCTGCCGAACGGCAAGAAGCTCAGCTCCATCGCACGCCCCATCGTCAATGATCTGATTCTGGGTGCGCCTGAAAGCGACAGCGTAAAGCAGACGCCTGCCCGTTTCACTCAAAATTTGAAGGGCAATGCCGAAGGCGTTGTCAACCTGCTCTTTGAGTTTGGCGTTGGCGATCTGATCGGCGCCAACATCTTTGCGCAGGGCCAGTCGGGCGTATATGTCGCCCGCACGGTCACGCTCGCAGAGCTTGGCGATTATCTCAACAGCCTCGTCCCGAATAAGGACGTATCCGCCCTCAGCGCTGCCGATTGGGCGAAAGTGCGCGACGTGCTCAACGCGGCCGGCCGCTTCTCTGCGGAGCAGCTTGCAACCGTGAATAAGGAGCTCGTGGCCGCTACGGATTCTACCGCAGCCGTAACCCAGCTCGACAAGCTGCAAGAGCTTGCAAATGCGGAGTTCTACAAAGCGGTTGCCGATGCATTCACTGTAAAGGTAAACGCCTTGCCGGCAGTGGACGCTCTCACGCTCGATCACGCACAGCAGGTTTATGCGCTCCAGTCTGAATACGATCAGTTCTATGCGGAGATCAAGGCAAACCTCAGTGCAGAAACCGTGGCGAAGCTGAATGCAGCCGTCGCCAAGATCTATTCGCTTGAAAATTACGATGCGGCAGTGGATGCTGTTATGACAAAAATTGCTGCAATCGGAACTGTCACAACCGAAAGCGAAGCAGCCATTCAGGATGCCCGCGCGGCTTATGACGCGCTAACCATCCGCCAGCAAAAGCAGGTCGCCAACTATCAGGTGCTTGTGGATGCAGAGGCTGCCCTGATTGTGGCAAAGGAAAACGCCGCTATGATCCAGTCCGTTGAGGATAAGATCGCCGCAATCGGCGAAGTTGCCTACACGGCTGCCAGCAAGGCAAAGATCGACGTTGCCCGCGCGGCATACGACAGCCTTGCAGCAGAGCTTCAGGCAAGCGTCGGCAACTACGACGTGCTGACCACCGCTGAAGCGCGCTACGCGGAGCTGAAGGCGGCGGAGGAGGACGCGGCGGCGGCAGCCCCCGTCATCACGCAGATTGACGCCATCGGCAAAGTTACGCTGGAAAGCAAGCGCCTGATCGAAGCCGCCGAGGCAGCCTATGCCGCCCTGACGGATTCTCAGAAAGCGCTCGTCACCAACTATGAGACACTGACCGCCGCACGGGCAGCCTATGACGCGCTCGTGAAAGAGGAGGCCGATAACCAGGCCGCCGCGCAGGCAGTGATGGATCAAATCGCTGCGATTGGCGCCGTAACGCTGGAGAGCGAGGCCGCAATCAAGCAGGCCCGCGCCGCTTACGATGCGTTGACCGCCGCACAGCAGGCGCTGGTCACCAACCTCACCGTTCTGACCAATGCGGAAAGCACGCTTGCCGCCCTGCAAAAGCAGGCAGCCGATGAAAAAGCAGCCAAGGCTGTGGATGAACTGATCGCTGCCATCGGCGATGTCACGCTTGAAAAAGAAGCGCAGATCGCCGCCGCAAGGGATGCTTACAACGCGCTCACCTCCGACCAGAAGCGTCTGGTAGAAAGCCTCGCCGTTCTGACCGCTGCGGAAGCGCAGCTTAGTGTGCTGAAAAACGATTTCCTCTTTGAGGATGGCGCAACCGGCATTACGCTGCGTGCAGACAGCGGCGTTCTCCCGCTCGATACGATCATGACCGTGCAGGAGATCGTCAGCGGCGATGTGTTTGACGCAATCCTAGCCAAGGATTACAAAGCCTTCCATCTTTATGATATTAGCCTTGCCTCCGATGGTTCCCCTGTGGCGCCTACGAAGGCGGTTAAGATCAGCATCCCGCAGTTTGCCGCGAACACCGCTGTTTACAGCGTTGCAGCCGACGGCACGATGACGCCGGTGGAAGCCGTTCTGGAAAATGGCTCCTTCAACTTCAGCGCGGATCAAACCGGCATGTTTGCCGTCGCGCAGGTGAAGGTATCCGTTGATACTACCGCCCTGAAGGCTGCAATCGCTGCCTTCGAGGCTTTGGACGACGCCCATTACAACGCTGCGAGTTTCGCTAAGGCAAACGCCGCTTATGAGGCTGCCAAAGCGGAGCTGAATGCAAACTATGAGCTTACCGCGGCCAATCAGAGAAAGGTCGACGCGGCTGCCTCCGCACTCAATGATGCGATCGCAGTGCTTTCCTATCTCCCGGCTGATATTTCCGAGCTCAATACGGTTCTCTACCAGGCAAAGATGATGCAGGCCGCCGATTATGTGGACTTCTCTGATGTGGAAGAGGCAATCGCGGCAGCAGATGAATTCCTTGCCGGCTCCTATGATATCCGCAACCAGGCCACGATCAACGAGCTTGCCCAGAATCTCTCCACCGCAATTGCGGCGCTGGCTCTGGCGCCGGCCGATTTCACGGCGATCGATAACGCCATTGCAGCCGTACCGAAGGATCTCCATAATTACACGGAGGCCTCCGTCGCAGCCCTCAATGCTGCCGTTAATGCTGCAAAGGAAGCGAAGAACACCATCACCCGCGAAGACGCTGACTGGCAGGCCCAAGTTCAGGCGTATGCGCAGGATGTGCTGGATGCCATCGCAGGCCTCCAGAAAGCGGACGTTTCCTATGCGGATACCGCGCTGCTTGAAATGGCAATCGATATGGTAGACCTTTACTATCCGGCCGACTATGTGGACTTTTCCGGTGTTGACGCCGCTGTTGCCGCGGCACAGGCACTGCTCAATGCGAAGCCCACAGCTGACCGACAGGATGAAGTCGATGCCGCCGCAATGGCGATCTTCGACGCGATCGGCGCACTCGAATGGGCATAAGGAGCAGACGCTCACTTTTTATGTGAACCCCTCCAAATAGAATACCGCGCCGGAGCGCAGTGACAAAAGCCCTTCGGCGCGGCATTGCCCAAACGGCCAACCGATTTTGATTCAGAAAGAGGTGTTTTCACTCTATGGCAAAAACCAAAAAAGCGTTTTCCGCAAAGCGCGTGCTTGCGTTGGCGCTGGCGCTGATCATGGCGCTCTCCGTCATGCCGGCGGCCTTCGCGGCGGACGTAACAGGTCCGGTGCAGCGCACGGAAGGAAACCTGGTAGGCGGCGTTGACGCCGGGCATTACGTATCCTTCCGCGCCAACTTCCAGAATATGACCTTCATCCAAACAAAGGATAACGAAGCCTTCCGCTTCCAGTTCTGGATGGATGCGAAGAAGAATGCCGGCGTCAACTACGGTTGGATTTACAACCGCAGCGCTGATCAGCCGCAGACGCTATCCACCCCGATTGGTAAATCCTTCTCCGTCACGTGGGATAGCTATATTGGCGGCCTCCCCGGCAATCTGTTCGGTGGAAATGACTGGACAGGGACCACCATCACTGTTGATTTCGTTGGCGATGGCGGTAAAGTGTATGATACTGCGCTGCGCGTTTATTACGATGGGCGCGGCACTGCTAGCGCTGGCCAAACCTGGTATACCTATGACATCCCGCTCACCGTCACCGTCATTGACAAGCGCGCCTTGAATTCCGCCATCAGCGCCGCCAACGCGGCCGCAGCCGATGCGGACTATTACACGGAGGCTACTTGGGCCGACGTGACCGCGGCGCTTGCCAACGCGCAGAAGGTTGCGGGCGATGTGATCGAGACGCAGTCCGTCATTGACCGCTATACCACCGCCCTTCAAAACGCGGTGGACTCCTTGGAGTATCAGGATGCCAACTATACGGCTCTTGACGCTGCCAAAGATGCGGCCGAGGCTATTCTCAATAATGAGAAGGCAGACGATACCTACACGATCGCAACAATGGCCGCCCTTCGCGAGAAGTATGAGGCTGCGCAGAACATCCCCACCACAGGCTGGGATATCCGCAACCAGAATGCAATCGATAAAGCTGCAAATGAGCTCAGCGCCGCAGTTTCCGGCCTTGTAAAGTTTGCAAACTATGCAACCATGCAGGCGGCTGTTACCGCGTTTGAAAAGCTCAACGCCGAATACTATGATCCGGCAGATCTCGCTGCACTGAAGGTCAAGGTGGACGCCGCTAAGCAGGAAATGCTGCGCGAAAACCGCCTCGACATCACAAAGCAGGCAGATGTCACCACCCGCGCCACGGCTCTTCTGAAGGAGATCACCTCCCTTCAGAAGCTCCCGGCAAGCTACGATGCGTTTAACGCTGCTGTTGCCGCTGCAAAAGCGAAGATCGAAGCCTCCGACTTCCAGAATTATACCAGCGCATCCGCAAAAGCACTCAGCGATGCGTATCTTGCCTCCGCCTCCATTGAGACAGGCAAGGACATCACCTATCAGGCGACCATTGACGCCGCCACAAAGGCTATCAACGACGCGCTCGCAGGCCTGACCCTCAAGGGCGCCGATTATTCCGCTCTCGACGCTGCCATTGCCAATGCGCAGGCGCAGCTCGACCGCACGGATATCGGTGATTTCACGGATGATTCCGTGAACGCGCTGCGTACCGCCCTCGACGCCGCAAAGGCAGTCAGCCGCAAGCTGACGGTCGACCAGCAGCAGGTCATCACGGACGCCACGGACGCCCTGCTTGCCGCAACTCGCGGCCTGGCCCTCAAGGGCGCTGATTACACAGCGCTTGACAAGGCGATCTCTGACCGTGAGGAAGAGGTAGCCGCCGCGAAGGAAGCGGGCATCTACACAGACGCCTCCATCTCCCGCGTGGAAACGGCAATTGCCGCGGCAAAGGCGGTTGACCGCACCCTCTCCGTGAAGGAGCAGACCCAAGTTGACGATGCGCTTGCAGCTCTGAATGCCGTTAAGCTTGAGAAAAAGCCCGCCGACTACAGCGCGCTCAACGACGCCATCAAGGCTGCTCAGGATACGCTGAATAACGCAGGCGACGAGTATACCGAGGCTTCTAAAACTGCGCTGAGCAATGCCATCAAGGCCGCCCAGGCAGTTGTAGCCGCTAAGTATGATGTTACACAGCAGCAGAAGGTAGACGATGCGGTTGTAGCGCTTGAGAGCGTAGAGCTCATCCTGAAGGATGCGGATTACAGCGCGCTCAACGATGCGATCAAGAATGCGGAAACCTTCCTCGCAGATCCGGATACGGAAAAGCTTTACACAGAAGAGGCCATTCAGGCTGTTAAGGATGCGCTTGACGCTGCCAAAGCAGTGGAAAAGGATCTCGACATCCTCCATCAGGATGAGATCACCGCGGCAGCCAACACGCTGGTAAATGCTGTTGAGCAGGCCAAGGGCGATTTCAACGCGGCTGACCTCACCGGCCTTCAGAAGGCTGTTGACGCCGCCAACGAGAAACTCGCAGCCGCCGATATTGAAGATTACACGAAGGATTCCCGTGACGCTCTTGCCGAGGCGATTGCTGAGGCAGAAGCTATGATCGAGCGTATGCCCAACATCACTGAGCAAGACGCTGTGAACGCGAAGGCCGCGGCTCTCAACGCCATGACGCTCACGCTCAAAGGCGCTAACTATGAGGCGCTTGATATTGCTATCGCCAAGGCAAATATCGCCTACAACGATGCAAAGGCCAGCGGGCAGTATACGGAGGAATCCCTGGCACAGCTCAAAGCCGCTATCGATTATGCAGAAGGCCTGAGCCGCAGCCTGACCATTAAGCAGCAGGAGATCGTGGACGATGCGGAGAAGGCTCTGAACGTAACGCTCGTCTACAAGGGCGCCAATATGGATGCTCTGAACGCCGCAATTGCTAACGCGAAAACAGCGCTCAACGACGCCCACATCACCAACTACACCGATGCCTCTGTTGCAACCCTCCGGGCCGCCTTGGAAGAGGCTGAAGCGCTCGTAAAGAGCAACCCGGATATTACAAAGCAGGATGCAGTGAATGCGATGGCCGCCTCTCTCAGCGCGATCAAACTCGTCCTCAAGGACGCTGATTTCACCGCGCTCGACGCAATCATTAAAACCGCTGCTGATAAGCTTGCTTCCCCTGATATCAACACCTACACGCCCGACTCCGTCGCCGCTCTGAAGGCAGCCCTGGAAGAGGCGAAGAATATCGACCGCGACCTTTCCATCCTCGATCAGGCCGATGTGGATGCTGCTGTTGCAAACGTCCAAAAAGCACTCGACGCGATGACGCAGTATGACGCGCTCACCTCCGTGGCTATCACCAGCGGCGGTAATGTAGTCGACGGCATCCTGTATGTCAAGGTTCCGTGGTACAAGACCTACAAGAGCCAGTCCGTGGAAGTCGGCTTCCAAGTGAACGCCGGCGCCGACGTGAAGAGCGTAAGCTGGAACTATGCAAACTGGTCCATCGACAAGCCGGAAGCGACGATCGAAACCCCCACTGCCAACACGACGGTCATCCGCCCGAACGGCAAGGGCATCGGCGCCCGCTCCTGCTGGATCACAGTTACGGTGGAGGATTTCTACGGCAATACCGTTACCTCCTCCCCCATCAAGGTCCGCTTCTATAACTGGAATTGGCAGATCAAATGAATGCGTTCAGGCCGCTTTTCAAAGCATCTGAACATTAACTAGGGGTTCCCCGCCGGATATGTTTCCGGCGGGGGATTCCTTTTTTTCAATTGCCTGAAAAGGCCTCGTTCCGTCCGTTCTTGCGTTCACACTTTCACACAATCGATCAAAACGTCTCTCCAAAGTGCCAACCGCGCCATTTTCCCCTGCCAAAAGCCTATAAAATCTTGCTAATTCCATGATAGTATGGTAGAATAAAGTGTTTCGAGATATAGTCATTGGAGGGTTTCATATGTCAGGACATTCCAAGTGGAGCACGATCAAGCGCAAGAAGGAAAAAACGGACGGCCAGCGTGCAAAAATCTTCACGAAAATCGGCCGTGAAATTGGCGTAGCGGTGCGGGAAGGCGGGCCGGATCCATCCTCTAACTCCAAACTGCGGGATGTGATTGCAAAGGCGAAGGCCAATAATGTGCCCAACGATAATATCGACCGCATCATTAAAAAAGCAGCCGGTGAAGGCGGCGCGGATAATTACGAAGAGATCGTTTATGAAGGCTATGGCCCCTGCGGAGTCGCCGTTATTGTGGAAACGCTCACAGATAACCGCAACCGCACCGCCGCTGATATGCGCCATTATTTTGATAAATACGGCGGAAACATGGGCCAGACAGGCTGCGTCGGCTTTCTGTTCAACCGGCAGGGCGTTATCGCCATCGAGATGGAAGGCCTGGATGAAGAAAAGGTTATGGAAGATGCGCTGGAGGCTGGCGCAGTCGACTTTTTGACGGACGAGGATGTTTTCGACATCCGCACGGATCCAAGTGATTTCACCGGCGTGTGCGATGATCTGGAAGCCAAGGGCTATACCTTTGTTTCCGCTGAAATCGAATATGTTCCCACTACCTATACGAAATTGAGCGATCCGGATGATATCAAAAACATGGCCAAGATGCTGGAAATGTTTGAGGATAACGACGACGTTCAGAATGTTTGGCACAATTGGGAGAACGCCGACGATGCAGAGTAATCTCCTCCTCCTGCTTCCCAATTCATGAATCAGCAAGGCCCGCCGCAAACAATCACTTTGCGGCGGGCTTTATTGCAGTTGACGAAGAGAAGAGAATCCCTTATGATAACACTATCAGAAAAAAGAAAGGAATGAGAAAGAATGAAAAAAGGGAAACTTGGAAGACGATTCTGCAGATCATCGTGACTGTACTCACTGCACTCTGCACATCACTCGGAGTTACGAGCTGCATGTAGTATATGTAGAAATTAAATTATTCACTAAAAAACTATTTGAATTATGGGTATCAAAGTAAAAGCTATCGAGCGCAACGTCGCTTTTGAGAAGGGTAAGCAGAAGTGGGCATACGTTATGCAGGCAGACCTATACGGTCAGCTTACCCAGAGTAAGGTTATCGAGGAAGCTGCCGTGCGCAGCGGACTCGCCAAGCAGGTGATCAACGCTGCCTGGGGTGCCATCGGAGCAGTCATCACCGCATGGGCCACCGAGGGTCACTCCGTGGCTGTACCGGGACTCGGTTCCCTCCGATTCGGTCTGAATTCTACCGCTGTGGAGGATGTCAACAAGGTGAGCAGCTCGCTCATCAACCGCCGCTACATCATCTTCGTGCCTAACGCAGACATCAAGGAGGAGCTCGCCAAGACCAGCGTCAACATCACCTGCTACGACCGCAACGGCAAGGAGATCAAGAAGGTGACCTCTACCGACGGCGGCAACGTGGAGGATCCCGACAACAAGGGCGACAACCCTGGCGGAGGCAACACCCCATCGGGTGGCGATACTCCAAGTGGCGGCAACCCAGGCGGTGGCGGCGATGGCGAATAAGCGTCGCTTCGGAACAGGCAACACTTCGGAATAAGCAAAAAAGGGGTCGAAAGCGACCCCTTTATTGTGTTTGTTGATTCCTGTTCTTTCTTATTCGGCTATGCGATGAATGACATAGGTGACGACACCCCATATCATGAAGCGGTTGTTCTCGTCGACACGGATGGGAGTGTAGGCCTTGTTCCAGGGAATGAGCCAGCCGAAGGTTCCGCTTTCGTCGATCTTGAATTGCTTGATGGTAAACTCGCCATCTACGAAGGCTATGACGAAGTTGCCGTTGGATGGTTCTATCTGGCGGTCGACGATGGCAAGGTCGCCGTCAAGGATGCCGGCTCCTGTCATGCTGTCGCCTGATATGCGGACATAAAAAGTTGCCTCACGATGACGTATTAGTACTTCGTTGAGGTCTATTTCTCCTTCCATATAGTCTTGGGCAGGTGAAGGAAAGCCTGCTTTCACACTTTGTCCTGCAAGGGAATCGGCAGTCTTTCTCCGATTCCGACTGCATGAATGGTTAGTTTTATCTTGTCTTCCATATTTTTATTCAAGTTTCGCAAGTTCAACTTGCAGATTTTTAATCTATAAATGTCGCAAATATGTTTCATATCTTCCTCCCTGTTGATGATAGCCTGATAGATATCTTCATCAGTCAATCCGAAGAGTTCCGCAACCGCAATGACCAGTTCTTGCATGACGCCCCACATCCTTTCCGCAACGGACAGTTCCAAAGAATCCTTGGTTACGTCTTCAAAGAGCTTTCCCATGGTCTCGTAGGCTGCAAACCTCTTCACTAAGGAAAGGATGTTGTATTGCAAAGCCGTCAGGGATGTCGCCGCGATTTGCGAGGCGAAGTTTCCGGCCTGGCATTTGCCCAGCCCCAACAGCCCCTTCGCTTCCTTGAACACGACTTCCAAAGACCACCTTTGGGCATAAATCCGGTACGCTTCAAGGAACTCAAGCCGTATGTCCGTGGTCATCAGGCCGTTCCATGCGCCCCGTTTGCTTCTCCTGACAAAGTACAGGCGTACCTTGGTATCCGCAAAGGTCACGTCCGCCACGATGTAATAGCAACGCAGTCTCCTGCTGTACTTCCGCCTGCCTTGCCTGTCAAGGTGCCTGATCAAGGCCGGCGCGGTATAGGGCTTCCCGTCCAGACAGTATTTTGTCCTGCTGTTTTCCCCCACCTTGATCATGCCCAGGTAATCGCACTTGACGTGACGGGAGCGGATGAACCGGATGACATCCTTGCAGGCGAACCAGCTGTCTGCCAGCACATACCTGAACCTGACCCCTTTGCGGATGGCGCGTCCTATCATGGCAATCATCAGGTCGGTTTTCTTTGCCGTGTATTCATCGATACGCTCCTGCAAGTCGTCGCCGCTGTCACGTCCTTTGGTGAAACGTCTTGCGAGCTCTTCATCGGACATCCCGAACTTTCCATCCTTTCCTTTTTCACCCAGCAGTGCAAAATCCAGAAGCATTTGGGTTGTCCCGTCCGTGACGGCAAGGAACAAAGCCTTGAAACCGAGGATGCACCTGTGATGGACATGGGAAAACACCCTGCCGATGTTCTCCATGCGCCGTCCCGTCTTGGGATAGTCCGTGTCATCGACTATCAGGCAGACCGTGCCTTCCTTGCGCCCGGAACGGAGTCTGATCTTCGACCAAAGCTGGAGGGTGAGGTGATAGACGGACTTCCGCCAGTTTATCTTGGGATTACTCATGAAGCGGTAGAACACGTCTTTCTTGCATCCCAGTAAGCCGCTTAAGGAAGACCCGGTGAAACGATAAGGGTTACGGACCATGAAACACGGGTACAACAGCAAAGCCTGGAACACCTGCAACAACGGATACACATTGTTGCACTTGCTCTTCATGCCGAACAAGGTGGATTCATTCATTCTTAACCATTTGATAACGTCCAGTATGGAATACATCTGCTTTATGCGCGTCATTTTTTCTGAAAAAATGCGCTGATTTCTGAAAGAAAGTCTGTAACTTTTGATGCAAGGGCATAGGGCTGAGTAATGTTTTGATTTGCAACTATAAAATTACTCATTTTCTGCGATATGTGGAAATCCCTGTGCCTCTTTTATATCCCAAGAAGAAGGTTATCTATTAACTTGCGAAACTTGAATCAGTTCATATTCTAAACCTCTTCATCAATCCGCTCCAGCTTGAAGATAACGGGGCGCATGCCGTCGTTGCAGCAGGTTATCATCACCTTTTCGTTGTTCGTCCAGCCCCTGCATGATGGAGCCGCCCTGCAGGCCGGTGTAAATGTACCGGGCAATGGCGTCCCAAGCCTCTGAGCAGAAGGGCAGCCTTGGCCCGCCAGCCACAGCGT
>ENA-OQCL01000187-OQCL01000187.1-human-gut-metagenome-genome-assembly--contig:-NODE-187-length-33833-cov-4.184804_pt1 | contig 33833 bp, 32 predicted proteins | sample MGYA00242502_ERZ504586 | MGnify/ENA primary metagenome ERZ504586 (study PRJEB26092, sample SAMD00036316) | human gut metagenome | host: Homo sapiens | study: EMG produced TPA metagenomics assembly of... | reverse complement strand
CTTATGAACTGAAAAGGTGGTGAAAGGCCATGTTAGATGATTATTTAACGGAACTGCAAAAAATAACCCTCCTCGAACCCGATGAAGAACGGTCCTTGTGGCAGGCATATAAGGACAATGGGGATATGATGGCCCGGAGCCGCCTCATCGAACAGTACCAGCCGCTGGTCTTCAAGGAAACCATGCGCTGGCACATCCATCGCGACATCTTGTCCGACGCCCTGCAGGAAGGGACGCTGGGCCTCATGGAAGCCGTAGAACGTTATGACTACCGCCGCGGCGTGGCCTTTCCCTTATTTGCCGTCCATCGTATCCGCGGGGCCATCCTCGATTATTTGAAACGCGAAGGTGCCGTCAGCGCCGTATCCCTCGACGAACCCGATGAACGAGGCGTGACCCTGCAGGATACGCTCTGCGACGAGGGCCAGGATCCGGCCGAAGCGACGAACCGCCAGCTGCTGCTGGAAAAGGTCGGCCACGTCCTGAAACGGCTGCCCGAAAAGGAGCAGGCTGTCGTCGAAGGCGTATACCTGAACGATGTCGAACAGAAGCATCTGGCCAAGAGCCTGGACATCAGCCTGCCTTATGTCTATCGATTGCAGAAACGGGGCATCCGCCGCGTCCGCGGCATGCTCAGCCGGTTCATCCATGAGAGCCGCCACTAAAAAAATTTTACATTTTCTTAAAATTGGCCCGTTTTAGGTGAAAAGAATCGGAAAATGCTGTAAAATATAGATTATGGCATGATTTTTGCGCCCTTTTGCAGGTATAAAATCATATAGCCCTTCCCGACTTTATAAGGGTATTCGTTTAGGCAGAAAGGAGAGGGCTGTATGAAACATTCCCAGCGCGATACGGTTCATCGGGTCCGGGCCGTCCGGTCCTGGCTGGAAAAGGCGGAAGCTTCGTTTGATAAAGAGTCCGATATCAAAGGCGAACTCAATCTGATGCTGGCCGAAGCAGAAATGAAGAATCTGCGCAAACACCATCCCGTCAGCAAAGGCTGGCTGCGGACTGGGGCCGTCATTACAGCTCTTTTCCTGGCCCTGGGCGGCTGGTATGGATTCCATCTGTATGGACAGGGGGCATCGCCACCTGTCATGGGAACTGTCACCCCTGCGCCGGCAGCCGGGAAGGAAGCTGGCCAGGGCTCGGCAGCTAAGGCCGCGCCTGCAGCAGAGCCTGTCCCGGCCGAGGAGGTACCGCCTCCTGCCCAGGCCATACCGGCACCGCCAGCGGAGCCAGCAGCCCCTGCCACCCCGGATAGGGACGAACCTATGGTACAGCCCGCCGCGACGGCTGTCACCGCACCAGCGACGCCAGTGCAGTCAGCGCCGGCTCCGGTGCGGACAGAAACGAAGGCAGTCTTATCGGACCGCCAGGTACAAGCTACGGTACAAGAAGCACGTCATACTTTGCGCGGTACGAGTACGACAAAATAGATAATGGAGGATTTTTATGAATATGCGGAAGAAGAAACTCCTCGCCCTGATGGTAACCAGTGCGATGATGACCTGCCCTGTTTGGGCTGAAGATACGACTGCGGTGACCGGTTACGAGTCGTCCGGTAGCCAGACCGTTACGTCTGGCTCGGCAGCCGCTCCGGTAGACGACCAGAAAACGGCTGTCAATACCGTGACGACCTCTCCCGATGATGCGACGAAAGAAGACGCCATGAAGGCTGCTAAATCGGGCCTGACCGGTTATGAAACGGCAGAAGAATTGGCTGCTATTGCCGCCGGCAAGAGCCCGGCCGAGGTTCAGCAGGAAACAGCCGAAGCCGTCCACAAGGAAAATGAAATCCTCAACCCGGCTCCTGTCGATACGACGCCACAGATTACTGGCGATAAAATCAGCTATATGAGCGGTACTAGCGACATGCAGTTCGATACGTCCGTTCCTGGCTATCCCATGGCTGTCATCCAGCCCGGCCAGGATGTATCCCTGCCTTATGGTGAAGCCGTCAGCGATGCCGATTTGAAACCTTATGTCGACAAGGTAGCTACGGCCGTTACCGTCGGTCCCGTCCCGGAAGCCCAGATTGAACAGAAACTCCTGCCTCAGCTGGCTATGCGCGTCGGCGATGCCATCAACATGGACTACATCCGCCACGACCTCAACGTCATCGGGGCGACGGGCCTGTTCTCGACGGTCAAGCCGGCCTTTACGACCGTACCGGAAGGCATTGCCCTGAACTATACAGTCCAGATGAATCCTGTCGTCAAGAAAATCGACATCGTCGGCAACGAATCGATCAGCACGGCGGACTTGATGAAACTCGTCGCCACGACGCCGGGAACGACGCTCAACACGGCTGTCGTCAGCCATGACGTGGCCAATATCAACTCGGCCTTTGCCAATGCCGGTTATATGATGAGCCGCGTCTCCGATGTCCGCCTCGACGATGAAGGGACGCTGCATCTGGCGATTTCTGAACCGCGTATTGAAAATATCAACCTTCGCGGCAATACCAAGACCAAGAATAAAGTCATCATGCGCGAACTGCGCATGAAGAAAGGCGATATCTTCAACAAGAACGCCGCCAGCCGCAGTATCCAGCGCGTCTATAACACGGGCTATTTTGAAGACGTCAACGTCCGCCTCCTGCCGGGCCAGCGCAATCCGAAAGACGTCATCGTCGAAATCGACGTCACCGAACAGAAGACTGGGTCGGTCACCATCGGTGCCGGCTACTCCGATTCGGACGGCCTCGTCGGTATCCTCGGCCTGGCTGAAACGAACCTGCGCGGTACGGGCGACAAGGCCAATATCAGCTGGGAATTTGGCGGCAATACGGATACCAATAAGAACTATATCTTCTCGTATACCCATCCCTACCTCAACGATGCCGGCGACTCCATCGGCTTCAGCATCTTCGACCGCGAATCGGAATATGACGACTATAATGAAAAAGGCGACTCCGTCGCTGAATACGACCGCCGGACCAATGGCTTCAACATCACTTATGGCCGCGTCCGCAGCGAATACGTCAGCGATTACGTCACGCTGGAAACGAAGCGGACGAAGTATACCGACTATGACAGCGGCTATAATTATCGTGAATGGCAGAATGATCCTTCCTTACCGTCGAAATATCGAAATTATTTGGACAACAACTTTGGCCGCACGAACAGCATGACCTGGTCTCACGTCTTCGATAACCGCGACAACGTCTACGATCCGACGAAAGGCAAGCGCCTGTCCTTTACGGGGACCTGGCTGGACACGGCATGGGCGGCGACTTCGATTACTTCAAGTTCATCGCCGAAAACCGCCTGTACTACAAAGTCGGCCGGGCCCACGTCATCGCCGTCCGCCTCATGGGTGGTATCGCTACCGGCGATATGCCGTACAACGACCTGTTCACCCTCGGTGGCGCCGACAACCTGCGCGGCTATGAAGATGACGAAATTTCGCGGCAACAAGATGTACGAAGCGACTGTCGAATACCGCTATCCCATTGCCAAGAAGATCCAGGGCGTCGTCTTTACCGACCTGGGCAATGCCTGGGGCGGCGTAGAAAACATCCCCTGGTACCATGAAAACAACAAACTCCACTACTCCGGAGGCTTGGGCTTCCGCATTACGACGCCGATCGGTCCGATCCGCCTGGATTATGCCGTAGGCCAGGATGGCGGCAAGTTCCACTTCAGCTTTGGCGGTAAGTTCTAAGACAATGAAAGGTCGTGGATGATGAAAATCCGCACTTGTTTATTGACTGTCTGTGCCGTCTGTGCTAGTCTTAGTAGTGCTATAGCAGCATCGGTAGAACAAGTGACGGTCCATGTCGCCTCCGTAGAGGAGGCGATTCCGCCATTAGTAGAGAAACGCATTGCTGCCAGCATCCAAACTGTAGGGAACCACGTATTCCTCAATCACGACAGCGATGAAATCGCCAGCCGTCATGAGGCATACGAGCGAACCGTCAACGATATCATCAATCGCGTCCTCATAGGCTATACGGTGGAATCCATTTCCATCCATCCCGGCAGCCGGACGGAGCTGGATGTACGCATCCGCCCTTGGGGCGATACGATCCGCAACATCCGCTTCGCCGTCGACTACGGAGCCTTGCCGAAAATGGGGCAGGAACTGGTCGATAAAGACCTGGAACATGCCGGGGACATGGCCGAAAGCCTGCTCATCGGCCTGCCTGTCGATGCCCTGGACTGGGCTAACGGCGCCGTCAAATCGGTCCTGGAAAATGAACTGGAAGAACGGGTGCCGGAATTTTATCCGCACATCGTCATCCACGGCGGTCCGGAAACGGACGTCACCGTCTACATGCTGCCCAAGCTGCCTGTCGTGCGCAACGTCCGCGTGGCTATCAAGGGCGACGATGTACCGAAGGTCATCTTCCTCAGCGCCCGCAACCAGCTGGAACGGACCTATGCCGGCCTGGATGGCCTGCCCGTGGCTTTTGTCCGGCGCCATGAACGGGATATTGCCGAAGCCTTGCAGGGCGATGTCCAGCGGCAGTGGGTCGTCAAGAACTACGGACTGCACGTGACGCCGTCCTTGTCGCTCGGTGAGGATACGGCCATCGACCTTACGTCACAGACGGCTTTTTACGACATCCGCGGCGGCGCCTATATCGACGCCGGCCGTGACCACAGCAGCGACGACGATACGGTCCTCATGGCCCATGTGGGCCGTAAGATTGGCAGCCATCACGAAGTGTACGGTGCCGTCAAGTTCATGCCGTCTTCCCTGGACTGGAACTTCATGCCCGGCTACTTTTACCGCTTCCGCAGCGGGACCCAGGCGGGATACCAGTTCGAAAGCCTCGACGACAGCCAGCACCTGTGGCTGCGCCAGCCCTTGGGAGGGCGCTGGACCTTGCGCTATGACCGTGACCTGACCCATGACGATTCCGAAGTGGGCCTTCACTATCGCGTCGATGATTATGTCGGTTTGGAATATATCGTGTCCGACCATGATGCTTGGCTCCGGATTATCGGTTATTTGTAATACAAAGGAGAAGTTTTATTATGATGTCTGAAATGGGTAAGAAACGCAATATCAAGATTTTTTCGGCTGTCATCGCAGCTATCTTCGTCTTCAGTGTCGCCGGCCTGGCTATCATGCAGACGGGCAACCCTGTCAATGCGGCTCCGTCGAGCAATATCGGCGTCGTCGATACGAGCAAGATCATTACGCCGGATAATCAGGATGCCGTTGCGGCACAGAAACAGCTCCAGCAGGCTGGCGAAGACATGCAGAAACAGTTCGAACAGCAGTCGGCCGGCATGGATGACCAGCAGAAACAGCAGCTCTTCCAGAAGATGCAGGGGAACTGGCCACGAAACGCCAGGAAATTTTCAAAGGCATCAAAGATAAAGTCGACAACGCCGTCAGCGATGTCGCCAAGACCAAAGGCCTGAGCCTCGTCGTCGATAAGAGCGTCGTCCTCTATGGCGGTACGGATATTACCGATCAGGTAGCCAAAGAACTGAACAAAAATTCCAGCTCCAGCAGCTCCGACAGCAGCTCCAGCAATTCCAGCAGTTCGGACAGCTCCAGCAGCAACCAGTAAGGAGTCTTTATGAAACGGATATATGCGGCAGCCGGTGCCGCGGTCCTCATGGCCTGTCTTGTGGCAGGCGGGTGGTTCTTCAGCCATCGCAGCCATCCGGCCCCTTCGACAGCAGCGACGCCGGTCTATGCCTATGCAGACCTGGAACACGTCGTCATGAGCCATCCGCGCTATAGCGAGTATCACCATTTAGAATTGGAGTACAATGCTATGGTTGCCCAATATCAGTTTGAACAGTGGAACTATTCCCAGAAGGCAGCCGCCGAAGGGAGGTCAGTCCAGAACTTCGCCGCAGCCGATGCCGCCGGTTCTGCCGCCCTCGACCAGGAATTACAGGCCAAAGTCGCCCTCAAACAGAATGAGCTCAACAATCGCCTGAAGCAGCGGTACGATTCGCTCGTCCAGGAAAAGAAGACGACGACGCCTGTCATTTCCCAGGCCGATACCTTGAAGATCGTCAATCTCCAGTTGAAACTGAAGACCCTGTCCCTGTCCAAAGAAGAGCGGGCAGCGACAGAAGAACAGCTCCAGGCCCTGCTCAAAGGCAGCCAGGCCGACGTCCAGGTGACGACGCGGACTGCCGATGAAATCGCCGCCCTCATGGCCCCGGCAAAGGCCCAGGCCAAGAAGAAACTCGACGACTATGCCCAGCAGGTCAAGAAAGACCTGGAAGGGCGCAAGGCCGACAGCCAGCAGGTCTTCCAGCAGCAGCTGGGCGTCTTGCAGGACCGGCCGGAACCGGCTGTGTGGAACAAGGAATGGAAAGACAAGCTCGATGCGAAAGAAAAAGAAATGAAAGATGTGAAAGACGCCATCATGGCAGATATCCGCGATAAAGCCGCCGATGTCGCCCAGGAACAGGGCTACGATATGATCTTCGCCAACTACGAAGGCATCGGTACGGCTACGGATGTCACAGATGATATTATTGCCAAGTTGGCATAACAGGAGGCTTTTAGCAATGAAAAAAGTTTGGAAGCGCTTAGGAATCGTCGCAGCAATGCTGGCCCTGACGGGCATGCTCGCCGGCTGTGGCGGCAAGGATAATGTAGGCGTCGTCGATATGTCGCGCGTACAGAAAGAAGCGCCCCTGGTCCAGCAGTATAAACAGAAAACCGAGGACAAACAGAAATCCATCGAAAAAGAATTACAAGATGCCAAACAGAACATGTCGGCTGAAGATTTCCAGAAGAAACAGCAGCAGGCCCAGCAGGAACTCAATATTTTCGGCGCCAGCATGCAGCGTCAGTTCATGTCGGACATCCAGAGCAAGTTAGGCGACATCGCCAAGGATAAAAATGTCGGCATCATCGTCGTCAAAGAAGCCGTTCCGTCTGGCGGAATCGACGTCACCGACGATTTAATTGCCAAATTGCAGTAAAAAAAGGGGTTGTATATCGTGAAGAAAACAGTACAGGAATTAGCAGTATTGTTAGGCGGTACGGTCATCGGCAAGGGTGACGCCGTCATTGAAGACGTGAAGGGCCTGGCCGAAGCTGGCCAGCAGGACATTACCTTTGCCGTCGATCCGTATACGGAATATTTGCCGCAGGTCCACGCCGGCGCCGTCATTGTCGAAAAAGAAGTTCCTGCCGGAGATAATACGCTCGTCATCGTAGAAAATCCCCGCCTGGCTTTTTCCCAGCTCCTCGTGCTGTTTCACCCCCGCCAGTCGATTACGCCGGGCATCCATCCGACGGCCATCGTCGATAGCAGTGCTGCCGTTGGCGAAGACGTGGCCATCATGCCCTATGCCGTCATCGGCAAGAACGTCGAAATCGGCAAGGGTTCGACGATTTATCCCTATGTCTTCTTAGGGGATAACGTCAAGATCGGCGAAGGCTCGGTCATCTATCCTGGCGCCGTCATTCACGAAAACTGCGTTCTCGGCAAGCGGGCCGTCATCCGGGCTCATGCCGTCATCGGCGGTGAAGGCTTCGGCTTTGCCACGGAAAAGGGCAAGCATACCCGCATCCCCCAGATCGGCAATGTCACCATCGGCGACGACGTCGAAATCGGGGCCTGCACGTGCTTGGATAATGCCACGCTGGGTTCGACAAAAGTCGGGCGGGGGACGAAAATCGACAACCTCGTCCATCTCGGCCATAACGTCGAAATCGGCGAAGACTGCTTCCTCATCGCCCAGACAGGCATTGCCGGCAGCACCAAAGCGGGTAACCACGTCATCTTTGCCGGCCAGACCGGCTGCACCGGCCACATCACCATCGGCGACAATGCCGTCTTTGCCGGGAAAACCGGGATTACCGGCAATATCAAGGGCAATCAGGTCTATGCGGGCTTCCCGGCCCGTCCCCATATGGAATGGAGCCGTACCCAGGTCTATTTGAAGCACCTGCCGGAAATGGCCAAGACCGTCAAGGCCTTGCAGAAAAAAATCGCCGAACTGGAAAAGAAATTAGAGCAACAGTAAGAGGATTTGCCTATGTACACCTTTATGAAATGTCTGAGCTGGATCATCTGCCACATTCCCGAAGGCTGTCGCCGGGCCCTGGGCACCTTTTTAGGTGCCTTTTTCTGGACTTTCGTCCCGAAGAAGCGAAAAGTGCTGGCCCAGCAGCAGATTCTGGACTGCGGCCTGACAGAGGACCCGGATAAGGCCATGGCCATTGCCAGGGCTAGTACGGTCCGCTTTGGTCCGATGATCGTCGAAGTCCTGTCGTATCCTCGCTATACGAAGGAGCTCCTCGACGAAAAGATTACCTGGCACGGCAAGGAATACCTGGACGAGCTCAAAGCCAGCGGCGAAGGGGCTATCTTCATGGCCTCCCATGCCGGCAACTGGGAACTCCTGGGGGCCGTCCTGGCCATGAACGGCTATCCCCTTATTTCCGTCGCTCAGGAACAGAACAGCAAGAGCGCCGATGCCTTCATCAACGAGTACCGGGCCATGATGAAGCAGCACGTCACCTATAAGACGGGCATCCGCGACATGGTCCGCTTCCTTCGGGAAGGCCACTACATCGGCCTGCTCATGGACCAGGACCCGGGCTATGCCGGCATCATGGTCAAGCTCTTCGGCATGGACACGCTGACGGCGGACGGACCGGCCAAGATGGCCGGCCTGGCCAACTACCCCATCGTGTCGACTTTCATCCATGAAGACCGGCCGTACCACCACGTCGTCGAAGTCCTGCCGCCTATCAAGCCGTACACGGCGGACCACAAGCTCTCCAAGGAAGAGAAGGACCGCATCATGTACGAAACGACACAGGAATTAAACGACCGCCTGGAAGCCCATATCCGCAAGTATCCGGAAGACTGGTTCTGGCTGCACAACCGCTGGAAATGGACAAAAAGATATAAAGCCAAACAAGCTGAAAAAGGCACTGTCTCATGAAGACAGTGCCTTTTGAGTATTAAGTTTGCAGTTTGCAGTTTGTAGTAGATGTCGAAAAATGCTATGATTAAGAAAAGACATTCTTCACTTAGGAGGGACGACTGTGAACATTTTTTTATATCTCATCGCCTTTGTCTGCTTTGCCATTCCTGGTTATAACTGGTTCGCTACGGGCCATCTGTCCGGGACCTTCAGCATCATCTTCGGCATCATCATGCTTTATTGGGCTCATCACCGGAAAAAGAAACATGCCAAGCCGCAATTGAAGTTTTTCCAGCGGTAATGAGGAACTGGACAAGCTCAATGATGAACTTTTCAACAAGGCTGTCGACGATTTCAATGCCCTGGAGAAGGAATTGAAGCGCGTCCAGGATAACGAGCTGCGTAAACAGCTGCGCAAGATGCAGGGCATTGCCAATAATTTCCTGACTTATCTCCAGCAGCATCCGGAACGGATGAGCCTGGCCCGCCGCTTCGTCGACTATTATCAGGACCGGGCCCTGCTCCTGGTCCGCAAATACCAGGAACTGGAAAAGACGGGCCTGGAAGCGCAGGAAGTGCAGCAGGCGAAAGAGGAAATCAAACAGCTCCTGGATAATTTCGATGAAGCCTATGAAGACCAGTTCTCCAAAGTCCTCAACGCCCAGCTCATGGACCTCGACGCCCGAAAATGAAGGTCATGAAGCAGAACATGGCCGCTGACGGCATCCAGACGGAAGCCCCCCGGCAGGATACGTCGTCTTCCGGAAGCAAGGCTAAGCACAGTGATGACCTGGTCGGGACGATCATCGATTTGGCCGACCAGTTTTTCGAATACAAAAATGAAAGTAGGTAAATAGTATGGCTGATATCAATTTGAATGACCTCTTAGAAAAAGCGGCAGGCTGAAAGCCAGCCGGCTGTACCCGTCGTCGATCAGGGCCATGAAGTGGCTCAGTTCAATGCTCAGGTCGAAAGCCTGACGCCGGAAGAACGGCAGCAGATCGACACCATCAAGGATTCCATCGACCTGGTCAATTCCAACGCCATCGTCCAGTATGGCAGCGGCGCTCAGAAGAACATTGCCAACTTTTCCAACAGCGTCTTGTCGACTGTCAAGAGTACAGATCCGGCCGTAGCCGGCGACCTGCTCAACGACCTGGTCAAGCGGGTCAAAGCCTTTGAAGACGAAAACGATGAAGACAAGGGCTTTTTTGCCAGCCTGCCCGTCGTCGGCTCGCTGTTCAAGAAAGGTGAAGCCCTGACCAAATCCTACACGACGCTGGCCGCCCAGATTGACAAGATACAAGCCGGCCTGGACAACCAGAAGATGACCCTCATGAAGGACATTGCCATGTTCGACGGCCTTTACGACAAGAATCTGGAATATTTCAAGCAGCTCCAGCTCTATATCCAGGCTGGCGAAGAAAAGATACAGGAATTGAACCAGACGACGATTCCCAAGCTGGAGGCCCAGGCCCAGGTATCGGATAATCCCATGGCCGTCCAGGTCGTCCAGGATTTCAAGGATGCTGTCAGCCGTTTTGAAAAGAAAGTGCACGACCTGAAGATCAGCAAGACCATCGCCATCCAGACGGCACCGCAGATTCGCATCATCCAGAACAATGACAAGATCCTCGTCGACCGCATCCAGAGTGCCATTTACAACACCATCCCGCTGTGGAAGAACCAGATGGTCCTGGCCCTGGGCCTGGGACGGCAGAAAGAAGCCCTGGAAATGCAGCAGGCCGTTTCCAATACGACGAATGAGCTCCTCAAGCGCAATGCGGCCATGCTCAAGCAGAACTCCCACGATACGGCTGTTGAAAATGAACGGTCCATCGTCGACATCGAAACGGTCAAACAGGTCAACGAAGATTTGATCAGCACCATTGAAGATACGCTGCGCATCCAGCAGGAAGGCCGCCAGAAGCGGCAGGCAGCGGAAACAGAACTGGTCCAGATCGAAGACCGCCTGCGGGAAGCCCTGTTAAAAGGCGCCGGTCACAACTAAAAACTACAAATTACAAACTATGGACTATCCCTTACAGCCAGCCGAATTTTTTTGCAGGCTTCCAGGATGCCGCCCTTGTCGTTGTCGCCGGTGATGTAGTCGGCACGGGCTTTCAATTCATCCCGGCCATTGCCCATGGCGATGGAGAAGAAGGGCTTACGGAACATGGAAATGTCGTTCAGGCCGTCGCCAAAGACGACGGCGTCTTCCGGCCTGCCGCCGACGAGATCCAGCATGCGCAGGATACCGCGGCTCTTGTCCGTCGGTTCGATGAGGTACGTGTGGTCGATGTATTCCAAGTGGGGCAATCCGTAGGCAGGCACTTCATCTTCGGGCCGCTGCGGCCGGGCGTACATGATTTTATAGACGGCCGTCAGGCTCTCGATGTCGACTGGGCGGACGACGGTTTCCATGTAGTTCCTCGGGTCGTCGTGAGGGAAATCGACATAAGGCGTATAACGGTTGATGGTATTATCGGTGACGACGGCCCAAGGGTAGTGGCGGGCCGTCAGGTCGCGCAGGAGGGCTTTACAGTTCTCCAGGGGCAGGCCGGTCATTTCCAGGACTTTACCGTCCAGGGACAGGCTGTTGCCGCCGTCGGCGACGACGGCCGGTATGCCATAGCGGTCGGCAAAGGTCTGCGTGTCGTGCTGCAGGCGGCCCGACGCGATGGCGATGAAATGGCCTTCCTGGACGAGGCGGCGCAGGCAGTACAGCGTATCGGCCGGGATGATGCTGGAAATCCCCAGCCCCAGGGTCCCGTCGATATCGAAGAAAAAGTATTTTTTCGTCATGAGTCTATCCTTTCTCGAAAAAATTCATAAACTGCTTTATTATAGCATATATAAAATTCTCTCAAAATCCCCTTTTGCCATTGACAGAAGGGGTCCTTTTTTTACATAATAAGGTGAATGTCTATTTATCTTCGATTACATAAAAAGGAGCGATTTGACTAATGAGCACCATTGATACGACTTGTGTAAATGCCATTCGTGTATTGTCAGCTGACGCTATCCAGAAGGCAAATTCCGGCCATCCCGGCCTGCCCCTCGGCGCAGCTCCCATTGCATACGAACTCTGGGCAAACCACATGAACCACAACGCAAAGGACCCGAAATGGGCGAACCGCGACCGCTTCATCCTGTCGGCGGGCCACGGCTCGATGCTGCTGTATTCGCTGCTCCATTTCTACGGCTACGGCCTGACTATGGACGATATTAAACAGTTCCGTCAAGACGGCTCCTTGACTCCGGGGCATCCGGAATACGGCCATACGACGGGCGTCGAAGCGACGACAGGCCCCCTCGGTGCCGGCTTGGGCATGGCTGTCGGCATGGCTATGGCAGAAGCTCACTTGGCAGCTGTTTTCAATAAACCGGGCTATCCCGTTGTCGACCACTACACCTTCGCCCTCTGCGGCGACGGCTGCTTGATGGAAGGTATTTCTTCGGAAGCTTTCTCTTTGGCCGGGACATTAGGCCTGTCCAAACTCATCGTCCTCTACGATAGCAACAACATTTCCATCGAAGGCAACACGGACATCGCCTTTACCGAAAATGTCCAGGCCCGCATGGCTGCTTTCGGCTTCCAGACGATCACCGTCGAAGACGGCACGGATCTCGACGCCATCGGCAAAGCTATCGAAGAAGCAAAAGCCGATAAAGAACATCCGTCGTTCATCACCATCAAGACCCAGATCGGCTATGGCTGCCCGGCTAAACAGGGGTCGGCTGCCGCTCATGGCTCGCCGTTGGGTGAAGAAAACATCGTCGCCATGAAAGAAAACCTGGGCTGGCCGAAACCGCAGGAAACGTTCTACATTCCCGACGAAGTCTATGCGCATTATGCTGAATTGAGCCAGAAAGCCGGCGCAGCCGAAGCGGACTGGCAGAAACTCTTTGCCGACTACGCTGCTAAATTCCCGGAAATGAAGGCCAAATGGGATGCCTTCCACAGCGATGTCGATGCCAAGGCTCTCTTGAATAATGAAGCTTTCTGGGCTTATGAAGATAAGCCGCAGGCTACGCGCAGCTTGTCCGGCACGATGATCAATCGTCTGAAGGACATCATGCCCCAGCTCTTCGGCGGCAGTGCCGACCTGGCTCCGTCGAACAAGACGGAAATGAAAGACGAAGGCTTCTTCAGCAAAGCCGATTACAGCGGCCGCAACGTCCACTTCGGCGTCCGCGAACTGGCCATGGGTGCCATCACCAACGGCCTGGCCCTCCACGGTGGCGTCCGTCCGTATGCCGGTACGTTCTTCGTCTTCAGCGATTATATGAAACCCATGATCCGCCTGGCTGCCCTCATGAACCTGCCGACGACCTACGTCCTCACGCACGACAGCATCGGCGTCGGCGAAGACGGTCCGACACATGAACCGATCGAACAGCTGGCCATGCTCCGCTCCCTTCCCAATGTCAACGTCTTCCGTCCGGCTGACGCTACGGAAACGGCTGCCGGCTGGTACCTGGCTGCTACCAGCCAGAAGACGCCGACGGCCCTCGTCCTGACTCGTCAGAACCTGCCGCAGCTCGCCGGCAGCAGCAAAGAAGCCCTGAAAGGGGCTTACGTCATCGCCGATGCCAAGAAAGCCGTTCCCGATGCCATCATCATGGCCAGTGGTTCGGAAGTCGAACTGGCCGTCAACGCCAAAGACGAACTGGCTAAAGAAGGTGTCGACGTCCGTGTCGTCAGCATGCCCTGCCTGGAACTCTTTGAACAGCAGGACGAAGCCTATAAAGAACAGGTCCTCCCGAAAGCCGTCCGCGCCCGCGTCGCTGTCGAAGCCGCTTCGGACTTCGGCTGGGGCAAATACGTCGGCCTCGACGGCACGACGGTTTCCATGAAATCCTTTGGTGCATCCGCTCCGGCAGGCACACTGTTCAAGAAATTCGGCTTCACGACTGAAAACGTCGTAGCCGCCGTCAAGAAAGTCGTGAAATAATCGTGGCTCGTGGCTCGTGGCTCGTGGTTCGTGGATCGTAGGGGCCGCCATAGCGGCGGCCCGCCTGAGTCCTGTGGACATCCAAAAACGGTATTTGTGTGCCACTTCGCCAAACGCCAAACGAACCACGAACCACGAAAAGGTGCTTCTGCTTATGCAGGAGCACCTTTTCTATTTGTCAAGGCTTGATTTTTCTTCTATATTTTATTATACTAGATGCAAGAAGAAACCCTACTGTGTACGTAAATGGTCTCGATGTTTTGAACCAACACTTTTTACATTGGGAGTTCGGGCTCTATATCGTTAGGCAATGCCTTCACTGGACTGTCGACCTTTATAGGAGAACACCCACCTGCTTAGGCAGGCTCAAAACTCGGTTTATAAACGGCATGGTGGGGCTCTTTTCTTATTTGAGAATTTAGTTACTTGTCCGCCGCTGAGGAGACTTAGCGGCGTTCTATTTAGTCTGGAGAGCAAACAAATGAGCGGAGACGATTTATTTTCTATGGCTGATGAACGGAGCGGCCAGGGCTATGCACCGCTGGCCGTCCGCATGCGGCCGGAATCTCTGGATGACATCTATGGCCAGGACGACCTCATCGGGCCCGGTAGTTTTTTGCGGACCCTCATCGAAAAGGACACCATTCCGTCCCTGTTGTTTTACGGTCCTTCCGGTGTCGGCAAGACGACACTGGCCCATGTCATTGCCAATGAAACGGACAGCCGTTTCGTAACCCTCAACGCAGTCACGGCAGGCACGGCAGAACTTCGCAAGGTCATTGCCGCTGCGCAGGATGCCATCCATCTATATCAAAAGAGGACGATTCTCTTCATCGATGAAATACACCGCTTCAATAAAAGTCAGCAAGACGTCCTGTTGCCGTATGTCGAAGACGGGACGGTCATCCTCATCGGGGCGACGACGGAAAATCCTTATTTCGAAGTCAACCGCCCCTTATTGTCGCGCCTGCGCGTCATCCAATTGAAACCCCTGTCGGAACAGGCCGTCACAGCCGTCCTGCGGCGGGCCCTGACGGACAGGGAGAAAGGCCTGGGTTCGCTGGGGATTTCCGCCAGCGATGAGATGCTGGGGACCTTGGCCCGTCTGGCTGACCGCGATGCCCGCGTCGGCCTGAACCTGCTGGAACAGGTCTGCCTGGTCGTACCGGCTGGCGGCCATATCACGCACGACGCCATTGAAAAGGTAGCCGGTCATAAAGTCTATACGTATGATAAAAAAGGCGATGCCCATTACGATACGGTGTCGGCTTTCATCAAAAGCATGCGCGGCTCCGACCCCGATGCGGCCCTGCACTACCTGGCCCGTATGATCGAAGCCGGCGAACAGCCGTCCTTCATTGCCCGCCGCCTGGTCATCTGTGCAGCCGAAGACGTCGGACTGGCCGATCCCCAGGCCCTGGTCATTGCCAATGCCGCTGCCCAGGCCGTCCAGTTCGTCGGCTGGCCGGAGGGACGCATCATCTTGTCAGAAGCCGTCATTTACGTGGCCTGTGCGCCGAAGAGCAATAGTGCCTATCTGGCCATCGATGCGGCTCTGGCCGATGTCCGCCACAAAGACTGCGGTGATGTGCCCGATTATCTGCGCGACAGCCATTACAGCGGCGCAGCCGCTCTGGGCCATGGTCTGACCTATCGGTATCCCCATGATTTCGATGGGGGATGGGTGGCCCAGCAGTATCTGCCGGATGCCTTGAAAGAGGCGTCGTATTACAAGGAACGGCCTTACGGGCAGGAACAATCTATGACGGCTGCCTGGCACAAACGCCGCGGCGGCAAGTAATCTATTAGTAGAAGGTGAAATGTTTTGGCGAAAGGAAAGACTCGTAAAACCAGCCGTTCCAAGCGGACTGCTGGTACGCGTCAGAAGGCGAAGACTGCCAGGAAGGCAGGGACATCGCCGCTTTTGAAATATGAAATCATTGGTATCTGTTGTATTCTCGTAGGCCTTTTTGCTACGGTCGGTTTCATCGGCATCGATACAGGCCGCATCGGCCACAGCGTCGATGATATCTTAGCGTATATTTTCGGCCTAGGCCGGATTGTCGTCAGTTTGTCCCTCATCGTCCTGGGACTGAAGTATATCGTCATCCGCAAGGCCTGCCCGATTACGAAATCCTGGGCCGTCGGGACTTGGATCTATGTCCTCCTCCTGGGATTGGTCCATTTATTGGTCATTCCGGAGGGGACGGAATTTCTGCCGCACAGTCTGTCCGTCGGCGGCGGTGTCGTCGGGGCTGTCATGGCCTCGGTCCTGCGCCGGTTTCTCGGATTTTTTGGGGCTGTCATGGCTATTACCGGCGCCTGCATCGTCACCTTCCTGGTCTGGAAGAATTGGTCTATTTCTAAGCCTGTGGCTGTCGTAGCCGATAAGGCCGGACAGGAAGCGGCCAAAGTGTCGGGCAAGGCCGTCGAAGGCCTTCAGGATGCGTCGCAGTCCCTAAAACAGTGGCACGAACGCCGCCGCATCTTCGATTTGCAGGCGGTTGTAGGGGACGACCCGTTAGGGCGTCCCGCTTGTGGGAATCCCGTAATCGACAATCATACCGAGAACTCGGACCATCCCGCAGTGACGACCATATCCGACGCCCGCGACCTGGGCAACGGCGTGGAAGAAGTCCGTTTCGACGCCAGCCCCATCGAAGAAGACGTCCCGTATGACTGGGCCAGCGACGGTTTTGAAGAAGCAGAATCTTCACCGGAACCGCAAACGCTCAGCCAGATCCATGAAACCATCGTCGGCGATACGGAACCGACGGCCCACGATGTCCAGCCTGCCGCCCCAGTAAAAACGCCGCTGGCGCAGGAAACGGATGTCCTTCGTCATGACATGGACGACCTCAAACCCATCGAAGTCGAAAAGAGCAGCGTCGCCGTCGATACGAGCGAAGAAGGGAGCAGTGCCGTTCCCAAAGCCGCCGGTGAAAAGACGTACCATCTGCCGCCGGTGAGCATGTTGAAACCGGGTCCGCAGCACGCCGTCGGCCTGAGCGATGAAGTCCGGGAAAATGCCCGCATCCTCCAGGAAACGCTGCAGAGCTTCAATATCGACGCCAAGATACTCAATGCCAGCCAGGGGCCGTCCATTACGCGCTATGAACTGGAACCGGCGGCTGGCGTCAAGGTCAGCAAATCGTCCATCTCGCCGACGACCTGGCCTTGAAACTGGCTGCGACGGATATCCGCATCGAAGCGCCGATTCCCGGCAAAGCTGCCGTCGGCATCGAAGTGCCGAACAAGAAGCTGACCGGCGTCAATCTGCGCGACGTCATCGACACGGATACGTTCCGCAAGGCCGCTGGCGGCGTCCCGGTCTGCCTGGGCAAGGATATTGCCGGCAATCCCATCGTCGCCGACCTGACCAAGATGCCTCACCTCCTGGTAGCCGGCTCGACCGGTTCCGGCAAGAGTGTCTGCATCAACACCTTCATCGCCAGCATCCTCTTTAAACAGCGGCCGGAAGACGTCAAGCTCATCCTCATCGATCCGAAGGTCGTCGAATTATCGAATTACAACGGTATTCCTCACCTGCTGACGCCAGTCGTCACGGATCCGAAGAAAGCCGCCAGCGTCCTGCGCTGGGCTGTCCGGGAAATGGACGACCGCTACAAGCGCTTCGCCATCACTCATACGCGGGATATTTCCCGGTATAATGAACTCCATCCGGAAGATGCCATGCCTTTCATCGTCATCATCATCGACGAATTGGCAGACCTCATGATGACGGCATCGGACGACGTCGAAAAGTCGATCATCCGCCTGGGTCAGAAAGCGCGGCCTGCGGGATGCACCTTGTCCTGGCTACACAGCGGCCGTCTGTCGATGTCCTGACCGGCCTCATCAAGGCCAATGTCCCCAGCCGTATCGCCTTTGCCGTTTCCAGCCAGGTCGATTCGCGGACCATCCTCGACATGGCCGGTGCCGAAAAACTGATCGGCAAGGGTGACATGCTCTTTTATCCCCTCGGCGCATCCAAGCCGCTCCGCGTCCAAGGGGCCTTCATTTCTGATTCGGAAATCGATGAGATGGTAGAATTTATCAAAGCCCAGGGCGGTCCTCAGTATGATGAAGCCGTCCAGAAGGCCCAGTCGGAAAATCCCGAAGACAGCGTCGATTTCTTTGAAGACGACCTCATGCGCCAGGCCATCGACATGGTCCTGGAAACGGGGCAGGCATCGACGTCCATGCTCCAGCGCCGCTTCCGCGTCGGCTATACGCGGGCAGCCCGCATGATCGACATGATGGAAGCCATGCACATCGTCGGCCCCAATAACGGCAGCAAGCCGCGGGAAATCCTCATGACGGCCGATGAGGTCCAGCAGAAGTATTTGAGCTGACCCCCTGTACCCTTTGCCGTATCTGTTATATAATAAAAGATACGATTATAGAGAGTAGGGAGAGGAATAACCGTGAATGAATCTTCGATTGGCGAAGTATTGCGACTGGCAAGAGAACAACAGGGGCTGACGCTGCAGGATGTGTCTTATGCCCTCAATATAAAGCGGGAATACCTGGAAGCCCTGGAAAAAGACGAATACGATGCCATCCCCGGTGCCGTCTTCGTCAAAGGTTTCCTCCGCAACTATGGCAATTTCCTGGAACTGGACGGCGTTGCCCTGGCCCGGGAATATAAGGAAAACGTCGAAGAGCGGACCCCGCAGCCGGAAGTGCGGACTATTATGCCCGTGAAAAAGAAGAAAATCCGTAAAGATAGTACTAAAAAGAAGAAGCAGCGCCAGGGGAAATGGCCGGAAATCACTATCATTGCCGGTATCATCATTTTCCTGCTGCTCATCATTTGGATTTTAATTTAAATAAGGAGCAATATGCGCGAGAAATTTTTAGTAACCAGCCGGGAAGACATGGAACGCCGCGGCTGGGACCAACTCGATTTTGTCTACATCAATGGCGATGCCTATGTCGATCACCCCGGTTTTGCCGCAGCCCTCATCGGCCGCGTATTGGAAAGCCGGGGCTATCGTGTCGGTATCATTTCCCAGCCCGACTGGCACAGTGCCGAACCGTTCAAGCAATTGGGACGGCCGCGGCTGGCTGCCTTGATTACGGCAGGCAATCTGGATTCCATGCTCAATGAAAAGACGGCGGCCAAGAAATTCCGCAGCCACGACAGTTATTCACCCGGCGGAGAAGCCGGCCGTCGGCCGGAACGGGCGACGATTGTCTATGCCAACCGCATGCGGGAAGCTTATAAAGACGTGCCCATCATCATCGGCGGCATTGAAGCCAGCCTGCGCCGTTTTGCCCACTACGATTATTGGTCCAATAAAGTGCGTCATTCTATCCTCCTAGATAGTAAGGCTGACATCCTCAGCTATGGTATGGGGGAACATTCCGTAGTCGAAATCGCCGACGCCCTGGCCGAAGGCAAGACGGTCGCTGAAATGTACGATATCCGCGGTATCTGCTACGTGACCAGCAGGCCGCCCATTTCGGATAAGACCGTCGTCTGCCCGTCCTATGAAGAGGTCAAGGCCGATAAACTGGCTTTTGCCAGGGCCTTCAAGATGCAGTATGAAGAGCAGGACCCCTTTTACGGCAAGACCCTCATCCAGCCGTCAGAGAACCGCTTTGTCGTCCAGACGCCGCCGGCCCTGCCCTTGACGACGGAAGAGATGGATGCCATTTACGAACTGCCCTTCCAGCGGCGCTGGCATCCCGATTACGATGCCGCCGGCGGCGTACCGGCTCTCCATGAAGTGCAGTTCAGTCTGACCAGCCAACGCGGCTGTTTCGGCCACTGCCATTTTTGTGCCATCGCCAGCCATCAAGGGCGTATCATCCAGCATCGCAGCCATGAATCGCTCGTCCGGGAAACGGAGCGCATGACCCATTTGCCGGGCTTCAAGGGCTATATCCATGACGTCGGCGGCCCGACGGCGAACTTCCGTCACGTTGCCTGTGCCAAGCAGCTCAAGGACGGCGCCTGCCGCAACCGCCACTGCATCGGCAGTGAAACCTGCCCGAACCTCGATACGTCCCATGATGATTATGTCAAGCTCTTGCGGGAAATCCGCAGCGTCAAGGGCGTCAAGAAGGTCTTCGTCCGTTCGGGCCTGCGCTATGACTATGTCCTGGCCGATCACAACAAGGCCTTCGTCAAGGAACTCTGCCAGTACCACGTCAGCGGTCAGCTGAAAGTGGCTCCGGAACACGTCGTCAAACACGTGACGGACCTCATGGGAAAGGCCGACGTCCAGGCTTTCCTGAAGTTCAAGGACTGGTTCGATGAAGCCAACCGGGAACTGGGAAAGAAACAGTACCTCGTCCCGTATTTCATGTCCAGCCATCCCGGCTGTACCCTGAAGGATGCCGTGGCCCTGGCTGAATTTCTGCGGGACATGCATATGCAGCCGGAACAGGTGCAGGACTTCATTCCGACGCCGGGGAGCCTGTCGACGGCCATGTATTATACCGGCCTCAATCCCTTGACGGGGGAAAAGGTCTACGTCGCCCGCCGGCCGGAAGAAAAACAGATGCAGCGGGCCCTCATGCAGTATAAGAACCCGGCCAATTATGATATTGTCTATAAGGCCCTGTGCCTGGCCGGCCGGCGGGACCTCATCGGTTATGGCCCGAAATGCCTTATTGCGCCGCGGCGCCATCAGGCAGGACGGCGGCCTGATAAAGCCGGCCGTCCTGCTGCCCCATCCCGCAGGCAGGGAAGGGGAACGGCTAAGACTAGAAAATTCAGGTGAATCTAATGAAGAAATTCGTGCCTTTTATTGTCCTCAGCCTTTTCGTCATCCTGCTCCTCAGCTTGTGCGGCCCGATTTTGACGAAGCGCCAGCAGGAAGAGGCTCAGCGGGCTTATGAAGCGGAACGCCATCTCGTCGTCTTTTCCGACCTGCCTCAGGATGTCAACGACGGACTGGCTCAGCTTTTTTATGAACAGAAACATCTGCGCGTCCAGATTTATTCCAAGAGCGACGGCGATATCCGCCAGGCCCTGAAAACGGACAGCGGCGTCAAGCCGGATATCCTCATCGCGTCGGAAGACAATCTGCGGGAACAGAAGAAAAACGGCATCCTCCAGCCCTATGCGTCGCCCGTCACCGATAAGGTGCTGCCGTCCATGAAGGACCCGGAACAGCTGTGGAATGGCCTGTGGTATAACCCGATGGTCTTCATCGTCAGCCAGTCTTATTATGAACGGCGGGGTATGCAGATCCGCACCTGGGACGACCTCCTGACGGATCCCGAAATGGTCCTGGCCTTCCCGGACCTGGCGTCTATGGACATGGCCGGCGAATTTCTCTGTTCTTTCGTAGAAATGAGAGGCATTGAAGACAGTGAACGCTACCTGCGCTCCCTCCAGGGCCATGTAGCATCCTATTCGAAATCAATGTCGGCCAACGTCCGCCGCGTAGCCAGCGGCGAAGCTGATATGGGCGTAGCCGACGCCGCCGTCGCCCGGCAGTACCGCCATGACGGGGCGCCTATCTATATTCTCTATCCCCGGGACGGCACGTCATATTGGCTGACCGGGGTGGCCGTTACCAACTGGTGCGAAGACGGTGAATTGACGAATGCCTTCATCGACTGGCTCTATTCGTCCAATGCCAATGCCGTCTTGTGGCAAAAACACATTTTTTGAGCGATGCCCTGCCGCCGGCTAAGGCGGAAGTCGATGCCAAAGGCCAGGAAATCGCTTTATTCCCCGTAAAAAAACAATATTCTGATCAAGGCCGCCGCGATTTGCAGGCCTGGTGGATCAAATCAGTTCGCTTCGGAAAGGAAAAGTAAAGATACATGGAAAAAATCGGATTTGTCAGCTTAGGCTGCTCCAAAAACCTTATTGATACGGAAGTCATGCTGGGCATCCTTCGTGACCGCCATATGGAGATTACGGAAGACCTGTCCCAGGCGGATATCATCATCGTCAATACGTGTACGTTCATTGAAAAAGCCAAGCAGGAATCCATTGATACGATATTGCAGGCCGCCCGCTACAAGACAGAAGGGAAATGTAAGATCCTCATCGTCACGGGCTGCCTGAGCCAGCAGTACAAACAGGACCTGATGAAAGAAATGCCGGAAATCGATGCCTTGTTGGGGACCGGTTCGTGGGACCGCATCTGGGAAGCCATCGATACGGTCAAGAAAGGCCGCAAAGCCTGCTACATGGATGACGTCAGTCATCTCTATAACCAGAATACGAGCCGCCTGCGGACGACGCCGAAATACAGTGCCTATGTCAAGATCGGCGAAGGCTGCAACAACGGCTGCTCTTTCTGCATCATCCCCCATGTACGGGGCAAGCTGTACAGCCGTCCTGTCGACTCTGTCGTAGCCGAAGTACAGCAGCTGGCTGCTGACGGCGTCAAAGAAATCAACCTCATCGCCCAGGATACGACGAGTTATGGCGTCGACCTGGCCGGGCACTCCCTGCTGCCGGAATTGCTGCGCCAGCTGGTGAAAATCGATGGCATCCGCTGGATCCGCCTGTTCTATCTCTATCCCCATTACTTTACGGACGAATTGATGGATCTCATCGTCAAGGAAGAAAAAATCTGTCCCTATGTCGATCTGCCGCTCCAGCATATTTCCCAGACCGTCCTGCAGCGCATGAACCGGCGCGATTCGGAAGAGGATGTGCGCCGTCTCATGAAGAAGCTCTGCAGCCACGGCCGCAAGCTGACCCTGCGCTCGACGTTCATCGTCGGCTTCCCCGGCGAAACGGAAGAAGAATTTCAGGAACTCTGTGAATTTGTCAAGGAAACGGAATTTGACGACGTCGGCGTCTTCACTTATTCTCAGGAAGACGGGACGCCGGCCGCCCTTATGGACGATCAGATACCGGAAGAAGTCAAGGAAGAACGGTATCACCAGCTCATGGCCATCCAGGCCAAGGTATCGGAAATCCGCAACCAGGAACTGGAAGGCTCTGTCCATACGATGCTCGTCGAAAAAGTAGAAGAAGAAAAGGGTATCCGTCAGGCCGTCGGGCGCATTGAAATCCAGGCACCCGACGTCGATGGCCTGACTTATCTGGAAGATGCCCAGGGCGTGCAGCCAGGCGATATGATTCCCGTCCGCATTGCCCAGGGCTTTGCTTACGATCTCGTAGCCGAACGGATCGATTAACCGAGGTGATGGCGTATGTTAGTGGAATTGGTTACGACAGGTTCCGAATTGTTATTAGGTGAAATTACCAATTATAATTCCGCTTACTTATCGAAGAAACTCAATGAAATAGGCTATTCTGTCATTTATCATACGACTGTCGGCGACAACCCGCAGCGCATGGAAGAAGCGCTGAAAGTGGCTCTGTCCCGCGTCGACCTGGTCATCACGACGGGCGGTCTCGGACCGACCCAGGGCGACATGACCAAAATCATCGGCGCCCGCCTCATGGGGATGCCCCTCGTCTATGACGACGCTATTGCCGAGTCGGTCCGCCAATGGGTCTGCATCCATCATGGCGGCGCGGCCATGACCGAGAACCAGAAGCGCCAGGCCATGGTCCCGCAAGGAGCGGTACTCTTCGATAACGGCGCCGGGACGGCACCGGGCGTGGCCATGCAGCAAGGCGGCAAGACCCTGGTCCACCTGCCGGGGCCGCCGACAGAGATGCGCTGGATGTATGAAAACCGTCTGAAACCGTGGCTGCTCCAGACCTTTGGCAGCCAGGGATGCATCGCTTCGCGGTACATCAAGATTTACGACTTGGGCGAAGCTTTTATTGAAGAACAGCTCATGGATCTGGTCCAGGGGCAATCGAACCCGACCTTGGCCATGTATGCCCGGCCGGGCTTCGTCGAAGTCCGCCTGACAGCCCGGGCTGACCGCGAAGACCAGGCCCGGGAACTGCTGGCTCCCTTGGAACAGGAAGTCCGCCGCCGGCTGGCCGGACAGATCGTCACCTTTGATGACGACACGATGGCCCATGTCCTGGGGAACATCGTCCGTCAGGGCGGCTATTCCGTCAGTGCTGCCGAATCGTGTACGGGCGGACTCGTCGGTTCGCTCATCACCGATGTCCCTGGCGCTTCCGATTATTTCCGCGGTTCTGCCGGGACGTACTGCAATGAGATGAAAGAAAAGATACTCGGCGTTTCGCATGATACGCTGGAAACGTATACGGCTGTCAGTGCCCAGACGGCGGCCGAAATGGCCGATGGCAGCCGGCGCCTGTATGGGACGGATCTGGCCGTCAGTACGACGGGTATCGCCGGTCCCGGCGGAGGTACGCCGGACCAGCCCGTCGGCCTGGTCTATACGGGCATCAGCGGCCCCTGGGGGACCGTGACCCACCGCGACGTCTATCACGGCGGCCGGGCCGAAGTCAAACGGCGGGCTGCCCTGCGGGCCATCTATTATTTAGTACACTATGTAGTGAATCATACAAAGAAAGCCTAGTTAGGAGGAATGAAGTTGGACGCAAAACAGACAGCACTTGAAAATGCAATGCGCAAGATTGAAAAGGATTTTGGCAAAGGTGCCATCATGCGCCTGGGAGACATTGCCGACAAGATGAACCTGGAAGTCATCTCTTCCGGTTCCCTGGCCGTCGACCTGGCCGTCGGCGTCGGCGGCTATCCCCGGGGCCGCGTCATCGAAATCTACGGCCCTGAATCATCAGGCAAGACGACCCTGGCCCTGCATGCCATCGCTTCGGCCCAGAAGAGCGGCGGCATTGCCGCTTTCATCGATGCCGAACACGCCCTGGATCCGGTCTATGCCCGCCACCTCGGCGTCGACACGAATGAACTGCTCATTTCCCAGCCGGATAATGGCGAACAAGCCCTGGAAATCACGGAAGAACTCGTCCGCAGCGGCGCTGTCGACATCATCGTCGTCGACTCCGTAGCCGCCCTGGTCCCGAAAGCGGAAATCGAAGGGGAAATGGGCGATTCCCATGTTGGCCTCCAGGCCCGTCTCATGAGTCAGGCCCTGCGCAAACTGACAGGCATCATTTCCAAGTCCAAAGCCATCGTCATCTTCATCAACCAGCTGCGTGAAAAATGTCGGCGTCATGTTCGGCAATCCCGAAACGACGACAGGCGGCCGGGCCCTGAAGTTCTACGCGTCGATCCGCATGGAAATCCGCAAGGGCGAAGCCATCAAATCCGGTGGCGACGTCATCGGCAACCGGGCGCGGGTCAAAGTCGTCAAGAATAAAGTGGCACCGCCTTTCAAACACTGCGAATTCGACATCATGTACGGCACGGGGATTTCCCGCGAAGGCACTGTCCTCGACCTGGGCACGTCCATGGATATCATCGAAAAGAGCGGCACCTGGTATTCTTATAAAGGCGAACGCCTGGGCCAGGGCAAGGAAAACGTCAAGATATTCATGAAGGAACATCCTGAAATCACAGACGAAGTCGAAAAAAAGTCATCCGCGATACGCTGGCAGCGGAACCGGAAAAATTCGACGAAGCCATGGAAGAAGAGGATACGGCAGCACTGGAAACGCCGGATACGCCGGCAGCCGGCAGCGACGAAGCGTAAATGGAGTACCGCGAAGCCTATGAAAAGGCCTTGCAGCTCCTGAATGTCCGCTTTCTCAGCGAAAGGGAACTGCGGGACAAGCTGCGCCGCCGCGGTGCTGCTGAGGCCGTCCTGGACGAAGTCGTCGCCGCCCTGAAGGAAGAACATTTCCTCGACGACCAGCGCCTGGCCGGCGACGTGTACCGCTATTATGCCCGCAAAGGGCAGTACGGCCACCTGTACATCGCCAACCGCCTGCGCCGCCGCGGCCTGCCCGTACCGGAAGACGTCGAGCGGCCTGATGAGTACGCCCTGGCTCAGGCCCTGGCAGGGCGGAAATTTTCCTATCGTGCCGATGAAGCCCGCAAGGCAGCCCGCTTTTTGCAGTACCGCGGCTTTTCGCCGTCTGTCATAGGGGACATCCTGGAAGACTTCACCGGTGGCGATGAAGAGGACGATGGGTGATTACAAGGTGCCGGAAACGTCAAGTCTATCTTGACATTGATATAAAAAAATTTACAATTAAGAGAGCCGGTTTGATATACTGGTCTATATTTTGCATAATTGTAGGTTTTTTGAACATGAAGTAAATTTTACATACTCATAAAAAAAGCCGGACTGGGGAGTTCGGCATTTTTTTTGTGAAAGGGGAGGTGAATCCATTACTATGCTAACGATTATTGCTGCAGCAGTCGCCTGCGGTCTCATCGGCGGTGGCACCGGGTATCTTTACCGCAAGAAAATCGCCGAAGGCAAGATCGGCCAGGCTGAAGTCGAAGCGCAGCGCATCATTGCGACGGCCCAGCAGAACGCTGAAGCCCGCAAGAAGGAACTCGTCCTGGAAGGGAAAGAAGAAGTCCACAAGATGCGCAACGACGCAGAACGGGAACACAAGGAACGCCGCAATGAATTGCAGCGCTTTGAACGGCGCCTGTTGCAGAAAGAAGAACATTTGGACAAGAAATCCGATTCCATGGAGAAGAAAGAAGATGCCCTGCAGCGTAAAGAAGATGAAGTTACGCAGATGCAGGAAAGAATCGAAGCCCTTCATGAACAGAAGATGGCTGAACTGGAACGGATTTCCGGCTTGACATATGAAGATGCCAAGGAATTGCTCCTGAACAACGTCCAGACCGAAGTGAAGCACGAAACGGCACAGATGATCAAGAGCCTGGAAGAACAGGCCAAGGAAGAAGCCGAAGGCAAGGCCAGGGAAATCATTTCCATGGCTATCCAGCGCTGTGCTGCCGACCACGTCGCCGAAACGACGGTATCTGTCGTGTCTCTGCCGAACGATGAAATGAAAGGCCGCATCATCGGCCGCGAAGGGCGCAATATCCGGGCTATTGAAACGCTGACCGGCGTCGATCTCATCATCGACGATACGCCGGAAGCGGTCATCTTGTCGTGCTTTGACCCGATCCGCCGCGAAATCGCCCGCATTGCCTTGGAAAAACTGATTGCCGATGGCCGTATCCATCCGGCACGCATCGAAGAAATGGTCGAAAAGGCCCGCAAAGAAGTCAATCAGAAAATCCGCGAAGCTGGCGAACAGGCGACGTATGAAACGGGCGTCCACGGTTTGCATCCTGAACTCATCAAGATCCTCGGCCGCCTGCGCTATCGTACCAGTTATGGCCAGAATGTCCTGCGCCATTCCATCGAAGTCTCTCAGCTGGCCGGCATCATGGCAGCTGAACTGGGCGTCGATGAAAACCTGGCCAAACGGGCCGGGCTGATCCACGATATCGGCAAAGCCCTGGACCACGAGCTGGAAGGGACCCATGTTTCGATTGGGACGGAAATCGCCAAGAAATATGGCGAATCCAAGCTGGTCGTCAACTGCATCGCCGCCCATCACGGTGATGAAGAGCCGCACAGCGTCGAAGCCGTCCTGGTATCGGCGGCAGATGCCGTTTCGGCTGCCCGTCCGGGTGCCCGCCGGGAAACGCTGGAAAACTATCTGAAGCGCCTGACGAAGCTCGAAGAAATCGCCGAATCCTTCGATGGCGTCGAAGACTGCTTCGCCATCCAGGCTGGCCGAGAAATCCGGGTCATGGTCAAACCGGACAAGCTGGATGAATCGGACTGCGTCCTGCTGGTCCATGACATTGTCAAACGCATCGAAGCGGAACTGGAATACCCAGGCCAGATCAAAGTCGTCGTCATCCGTGAAACGCGGATGGTGGATTATGCAAAATAACCTTTTTTGAACTATAGAGAGGCGTCGCGTAGTGGTTTCGGCCATTGCGGGGCGTCTCTTTTTTAGCCGTCAAAAAAGTTTGAAAAAAATAAAAAAAGTACTTGCCAAAACCCTTTTCTTGTAGTAGAATAGTTTTTGTTCGAGGCACTAAGAAATACCGAAGCGGCCTTGAAAGAACGAAAGAAAGTGGCCCCGTGGTGTAGCGGTTTAACATGTCGCCCTGTCACGGCGAAGATCGTCAGTTCAAATCTGATCGGGGTCGCCAATTGCTCAGGTAGCTCAGTCGGTAGAGCAGGGGACTGAAAAATCCCCGTGTCGGCGGTTCAATTCCGTCCCTGAGCACCACAAATGCGGAAGTAGCTCAGTGGTAGAGCACCACCTTGCCAAGGTGGGGGTCGCGAGTTCGAGCCTCGTTTTCCGCTCCATATATGGCGGCATAGCCAAGCGGTAAGGCAGAGGTCTGCAAAACCTTCATCCCCAGTTCGATTCTGGGTGCCGCCTCCATATTTTCATCTTTCGTCATGCCGAGGTGGCGGAACTGGCAGACGCAACGGACTTAAAATCCGTCGGATAGAGATATCCGTACCGGTTCGATTCCGGTCCCCGGCACCAAAAAAACAACGAGCGTGTAAGCGATGTTGGCCGTGGCCGACGAGTCCCTTGCAAAACAAAGGAGCTGTCTTAGGACAGCTCCTTTTCGCAGTCCAGTTAAATTCACATTCATGGGAAAATGAGTTATAATGAATCATGACAGAATACAAGTATAAAGTATCGGATTTTGAAGGTCCCCTGGACCTGTTGCTCTATCTCATCGAAAAGAACAAAGTCGATATTTATAACATACCGATCGTCGAGATCACGGACCAGTTCAACGCCTACGTCGCAGACATCGACACGTTTGATGTCGATTACGCCAGCAAGTTCTTCGTCATGGCAGCGACGCTCTTACAGATCAAGTCGCGCCTTCTCCTGCCCAAACAGCCGAAACTGACGGAAGAGGAAGAAGAAGACCCGCAGGAAGCGCTGGTCCGGCAGCTCGTCGAATACAAGAAGATGAAAGCCTTGTCCCAGGCTATGGGACATTTGTGGGACGTCCGCAGCCTGATGCTGGGACGCTTGCCGACGGCCATGCCCTATGAGGCCCGTTTTGCCGGCCACATCGACACAGAGGCCCTCTACCAGGCTTTCCATAAAGTCTGCCAGGCCCTGCCTGAGCCGGAGGCCGTAGAGATCCGGATACAGAAGGAAATCTACAGCGTCGAAGAATGTATGCGCCGCGTCACCTTTGCCCTGAGGCGGAATCAGGGGACGATGACCGTCGAAGGCCTTTTCCGGACCTGCCGGTCCCGGGTCGAACTGGTCGTCACCTTCCTGGCCGTCCTGGAATTGCTGAAGGTCGGTCAATGCGCTACTGTTGCTGAAGGAGAGGATGGGAATACCGTTGCCTTACGATACACGCCAAACTGATACCCTAGAGCCGACGGCTCTGCTGGAAGCCCTGCTCTTTCTGAGCGGCGACCCCATGACGGTGACAGCCATCTGTGCCCATACGGGCTGGACCCAGGCCGAAACGGAAGAAACAGCCAGCCGCCTGCAGCATCTGCTCAGCAGCCAGCGGCGGGGCCTGGTCCTCATCCGTGTAGCCGGCGGCTATCAACTGGTCACGCGGCCGGACCTCCATGAGGCCCTGCAATGGGTGCGGACAGGGACGACGGAATTGTCTTCCATGGCTTTGGAAGTCCTGTCCATCGTAGCCTTCAAGAGCCCATTACGCGGGCTGAAATCGGAAAAGCTGCGCGGCGTTTCGTCGGAACGGGTCCTGACGTCGCTGGTCCAGCAGGGACTGGTCGTCGAACTGGGGCGCAAGGATAGTCCGGGCCGGCCGATTTTATACGGTACGTCCGCTTATTTTTTAGAATGTATCGGCATGGATTCCCTGGCCGATTTAGCCGGCCACATGCCGGCAGATATTACGGAGGATGCAACTGATGGAAGAACGGTTACAGAAAGTGATGAGTAACTGCGGTGTCGCTTCACGGCGCGCTTCGGAAAAGATGATATTAGAAGGGCGCGTCCGCGTGAACGGCGTCATCGTCCGCGAACTGGGGACGAAAGTCGATCCCGATAAGGACCGCATTGCCGTCGACGGCAAGACCCTGGAAGCGCAGCCGAAGCATTATTACCTGTTCAATAAGCCCAAGGGCGTCATTACGACTTCGAGCGACGACCAGGGGCGGGCGACGGTCATGGATTATTTCAGGAAAGAAAAGGACCGCATCTATGCCGTCGGCCGCCTGGACCAGAACACGGAAGGCCTGCTGATCATGACCAATGATGGCGAACTGGCCAATATCCTCATGCATCCCAGCCGCCTCGTCGACAAGACGTATGAAGTCAAGGTCAAAGGGCGCATTGCCGATTCGGTCCTGCAGCACCTGGCTGACGGCGTCGAACTGAAGGACGGCATGACGGCACCAGCCGATGTCTATTACATCGGCTATGACCCGAAGACCAATCTGACCAGTGTGGAAATCACCATCCACGAAGGCCGCAACCGCCAGGTCCGTCGCATGTTTGAATTTTTCGGTTACCAGGTCCACAACCTGCGCCGTGTCCAGTATGCGTTCCTGACCCTGAGCGGCGTCAAGCGCGGGGCCTATCGCAAGCTGACCCGCGAAGAAGTGGCTGAACTCTATAAATATAAATAAACAGGAGTGCCTATGAAGGAAATACTCGTCATTGGTGCCGGCGCGGCCGGCATCATGGCTGCGCTGGCCGCGGCAGAAGCAGGGGCCAGGGTACATTTATTTGAAAAAAATGATATTGTTGGCAAAAAGCTGGGCATTACCGGCAAGGGCCGCTGCAATCTGACCAATTCCTGCACCATGGCCGATTTCATCGCCCATACGCCGGGACACGGCAAGTTCCTCTACAGCGCTTATGAACAGTTCACCAACCAGGACCTGCTCGACAAGCTGAATGCCTGGGGACTGGCCACCAAGGAAGAACGGGGCGGCCGTATTTTCCCCCAGTCCGACAGTGCCATCGAAGTGCGCAAGTTCTTATACCGCAAGCTATGCCATAAAGGCGTCGACCTCCATCTGAGCGATGCCGTCCACGCCGTCAAGGCCTGGGGCAGCCGCATGGTCGTCAGCGCCGCCTCCGGAAATTATGAAGGCGACGCCTGTATCATCACGACAGGCGGCATGTCCTATCCCGTCACCGGCTCGACGGGCGACGGCTATGACTTTGCCCGCAGCCTGGGCCATAGCGTGACGGAACTGAAGCCGGCCCTCATCCCCTTTACGACGGCTGAAACCTGGCCGCATACCTTGTCGGGGCTGTCCCTGCGCAATGTGGAAGGCTCGCTGTGGAAGCGGGGCAAGAAGATGGCTTCGTATTTCGGAGAAATGCTCTTTACCCATTTCGGCGTATCCGGGCCGATCATCCTCATGCTCAGTATGGCCGCGGCCCATAAGAAGGCCTGCACCTTCCCCATGCAGCTGCGCCTCGACCTCAAGCCGGCCTTGTCAAAGGAAAAGCTCGATGCCCGGCTGCGGCGGGACTTTGAGAAGTACATCCGCAAGGAAGCAGCGAACGCCTTGAAGGATCTCCTGCCACAGCGGCTCATCCCCATCGTCCTCGACCAGGCCGGCATCGCCCGGGACTGTCCGGTCAATCAGATTTCCCGGGAACAGCGGCAGGATCTGGCCGATACTCTCAAGGCCTTGTCTCTGACGGTGACGGGCACGCGTCCTATTGAGGAAGCCATCGTCACGGCCGGCGGCATATCGGTCAAGGAGATCAATCCCAAGACGATGGAGTCGAAACTTGTCCCCCATCTCTATTTTGCCGGAGAAGTCATCGACATCGACGCCTTTACAGGCGGCTATAATCTGCAAGCAGCCTTTTCGACGGGCTTCGTAGCCGGAACGGCGGCTGCTACAAAGGAGTGCATACCATGCGAAAATTAACGGTTGCCATCGATGGGCCGGCCGGAGCCGGGAAAAGCAGTGTCGCCAAGGTCCTGGCCAATCGGGTCCACTATTTGTATATCGATACAGGGGCTATGTACCGCGCCTTTACCTGGGCTGTCCTGGAAAAAGGCATCGACCTTTCGGACGAAAAAGCGATCCGCGACCTGGTCGATACTATTGATATCCGCCTGGAACCGCAGGCTGATCTGTGCCGCGTCTACGTCGGTTCGACGGAAGTGACCGAAGCCATCCGGACCCAGCGCGTATCTTCTCATGTTTCTGCCGTCGCAGCCCTTGCCGTAGTACGGGAAAAACTGGTAAAATTACAACAGGCCATGGCCCAAGAGGGTGGTGTTATCCTCGACGGCCGCGATATCGGGACAGTCGTCCTGCCCCAGGCGGACCTCAAGATTTTCCTGACGGCTTCTGTCGATTCCCGGGCCCGCCGCCGCTACCTGGAAGTCCAGGCCAAGGGCGGCAGCGAAACGTATGAAGACATCGCTGCCAGCATCGCTGCCCGCGACGATATGGACTCGCACCGGGCCGTGTCGCCGCTGAAGAAGGCCGACGATGCCATCGTCGTCGATAACAGCGACCTCGATTTAGAGCAGACCGCCGACGTCATCCTCGGCCTGATGAAGGAGCGAGGCTGATGCATACCTTTACATACGGCATGATCCTGCAAGATTTTCAACCTCGCTACGTATGGCGCCTTGGGCATGGAAGTCATCGGCGAAGAGAATATCCCGGAAAAGGGCCATTCATCGTCGTCTGCAATCATGCCATGCAATTTTGATCCGCCCCTGCTGGGGACGGCCATGCGCCGTCACTTGATCCATTTCATGGCCAAAGAGGAATTGTTCCGCAATCCTCTCATGGGCTGGTTCCTGCGCTATGTCCATACCTTCCCGGTCCATCGCGGTCACATCGACCGCAAAGCCGTCATCGAGTCCTTCCGGGTCTTGAAGAGCGGCGAGGTCCTGGGGATTTTCCCGGAAGGGAAGCGGACGCGGGGCGGCAAAGTCGGCCCTTTCCATGAAGGCTTTGCCGGTATCGCCATCAAGGCCGGCGTCCCGGTCCTGCCGGCGGCGATCGTCAATTCGGAATTTTTGCCGAAAAAGACCGGTCCCGTCCGGGTCATCTTTGGAAAACCCGTGCCGGCACCGGCAGGAAAGGCATCGGATCGCGATTTAGTCAAAGGTTTTTCCGACAAAATCCGCGATATTATCATAGCTATGCAAAATCAGTATAAAGGGGATACTAAATGAAAGTAACTCTCGCTGCGGCCTGTGGCTTTTGTTATGGCGTACGCCGGGCTGTCGAGCTGGCAGGCAAGGCGGAAAAGGGGACTCATACTCTGGGACCCATCATCCACAATCCGCAAGTTGTCGGGCGTTTAGCCGCCCATGGCGTGTCGCCGGTCGACTCGTTGGACGAGGTCGACAAGGGGGCTGTCGTCCTGATCCGCTCCCACGGTGTCGGCCCGGATGTCTATGACCAGGCCGTTCAAAAAGAACTAAAAGTCATAGATGCGACGTGTCCACACGTCAAAAAAGCCCAACAAGACGCTAAAAATATCGTCGAAAAGGGCGAAAATCTCATAATAGTAGGAGAAAAATCCCATCCTGAAGTAATTAGCATTTCACAATGGGGGGCAAATCGTGCTATTATAATAGATAGGGAAGAAGAAGCTGAAAAAATTCCCTTTTGCGATTCTATGGGAGTCGTCGTCCAGACGACGTTCTCTCAAGAGCAATTCAAGCGTATCGCCGCTATCCTGCAACGAAAGACCAATCATCTCGATGTGCATATGACCATATGCACGGCGACGCAGCAGCGTCAGCAGGCAGCGATAGAACTGGCAGGCCATGTGGACGCCATGATCGTCATTGGCGGAAAGAACAGCGCCAACACAGGCCGCCTCGCGCAGGTATGCCGTGAACAGGATTGCCCGACATACCACATCGAAACAGCAGCCGAATTGGATACGGCCTGGTTCCGTGGTATGAATCATATAGGCATTACAGCCGGCGCTTCCACGCCGGATTGGATAATACAGGAGGTTGTTAAGATTATGGAAAATTTGCAAGCTGAAGGCACAGAAGTAATGAGTGAAGAATTGTTGGACAAGTATGACTATGAAGAAAATCCAAAGAAAGGTGACGTGGTCAAAGGCACGGTTATTTCTGTGAATGATGATGCTGCCTATGTTTCCATCGGTACGAAAGCAGAAGCAATCCTGCCGAAAAAGGAAATGGCTGTTCCCGCTCCGGGAAAAAGCAAGTGACTTTGTCAAAGTCGGCGACGAACTGACTGTCGAAATCGCCAACAACATTAAAGAAGAAGG
>ENA-OQCL01000186-OQCL01000186.1-human-gut-metagenome-genome-assembly--contig:-NODE-186-length-33888-cov-3.844643_pt1 | contig 33888 bp, 39 predicted proteins | sample MGYA00242502_ERZ504586 | MGnify/ENA primary metagenome ERZ504586 (study PRJEB26092, sample SAMD00036316) | human gut metagenome | host: Homo sapiens | study: EMG produced TPA metagenomics assembly of... | reverse complement strand
CCCCGTGGTGTAGCGGTTTAACATGTCGCCCTGTCGACGGCGAAAGCATCGTCAGATTTCAAATCTGATCGGGGTCGCCATATTCATTTTTTTACAATTTTATATGCGGTTGTGGCGGAATGGCAGACGCGCTACTTTGAGGGGGTAGTGAACGAAAGTTCATGGGGGTTCAAGTCCCCCCCAACCGCACCATGTAAAAAGGGCTTGTCGCACGACGACAAGCCCTTTTAAGTGATTAGTGGCTAACCACTAACTCCGAACTACAAAGAGATAGGGACCACGCATGATAGCAATAGCTTTTGTGCGACAGTCCCCTTTTTTAGCAGTTAGTGTTTCGTAGGGGCCGTCCTGTCAAGGCGGCCCGCCGTGAACAGTCAGCCATACCGTTGGTCAGCCTGAGGGAATGTTTTTTACGGCCTCCCTTTGGGACGGCCCCTACAAACCGTGGGGTACAAGTCACGAGCCACGAACCATGAACCACGAGCCACTGCTTACTATAAACTCGAAAAAATGGGGAATCCCTATGGATAAGGAACATGTCTTTTTTGAAAATTATGCGAAAAATTTGGGACCGCGACCGCAAGGCGGACGACCGGGTCTTATCGTCTTTCATGGAGCTGGCGGCCATCCGGCCCGGTTCAGCCATCCTCGATGCGGGCTGTGGGACGGGCGTGCTCTTGCCTTACTTATCCGCAGCGGCTGGAGATGAAGGCAGTGTGGAAGGCTTCGACTATTCCCAGCAGATGATCGACGTGGCCAAGGATAAATTTTCTCACTTGGCCAATGTCACCTTTACGACGGGCAATGTCCTGAAATATGCTTTTCCTAGGAAACATTATGATGTCGTCTGCTGTCTCAATTTCTATCCCCACATTGCAGAACACAGCCGCGATGTCATCCGCCGCCTCTATGAGGCCCTGGTGCCCGGCGGGATGCTACTCATCATGCACGACCTGCCCCGCCAGGCCGTCAACGCCATCCATGGCGGCGCACCCGTGCTGCCGCCGGTGGATATTTTGGAAGAGAAGCTGATCAGCGCCGGCTTTTCCATCGTCATGGCCATGGATACGGACCGGTTCTATTTCATCAAGGTCGTCAAGGCCGCCGACGAAGCCGATTTCGTCTATGACGATGAAGAAGAACAGCCTGCTCAGGCACACGCCGGTACCCATCATGACCATCACCATACGGAAACGAAACGCGTCCTCAACCGGCTGTCGCGCATTACGGGCCACGTCGAAGCCATCAAGCGCATGATCGAAGACGGCCGCGACTGCAGCGACGTCCTGGTCCAGCTGGCGGCCGTCCACTCGGCCATTGCCGGCGTGAGCCGGGTCATCCTCAAGGACCACATCGACCACTGCATCGTCGATGCCATCCATGAAGGAGACGCAGAAGCCGTAGAAAATCTCAAGAAAGCTATTAATACCTTTGTCAAGTAATGGTATAATAGGACAGAGTAACCATTTTGAAAGGGTGTGACTACGATGCAGTTTCGTGTATTACTAGGTGATTTATCCGAGTGGAAGGCTGACGGCCTCGTCTATTCCGCCAGCTCGACTCTCTTGCCAACGAATAGCGTCAGCAGTAAGATTCATCAGAAAGGCGGCCTGTCTTTTTCCGCTTCATGCCGTACCCTCGGCATGTGCCACGTCGGCAGTGCTGTCATGACCAAGGGTTATAAATTAAAGGCTTCCTTCATTATCCATGCTGTCGGCCCCTACTGGGTCGGCGGCAAGCGTGGCGAAGAAGGGGAATTGTTGTCGGCTTATAAGAAAGCCCTTCATCTGGCCGATGAAAAACATTTGAAGCACCTTGCATTTGCCTCGCTGAGTACGGAAGAAAAGCGTTATCCCCTGCAGCGGGCTGCGGCCGCTGCTGTCCCCCTGCTCTTGACCGAAGGGGCCGGTTTCGATCGCATCGACATGGTCTGCACGAGCCCGGAAGAACAGGAAGCCTATACAAAAGCCGCTGTCTTTTTCTGGCTCCGCCATCTGGGAGAAGCTGCCGGCAACGAACAGGCAGCCATGATGGAAGAAGCCGGTCCGGCCCTGGCCTTGCTGCAGAGCTGCGACGATGCACCGGACCCCATTGCCTTGTCTGAAGAAGTCAAGAAAATCGAAGCCATTGTCCATCCTTTCTTGAAATTGAGGAAGCGCAGCCTCGTCGACATCGAACAGGCCGCCTCGAAAATCATGGCTTTATATCCGGCAAGTCGTACGGAAGGGGTGTAACTTATGGCAAAGAAAAACGGAACCCATGACCTGGACGTTACTATCCAGTGCCCGGCCTGCCACGAATACGGCGTTTTCCATACGTGGGACGTCATCGATACGGCTGATGCGAAATTGAGCGAACGCGTTCATTTCGACGAAAACTTATTCTTCTATACGTGCCCTCATTGTCACGCCAAGATCCATATGGAAAGCAAGTGCCTTTATATCGACCGCGACAAGAAGCTCCTGGTCTGGCACATCCCGGACCCGAAGGAACGGGTCACGTCGAAGGAAGTCCAGGATGCCCTGGGTTCGCCGTCCTTCACGACCTACACCTGCCGGGCCGCCCTGACCTGGGGCGAATGGCGGGAAAAGATCATCGAACTGGAAAGTTCCTATGACGACCGCCTGTACGAAATCATCAAGTACGGCGCCTATCAGCTCCTCAGTCAGGAAGATAAGGACCGCCTGCCTCTGGAAGCTTATCACATCGACTATGCCGATGACAGCCATGATCCGGATAAGCTGGCCCTGGTCTTCATGCAGAAAGATGCCAAGGGCATGGCCTATGTCTATCCCATTACGGAACACTTGAAAGAAGTGACGAAAGATATTTTCCTGCCCATCATCGAACAGATCGCCGATGCCAACCGCAAGGCACAGTTCGACCGTTTCGGCTATTCCTGGGCCCGGCAGTTCACGACGTACATCATTAAGGCTGCCGAAGAAGACAAGAACCGCGAAACCTATGGCAACCTCATCGGTTTCTGGGTCAAGACCATCGGCGACGAAATCTTCCGGGCCGAAGTGAAGCCGGAATAATTTGTAGGGCGCCCACGTGGGGCGCCTGCCGGTCGCGGTTCGCAGGCCGCAGGTCGTAAACAAAACATGCTATCAGGCTGGCTAGGTATGAACTGCTAAAGAGGCTGTCTAATGCGACAGCCTCTTTTTATCTTTTCCCGCCAAAAGACTCCCACCTCTTAGGTGGTGGATGAATGGCGAGCTTGTGGTATAATATTAATAGCAGTTAGAACTTCTGCGAGAACAAAAAAGTATTTTCAATCAACGGTCTTTGAGCCGTTTTCGGAGGAGCACTCCCCCTTGCCGCAGCACGACGCCATAGGCGAATCGCGACGGGTAGAAAAGAAGTGCAAAATGTGTATCTACTCAAGTAAGCAGAACTTCGATTTCGAGGGACTGTGTAAGGGGCTTTTGGACAGCCCTTTGAGAATAAGGATATCCTGACAGCTAACTCCTTTGGAATAGGCTGTCAGGCGGTAGTCCATGTATCAAACTTCTCAAGAATCTCGCACTTCTATAAGTGGGAGAGGTTCAATGACAGATGTTTTGATTGTAGAATTTGTATTCCCTGGCAATTCATAATTTTGTTAGATGAGGAAGGAGACCTTGGATGTTTTCTATTTTAAAGCGCATTATGCTGACGACGGTCATTGCTGTCGGTTTTATAATTAGCTCCATGACGGTGACGGCTCAGGCCGATATGCCGCCGACGATTGCCGAATCGGCTTGCATGATCGATGTCGATACAGGTAAGGTATTATATCAGGTCTATCCGACCAAATGGGTCCACCCGGCGAGCACGACGAAAATCGTCACCCTCATTACGGCCCTGGACCAATATAAGGATAAGTTGGACCAGCCCTTGCAGATTTCCTGGGAAGCAGCCAATACGGAACCTTCCTGCTTGGGAATCGCACCGGGCGATCCCCTTTCCATCCGCGAAGCCCTGCGGGGCATGATGGTCGTTTCCGGGAACGATGCCGCTGTTGCCGTCGCCCAGACTTTGGGAGGGTCTGTCGCGGGCTATGCAGAAAAAATGAACCAGGAAGCGGTCAAAATGGGCGCTGCCCATACGAATTTCGTCAATCCCAATGGTTTGACGGCGGCCCATCACCACACGACGGCCATCGACATGGCCAAGATGGCTGCTTACGGGATGAAGAACTTCCCTGAATTTCGGTATATTGTAGGACTCAAGTCCTATGATGTAAAATACATGGATGGTCGGGCACCGAAGCACGTCACGACGACGAACCATTTCCTGACGAGCGGTTATCCCGGTGCGAACGGTATCAAGACCGGCTTCACCAATGCTGCTGGCGAATGTCTCGTTGCTTCAGCAACGCGCAACGGCCATACGCTGGTCTTAGTCCTGTTCAATGACGACAACCGCTGGACCGATGCACCGACCATTTTAGATTACGGCTTCCGAAGATTACAGACGGGGAAATAGCCTGACCGGAAGCACAACGAGGGGGTATAGTTATGGCGCACGTTTTGATTATTGAAGATGACAGTATGATTGCTGCTATCGAACGGGACTTTCTCGAGGCCAACGGCTTTGAAGTATCCGTAGCCATGACGGGGAAGGAAGGCATGAAAATCTTTGATGGCGGAGCCATCGAAGCGGTCCTGTTGGACGTCGGCCTGCCGGACACGGATGGCTTCATGTTATGCCGCAAACTGCGGGATATCAGCAACGTCCCCATTCTCTTCATCACCGCTCGGGGGAGCGACGACGATAAGATCAAGGGCTTGGGGCTCGGGGCCAGACGACTACATCGTCAAGCCTTTCAATCCATCGGAAATGATGGCTCGCTTGAAGGCCCATCTGGAAATCCATCAGAGACTGTTAGGGGTACGTCTCCAGGATGCCGATGACAACAAGCCGGATATCCAAGTCGGCGACTTGCGTATTTTCATCAAGCGCCACCAGGTATTCCGGGGAAAAACAGAAATCAATCTGACTGGCAAAGAATTTAACCTGCTCTTGTTCCTGGCCCGCCATCCCAATCAGGTCTTCTCCAAGAAGTACCTCTTTGAAATGATCTGGCATCTCGATGCCCTGGGCGAACTGGCGACGGTGACGGTCCACGTCAACCGCCTGCGGGACAAGCTCAACGAAGTCGAACCGGAATTTACGGCTATTGAAACCGTTTGGGGAAACGGTTATCGTTTCCGCGTAGAAGAATAGCAAAAGAGGCTGTCGCCTTGGCGACAGCCTCTTTTTGCGTTTGGCTAACGAGCTACGAGCACGAGTCACTGCTTAGTAATTGACGTTGCGGAGTTCGAAGAAGGACTGAGGATGTGCACAGACCGGGCAGACTTTCGGAGCTTCGACAGCTTCTACGATGAAGCCACAGTTGCGGCAGATCCAGGTCTTCTTGTCGGATTTCTTGAAGACTTCCTGTTTTTCGACGTTAGCCAGGAGAGCGAGGTAGCGTTCTTCGTGGTGGTTTTTCGATTTCAGCGACCTTTTTCAAATAAGAAGGCGATTTTGTCGAAGCCTTCTTCGCGAGCTTCTTTGCGAGGTCGGGTACATTTCCGTCCATTCGTAATGTTCGCCGGCAGCAGCGTCTTTCAGCGCATTGATGTCGTTGGGCATTTCACCGCCGTTGAGGAGTTTGAACCAGATCTTAGCGTGTTCTTTTTCGTTGTTGGCCGTTTCTTCGAAGAAAGCTTTGATCTGTTCGTAGCCGGCTTTCTTAGCTACGCTGGCATAGTAGGTGTACTTGTTACGGGCCTGGGATTCACCAGCAAAAGCAGCCTGTAAGTTTTTTTCTGTTTTCGAACCTTTTAATTCCATAATTCATTTCCTCCTTGACAAAAAGTTATATTAAAAATTATTTTTAGCACCTCTTTGGGTTGATTTCATTGTAGCACTTTTCAACCTTGATGTCAACGGATAATTATTATTTGTTAGTATAAAAATTTAACGAACCCGGTTGTTATCATGACTGTCTGTCGTGTGGTCCCGGTCGTTGGCATGGTTGCTGTTCTGACTGCTGCGACTGCTCTGGGTCTGGCTGGATCGGGAAGAGGACTGGCTGTTATGGATCTGGGACTGAGATTGGGAGCGGCTGCGGCTGGGGCTGTCGTCGCGGGTATAGGAATCCCACTTCGATTTGACCGTGTCGCCGGCATCTTCAGCCGAGTCCTTGAGGCTGCCGTATTTGGCCTTGAACTGGGCTTCAATCTGGTCGGCCTTTTCCGGGTACATGGCCTTCAGTTTGGCCAGGAGTTCGGCCTTGCTGGCATTGCCCTTGTCCAGGGCTCCCTGGATTTCCTTATATTCTTTATAGTAGGCCATCCAGTGTTTCAACGGGCCGTAGTCGTTGCTCATGAAGGACATATAACTGCCGAAGGCGCAGGCCAGGGTCAGGATGAGGCAGATGAGGACGCGCTTCATTTACTGCGCCCCCTTTCCGCGGGCTGCGGCGTGGCAGGCCTGGCTGGCCGAGCTGGCCGTCATCGCGGCGAAGAGGACCGTCAGGACGGCCAGGACCCGGGTCACCAGGGACAGGGTCGGCAGGGGCAGGAGGTCCGTATAGGCATAGGCCGGGATGAAGGAAATGCCGACGGCTGCCAGGATGACGATGGCCAGGGCCAGGTAGAGGAAGCCGCTGAGGATGCCGAATAAGGTGCCGAGGATGTCCATGAAGGGGCTGGCGACGGCTTTGGCCGCTTGGCCCATCTGGCTGCTGCCGTCGTTCCAGTTGAAATCCTTTCCGGTCTTAGCGGCTTCTGCGGCATAGCGCTGGCGCATGACCTGTTCCCGGTCGTAGCGGCGCTGCTGCTGGGCCAGCTGCTGCTGCCGGTAGTAGTCGTCGCGGCGATCCTGGTCGTAGAAAACGCGGTCCTCCACGCCGGGACCGAAATCGCCGTAGCCGCCGTATTCGTCGCCGGGCATGCGCGGGTTGTCTTCGGGCACGATGGGTTCGCCGATGTAATAGCGGTAAATATTCTTGGGATGCCCCAGTTTGCAGCAGATCTCTTCTTCCGATTTGCCTTCTTTGGCACCGAGGCGGAACTGTTCTTCGCAGTCTTCGATGATGCCTTTCAAGTCATTTTTATCGCTCTTGCGGAAATAATAGCGCAAGAGGTCCATAAATTCATTCTTTCTCATTCTTTACGCTGTCAGGCCCTTCCTTTCCGATGAGTGCTTCATAACGCTGGTGGAACGTGGCACCATGCTGCCAGGCCGCGACGCTGAGGGCGGCGATGGCGATGATGACGATGAAGATAGCGAATACCGGCATGTCCGGCAAAAAGGCGACCGACGCCAGGGGTTCCTTTTCCAGGGCGATACAGATGGCGACCCAGCCCAGGAGGGCGACGGCGAAAATCGTACAGAGCGTGCCGATGATGTAACAGATGAGATAGGACCGGCGCAGGCTCTGCCGGCTCATCGATGATTTCAAAGCAATTCCTCCTCTTTCATTCATTCCTTGTTATCTTATCACAGGCACTATGGCAGGTCAATCGCGGCGGCCCATTCCCTTGCAGACCGGGCTTTTGGGCTATATAATGATATATAATTCTATTTGTCTTTTGAAGGAGGAGTTTTGATGGCTGATTTTGTCCGTTATTATGTAGGTGACATCGTCCAGATGAAGAAGGCCCATCCCTGCGGCTGCAATGAATGGGAGGTGCTGCGCATCGGCGTCGATTTCGTCATCCGCTGCACTGGCTGCGGCCACCGGGTCATGATTCCCCGGCCTAAATTTGAAAAGGCTGTAAAAAAACGATTAAAATGTGCTGGCGATGAAAGTGAAAAAGCGTAAAAAGTTAGAAAAAGATATTTTTATTTTTAGGACTTTGTGGTACAATATTCAACAGCTGATATTTTAATACTTTACTAAGATAAAGAACTAAAGAAAGGGAGGTCATAGGATGAACAACAATACCTTGGATGGAGTGAAGATGCTCCACCATGATGAAATGCGCAATTATGACCGGATCCAGGGAAAAATAATTTCTGTTATTATGAACCACGGCTGTAAGATTATTGAAACGCCGAGTTTTGAAGATTACGATGTGTACCAGCACTTCTTTCCGCAGCTCCGCCAGCAGATGGTCAAGACCATTGATACAGACGGACGGGTCTTGGTCCTACGGCCCGACGTGACCTTGCCTATCGTCGAAACGGCGGCCCGGGAGTTCCCGCGGTCGAACCAGCTGCTCAAGTTCGGTTACGTTAGCACGGTCTTCCGCGAATATTACGGCCGCTCGACGTATGGCAAGGATTTCCTGCAGGGGGGCATAGAAATCCTGGGCGACTCCAGTCCCGAATGTGACGGCGAAGTCATCGTCACGGCAGCGGAGATCCTCAAAGCCGTCGGCGTCGAAAACATCCGCATCGACATCGGTACGGCTGCTTATACACAGGCTTTGTTCGACGGCCTTCCCATTTCGGAAGACCAGAAGGAAACCCTTAAGGGGTATATGGCAGAACGCAATCTCGTGGCCTGCAAGTCCTACATCGCATCGCTGCCGATTTCGTCCGATGCCCGCAAGGCCTTGGAAGCCCTGCCGGTCCTCTTCGGGCCCTATGCTCAGACCTTGAGCAAGGCTCGGGACTATTCCATCAATAGCGGGATGCTCAACGCCTTGTCGCGGTTGGAACGGGTTTATGACTATATCCTTTATACGGGTTATGCTGACAAGGTTCAGCTAGACTTCGGCTTTGCCAGCCGGCTGGGTTATTATACGGATACGGTCTTCAAAGTCTACGTCGACGGCGCCCTGTACGACATCATCGACGGCGGCCGCTACGACCAGTTGTCATCGCGCTTCGGCGTCGACCGTCCGGCCTGCGGCTTCGGCATGAATATCAATTTATTATATGAATACATGAACGATGCCGGCCTGTTAGAAGATGCGGAACCGTCGTTCCAGATGGCCGTATCCTATACGGCAGGCGACCAGACCTTGGTCCGGGACCTCATGAACTGGCGTAACCGCGGCTTCCGCGTCGCCGCCTATCCCGATTCGTCCTTCATCGACAGCGGCGATTACAGTATCCATGCTATTTACCGCAACGGCTCGTACTATAAGGACGGTAAGGCCATGACGGCCGAAGAATTGGAAGCACTCATGGGGAGGTTGTAACATGGCGATTCATATTGCACTGGCCAAGGGCCGTATTCATAAAGTAGTCATGAAGTATTTAGCCGAAAGCGGCTATGATTTCCCGACGTATTCCGAAGAGAGCCGCAAGCTCATCTTTGAAGATGCCAAGGGCCAGCTCAAAGTGACCTTGGTCAAGTCGCCCGACGTCGCTGTCTACGTCGAACGCGGCGCTGCTGACGTCGGTATCGTCGGCAAGGACGTCCTCATCGAAGAAGCGCCGGGTGCCGACGTCTACGAAGTCATGGACCTGGGCATTGGACGCTGCCGCATGGCCGTCGCCGGCATCGCCGGTAAGAAGGTCGACATGACCAAGCGTATTACTATCGGCACGAAATATCCGCGTATTGCCCGCAGCTATTTCGAGGCCAATCATCATAGCGTCGACATCATCAAGCTCAACGGGTCTGTCGAACTGGCGCCGCTTGTCGGCTTGTCCGATGTCATCGTCGATATCGTCGAAACGGGCAACACCTTGAAGGCCAACGGCCTGGAAGTTCTTAAATACTTCATGGATTTCAGTGCCCGCATGATTTGCAATCCCGTTTCTTTTAAGATGAAATATAACGAAATCCAGCAGCTCATGGAAGTCATCCGTGAACACAGCATGAAGGCATAACTAAGGGGGAGTTAAAGTGGAATGGATAGATGTACCCAGTGAAGGGTTGACCTTACGCGACATTCGCCGCATTACTAAACGGGACCAGGCAGAAAGTGAAGACATCCGCAAGGCTGTCGAAGCGATCCTGGCCGATATTGAACAACGCGGGGACGCCGCTGTCCGGGAATATACGAAACGCTTCGATGGTGTCGACCTCGATAGTTTCCTTGTTTCGCCGGAAGAAATCGACCATGCCGTCGACATCGTCGGTCCTGATTTCATGGCTATCCTGGAAGAAGCAGCTGCCAATATCCGGGCTTATCATGAACGGCAGGTCGAAAAGACCTGGATCGATACGTTCCGTCCCGGCGTCCGCCTGGGAGCCAAGTTCACGCCTATCCAGCGCGTCGGCGTCTACGTCCCCGGCGGTACGGCGGCCTATCCGTCGACGGTCCTCATGGACACCATTCCGGCTCACGTCGCCGGCGTCCCGTCCATCGCCGTTTTTACGCCGCCTGCCAAAGACGGGTCGGTCAATCCTTACATCTTGGCCGCAGCTCATGTCGCCGGCGCTACGGAAATCTATAAAGTCGGCGGTGCCCAGGGCATTGCCGCGGCTGCTTACGGTACGGAAAGCATTCCGCCAGTCTTCAAAATCGTCGGTCCCGGCAATGCTTACGTGGCCATGGCTAAGCGCCTGGTCTTCGGCACTGTCGGCATCGACATGATTGCCGGCCCCAGTGAAGTCGGCGTCCTGGCCGACCACGATGCCAACCCGGTATGGGTCGCTGCGGACCTCCTGGCCCAGGCCGAACACGACCGCCGGGCTGCAGTCTTCCTGGTCACGCCCAGCGCCGCCTTTGCCAGCGAAGTCGAAGCCGAAGTCCGGCGCCAGCTGGAAGAACTGCCGCGCAAGGACATCGCTGCCGAATCCATTGAAAAGCACGCTAAGTTCTTCATCGTCAAGGATAAGGACCAGGCCGTGGATATTATGAACCTCATCGCACCGGAACATTTGGAAATCGCCTTCAGCGACGCTGAAGCTTGGGCTCAAAAAATCGTCAATGCCGGCGCCATCTTCATGGGTCCCTATACGACAGAACCCTTGGGCGACTACTTCGCCGGACCGAACCATACCCTGCCGACCATGGGCACGGCGGCTTTCTCGTCGCCTCTCGGCGTCTATGATTTCGTCAAGCGCAGCAGCCTTTTGGAATACAATAAGGAAGCCTTCGGCGCCGTTGCCGACAAGGTCATGCGCTTCGCCAATGTCGAAGGATTGCAGGCACACGGCCTGGCAGTAAGGAGGAGAATCGATGAATAATAATTGGCTCCGCAATACAATCCGTTCCTTTGAACCTTATGTCGTCCCGGAAATCAAAGAGCATACTGTCATCAATGCCAATGAAAGTCCGTATAACATCTTTGATTTCCCCAAGGTCAAGGCCGATTTCCTGGAACGCCTGAGCAAGACGCCGTCGTACCACTATCCCGACCCCTTTGCCGAAGAACTGCGGGCCGCTCTGGCTAAATACGTCGGCTGCCAGCCTCAGGAAGTCCTCGTCGGTAATGGCGGCGATGAAATTATCAGCCTCATTATGAACACCTTCCTCAATCCCGGTGATATCCTCCTGACCCATACGCCGACTTTCGACATCTACGGCATCGACGCCGAAGTCCTCGGCGCCAAAGTCGTCACCGTATCCGACTTGGACGGGTATCGCCGCGATCGCGACGGCCTCTTGGCCAAAGTGAAGGAAGTCCAGCCGAAAGTGACGGTCCTCTGCAACCCGAACAATCCGACAGGCGAGCTGCTGCCTTTGGATTACGTCGAACGCCTGGTTCAGGCTGCCGACCATATCGTCGTCATCGATGAAGCGTACCTGGAATTCGCCGGCGCGCCGAGCATCATTACCAAACTCTCGCAGTACGACAACCTCATCGTCATCCGCACCTTGTCCAAGGCTTTCGGCCTGGCCGGCTGCCGCGTCGGCTACGGTGTAGCCCAGAAGGAAGTCATCGACGCGTTGGGCCTGACCAAGCTCGTCTATAATATGAATATCCTGTCTCAGAATGCTGCCTTGGCTGCCATGGACTATGCCAATGACATCCTGGCCCACAACATTCCTCCGACGTTGGCAGCCCGCCAGTATTTCATGGACGCCCTGAAGGACGTTCCCGGCCTTACGGTCTATCCCAGCTCGACGAACTTCGTCCTGGTCCGCGTCCCCGACGGCCCGGCCATGGTCAAGGCCCTGCACGACGCCGACATCTGCGTCCGTTCCTATAAGGCAGCAAACCTCAAGAACTGCCTGCGCATCACCATTACCACTGACGAAGTCGTCCGCAAGGTCGTTGCCGTCATGACCGAGGAGGCGAAGAAAAATGCGTAGTGCCCAGATCGAACGGGAAACGGCAGAAACGCAGATCGCCGTCTCCCTCAACATCGATGGCTCCGGTACCTTCGGCGGTACGACGGGCATCGGCTTCTTCGACCACATGATGAACCTCCTGGCCTGCCACAGCGGCATGGATATTACCCTCCACGTCCACGGCGACCTCGACGTCGACACGCATCACACCATCGAGGACCTGGCCATCGTCTTCGGCGATGCCCTGACCAAGGCCCTGGGCGACAAGAAGGGCATCAACCGCTATGGCATGTTCTACTGCCCCATGGACGAAGCCCTGACGCGGATTGTCATCGACCTCAGCGGCCGGCCGTACTTAGTGTATGACGTGAAGCTCGCTGTCGAACGCATCGGGACCTTTGAAACGGAAATGCTCAAGGAATTTCTCTATGCCCTGGCCGACCACGGACGCATGAACCTGCACGTCGCCAATCTCTATGGCGAAAATGCCCACCACATCGTCGAATCGGTGTTCAAAGGGCTGGGCCATGCCTTGAAAGAAGCCGTCCGCATCGAAGGCGACGAAACGAGTGTCTTGTCGACAAAAGGGGTGTTATGATGAAGATTGCGATTATCGATTATGAAGTTGGCAACCTGGCCAACGTATACAATGCCTGGAAGCGCCTGGGCATCGAAGCGGTCATTACCCGCGACCCGGCTGTCATCCGCGACGCCGACATGGTCGAACTGCCCGGCGTCGGTGCCATCCGCGATGCCATGGGGAATTTACAGAAATTCGACCTCATCCCGCTCCTTCAGGAACAGGTCCAAAGCGGCAAATTCTTCATGGGCGTCTGCCTGGGCATGCAGGCCCTGTTTGAAAAGAGCTATGAAGGCGGTACCTATGACTGCCTGGGCTTCCTGCCCGGCGACATCGTGCCTTTCCACACGAAACTGAAAGTACCCCACATGGGCTGGAATGAATTGGAATTTCGTCAGGGACACTGGCTCCAGAAAGGCCTGCCGGCCCATCCGTACGTCTATTTCGTCCATTCCTACCATAAATCGCCTGTCGATACGCCCGACGTCATCGCTACGGCCGGCTACGGCCAGCCCGTCCCGGCTATCTGCGGCAAAGACAATGTCCTGGGCTTCCAGTTCCATCCGGAAAAGAGCGGCCGCGTCGGCGAACAGCTTCTCCGGAACGTCGTCGATTACGTCATGAAGAAAGGGTGAGACTATGATCGTATTTCCTGCTATTGATATCCAGAACGGCCATGCTGTCCGCCTGCGCCAAGGCGTCAAAGACGACAGCACGACGTATTTCGAGAACCCTGTCGACGCCGCTGTCAAGTGGTGTGACGAAGGGGCCATGTTCCTCCACGTCGTCGATTTGGACGGCGCCTTTTCAGGGACCTTGACCAACGCCTCGATCATCGGCGACATCTGTGAAGCTGTCGACATCCCCGTCGAAGTGGGCGGCGGCATCCGCAGCGAAGAAGCCATCGAAACGTATTTGGAAGCCGGCGTCAACCGTGTCATCATCGGCTCGAAAGCCGTCGAAGACCCGAAATTCATCACGGCCATGGCCAAGAAATACGGCTCGTCCCTGGCTGTGTCCATCGATGCCAAGGGCGACGTCGTCGCAACCCGTGGCTGGGTAGACGGCAGCGACAAGAAGGTCCTGCCCTTTGCCCAGTCCATGCTCGACATCGGCATCAATACCCTGGTCTATACGGACATCAGCCGCGACGGCATGCTGACCGGACCGAACTTTGAAATGCTCAGCCAGCTCCAGCAGCTGCCCTTTATCCGCCTCATTGCGTCCGGCGGCATGAGCAGCATCGACGATTTGAAGAAATTACAGGCCATGGGCGTCTACGGGGCCATTACCGGCAAGGCGCTCTACGAGGGGAAAATCACCATGGCCGAAATCCGTGCCTTAGGGGGAATGTAAGATGTTGGCAAAACGTATTGTACCGTGCCTGGACGTCCGCGATGGCCGCGTCGTCAAAGGCAAGCAGTTTAAACACATCCAGGACGTCGACGACCCTGTCAAACTGGGGAAATTCTATTCCGACCAGCTCGCCGACGAACTCGTCTTCTACGATATTACGGCGACCCATGAAAAACGCCATATCTTCATCGACGTCGTCCGCGCCGTAGCCGAAGCCATTACCATTCCCTTTACCATTGGCGGCGGCATCAGCAGCATCGACGACTTCCACCAGGTCCTGCGGGCCGGTGCTGACAAGGTATCGGTCAACTCGGCCGCTGTCCGCCGTCCCGAACTGATCCGCGAAGCGGCCCAGCGTTTCGGCAGCCAGTGCGTCGTCCTGTCCATCGACGCCAAGCGCGACAACCACGGCAGCTGGCAGGTCTACGTCGAAGGGGGCCGCAAGAATACGGGCATCGACGCCATCGCCTGGGCTAAACAGGGCGTCGCCCTCGGTGCCGGTGAAATCTGCATGAACTCCATGGATGCCGACGGCGAAAAGGCCGGCTTCGACCTGGAACTGAACCGCCGCCTGGCGACGGAACTGCCTGTGCCCATCATCGCTTCCGGCGGTGCCGGCACGATGCAGGATTTCAAAGATGTCTTCGACGTCGGCGTCGACGCCGCCCTGGCCGCTTCGGTCTTCCACTTCGGCCAGATCGACATCCCTGATTTGAAGACTTATTTACAGGGACAGGGGATTCCCATGAGAGGGGCAGAAGAATAAATGGAAAGTGTATCGATGAAAGATATCAAATTTGATGAAAAAGGCCTGGTGCCGGCTGTCGTCCAGGAAGGATGCAGCGGCAAGGTCCTCATGGTGGCTTATATGAACGCTGAATCGCTGAAGCGCACCGTCGAAAGCGGCGACGCCTGGTATTACAGCCGCAGCCGTCAGGAATTATGGCATAAAGGCGAAACGTCGGGCCATTTCCAGCACGTCCGCTCCATTGCCGTCGACTGCGATGCCGATACGATCCTCCTGACTGTCGACCAGATCGGCGCCGCCTGCCATACAGGCCATAAATCGTGTTTCTTCCGGTCCATGACGGAATGGGAAAAGACTTACACCGGCAATCTCTCCATGCTGTCGGACCTGCGCGAAGAAATCAGTGAAAAGCGCGTCCATCCGACGGAAAAATCCTATACGGCCTACCTCTTGCAGACGGGCATCGACAAGATCTGCAAGAAAATCGGCGAAGAATCGTCGGAAGTCATCATTGCCGCCAAGAACGCCGACCCTGTCGTGAAAGACACGTCGGCCGAAGCAGACAACCTGCGCCTGGAAGTCTGCAAGGAATCGGCGGACCTCTTGTATCACCTGTCCGTCCTCTGGGAAGATACGGGCGTCACCGTCAACGACGTCATGAAGGTCCTGGAAGAACGGTCCCACGTCAAGGGCAACAAGAAGACCGTCGGCCATTTAGATAAGACTTTTTAGGGAAGAAGGGGAAGGCGCATGAAGAAAGTGATTTTTGACGTCGATGGCGTCTTGCTCAGTGAAAAGCGCTATTTCGACGTATCGGCCCTGGTCGTCTGGGAATGGTATTACAGCCCGCGCTATATGCACCTCAAACCGGAACGGATCACGGCCGACCTCGACGACGAGACCATCGCCGCCTTGCGGGCCCGTTTCTGGAGAAATGACGACATCTTATTGTGGCTCAAGAAACACGGCGTCAACAGCAACTGGGACATGGTCCACGCCCACATCGTCGTCACGCTGTGGCTCATGCTGGAACAGTACGTAGCCGACCACGGCTGCCTGGACGGCTGCCTGAAGAAAGTCGACGACGTCCAGTACCTGGGTTCCCTCCTGCGGGGCTATCCCGTGCCGACGGCAGACGACGTATACCGCCGCCTGGACAATGTCATTCCCGAACGGGCCGGCAAGGACGAGGTCTTTACTTATTTGACCGATGCCGTCCAGTCGTCCCTGGGGCCGAGCTCCCGCCAGTGGACGCCCCTCAATTCGCCCTTGTGGCAGATGGAATTTGAAGCTTTCCAGGACTGGTACTTCGGCGACGACCTCTACGAAAAGACCTACGGCAAGAAGCCGTATGCGCCGGGGAAGCCGGGCTTTTTGACGCGGGAAGAACCGCTGGGAACGGTCGACGGCATCCGCAATATGTTCAAGACCTTGAAGAAGCGGGGCTATCAGATCGCCATCGCCACGGGGCGGTCGAAGATGGAAATGGAGATCCCCTTCCAGACCTACGGCTGGCTCGATGAATTTGATGAACACTACGTAGCGACGTACAGCGACGTGGAAGAAGCCGAAGCCATGCTGCACATGTCCCTGGACAAGCCCAATCCCTTTGCCTATTACCTGGGGGCCTTCGGCAAGAACAAGAAACGTTATCTCGACTACGTCAGCCATCCCGATGACTTCAAGAAGGGCCTTTACTACGTCGTCGGCGACTCTCTGGCCGATGTCTGGTGTGCCCGGGCCATGGGGGCTACCATGATCGGGACCCTGACCGGCATCGACGGTCCGGCGGCCAAGCCCATGTTCCAGAAGGAACATGTCCGCTATATCGTCGACTCGGTCGAAGAGATTTTAGATATTTTACCATAGGAACTATCATGAAGATTACAGCTATTGAAATCGGGAAGATTGCCATTCCCTTGAAGACGCCGTTTATTACGGCCCTGCGCCGCGTCGACGTCGCCGAAGACCTGGTCGTCAAGGTCCATACCGACGACGGCCATACGGGCTACGGCAACGCGCCGGCGACGGTCGTCATCACCGGTGACAGCCACGAATCAGTCGCCGCTGCTATTCGATATACCATCGGGCCGAAACTCATCGGCCGGGATATCGACGACCGCGAAGATATCCTCGACACGATCCACCAATCCATGGTCCACAATACGTCGGCCAAAGCCGCTCTGGACATGGCCGTCCACGACCTCTTCGGCCAGCGCTACGGCCTGCCCCTGTATCGTTTCTTCGGCGGCCGCAAGACGCGCATCGCATCGGACCTTACGATCAGCATCAATGACCCGGCTGGGATGGCGGCCGATGCGTGCCAGGCCGTCGCTCTGGGCTACCGTCACTTGAAGTTGAAAGTCGGCATCGACCCGGCCATTGATTTCCAGCGCGTCGCCGCCATCCGCCAGGCCGTTGGGCCGGATATCACCATCCGCCTCGATGCCAACCAGGGCTGGAAGCCGAAAGAAGCCATCCGCCTCATCGGCCGCATGGAAGACGCCGGCCTCGACATCGAACTGGTCGAACAACCCGTGGCCGCCGCCGACTTTGAAGGCCTGAAACAGGTCACGGACCACGTGGCGACGGACATCATGGCCGACGAATCGGCCTTCAGTGCGAAAGACGTCTTCCGCCTCCTGGCCATGCGGGCCTGCGACCTCATCAACATCAAGCTCATGAAGGCCGGCGGTCTGGGACCGGCCGCCCAGATCGCCGCCATGGCCGATGCCGCCGGCGTCGGCTGCATGATGGGCTGCATGCTGGAAAGCAAAGTCGGCATCACCGCCGCGGCCGCCCTGTCTGCCGGCAAGGCCGTCATCACCAAGAACGACCTCGACGCGGCCGACCTCATGGCTGCCGACCCCGTCCGGGGCGGCATCACCTATGACAAAGACCACCTCGTCGTCCCCGACGCGCCGGGCCTGGGCATTACGGCCATTGAAGGTTGGCAGCCATTAAAAGATTGACACCGGCGCCGACATTTTTTATAATAAAATAAGTCTGAAAAAGTTAGTTATGGAACCCTTCGGCTTGTACAGCAGGTCTGAAGGGTTCTTGTGCGATGAATCATTTTTTATAAGGAGGCAACATGCGTTTACGAAGAAAACCGTGGATTGACGAGGCTATCAAGGATTACAGTGATTTTCTCCATCTGGAAAGCTGCGAAAGCTACAAGGGGAAATGGCGGACCCTGTTCAAGGACCCTGATGCACCGCTGTGGGTCGAACTGGGGACGGGGAAGGGGAACTTCATTTCCCAGATGGCCCAGATCCATAAGGATGTCAATTTCATCGGCATCGAAATCCAGGTCGGCGTCCTCTATTATGCCGGCAAGAAGTGCGCCGCTGCCGAAGTGGATAACGTCCAGCTCCTGCGCTTCGACGTGGCCCGGCTGGAAGATATTTTTGCGCCCGGCGAAGTAGACCGCTTCTTCATCAATTTCTGCGACCCCTGGCCCAAGAAGCGCCATGCCAAGCGGCGCCTGACGTACCGCGGTTTTCTCGACCGCTACGCACGGCTCCTCCGCCAAGACGGCAAAGTATACTTCAAGTCCGATAATGCAGGCCTCTTCGATTTCACACTGGAAGAATTCCGGGAATGTGGCTGGCCCTTGTCTGAAGTGACGTATGATTTGCATAACAGCTCCATTTTGAATGAACTTTGTCGCCCTCGCTGCGCAGCTCATGCAGGGTCAGGGTGATGCTGCCGTTGTCCTTATTGTACTTGATGGCGTTGGAGATGATGTTCATCACAAGCCGCTTTACATGCAGCGGGCTGCCGATAAGGTCGGGGTGGGGCAGTGCGATGTCCTCGCAGCGGATGGTGATGCCACGCTCGGCGGCCTGCTTTTCCAGCACATCGCACAGGCCGGTCAGCAGCGTGACCATATTGAAGGGGCGATGCTCCAGCACAATCTCGCCGGACTCCAGCTTGCCCATGTCCAGCACCTCGTTGACCAGCTCAAGCAGCAGGCCGGAGGCCTCCCAGATCTTTTCGCGGCATTCGGCCTGCTTGGCCATGTCGGTGCTGTAGTGGTTGCCAATCTCGATCATGCCGCGTATGCCGTTGATGGGGGTGCGGATGTCATGGCTCATCCGCTGCAGAAACTCGGTCTTGGCGATGTTGGCAGCCTCGGCCCGGTGGGCGGCCTGCTCGAGCGAGGCCTGATAGGCGTGCTCCTGCCGGGCTTTTTCCTGCTGATAGTTCTGCAGCGTGCGGCGGCGCACCAGCTCGATCATCAGCACGATGAGCAGATAAGCCACCGAGGTAAACATCAGGTTTTTGATGGTCTTGGTGTAGATCGTGCCCTCGGGCAGGTAGGCGTAGACATAGAAGTCGCGCCCCTGCGTGGCATAGCCGAAATACCCCCGGGAGCGTATGTCAGCATCCCGCACATAGACCATCTGGTCAAAGCGGCCGTGCTCACGCAAAAGCTGCAGCGGCAGCACAGCATCGGGGGCAAGCCCGAGCAGGCTTTCGTCATTGGAGGCGATGATCGAATCGCCGCGGGCCACAACAAGGGTACCGTCGCCGGGGATCGTGAAGCCCGCCAAAAGATGCTGGCAGTTGAGGTTATAACTGTGTACATAGTCGGTCGGGGTGTGGTAGAACGCCGCTACGATGCCGTCCGCATCAGTCCTGGCCGATGCGGCAAGGTCAAGGTAGGAGTCATCGTCACAGACCAGCCGGACGGAGTAGGTCTTTTTCGGGTGGTCGGCCACATCCAGCAGCGGCGCGGTGGCCAGCTCCTGCAGCAGTTGCTGCGGCAGCGCCCCCTCCTTGCTGAAGTACTGCACCACATTGCCGTCCCGGTCCAGCACGGCTACACCGGTCAGGTAGTGGTTTTCCGCACAGCGGGACAGCACCTCCGCCTCAACCGCATCGGTGCCGGTTTGAATATCGCGCGCACACTGCTCGCAGGCCTCGGCAATGCGCAGCATGCTTTTGGACTCGGTAGCCAGCGACAGGCTGGTGTAGTCATCGCACTGATCCTTTATATAGTCCACACGGCTGGCAAAATTCTGCTCACCCTCAAAGTTGTCGGTCCGGATCGAATACGCGCCGATGATCAGCAGAAGCAGCAGACCGATCACAACGGTCAGCAGGCGAAAGCCGAGGATGGCGCGGCGGGGTTTAGTCTGCATAGCCGTCTGCCTCCAGATATTTGTCGGGATCTGCAAGGTAGCCTGCCAGAATGCTGCGGGTGGTGCCATCGGCCTGCATCTCCTCCAGCGTGGCGGAAAGCGCCTGCGCAATGCCGCGGTCATCGCTGCGGGAGAAGGCAACGCCCAGCTCCACGGCTTCAAGCGGCTCCTCAAGGATGCGGAACTCGAAGCCGTAGTCCTTCATAAACTGCAGGATCGAGATCTCGTGCGCGGCCACGGCATCAGCATAGCCCTTGGCAAGGTAGCTGTAGATCAGCTCCCGCTTCTGCAGCGAGTGGAGCGCGCGTATCTCGGGGATGCGGGGGTCATTGCCATCGAGAAACAGGCTCTCGGGCTTGGTGGTGGCCTGCACGACCACCGTCTTGCCCGCCAGATCGGCAAGCGTCTGAATGTCGCTGTCCGGCATGACGGCTACGACCTGTTGGCTGTACATATACGGCCCGGCCCAAGTGTATTCGTCCGCGCGGCCGCTCATTGAAAAGCTGCTCCAGATGCAGTCGATGACGCCGTTTTCAAGCAGCTCGTTTTTTTCGGCCCAGTTGATCGTGACAAATTCGGGGCGGTAGCCCATGCGGCGGAAGGCCTCGTCGGCCAGCTCCACATCAATGCCGACAGGCTTTCCGTCGGAGTCTACATAAGTAAAGGGCGGGTAGTTATCGCAGCCGACGGTGATGACCGGCAGGTCAGCATTTGCGTCGGCGGTGTCTGCGGCACAGCCTGCCAGCAGCACGCCGGTAAGCCAGAGAGCCAGAAGCAGACAGAGAAGATGCTTGCGCGGTTGTTTCATAGGGCGGCCCCTCGTTCTCAAAGCTACTGTGTTATAAGTCATACTATAAAAGGCAACACCGCACAATTCCCGCCTGACGGCTTAAGCACCGCTCCGGCGGCTGCGGCACGGCATCTGCGTTGCCAAAATGCTCGATAATACACAAAGTATTATCTGCGCTTTTGGCTTAGCAGCTGCCGCACCTCGCTCGCCGTATCGGCACTTAGAATTATGCGGTATTGCCATAATTGTAGCACTGCAGTAAAACCGCGTCAAGGCTAAGGTTGTACGATTTAACAAACGATTTGGCAAACGCTGCTTTACCCGAGGTACTGTGTTAAAAACCGGACGGTGGTCTGCCGCAGGGCCTTGTCAAGGGCGGCGGCCGTGGCGGGGTCATCGCTGAGATAGTTGTGGTTGCCGGCCGCAAAGGGGTCCAGCACGACCTGACCGTCCGGCAGGCTCTGCACGGCGGCGATCGTTTCGGCCTGGGTGGTGCTGCTTAAAATGCCCTCGCTGCCGCTGTAGGTCAGCAGGGTGGGCAGGGCGCTTTCCCGCAGGGCGGCGTTCGGGTCAGAGGTGCGCATCTCGTCCATATAGGCCGCGCTCAGCTCGACTCCCCAGGCAGTAACGCTGCCGTTGGCCTCGGCCTCGGCGGCCATGGCCTCCACTGCGGAGAAATCGTCGATGTTTAAAAATTCAAGGCCGTTCAGCCCGGCACCGTTGGCGGGGCTCCAAAGCACGAGCGCGGCGATGCCGCCCTTTTGCTGCGGGTACAGGCTGGCCAGCCGCCCGCCCATGCTGTGGCCGACCAGCGCGGTCGGGCCGGTGCCGTAGGTGCTTTGCATGTACAGGATCGCACTTTCAACATCATCGGCCATGTTGGAAAGCGTATAGGCGGTGAACGGCTCGGTGCTGTCGCCGCAGCCGGGGAAATCCAGCCGCACCGTGGCGATGCCCTGCGCGGCCAGCTCCTGCGCCAGCGGGGCAAAGTGGCCGTCACCCGCGCGGCTGCCCGTAAAGCCGTGGCAAAGCACGGCCAGCGGCATATCCCCGCTGCGGGCCAGCTTGCCCGGCAGCTGCACCGTGGCGTAGATGGTGCCCCGCGTGCCGGGGATGCTGACATCCTGCGCGGCAGGGGTGCGGCACAGCGGCGCCAGCGCCGCCGCAATGCAGAGCGCCAGCGCGGCAATGCAGCCGGTCAATACATAAAACGCGCGTTTCTGCGTTTGATTTTTCATGGGCGAACACCTCCGTTTGCTCCTATTAAACCGTATGCGCACACAGATGTCAAGGGGGCTTTTGGGATACAAAATGCGGGGGCGGCCTGTGTTTGCGTATTTGTCGGACTTATGGTAAAATACAGGTAAAATCATCTAAGTGAGGACCTTTACCATGGGTATTGTTGTGATCGGTGCTGTTTTTGTGGATATTAAAGGGTATCCGCTGTCCACCTACATACCGGGCGGGCGCAATGCCGGCCGGGTCGAGCAGGTACACGGCGGCGTCTGCCGCAATGTGGCCGAGGATATTGCCAATGTGGAGCTGCGCCCCACCTTTGTCAGTCTTGTGGATGAAACCGGCTCCGGTCAGGATGTCATCGACAAGCTGGCCAGACACAAGGTAAACACCCGGTACATCCGGCGCGTGCCGGACGGCATGGGTACATGGCTGGCCGTGTTTGACAATGACGGTGATGTATGCGCCGCCATCTCCAAGCGGCCCGACACCACACCGCTGACACGGCTGCTGCAGGAGCAGGGCGATGAAATCTTTGCGGACTGTGACGGCATCGCCATCGAACTGGACCTTGAAAAGGAGACCGTCAAGCAGGTGCTGCAGTTTGCCAAAAATGTACCGCAAAAAGGGTCTATGCGGCGGTGTCCAACATGAGCATTGCGATGGAGCGCCGCGACTTTTTGCAGCAGATCGACTGCTTTGTCTGCAACCAGCAGGAGGCCGGGCTGATGTTCTCAGACAATTATGAGGAGCTGGACGCGGACGAGATGTGCCGCACGCTGGCCGGCAATGTACACAGCGCCAACATCCCCTGCATGGTGGTCACGATGGGGGGACAAGGGCGCCGTCTACGCCCGCAGCGGCGGCGAGTGCGGCACGGTCCCGGCCAAAAAGGTCAATGTCATCGACACGACCGGCGCGGGCGATGCCTTTTTTGCCGGCACGGTCATCGGCCTGACTTACGGCAAGACGCTGGCGCAGGCCTGTGAGATCGGCAGCCGGCTGGCGGCCTCGGTCATCTGCATATCGGAGAATGTCTGCCCGCGCTTCCGCCCGGCGGAGTTCGGCCTTGATGTGCCGGTCACGGACTAAAAAACGGCGCTTGCAGCATGAAATGCCAGAAAATGCCAATTTTCCGATTTCGCACATTTTGCCTTTTTAGCAGCACATTAAACGCATAATTCTTTGGATGCAAGCTGAATGTTCTTTTTAACACTATAATTTTAAAAGCACAATTTGCGGAATTTTAAATTATTTGTTATAATATAACCATGGAAAGACAACAAAAGGCAACCCCGCAGGGGCTGCATACGCTGGCCGGGGGGATCTGGCTCAGCTTTACCCGGCTGGACAGCCACCTTGCGCCGCTGCCTGTGCAGGCTGCGCGGCTGCTGGTCTTTGACTTCTGCCGCGCCGGGCGGCGGGCCATCCCCGACGGGCCGGAGGAATACGCCATCGTGACAGAGGCACACGCCGCCGTCAGCTTTGCTGCGCCGGATGAGCCGTTCTACCTGCCGGGCGGCCAGTATGAGGGGCTGCAGCTTTTCATCGACCCGGACGCCGTGCAGGCAGACAGCTTTTTGACCGTGATGGGCCTTGAGATCGGCGGTATTGCGGACTACTTCTGCCGGGACGGCGTCCACTGCTGCCCGGTCAGCGAGGCCATCACCGATATTCTGGACGAGCAGTGGAGCGATGCCGAGTACGCCACCCCGGGCGAGCTGCGCTACACGGCGGTGCGGCTGCTGTATGAGCTGCTGCGCCTGCCCGATGACGCCGAGGCCGCCCGCTGCCCCGCGCGGCAAGTTGAGCTGGTGCGCGAAACCGAAACGCTTGTGCTGCGAGATCTCTCGGTGCGGCATACGGCCAAGGCGCTGGCCGATGGCTTCGGCCTGAGCGAGAGCGGCTTCAAGCTGTACTGCCAGAATGTGCTGGGCGAGGGGTATCTTGCCTATTTCCGCCGCCGCAGGCTGGAAAAGGCCGCCGAGCTGCTGCGCACGACAACGCTGCGGGTGCAGGACATAGCGGCCGGTGTCGGCTATGAGAGTCAGGGTAAATTTGCCAAGGCGTTTTATGACCAGTTCCGCCTGATGCCGATGGAATACCGCCGTCTGGCAAAATAAAGCGCAAAGCCCCGTCACCCGGGAAATCGGGCGGCGGGGCTTTTTGGGCGGCGTTACCGCCAGGTAAAGGTCGCCATGCCGTACACATAGATAAAGGCGATGGCGCAGGGGACAAAAAATTGAAAGACGGGCTTCATCCACGGCCGGAGCTTGAGGCCCTTGCCGGTGTTGGCCTCGGCCACAAAGCGGTCCCAGCCCCAGCCAAAGCGGCTGCAGCAGAAGAGCGCCAGCACCAGAGAGCCGAGCGGCAGCACATTGTTGCTGACGATGAAATCCCAGAAGTCCAGCCACGCGCTGCCCGGCGCAAACGGCTGAAAGTGCAGCACGCTGTAGCCCAGCGCCGTGGTCAGCGCCAGCAGAAAGATGCCGACACCGCAGACAAGGCAGCCCTTGGGGCGGCTCCAGCCGGTCAGCTCCCGGATCATGGCAAGGATGTTCTCGCAGACGCCCAGCACGGTGGAGAGCGCGGCAAACACCATGAACAGGAAGAAAAGGGTGCCCCACCAGCGGCCGCCCGCCATGTGGTTGAATACGCCGGCCATCGTGTCAAACAGCAGGCTCGGCCCGGCAGTGACCTCCAGCCCGTAGGTGAAGCAGGCCGGGAAGATGATGATGCCGGCCAGCACCGCGACAAAGGTGTCCAGCAGGATGACATGGACCGATTCGCCCATCAGTGCGCGGTCCTTGCCGATATAGCTGCCGAAGATCGCCATGCCGCCCATGCCGACCGACAAAGAGAAGAAGGCCTGATTCATGGCCGCCACGATGACTGTGCCGTTGATCTTGGAGAAGTCCGGCACCAGATAGAACCGCAGCCCCTCCGCCGCGCCGGAAAAGGTCAGGCTGTGCAGCGCCAGCACCAGCATCAGCACCAGCAGGGCTGTCATCATGTATTTGGTCACGCGCTCCAATCCGCCCTGCAAGTTGAAGCTGAGCAGTACGAACGCCGCCACGACTACCACAAACAGATAGGTCACATTGACTTTCGGGTCGGCGATCATCTGCGCAAAGCCGAAATCGGCGTTGCTACCGGTCAGAAATTTGACAAAATAGTACAAAATCCAGCCTGTGACAACGGTGTAAAAGGCCATCAGCGCAATGTTACCAATCAGGCTGATTACGCCGAAAAGCCCCCACCTCTGGCCGGGCTTTTCAAGGCGCTGGTACATATAGATGGGGCTGGCCTGCGCTGCGCGGCCCACGGCAAACTCCATGACCATAACGGGCAGGCCCAGCACCAAAAGGCAGAGGATGTAGAGCAGCATAAAGCTGCCGCCGCCGTTCTGGCCGCACATCCATGGGAATTTTCCAGACATTGCCGCAGCCGATGGCGCACCCGGCAGACAGCATGATAAAGCCAAGGCGGCTGCCAAGGCGTTCGCGTTCCTGCATAGCTTTTACATTTCCTTTTCGGTAGTGATCTCAGCACAGACGATCTCTGTGCGGCCCTGAGTGCGGAATTTGTAGCCCCAGGTGCCGGTGCCGCCGCTGACAATGGCGGTGCAATGGTCGTTAATAACCTTTTTGCCGTAGTTTCGCTCGTTTTTGGCAACCATGCCTACGGCGCCCGCAGGCCATACCTGCCCGCCGTGGGTGTGGCCGCTCAGGATCAGATCGGCCCCCGCCGCTGCTGCGGCCTTGAAGTCCCGCGGCTCATGGTCAAGCCAGACCGTGTAGTGGTCGTCCGGGCCGCCGGGCATCAGCTGCGCAGCCGTAAAACGGCTGCCGTTCGTGTACAGGTAGTCCTTGCGGCCCACGATGCGCACCCCGCAGGGCAGCATGACGGAGGTATCCTCCAGAATGCGCACCCCGGCGGCAGCAAAGCTGCGCTCCAGCTCGGCGCGGCCAAAGCTTGGCTCCCGCCAGTGGTGGAACAGGTCATGGTTGCCCAGCACATAGTATTTGCCCAGCGGCGCGCGCAGCGCACCGAACAGGGCACAGAAGGCTTCCAGCTCCTCCGGCTCGGTGAACTCGTCGAAAATATCGCCGGTCAGCACCAGCAGGTCGGGGTGGCAGGCCTCGATCTTCTCGCGCAGCTCAGGGATGCGGGTGCGATCCATTGCTGCGCAGGCGCGCGGGTGGACATCACTGACCTGCACGATGGTCAGCCTGCCGTTCGGCAGATTTTTCCGCGTTGTCAGGCTGTATTTTGTCGTACAGAGGCGCAGCGCCCGGCGGCGGCCCCACCACATGATTCCGGCAGTCAGCAGCCACGGTGTTATGCCGCCAAGCCAAAAAATATGCCATACGGCCAGCGGCGTGCCGCCGATGCGGCGCAGCACCAGCCCAATGCCGGTGCCGATGCAGTAAAAGGTCACCAGATGCCCGACAAAGACGATGCCAAGGCCCAGCGGGTCCCGGCTGATATAGGCCAGCAGCGCCATCAGCACCAGCGGCAGGCCGTAGTACAAAACCGGCCACTGTGCCGCAAGCTGCAGCGGCGGCAACTGTAAAAAGTTGAGATACAGCAAATATCCAGCGCCGCCTGCCCGAGGCGCGGAAGAACAAATTGGAAGAATGGATGATACATGGTGTCAGCCTTTGTTTCGTGAGAGTGCCTTCCCCCAAGGGGAAGGTGTCTGCGGCCCCGCCCGCAGACGGATGAGGGGAGCGTGCGGCGTGATTGCCCGTATATGGGATAGTATGGCAAGGTTGTCGCAATTGTCCGTACATGGGACAATATGGCAAGGTTGCCCCTCATCAGTCGCCTGCGGCGACAGCTTCAGTCTCCGCGCTAAGAGCCGCCTACGGCGGTTGCGCTCCGACACGCGCCTGCGGGCGCAGCCCCACGGGGAAGCCTTTTTAACAAAAATTCCCCCGCACCTCGCGGTACGGGGGCTGAAATTTAATTTTTACTGTTCCTTTGCCTTGATGGCGGCGTCAATCGCGCGGGCAGCCTCTTTGCCGGCACCCATGGCCAGAATAACCGTGGCGGCACCGGTAACAGCGTCGCCGCCGGCGTAGACCATCGGGCGGCTCGTCAGGCCGTCGGGGCCGTTCGTGATCAGGCAGCCGTGCTTGTCGGCGTCCAGACCCGGCGTGGTGGAGCGGATCAGCGGGTTGGGGCTGGTGCCCAGCGCCATGATCATCGTGTCGACATCGAGGACAAACTCGCTGCCCTCCTTGACGATGGGGCGGCGGCGGCCGGAGGCGTCCGGCTCACCCAGCTCCATCTCCACGCAGGTCATACCCTTGACCCAGCCGTTCTCGTCGCCCAGCACCTCGGTGGGGTTCGTCAGCGTCTTAAAGACGATGCCCTCCTCCTCGGCGTGCTCGACCTCCTCCTTACGGGCAGGCAGCTCGGCCATGCCGCGGCGGTAGACGATGTACACATTCTCGGCACCCAGACGCTTGGCGCAGCGGGCGGCGTCCATGGCGACATTGCCGCCACCGACAACGGCGACAGACTTGCTCTTCATGATGGGCGTGCGGGAATCCTCCCTGTACGCCTTCATCAAAATTGACGCGGGTCAGGTACTCGTTGGCGGAGTAAACGCCGTTCAGGCTCTCGCCGGGGATGCCCATAAAGCGGGGCAGACCCGCACCGGAGGCTACATAGACAGCCTCAAAGCCGTAGTCGTTCATCAATTCGTCAATGGTCAGCACCTTGCCGATGACCATGTTCGTCTCGATGTCAACGCCCAGTTCTTTCAGACCCTCGACCTCGTGCTGGACGATGTCCTTGGCAGACGGAACTCGGGGATGCCGTACATCAGAACGCCGCCGGCAACATGCAGGCCTCGTAGACAGTGACCTTGTAGCCCAGCTTGGCCAGATCACCCGCCACGGTCAGGCCGGAGGGGCCTGCGCCGATGACAGCGACCTTATGGCCGTTGGGCGCGGGGGCAACGGGCTTGGTGTGGACATTGTTGCGGTACCAGTCGGCAACAAAGCGCTCGAGACGGCCAATACCGACAGCCTCGCCCTTGATGCCGCGGACGCACTTGCCCTCGCACTGGTGCTCCTGCGGGCAGACACGGCCGCAGACGGCGGGCAGCGCGCTGGACTGCGCAATCACGTTGTAGGCGGCCTCAAAATCGCCCTCGGCCACATGCTTGATGAAGCCGGGAATATCAATTTCAACAGGGCAGCCGCTGCGGCAGGGGTGGTTCTTGCACTGCAGGCAGCGCTTGGCCTCGTTCACGGCCATCTCCTCGGTGTAGCCGAGGGCAACCTCTTTAAAGTTTTTGTTGCGGACGTTCGGCTCCTGGCTGGGCATGGGGCACTTTTTCGGGTCCATATTCGGCATGATCACTGCACCTCCTGTTTCAGCAAGTTGCACTCGGCCTCGCGGGCGTGGGCCTCAAAGGGCTTGTACATCGTGCCGCGGTGCATAGCCTCGTCAAAATCGACCTCAAAGCCGTCAAAATCGGGGCCGTCCACACAGGCAAACTTGGTCTGCCCGCCGACGGTCAGGCGGCAGCCGCCGCACATGCCGGTGCCATCGACCATGATGGGGTTCATCGAGACAACGGTCTTGACATTGTGGGGCTTGGTCGTCTTGACGACAAATTTCATCATGATCAGCGGTCCGATGGTGATGACCTCGTCAAAGTTGGCACCGTCCACGATCTTCTTTTCCAGCGGGGCGGTGACAACGCCCTTCTCGCCGTAGGAGCCGTCATCGGTCATAATGATAAACTCATCGCAGCAGGCGCGGAACTCGTCCTCGAGAATGACAAGATCCTTGTTGCGGAAACCGACAATGCCGGTGACCTTGGTGCCCTGCTCATGCAGTGCCTGCGCTACGGGCAGCGCAATGGCGCAGCCCACGCCGCCGCCGACCACGCAGACATTTTTTCAGCCCTTCGATCTCGGTTGCCTTGCCCAAGGGTCCTACAAAGTCATGCACAGCCTCGCCCTCTTTGAGGGAGTTGAGCTGCATAGTACCAGCGCCCACGACCTGAAAAATGATGGAAACGGTGCCGGCTTCGCGGTCAAATCCGGCGATGGTCAGGGGGATGCGCTCGGAGTCCTCCTTCGCGCGGACGATGATGAACTGGCCGGCCTTCGCCATTTTTTGGCGATGAGCGGCGCATGGATCCAGAGCTCGGTTACGGTGGGGTTGAGTTCCCGCCGTTTGATGATAGTAAACAAAGCGATCTCTCCTTCTCCTTGTTATTCTATAAAGTAGGTGATTATATTGTAGCGTATTTCCCGGGGAATGTAAAGAAGAAAGTTAAGACGAACAAACAGGAAAAAACAGGGAAACGGGATATGGCGGTAAGTTTCGGCGGGGTGAGGGCACCCCGCCCTACGCACGGGTTTTTAAGCGGGGTTGTAGGGCGGCCAGCCCTCTGGCCGCCGTGGCCGTTTGCGATGGCGGCAATGAGTGATAGGGGGCGAGCCTTATTCCGGAAAAACAAAAAAACGAGACGGCCACTGCCCCGTCTCGTTTTTTTTTAAAAAAGAAGGAGAAAAACAGAACGTCTCGCCGGCGCCTGAATACGAACGGAACCACCCCTCTACAAGTGATACCCTCCCTACGGATTCGGCAGGGCGCTCTGGTATTCTTCCTCTTCACTTTTGTTTGAAAGCGTTTCGCTTTCGATGTACTTATACTACATCATTTTTGTCGAATTTGCAAGATGCGTGCTTGTACAATGTGCTGTAAAGTGCGATGGTTGTTTTGTACATATTGCACAATCGTTCATAGAAATGTCATAGAAAAAGCGCTTGCGGCCTCGAAAACCGCAAGCGCAAGAAAGGTTCTTTACTTTGTTTCTGAATATGGATTATTCAACCGGGACAATCCAGCCCTTGGTGTCGGGCAGCTTGCCCCACTGGATGCCGGTCAGGGTGTCGTACAGCTTCTGGGTCAGCTCGCCGATCTTGCCGCCGCTGATGTGGGCAACCTTACCCTCCCAGTCAAGCTCCTTGACGGGGGAAACGACCGCGGCGGTGCCGGTGCCAAAGACCTCCTCCAGCTTGCCCTCATCGGCAGCCTTCATGATGTCGGCAATGGCAACGCGCTCCTCATGTACGGGGTAGCCCCAGTCCTTCAGCAGCTCGATGATGGAGCGGCGGGTGACGCCGGGCAGAACGGTGCCCACGCAGGGGGCGGTGTAGATCTCGCCGTCGATCTTGAACATGATGTTCATGGAGCCGACTTCCTCGACATACTTCTTCTCAACGCCGTCCAGCCACAGCACCTGAGAGAAGCCGCGCTCCTCGGCCAGCTCACCGGCCTTGATGGAGGCTGCGTAGTTGCCGCCGCACTTGGTAAAGCCGGTCAGGCCCGGGGCGGCGCGGATGTACTGATCCTCGACATAGATGCGCACAGGGTCAAGACCCTCGGCGTAGTAAGCACCGGAGGGCGCGCAGATGATCGCAAAGCGGTAGTGCTTGGCGGCATGCACGCCGAGGCCTACATCGGTAGCAATGCAGAACGGGCGGATATACAGCGATGCACCGTCAGAGTGGGGCACCCAGTCGCGGTCAACATCGACCAGCGCCTTGACAGCCTGCACAAAATCCTCCGGCGGGATGGCGGGCATGCCCAGACGGTCGGCAGAATCGTTGAAGCGGTTCGCATTGCACTCAGGGCGGAACAGCTGTACCTTGCCCTCGGCAGTGCGGTAGGCCTTCATGCCCTCAAAAATTTCCTGCGCATAGTGAAAAACGGTGGTGGCGGGGTCCATCTCCCACGGGCCGTAGGGAACGATGCGGGCGTCATGCCAGCCCTCGCCTGCGGTATAGTCCATCAGGAACATATGGTCGCTGAACTTTTTGCCAAAGCCGAGCTTGGACTCGTCCTGCGGTTTTTCTTTCGGATGGGTTGTTTTGGTGATTTTGATGTCCAACATGATGTACACTCTCCCTTATCTATTCAAGCGCACCGCCGCACAGCAGGTGCGGGTGATGGTTACTGCTATTATAGCGCTCTGAATCGGTAAATACAACCCCTTATTTACAAAATGTGTATTTTGTGTTGCGTAAAACGCAAAATACGCTTTTCACAGGTTTCCACAGCTTTCCACAGGCGGGCGGTGGAAAATGTTGAAAATAATCCCTTGCGCACCGTGGAATTTTCCGGTTTTCCGCTTTTTAACGGGAAAAGGACGGGGAGTTTTCCACGGTTTCAACGGAGTTTTCAACATTTCCACGGTGGATAACCGTTATACACGGTGGATAACTTGCGGCGAATATACGGAATGTGAACGGTATGTGAACAGAAAAAGCGGCCTGTCTTTGCCCGCCTGCCCCGCGCCCAACCAAAAAAGCGTGCCGCTCTCTTTCCCACAAGAGAGCGGCACGCAGTCCAAACTCAATTTTCTTTTCGGTGCACCACAAACATCACCATGCTGAACACCAGCATGAACGCGGCCAGCCCTGCCGCAATCAGCAAAATCAGCTGGAAGACCTTCACGTTAAAGTTCGTCTGCAAATTCTCCCGTGCGGCGGAGATCGCATCCGACCCCGAGGAGACGGCGGACTGGGTGCCATCGGCCAGCTCGTTGGCGGCAGCCAGCGCGGCTGCGGCGGCATCGCTGTCCCCCAGCGCGGCCAGCGCATCGGACAGGGCCTGCCCGCCCATGGCGACAAGGCGGTCGTTCGTCTCGCTCTTGACCTTTTCATGGTTGACGGCCCCGGCCAGATATTCGGCAAACAGGTCGGCCGCACCGCGCACAGCGGGGGCGTAGTCCTCCTTGATCTGCCAGCCATTGACCGACCACATGCCGTTCATGTAAAACAGCAGCTGCATGCCGGAATCATCCAGCAGGGCGCGGTAGACAGCGTCCGAAAAGCTGCTGCTGGAGGTGTCTTGCGTGCCGAAGCTCAGCGAGATAAACTCCTTGGCGCGGTCGTACTCGGTCAGATTCTCATAGTAGCTGCGCAGGGCATCGGCCAGATCGGTGTCCTGCGTGACCTTGGAGCCGACGATCACCGAATCCATATCGGCGCGCAGGTCCTGATCGCCGAATTTGCTCAGCGAGCCGTCATCGTCCATATTAAAAGTGGCGCGCATGGCGGCGGCGTACCCGGCGGCGTCCTGCGCCTGCCCGTAATACTGCTGCGCCAGCTGCTGGCAGTCGCCGCCCCAGCTGCCGGTGATGGGGATGCCGTTGTAGACAAGGTTCATCGAGGCCAGCATATGGCCGAAGTCGATCTTCTCGCCGGTGGGCAGGGTGACGGTGTTCAGGGATTGCAGCGAGGCCAGCTCGGCATCGCTGCTGTTGACATAGCTCTCAAACTCGGTATCGCGCACGCCGGCGGTCAGCTGCCAGATCGTGGTGTTGTAGTCACCCGTGCGGGTGTAGGAGAGGGTCAGCACAATGGGGTCGGGCGCATCGTCCTGGGACGAGGAAAACTCCCGCGCCAGCGCCTGCAGGCGGGAAAGACGGTCCAGCGTGGTATTGTAGTCATCCTCAGCATGGGCGGGCAGTGCTGCCGCACAAAAAAGCCCCAACAGCAAAAACAGCATAGCCAGCAGGCGGGGCATACGGTTCGATGTGGAATTCGTAGTCAAGCACCTCCGGTAACACACGACAACACCGGGGCGTCAAGGTCTGCAGCCCGCGCCCCGGCAAATTCGTTTTAACCAAATTGTAATATTTAGTATACCACACCCGGACAGGGTTTGTCACCTGTTTTTGGAAATAAATCCGTTTGCCCGGCAGCAGCAGAAAGACCGACAGCGAGAGATAAGGCGCTGTGCGGGCTTATGCTTTGGGTTGATACCGTATGTCCGACACAGTGTAGACGGTGATGAACGCCTGCGGGTCCTCGCGGTTCATAAAGTTCATCAGCCGCTGGTACTCGGCCTTATCCACAATGGTGATGATCTCGCGGTGCTTTTCCATGTTGTATGCGCCGTAGGATTCATACACCGTTGCACCGCTGTGCAGATCGTCCAGAATGAAGCGGCGCAGCGCCTCCTCCTTTTTGGTGATGATGCAGACCCGCCGCTTGATGTTGTGGTCAAAGATAAAGTGGTCCAGCACCAGACCGTTGAAGTAGGTGCCCAGCACACTCAGCACTACGGTCTTTTTATCATAGACCAGTGCGGCTGAGAGCGCTACGCAGATGCCGGACAGCGACATTGCGCGGCCCAACTCAATATGCAAGTATTTGTTCAGAATCTTCGCCACGATGTCCAGCCCGCCGGACGAGGCGTTGCGGTTGAACAGGATGCTCAGCCCCACGCTGACTACCAGAATGTAGCACAGCACATCCAACTCCTGACTGTCGGTCAGCGAGCCGATGCCGGGGAAAAGCCGCTCCAGCAGGGCGAGAAAGAGCGGCAGCAGGATGCTGGTGTAGACGGTCTTGGCGCCAAACTCCCGCCCGCAGGTCAAAAAGCCGATGATGAGCAGCACGACATTCAGGATCATTGTGATGGCCGACAGCGGCAGTGGCACAAAGTTTGCCAGCACGATGCCAAGGCCCGAGATGCTGCTGACCGAGGCGTGGCTCGGAACCAGAAAGAAGTAGACCGCCGCCGCAATGATCGCAACCGCCCCGGTCAGGACGGCAAGCTCCTGCACGGCGGCAAGCGGGGAAGTGTGCTTTTTTGTTTGTCATCTTGATTTTCTCCTCATTCGGCCTGTTCCGGCCGGAGAATATTATACCGCCAACCGGTGGCTTTTTCAACACAAATCGGGGGAGCCTGCGGCCTACTTCTGCGTGTCAAAAAATCGCATTTCTGGCCCATTGAATGTGTAGGGGCGACCATTGGCCGCCCACAGGAAACGCCCGCCACACCGTAGGGGCGCATTCCATATCGCGCCAGGCAAGGGGCAGCCGCCTGGCGGGGCGTCGGGGACGCCGCCCCCCTACAGCTAC
>ENA-OQCL01000184-OQCL01000184.1-human-gut-metagenome-genome-assembly--contig:-NODE-184-length-34091-cov-14.451066_pt1 | contig 34091 bp, 23 predicted proteins | sample MGYA00242502_ERZ504586 | MGnify/ENA primary metagenome ERZ504586 (study PRJEB26092, sample SAMD00036316) | human gut metagenome | host: Homo sapiens | study: EMG produced TPA metagenomics assembly of... | reverse complement strand
AATCTTTTCCGAATTCTGAACCTCTCTCTTTACATCCAAATATTCATACTTTTCCATAATACTGTCTACAGGACAGACATTTGCACACTGTCCGCAATTTATACACACAGCCTCTCCACAAGTCTGCTCAAATGTATATGTACCATGCACACCTATGGCGTTTGTACATACGTCCTTACACATTCCACATTTAATGCATTTTTCTTCGAAACGAGTAATACTCGGATTATTTTCCTCGATTGGAACACGCACATGTAAAGGTAAATGATTCATCGTTTATCCTCCTAAAAGTATGGATTTGCAACACTATAAACCCGTTTGTAAGCATACAAATATTGCGTTTCCATTATACCGCAACATCTGTATTCAAGTCAAAAGTTTTTGCATTAGCAAAACAAATTCAAGTTTATTGAACTGATTATACAGCAGAAAAGACGGATTGTGAAGTGAAATATCCTTCGGATGTGAAATAATGCTCTGCAAGCATTGTGAAATTTTCCGCTTGCGCGGAAAGTGAAATGAAATAAATACCCCACCGCCGCAGCGATTTCACACGCCGCAGGCGTATTTCACTTGCGAAGCAAATTTCACAAATCCCACAAGGGATTTATTTCGTTGAAAAAAGCACGCCGAAGCGTGCTTTTTTCTGGTGCGGGCGACCGGACTTGAACCGGTACGGTGTCACCACCGAGGGATTTTAAGTCCCTTGCGTCTGCCGATTTCGCCACGCCCGCATATTAATAATGACCGCCGGAGGCTTTTCCGGCGGTTATTATTATATTGTATTATCCGATGTTTGTCAACAAATTTGTGCTTTTCACGCTTCCATTCCGAACGGGTCGTCGTAATGGTGCGCCTGTTCGAGCATCATATCCTTGACCTTCATCAGGCGCGTTGTTGTGCTGCGCTCGTTCTCGTCGAGCTTCATCGAGATATACTTTATCGTCTCCTCATACTGAGGGATCATAACGTGCTCAAGGGCGTTGACTCTGCGGCGCGTTTTTTCTATCTCGCCCGCGAGCAGCTGGCACGACTTCTCGATCTCCGCAAGTCTCAGCATATCGGGCATTATCTCCGAAAGCGCGCTGACCGCATTGTCAAGCTCCGCCGAGGTGAACGCCGTTCCGTATGAATAAATATCGTTCTTGTCAGCAGTTTTATACTGAACATCGAAAACCGGGATCATAACGCTCATCACATTTTTCTCCGAGCTTTCGAGGCTCATCTCCTGCGTGGGGAGCATCATCGCGACGCTCAGGCTCTTGTCGTTCATGGCGCTTCTCGCTATCTCCATGTTGACGTTCGCCTGCTTTATCCCCTCTTCCACACGGATGCGAAGAGCCTTATTCTCTTTTACGAGATCGAGGAAGCGGCGCATGAGCTCATCGCGCTTGTCTTTGAGCAGCTTATGTCCCCTGCGTGCAGTCGAGAGCTTGCGCTTGAGGTTCGTCAGCTCCATGCGCGTGGGATTCACGTTCATTACCGCCATTGTCTATCACTTCTTCCCATATGGATTCAGAACTTGCCGTAATACTTGTCGAGGAACTCGTCGCTGACGCGCTTGAGCTCGCTGCGCGGAAGTATCGAGAGGAGCTTCCAGCCGATGTTGAGCGTCTCTTCGATGCTTCTGTCGGTATCAAAGCCCTGCGAGACATATTCCTTCTCGAATTCGTCCGCAAACTTTGCGTAAAGCTTATCCATATCCGTCAGCGCGTCCTCGCCGAGGACGACCATGAGCTCCTTGGCGTCCTTACCGCGCGCATACGCGGAGAACAGCTGGTTCATCGTGTTCGAGTGGTCGGCTCTCGTCTTGCCCTCGCCGATACCCTTATCTTTAAGTCGGGACAGGGACGGCAGAACGTCGATAGGCGGATTGATGCTCTTTCTGTAAAGCTCACGGCTGAGGATTATCTGACCCTCGGTGATGTAGCCCGTGAGGTCGGGAATGGGATGGGTCTTGTCATCCTCGGGCATGGTGAGAATGGGAATCATCGTTATGCTGCCGGGCTTGCCCTTCTGCCTGCCTGCGCGCTCGTATATCGAAGCGAGGTCGGTGTACATATAGCCGGGATATCCGCGGCGGCCGGGGACTTCCTTGCGCGCCGCAGAAACTTCGCGCAGCGCGTCGGCGTAGTTCGTGATATCGGTCAGGATAACAAGAACATGCATTCCGCGGTCAAACGCGAGATATTCCGCGGCGGTCAAAGCCATCTTGGGCGTTGCGATACGCTCGATGGCGGGGTCGTTTGCGAGGTTCGAGAACATAACGGTTCTGTCGAGCGCGCCGGTGCTTCTGAAGCTCTCGACGAAGTAGTTCGACTCCTCGAAGGTTATACCCATAGCCGCAAAGACAACGGCGAACTGCTCGTTGTCGCCGAGGACTTTTGCCTGACGCGCTATCTGCGCCGCGAGGTTTGCATGGGGCAGACCGGATGCCGAGAATATCGGCAGTTTCTGACCTCTGACAAGGGTATTCAGTCCGTCTATAGCGGAGATACCGGTCTGGATGAACTCCTGGGGATAGCTTCTGGCTGCCGGATTCATCGGCAGGCCGTTGACATCCATTCTCTTCTCGGGGATTATCTCGGGGCCGCCGTCTATGGGTCTGCCGAGTCCGTCAAAGACGCGGCCGAGCATATCGGGCGAAACGCCGAGTTCCATCTGTCTGCCGGAGAAACGCACCTTGCTGTTGGCGAGGTTGATTCCGGCAGAATTTTCAAACAGCTGAACAAGTGCGTTCGTGCCGTCTATTTCGAGCACGCGGCAGCGGCGGGTCTCGCCGTTTGCCAGCTCTATTTCGCCGAGCTCGTTATACTTGACTCCCTCGACCTCACGCACGAGCATAAGAGGTCCCGAAACCTCCTGAATAGTTCTGTATTCTTTAGGCATCAGTATTCCTCCCTTGCGTCAACAACGGCTTTTATCTCGGAATCTATCGCCGCGCAGACTGTTTTATATGTGTCCTCAATGTCCTTTTCAGGGACATATTTGAAGCGTCCGATGCTCTCTCTCGAGGGTATCGAGACGAGTTTTTCAATATCCGCGCCCTTTTTGAGCGCATCGAGAGAACCGTCATAGAAGCGCAGGACGAGCTTCATCATCAGATACTGCTTGCGCAGGGACGAATATGTGTCCACCTCGTGGAAAGCGAGCTGATGCAGGAAGTCCTCGCGTATCGAGCGGGCAGTCTCCATTTTGAGTCTGTCTGTCGGAGAGAGGGCGTCCATACCGACGAGCTTAACTATTTCATCGAGCGAAGCTTCATCTGAAAGCAGAGCCATGAGCCTTGCGCGAAGCGTGGTCCACTCATCCGAGACATTCTCGTTGAACCAGCTTCCGAGCGAGTCGGCATAGAGGGAATAGCTCGTCAGCCAGTTTATCGCCGGGAAGTGGCGCTTATATGCGAGCGCCGAGTCGAGTCCCCAGAAGACCTTTACTATTCTGAGTGTCGCCTGGGAGACGGGCTCCGAAATATCACCGCCGGGAGGCGAAACCGCGCCTATGACTGAGAGCGCGCCCTCGCGTCCGTCCGAGCCGAGGGAAATAACACGTCCCGCACGCTCATAGAACTGGGCAAGTCTGCTGCCGAGATAAGCGGGGTAGCCCTCTTCGCCGGGCATCTCTTCAAGTCTGCCGGACATCTCGCGCAGAGCCTCCGCCCAGCGGGAGGTCGAGTCCGCCATGAGGGCGACGGAATAGCCCATGTCTCTGAAATATTCCGCTATCGTGATGCCCGTGTATATCGACGCTTCACGCGCGGCGACGGGCATATCCGAGGTGTTTGCGATAAGCACGGTGCGCTCCATGAGCGACTTTCCGGTATGCGGATCGATAAGCTCGGGGAACTCATTCAGAACATCTGTCATCTCGTTGCCACGCTCGCCGCAGCCGATGTAGACGACTATATCCGCCTCAGCCCACTTTGCAAGCTGATGCTGGGTGACGGTCTTGCCGCTTCCGAACGGGCCGGGTATCGCCGCGACGCCGCCCTTAGCTATCGGGAACAGCGTATCGACGACGCGCTGACCGGTGACGAGCGGAACATTCGGCGCAAGCTTCTTTTCAAACGGTCTGCCGCGGCGCACGGGCCATTTCTGCATGAGCGTTACGGGCAGCTCCTCGCCGTTCGCGGTCTCTATCGAACCTATCTGCTCGGTTACGGTATAATCGCCCTCAGCTATAGATTTGACAGTACCGACAACGCCGGGCTTCACCATTATTCTGTGTTCGACTATCTCGGTCTCCTGCACGGTGCCGAGGATATCGCCGCCGACGACCTTGTCGCCCGCCTTCACTTTCGGCACAAAATGCCACTTCTTCTCCCTGTCGAGAGCGGGCACCTCAACGCCTCTGACGAGGCTGTTGCCGACGAGCTCGCGTATCTTTTCAAGCGGGCGCTGAATGCCGTCAAAAATGCCCTCGATAAGTCCGGGGCCGAGCTCGACGCTCAGCGGCTTGCCCGTTGACTCGACGGGTTCGCCCGTGCCGAGTCCGGAGGTCTCCTCATAGACCTGAATGGAGGCTCTGTCGCCGTGCATCTCTATTATCTCGCCGATAAGCTTGCTGTCGCTGACGCGCACGACGTCGAACATGTTCGCCTCGCGCATGCCCGTTGCAACAACGAGCGGACCGGCTATTTTTGAAATCTTTCCTGTAGTCATATCTGTTATCACGCCTTTCGGTTGAGCGTCATTATTTGTCCAGTATGTCCGAGCCGACCGCCTTTTGGACGGATCTGCTGACATTCTTCATACCCATGCCCGTGTTCCCCTTGACTCCGGGAATGGGCACTATTGCGGGCAGAGGTCTTGTGCGGTAGCGTTCGAGCTCGTTTTCGAGCCCGGAGGCAAGAGCCTCGGTGATGAATATCACCGCATACCCGCTCTCCGCCATTTTATGGAGCATCGGCGCCGCCTCGGCGGGGTCGTCGACGGGGAAGATGTGCATTCCGAGGGACGCAAAGCCGAAGATGCTGTCTCTGTCGCCCATAACGGCTATCTTATGCATAGACTTCCCTCACTCTCGCTCTTATTGTCTCTGCGGAAAAGCCGTTGAGCTTCGCCGAGAGTATAACTCTGACATTTTTCGTCTCCGTCTCGACGGCATTATAATAAGCCGCGAGCGGGTCGGGGCCGAACGCCGTATATTTGGCTTCGGTCATCTGCTGCGCCGAGAGCTCGTCGCACTTCTTTTCAAAAGCCGTAAGCCCCTCTTTGAGGCTGTCCGCAAGGGAGCCCAGTTCAGTGTTCGCGAGCATATCCGCGACTGCGTCAACGCCCTCAAACGCCGCGTGGATCAGCTCGTCTGAATCGAGACTTTCGCACGGGCACAGCGCATTTTTGATATATTGAGCCGTTCTGCCTGCCGAAGCGCAGCGCAGCGCCGTTTTTATATCGGCGGCAGCGCACGAGAGCTCGACCTCTTTCATTAAAAGACCGCTTCCGCTCTTTTCGGCGAACTGCTTTCTCGTTTTCAGCGCCGCCGTGTCTATCGCGGTGTCCGCAAGTCTGCCGCTCTCGAGCTTGACTATCGCGTCATAAGCCGCCTGCGCGCAGTCTCTCATGCACTCGGGCAGGGAGTCGAGCTCGTTTCGTTCGACGCAGCCGATTATCTCCGCCGGATCCCACACGCTCGGTTTTACAACATAGTCGGACGAGTCGAGGTCGGAGAACTTCGCCTTGAGCGCCGCTTTGAGATTGAAGAAATCGTTGTTTATCACGAGCGCATCGAGAAGTGAAGCGTCCGGCGCGCTCTCTTTGAGCAGCTGCCACGCGGCGTTCACATGCTCTTCGAGCATCGGCGCATAGTCGTGACCGACGCCGTCGGTATGCCAGCCCTTGTCGCCGAGCAGTCTCAGCGCCGCCTCATAGCTCTCAGCTGATATCAGCTGTTCAGTCTCGGCGGGAGTGAGCAGGTTCACTTCGTTGGCTCTGATTCGCGCTACGGCGTAGGCATATTCATTTTCATGCATATTTTTCACCGCCGTTTAAAATATCACGCCGCAGACTTTTTCGCGGATGGTGTCCTTCTGCTCATTTATGAGCGCTCTGAAGGTGCAGTTTATCTCAATATCGCCGTAGACGAGGATAAATCCGTTTTCGATATCCGCGCCCTGCGCCGCGAGCTTCACCGAACCGTCTTTCAATTCGGCGTTTATTCTTTCAACGAAGCCCGACGGCACGCGGTCAAGATCGGCTTTCGAGAGCCTCAGCTCCCCCTCGCCCTTGCAGGCGTTTCTGACGGCGAGCTTTTCGAGCGCCGCGAAATAATCGTCCGCGCCCATATTGCACATTGCGTCATAAGCCGCCTCTATCGCCGCGTCTACTGCCTCGACTTTAGCTGAGAGCTCAGCTCTGCGGGCAATGCCGCTTATATTCGCTTCGGACATATTTAATATCGACTGTGCCTTTTTCTCAGCGTCCGCTATAATATCGGAATAAGCCTTTTCGGCGTGCGCGTTCGCGTCCTCCGCGATATCCTGCGCCTTTTTCTGCGCCTGATCCGCAATCTCGCGGCAGCTCGCCAGAGAATCGGCGTTTATTTTTTCAATTATTCTGTCAAGTCCGCTCATTATTTCATCCCTTTCGCCGGCGCATACGCGCCGTTTTTTCGGTCATCAGATATTGAGTCCGCTGATGCTGAAGATGGAAAGGATCGAGACAAGCAGGGCGATAACGGCGTAGGTCTCGACCATTGCTGCCATGGTTATAGCCTTACCGTTCTGGTCGGGCTTCTTGGCTATTATGCTGACGCCTGCCGCCGCAGTCTTGCCCTGAGCTATTGCGGAGAAATAACCGACTATCGCTATGGGCATGCAGGCCGCAAACATCATAAGACCTTTTTCTATCGAGAGAGGCTCGAAGCCGCTGCCGATAACGCCCATTCTGTTGAGCGCAAGGAACGCTGTAAGGAAGCCGTAGAGTCCCTGAGTACCGGGAAGGATCTGAAGGATAAGCACTTTACCGAACTTCGTGGGGTCTTCTGTGATAACGCCCGCTCCGGCCTGACCGACAAGGCCGACTCCCTTTGCGGAGCCCATACCGGAGAGGATAGCCGCAAGAGCGGCGCCGAGGACGGCTATTGATGTTCCGAGACTTGAAAAAATAGACATTACTGTATTTCCTCCTTGAATCTGAAGTGTTTTGTATCTGCTTTTAAGGGGGTGAAGGAGCGTCCTCCGCCCTCATAAAATTTTGAGAAGAATTCAACATACTGAAGCCTGTTCGTGTGGACATATGTTCCGATAAGATTTATCGCGATGTTCGCCGTATGTCCGAGCAGGAATACTATAATAAACAATATAAGTTTTGCGACTTTGTTGCCGGGCATCGTGCCGAGCAGGTTAATAACCGTCGCTATAACACCGGTCGAAAGTCCGAGTGCCAGCAGGCGCGAATAGGAGAGGATATCTCCGAGATATCCGGACGCCGTGTTATAAAGCCCGTAGAGTCCGCCGCCGAGCTTGCCGATAATATTTTTGGCGCTCCGCCCGCTCGTCAGAACAGTCAGCACCGCGCCGACAAGGGCGACATATTTGCCTATTGTCGTCAGCGTCTGCGGCACGTCGATTATAATTCCTGCGCCCAGCGGTGCAATACCTGCGACGAGCAGATAGACGGGAACGACATCGCAGAATGCGTCAAGTTTCTTGCCGTCCTTCCAGAGCATATAGAACCTGACCGCAAGACCTGCGAACAGGTGGATTATGCCGAACAGGAACGAATAGAGCAGCAGCTTCATCGGGTCGTTGACCGGCTCAAACCAGACCGCCGTCGACGCTATCTCTTTGCCGAAGAACTCGCGTGCTATGACCTGCGGCGCGTCGCCGAACCAGCTGCCGAACATCGTGCCCCAGAACACGGTCGAGATTCCGCAATATAAGAACATATTGACCGTCTTTTTCATCCTGGGTTCGAGCTTGAGCTTAGCCTTGGCTATGAGCATGGCGATGACCATTATCACGCCGTAGCCCGCGTCCGAGAGCATGATGCCGAAGAAGACATAGTAGAAGAACGCCATAACGGGGTTCGGGTCGACATCGTCGCGGTTTGGCATCGAATACATTTCGGTTATCGGCTCGACGGGCGCGACAAATGCGTTGTTTTCGAGCAGCACCGGCACATCGGCATCTGCATCCGGGTCGGTAATTTCGATAGCGACCGTGTATTTCTTTTCGAGCGCGTCAATAACTTTTGCAGCCCGCTTCTCGGGGATATATCCCGTGAGGACGAAGATGCGGTTCGTCATGGCTATACGCTCAAGAGCCGCGTATTTTTCTTTCTTTATCGTGAAATAATCAATGACGAAGCTGATATCATCGTAGCAGCCCGCAAGCTTCACTATTTCGGCTCGCGCCGTTTCGGAATCTTTTTCGTTCTGCTCGATCTGCTTTTGAAGCCGCTCATATCTCACGCGCGGCGGATGCTTCGTCGGGTCGGACGGATAAGCGAAATTGAGCGTTCTCAGCACTTCGAATATCTCTTTTTCGCATTCCCTGTGGCATATAACAACGGCGCAAGTGCGCTCGCTGTTAGCCGAGATTATCTGCGCGTCGACTTCGCCTATCTCCGGCGCTGCCGCCGCTATCGCTTCGAGCAGCGACTGCGCGTCATACTGCGCCGGGAACGAGCCGATAAACATCGCAGACGAATCCGTGCCCTTGCATTTCATTGGGATATCGAGGCTCAGCCACGGCTCGAGCGCGTCCATCGCGGTGCGGCACCGGACATTGTCCGCCGCATATTCGCGCATATCCGCTTCGAGCGAGTTTATCCTGTAGCACTCGCGGAGTATTTCATCCGCCTCATCGGCTTTTTTAAGATACTCCGAAACCTCGAGCTCCTTTCTGCCGCCGAACGACGACATGAGGCTCTGCATCAGTCCCTTTTTCTGCGGAGCATATTTGTCGAGCGTTTTCTGCGCGCTCTCCGCCGCCGCGAGGTACCGTTCAAAGGTCGAAACGGTGACGCCCGTTGACAGCTTGCAGAGCGATTCGCTCTCTTCGCAGTCGGTCAGCTCGACAGTACCCATACGCTGAAGGCAGTCGATTATCTCCTTGCTCTGCTCAAGCGGAGCGAGCAGCTCGATGCACTTCATTTTAAGCTTTGCCAACCTGACACCTCCTGACTTTTCTGTAATTTCTGAGCCGTTTCATCAGATCACCGTCTCCATAACCGCTCTGATTGCCTCGGCTCTGTGCGCTTCGGCAGCCGCAAGCACTTCGCGCTTGCGCTCCCCTGCCGCCTTTTCGGCTTTCTCCTCGTTTGCACGCGCCTGTTCGCGCGCACCCGCGATGATTTCTTCCGCTTTCTTTGCGGCCTCGGCCTTCTTTCTTGCAACTGCGCCCTCGCCCGCTTCGACCGCCGCGTCGACGGTTTTCTGCGCCTGTTCGTGCGCCGCTTTCTGCGCCTCTTTGTCCGAATTTTCGGCATCGAGCACCTTTGAAAGCATCTCGGACGCCATAGAAACACGCTCCTTTCATCGGCGAACATATATAAAGAATATTTTCCGCCGCATTTTCTGCTATTTTACCACAAAATTATGACCGAAAAATGAACAGAAAGCACAAATAAATATTTTTTTATCTATAACGTTTATATCTATATGTCCGCATCTTACCGAATATTTTATCACACTGCAAAGCGCGATTAAATACCCAACATTCGCCCGCTGTCGCAAAGTTGCACATTCGGGCGCATTTGTCCAAAAGGTTGTAAACTCGTGGCGCATTTGGTATAATGAGACATACCCAAAACGGAGGAAAAAGATATGACGGAAAAACTCTCGGCATTCGATCTTGAAACATTTATGTCTAAGCTCGTCGACGCGCTGCCAAAGCTCGCCGGGGCTGTGATAATAATCGCGCTCGGCTTCTGGGTCAGCTCGCTTATCGGCAAACTGCTGATAAAAGGTCTGACGCGAAAGGGCGTTGACGCATCCATCCACTCGTTTCTGCGCAGCATCGTAGTCTGGCTGCTGAGATTTGCGGTCATACTCTCCGCGCTCTCGACTCTCGGCTTCAATCTGAACTCGTTCATCGCCGCCCTCGGCGCGGCGGGACTGACCGCCGGCATGGGTCTGCAAAACAGCATCGCCCAGTTTGCCAGCGGCATACAGATACTCGTCAACAAGCCTTTTAAAAGCGGCGACTTCGTCGAACTTGAAAACATAAGCGGACGGGTTCACGAGATAAAGCTGATGTACACGGTGTTTACGACCGCTGACAACAAGCGCGTTATAGTCCCGAATTCGCACATCACGAGCAACAATATTATTAACTACAACGCCGAAGGGCGCCGCAGACTCGACATGACCTTCTCCGTCTCCTACTCCGACGACATAGCCCTCGCAAAGCAGGTGCTCCGCGCTCAGGCGCTCAAGAACGAGCTCGTCTATAAAAATCCCGAGCCGGAAGTCGTCGTCAAGCAGCAGTCGGCGAGCAGCATCGACCTTCTGCTCATGGCGTGGTGCTCATCTTCAGACTATCTGACCGCCTATTACAAACTGCAGGAGGATGTCAAAACAGCCTTCGACGAAAACGGAATAAATATTCCGTTCAACCAGCTCGATGTCCATGTATCTAACTCATAAGTTTTAAAATTGTCATAATTAACAAAAAACGCCCAATTGTCTGCGGCAGATTTTTTTCAAAAAAGTTCTTTTTGACTATCAATCGGGCGTTTTTTATTATATAATGTTAGATGAAGGTAAAAAAGACAATTTAATCTGCGGAGGGAATTATTATGTCAGAAGCTTTAACTGCACCGGATTTTTCAACTATTCCGGTAGGACCGCTTGCGCTCATCGCCCTGCCCGGCTGTGAGGAGCTTGCCGCAAAGATCGACGCCTATCTCAAAACATGGCGTGAGATCCGCGAGAGCGAGCACAAAACAACCATCGCATTCTCGGGCTATCAGCGCGACTCCTACCTCATCAAAGCGGCATTCCCGCGTTTCGGCTCGGGCGAATCGAAGTGCCACATCCAGCAGTCCGTTCGCGGCTACGATATCTTCATCGTCTGCGATATGTTCAACTACGGTCTGACCTATAAGATGTACGGCAAGGACAATATGATGAGCCCCGACGATCACTACGCGAACCTCAAGCGCGCCATCAGCGCAATCGGCGGCAAGGCAAGACGCATCACCGTCATCATGCCCATGCTCTACGAAGGAAGACAGCACAAGCGTTCAAGCAGAGAATCCCTTGACTGCGCCATGGCTCTTCAGGAGCTGAGCGCTCTCGGAGTGGACAACCTCATCACCTTTGACGCGCACGACGCACGAGTTCAGAACGCTATCCCGAACCACGGCTTTGAAAACATTCAGCCTGCTTACCAGATGATAAAGGCGCTCGTCAAGAATGTTCCCGATCTCAAAATTGACAACGATCATCTGATGATAATTTCCCCCGATGAGGGCGGCATGAGTCGCTGCATCTATTATTCGACCGTCCTCGGCGTTGACCTCGGTATGTTCTACAAGAGACGCGACTACTCGGTCGTTGTTGACGGCAGAAACCCGATAATCGCCCACGAGTTCCTCGGCGACAATGTTGAGGGCAAGGATGTTGTCATTGTTGACGACATGATTTCCTCCGGCGAGTCGATGATCGAAGTTGCAATGAAGCTCAAGGAGCTCAAGGCGAGAAGAATCTTCGTCTGCACCTGCTTCGGCCTGTTCTGCAACGGACTTGAGGCTTTCGACAAGGCATACGAAAGCGGTCTTATCAACAAGGTGTTCACCACCAACCTCATCTACAGAACCCCCGAGCTCAAGCAGCGCGAGTGGTATGTCGAGGTCGACCTGTCGAAGTACATCTCCTATGTTATCGACACTCTTAACCACGACACCTCGGTCAGCAAGCTTCTCGACCCGAAGGACAGAATAAACAACCTCCTCGTCAAGAAAGGCTTCCGCACCGCAGAAGAAGTAAAGTAAAAAAGCACCATGCAAAAGACCGCCTGAAATTCAGGCGGTCTTTTTATATCTACATCAAAATTGCAATCCGCAAGCTGTCAATAAACTAAGCCGGAGCTGAAAGCCCCGGCTTTTGTTCATTTTATTTTCCGGCTTTGAGATCCTTCATCATCTCGGCATAAGCCTTGACGAGGGTCGAAGCAACCGTTCTGCTAAAGGAGATGCTCTCCTGATAGTGGTCGCCGAGCAGGTCGGAACCGTCGAAGAAGATCATGCAGTAGTCATTGTCGGGCACGACATATCCGCAGGCATCGTTAGCCTCGCCGAATACATATAGCTCAACATTCTTGCCCGCATAGTCGCTGACGATGCTGTTGAGCGACGGATAACCGAAGTCCTTGCCGCTGTATGCGTTCTCGGCAAGGCAGGCGCCTTTTCCGTCGATAAGCTCGGGCGATACTTCGCCGGGCAGAAGAGCAATTTTAATGTTCTTGCCTATCTCAAGATAGCCGACTTCGGTCGTCGTGTAGAGAGTCTCGTTCTTGTCGTAATATATCTTGTTTCCGACGAGTCTCGCCTTGCCGACTGCCTCGATAACGGGGTTGGTTATATCGACCAGAACTTCCTTGTGTCTGATGTTGAGTATGGGCTCAACTCTTGTCTCTTTGACGGGCTCCCAGTTCTCGTACCAGACGGTTATCTCGTCGAGCTTCTTCTGCTTCTCTTCGTCGGTAAGCTCGGTGTTGTTCTTTATCGCCTCGGCGGCGTCGGCATAGAACTTGTCGTTCGTGAGCCAGTCGCCCGCGCGTTTTATCTCATCCTTGGTCATGGTCAGAGCGACCACCATTCTGCCGAGCTCGTTGCCGTAGCGGGTAGCCTCTTCGCTTCTGCGAACGGTGTCAACGCCGTCGTTGGTGACTCCGCGGGCGGAATAGATGCCGCACAGAGCGCCGTTGATGAACATGAAGTTCGTGTTGTTGTTCTCCGCGCTGCTGATTATCTGCTCCATGTAGTAGGTGTAGTCCGCGGAGAGCTCCTTGCCGCTGCTCTTGTCGGTCTTGAGTCCGGTGATATAGGGATGAGCGGACATGTTGACTATATAAGTCTCGGTGCTGCCGTCGTCGGGGACGAAACGGAGTCTTGTGAGATTGTCGACAGCGTCGAACACGCCGCGCTTGTCGTTGATGTAGTCCTCGCCGAGGTGGTCGAGGGTAGCCTCATACATCTCGCCGGACTTCATGTTCTTGCACGCCTCAACGATAGTGTCGGTGGTCTTGTCGAAGAGGAATTCCATATACTTCGGGTCAGTGCCGGAAGAATACGAGCCTTTGCCGGTGAGGGTGACGCCGATGTTCTTCGCAAGCTTCGCGAAGAAGGGGTTCCAGAGACCCTGCGTGTCGATGCAGCTGTGGCAATGGGTCGCAAAGACATTGACAGAGATTATGTTTTCGTCTTTGAGCTCTTTTGCAACGCGATCGCGAATCTGCTTGATGTCCTCGCTCGCGATGCCGATGCACTCGATGGTCGAGAAAACGACCTTGCCGCGTCCGTCGTCAACAACAACGGTGCGAACCTTCATGTCATCGAGCACGGTCTCAACAGTGTTAGACGGGAAGTTCTGAAGCAGGTAGCCCGCAAGATAATAGTGTCCGTTGAGAACATCGTCGGGGACGAGGCTCGCCTGGCTGTAGCCGAGCTGCCACTTCGCATCCTTAGAAGCCTCACTGACAAATTCCTTGCTGCCCTTGTAGAAGTTCTCGCTCTCGGGCTTGTAATCCTCGAGCTTCGTCAGCCCGCTCGGCAGCGGAAGCATGTCCGCAATGAAGCTGATTATCTTTGTGAAGATGCAGTCGAGATAGGTCATGAGGATGCAGGTCTTCTCCTGCTCCGTCTCCATCTTTGCAAGCGCCATGATGAGGCCCCACGGGGTGCTGACATCATACTCCTTGCCGCCGATAGAAACCTTGAGCGGCTCGATCTTCACGAGGTTCTTGACCGCGCCGACGGTGTCTTCGGCAACGGTCGAGTTGATGTCCTTTATCGAATCGGGGACATACTTCTCGTAGTACTCATACGCCTTCTTGGCGACTTCAATGCCGACTTTCACAATGCCGGCAATGATCTGCGGAATGTCCGAGACGGAGACGCTCGTTGTCGCCGCATTCGCTCCCGCTGCGCTTGCAGTGGCGGCGAAAGAGCACGACATGATCATCGTCAGCGCCAGAACGACCGCAAGAGCCGATTTAAGTGCCTTTTTTCATCGTTTGTTGCTCCTTTATTTTTACTTTTTTCAAGCTGTATATTACAGGCGCGGATTTCACGCCTATATCACGAAGAACATATTCGTAGCTCCACTTGCTTTTCTTTGTGCGCCATGCATCCGGACCTATCCAGTGGCATTTGCGCTCATAGAGATGCACCGTGCCGAACGCATTTCTGCGGTTCGTGTAGAGCTTCACCGCTATCTCATGCCTGCCCGCGCCGATATTTTTGAGCTCCAGCTCATACGGCGGGAAGATTATCTCACCCGCGTGAACGCCGTCAACAAATATATCGGTCAGCGCGCCATCGTAGTGCGGGACGGTAATTTTTATATCCCCGCCCGGGCAGTCAACGCCGAAACGGTAGGTCACACAGCCGCCGTAGAACGGCAGGCCCTGATTCACTATACTGCCAAACGCGAGCTTCTCGGGGCGCTTTACGAGCTTCTTGAGCCTGCCGCGCACCTCGACTCCGAAATCACCGAGCAGATAGCACCACTCAACATTCGTGCGCTTGCCGAACGGGAGGACGATATCAAGTATATTCTCTCCCTGCTCTATCTTCGGCAGATTGACGGTCTTTATCGATTTGTCAACATACCAGCCGGTCACGGTGTTGTCGACCGCCTGACCGTTGAGCGTTATCTGCGCTTTCTCAGCGTCCTCAAGCGCGAGTGAAACGCCGTCGAGCGCGAGCGCGCTGTCTATAGTGAATCTGAGCTTGATTTTATGCTCGGGCACGGGCTCGTGAATGACCCACGGCTGCATCACCGCGCCGCTTCGAAGCGGGAAACCGAGCTTTTCGCGGCAGATATTATCAGCTCTGAGAAGTTCCTCTTCTTCGCCGCTCAGCTCATCGCCGTCAAGCGCAAAACGCGCCATGTCAAGAAGCATGACATTCGGCTCGTCGAGCTCATATTCAGTCTCATAGGGGACAAGGATTTCTTTATCCTCAAGCTTCTTCGGCTCGGCATACTGACCCTCGGAGCAGCCGTCATAGAGCCTTAACAGCAGGCTGTCAAAGTCAAAGAGCCTCGCGCTTATCACGGTGTTGCCGTTGAGATAATCGAACTCCGCTGGCTTTATCTCGCCGCTCAAGGTGTCGTATATCACGGGCGAATATTCGCCCTTTACGGTTATTTTTATATCATTGAAATTCGTTATGTTGCAGTCATACGGCTCCACGGCGTGCGCGACAAAGAGCCACAGGCTGTCGGTATCCTCGCGCAGCTGATATATCAGCCCGTCCGAGAGATAGCCATCGTCATCGCGGATGCAGACGGTTCTTGACGCGTCGAGTGCAGTCAAAAGCGACGCGCGCTGATATGGTATGTGCTCGCTGTTTTTAAATAGCCTCTCTCCCCTGTCGGACGGCTGTGCGTCCTCGAGAGTCGGGGCTTCGCCGAGGAATATTACCCTGCCGCCGTCCTCGCGGAATTTTTCGAGTCTGTCGAGCGTTGACGAACGGAGCGTCTCGCACCCTGGTACGACTATCACGTCGTACTTCATCTCGCCGACTCTCAGCGGCGCGTCCGCATGCGGGCAAAGCCCGGGCAGCAGCGACTCGCTGATGAAATCGAAATCTATGCTGCCGAACAGCAGCCACTTTGTCAGATCCTGGAAATTCTTGTCAAGCTCCTCGCGGATGAGTCCCGATTTGTCGTTGGGTCCCCAGTGGAGCCAGAAGCTCTCTACCGGGTGGATAACGCCGACCTTTACAATCGGCACACCGCGGGTCATCGCCGTGTTGACTCGCGCGAAATGATCCTCAACGCAGGAATATTTTTTGTACCACGGGGACTGATAGTTTATCGAGGCGGGATAGTCTCGCTTCGCCTCGCCTGCCATGGAGACCCACGACAGGTGCGGCACGCGCACCGTGACGCCGAGAGCCGCCTGCCAGTCGCCGTTGAGTTTGTGTCCTCTGAAGTCAAAATCCCAGTCTGTAACGCCGTAAAGCTCGGAGAGCACACCTTCGTAGCCGAACTGATGCGCGGCGGACTGAGCCTGCTTCGCGGTCGTGTATTCCTTCCACGAGCAGAGCATATCAATGCCGGGCAGCCCGAACGAGCGGTATGAGCGCATCGCTTCGCCGAGCGCGCCCGTCTGGCTTTCGAGCGTCGGCTCGTCCATCATGTGACCGGTCAGCGCGATGCCGTTTTCGCGGCACCAGCCGCCGACCGTATCGGCGAACGCCGAAGAGAACCGCTCCGCAATATGATCGTGATAGCGGTAACGGGCGGCGGAAACCTTTCCGTCCGGCAGATCCCAAAATATCTCCGGCAGGAACTCCATTATATCCTGAGAATATGTATCTGAATATGTCTTTGCAAAATCGTCCGTCCACGGCATGATGAGATCATCCGTGTCGGTCGAGTTGTCCATGAGCGTCTTGCGCGTGAACTGCGGCTCGTCGGTAAAAATCGCGGGGACAGTTTCATCGAACTCGTCGCCGACGACCTCCTTGTACCGCTCGTGAGTGACCTCAACGAAGCGTTCGACCGCCTTTTTGTCGAGCGTGTTGAGATAAGCCTGACCGTTATACCACGGGTTCGCGCCGCTTATTTCAAGATAGGCGTACCACTTCGTCCCCTCGGCAGAGTCGTTCTCTCCGATGCGCCTGTAGCTCTTCAAATATCCGTCGGAATCGAGCACTATGTCATAGCAGGCAAGCAGTTCGCCGTCCTCGGAGCGCACTCCGCGCGATGTGGAGTCGTCCGTGAAGCCCGCAGAGCCGTCATAGGGTCTGACGGTAAAAAGCAGGTGGCGCGCGCGGAAACGCTTATCTTTTGTTACTATTCCGCCGGCGGCGCCGGAAGGCCATCTGTCCTCGTCATAGAGCCACGCGAGCATTTTTTCGCTCTTCGCCTTGTCGGTGCAGGAGCGGATAAGATGCATGAACTCATCGCTCAGATATTCCGTATCCATGCCGGTTCTGACATGCATATGAAATCCGCCGAAGCCCATCTCATGAAAAATTTCTATCTGCCGCAGAAGCTCGTCCTCTTCGAGCCTGCAGTTCCACGCCCAGAACGGCGCGGCTCGGTATTCGCTCGTCGGGGAGCGAAACAGCTCATCGGACAGGGTGCTGAGATAATTCTTTTTATAAAGCATATATTCCTCCGTTAAAAATATCGAACCCCTTTTTGTTTATTAATTATACCATAAAAGCCCCTGTCCGTTGTCACAAAAATTGACCTCGAAAGCTGTACAATTTGACGAACGACGGGCGCTTTATAACGGTTGATTTTCCGTTTCGCGTGCTCTATAATGATGCACGATGTATATTTGTTTAGTTCAAAGCTTCGCAATATGAACATTTTCCTGCGGCGAAGAGCAAAAAAATCGGGCGGCACAGAGCTAATCTGTACCGCCCGATTCTGTTTTATATCGGCTTATTCAGCCTTTTTGTTCTTCTCTCTGTTGCCGAGCACAACATTCGTCAGGATGCCGAGGATGAGTGCGCAGGCGATGGAGGTTATCGTGACCTTGCCGAAGGAGACGGTCAGGCCGCCGATACCGGCGATAAGAATAACGGAGACAACGAAGAGGTTTCTGTTATCTTCGAGGTCAACTTTCTGGATCATCTTCAGACCGCTGACTGCGATGAAGCCGTAGAGCGAGATGCACACGCCGCCCATGACGCAGGAGGGAATCGAAGCGAGGAAAGTTGCGAAGGGTGAAAGGAATGCGATGATTATCGCGAGGACTGACGTGCAGACGATAGTCGCAACGGAAGCGTTGCCGGAGATAGCCACGCAGGCTATGGACTCGCCGTAAGTGGTGTTCGGTGCGCCGCCGAAGACAGCGCCGACCATCGAGCCGATACCGTCGCCGAGCAGGGTTCTGTGGAGACCGGGCTCAACAAGGAGGTCAGTTTCAACTATGGAAGAGATGTTCTTGTGGTCAGCGATGTGCTCTGCGAAGACAACGAATGCAACCGGGACATAAGCCACTGCGACAGCCGCTATGTAAGAACCGCTGAGCTCGCCGAAGGCGCCGAAAGCCTTGAGGAAGGTAAAATCGGGCACCGCGAAGAAGGTCTTGACTCCCACGCCGTCTGCAACGAGTGCAGTGAAGCCGCTGAAGTCGATAACTTTGAGAGCGTCGTTTCCGGTCTTGATGCCGATAACGGTGAAGATAGCCGCGACAGCGTAGCCGGAGAGGATACCGATGATGAACGGGATGAGCTTAATCATCTTCTTGCCGAAGACGGAGCAGAACATTGTCACGAAGAGAGTGACGAGACCGCAGATGATAGCGACATAGACGCTTGCGGTCGGCTCGCCGTTGACTGCATAGGAGCCTTTCTGGAGATCGCCGATAGCGTTTCCTGCGAGCGAAAGTCCGATTATAGCGACGGTGGGTCCGATAACGGCGGCGGGCATGAGCTTATTGATCCAGCCGACACCGGAAATCTTGACAGCTATTGCTATAACAACATAGACGAGACCCGCGAACACAGCGCCGAGAATCAGTCCGAGATAGCCGAGCGCAACGGTGGTCGCGCCTGCGAAAGCGGCTGCCATCGAGCCGAGGAAAGCGAAAGAAGAACCGAGGAAAACAGGGCTCTTTGCCTTCGTGAAGAGAACATATACAAGGGTGCCTGCGCCGGCGCCGAAGAGCGCCGCGACAGTGCTCATCTGCACTTCGCCGCAGTTATAAACACCCGAAGTTATCATGGGAACTGCGATGGTAGCTGCCATAATCGCGAGCAGCTGCTGGAACGCAAAGACGATAAGCTTGCCGAACTTCGGCTTGTCTTTGATACCGTAAATCATTTTCATACTATTGACCTCCTCAAATTTTGCCTGTCTATACTCAACACAGTCCCGGTGAACCGCTTCTGCGTCAAAGTCTTATTTGCTGTATATTGAGACGCTTGTCTCATCGTCGAACGGCGGGATCTTCACAACGACCACTTCGCTGCGCGAGGTCGGTACGTTCTTGCCGACATAGTCGGCGACTATCGGGAGCTCTCTGTGTCCCCTGTCAACAAGCGTTGCAAACTGTATCTTCGCCGGGCGACCGAGGGAGATTATCGCATCCATCGCGGCGCGCGCCGTTCTGCCGGTGTATAGCACATCGTCGACCATGACGACCGTCTTGCCCTCAACGGAAAAATCAAGCTTACCGGAGTTCACTGTCGGCTGGCTTGCGCTCTCGCTCAGGTCGTCCCTGTAGAGCGTGATGTCGAGATAGCCTTTCTGCGTCTTCACGCCGAGGTTCTCGATCTTTGAGGCGAGGATATCCGCAAGCGGCGCGCCTCTTCTCATTATGCCGACAAGGCATATCTCATCCAAATCGCCGTTTCTCTCGATTATCTCGTGCGATATCCGCGCGAGCGCACGGTTGACCGCCGCGCTGTCCATGATATAGGCCTTGAACTCCATTTGCTCACCCCGAAGCATAAAAAAATACGATTCTGCCGCACCGACAAAATCGCACAAAAACACGCAGATATACCCTATCCGCACTGAATATGACCATCTTGTCGGCATCTCTGTACCGCTCTTAAAGATTTTTTGCTGTGAATACTATATCATATTGTTTATCGGTTGTAAAGACCCAATTTATAGTTTTTTCAACTTTTTTCGCCGCCGAATCTTACATAAATGTAAGAAATCGGGTTTACAATGTAAGGCTTTGTTATTGAGAACGACCCACTCTTTTGATATAATCATTATCGACAGGAGGAGTTTTTTATGAAAACCAAAAGCAAAAATAAGAAGCTGCGCATCGCGCTCGGAATATGCATACCGCTCATAATCATTATCGCTGCGGCGTTGGCAGTTGTTATGAAATACGGACCGACATTCGGATTTTATCTCGTCCCGCCGTCGGCAGAGACATACGGCAAAAACGCCCTCTCCACTATAGACAAAAACGGAATTTTCGCCGGAAACGACGAGTGGAAAAACACATATAATGAGTGCCTAAAGATGATAGAAAACGCAAAGAACTACGACGACACATATGACGCCATCAGAAAGGCACTTTCGGTCGGCGGCGGCAAGCACTCAATGCTAATGACTAAATCGGAATCGCAGGACACAACCGAGAGCTATGATGAGGTTCTGCCCACCGTTTCGCTCGACGGCGATATTGCAATAATAAAGCTCCCCGATTTTCTCGGCACAGCCGAAGCGGGACAGAAATACGCAAAAGTCGCGGAGGACTTCATTCACGAGAACCGCGATAAAATAAAGGGCGTTGTGCTCGACCTGCGCGGCAACACCGGCGGTGACATGGGTCCGATGGCGACGGCTGTCTCGTCGCTGCTGCCAGACGGCGAATTGGTTTATTATCACTACCGCAGCTACGATGTCCCGGTCACGCTCAAAAACGGCGTTGTCAGCAATGCGGGCACGGGCGGCAAGAGCCTCTATCCCGAAGAGAAGCTGAATGTACCCGTTGCGATACTTACCGACGACATGACTGCGAGCTCGGGCGAAGCTCTGACGCTCTGCTTCAGAGGACTCGAAAACACAAGGACTTTCGGCGCACCGACCGCAGGCTACACGAGCGTCAATATGCTCTATAACATGTATGACGGCGCGCAGATGTATCTGACCGTCGCGTTTGACAAGGCGCGCACCGGCGAGATATTCAAAGAAACACCAATCGAGCCGGATGTCGCCACCGACTCCCCTCTTGAAGCGGCTCTTGAGTGGCTGAGAGGCTGAAAATAAAACACAGCACCCTCCGTAAAAGATCGGAGGGCGCGTTTTAACAAAGCGAAAGGATCGGCACATCTGCGCCGACCCTTTTTATTTTTTGATTATTTTGCTTTCTTGTCTTCCTTTTTCTTGTGGAAAAGAATCTTATCCACGGGGAAATAGAGGAAGAACTGGAGAGCTGAGCAAACAGCGGTAGCTATAGTGAGCGAAAGGCCGCTGTTCAGATGGAACTTCGAGGTGCAGAACTCGAAAACTACGGGGTTGAACCACGCAGAGAAGCAAACGAGAGCAAGGGTGAAGATTATGTATATGGGCAGAGTAATAGCGGTGTTGGAGCCCGAGTTGAAAGTCTTTTCCTTGTTGATGAAGAATGCAACTATCTGCGCCAGAAGGTTCGAAACGTTGAATGCAATGAAGAGCGCAAGTCCACAGCGCTGACCCTCGATGACCGGATAGTCAAAGACGAACCAGTGGAATGCCTGCGTGCTCAGAGCCTTGATTGCGGGGATGTTGTAAAGAATCGCGAGAGATGCAACCTGAACGATGCAGGCGCCAAGGCTGACGACGATGAACTTGACAAACTGCCAGAGTGTGTTGATTCCGGAACCTTTACCCTCTGCGGCCTTGTCGATATTGTTTAACTTTCCCATTTACTTCACTCCTGTGATAAAATTTTCAATTAATTTTATCATACCCGCCGAGATAAATCAATAAAAACACCTGTACTTTTTGGTTATTGATTATTAAAAATAGATAAATCGGCATAAAAAAAGATCCCGCAGGGAAGCCTACGGGATCAAAAGGGCATTAATTACTCGTTGATCTTGATAACAACGCCCGAGCCGACGGTACGGCCGCCTTCACGGATAGCGAAGCGGAGACCCTCTTCGATAGCGATGGGAGCGATAAGCTCGACAGACATGTCAATGTTGTCGCCGGGCATGCACATCTCTACGCCCTCGGGAAGGGAGATGATACCGGTAACGTCAGTAGTTCTGAAGTAGAACTGGGGACGATAGTTGTTGAAGAACGGAGTGTGACGGCCGCCCTCGTCCTTAGTAAGGACGTAAACCTGGCCGACAAACTTGGTGTGGGGATGAATGGTGCCGGGCTTGGAAAGAACCTGTCCACGCTCGATCTCATTTCTCTGAACACCACGAAGAAGAGCGCCGATGTTGTCGCCGGCCTCTGCATAATCGAGGGTCTTGCGGAACATCTCGATTCCGGTGCAGACGGTCTTGCCCTTCTCTTCCTTAAGACCAACGATCTCAAGCTCGTCGCCGGTTTTCAGCTGTCCACGCTCAACTCTACCGGTGGCAACAGTACCGCGGCCGGTGATGGTGAAGACATCCTCAACAGGCATAAGGAAAGGCAGGTCAGCCTTACGGTCGGGAGTGGGGATATAAGTGTCAACAGCGTTCATGAGCTCCCAGATGCAAGCAAGCTCGGGTGCATCGGGATCGCTGCCGCTGTACTCAAGAGCCTTAAGAGCAGAACCCTTGATGATCGGGGTGTCATCGCCGGGGAAGCCATACTCGTTAAGAGTATCGCGGATCTCCATCTCGACAAGCTCAAGGAGCTCAGGATCGTCGACCTGGTCAACCTTGTTCATGAAGACGATGATATAGGGCACGCCAACCTGGCGGGCAAGAAGAAGGTGCTCCTTGGTCTGAGCCATGGGGCCGTCGGTAGCAGCTATAACAAGGATAGCGCCGTCCATCTGAGCAGCACCGGTGATCATGTTCTTGATATAGTCAGCATGGCCGGGGCAGTCAACGTGAGCATAGTGGCGGGTAGCAGTCTCATACTCAACGTGAGCGGTGTTGATTGTAATACCGCGCTCTCTCTCCTCGGGAGCCTTATCGATGTTAGCGTAATCAACAAACTCAGCCTCGCCCTTCATAGCGAGAGTCTTGGTGATAGCAGCGGTAAGAGTGGTCTTACCATGGTCAACGTGACCAATGGTACCAATGTTTACATGGGGCTTAGTTCTTTCGAATTTAGCTTTTGCCATTTGGAATTTCCTCCCTTTGATTGGTTAAATAATTGTCTATGCATCTGCATAAAACTATTCTATCAATTTACACCTGAAAATTCAAGTGCTTTTTAAAAATTACTTGTCATTGATGACAGTCTCAGCAATGGACTTCGGAACCTCGGCGTAGTGGCTGGGCTCCATGACATACTGACCGCGTCCCTGCGTCTTGGAACGAAGGGTGGTAGCGTAGCCGAACATGTTCGACAGCGGGATGAATGCATTGATCTGCACTGCGCCCGTACGCATCTCGGTGCCTTCGATCTGTCCGCGGCGGGAGTTGACATCGCCGATAACATCGCCCATATAGTCCTCGGGGACGATAATGGCGACCTTCATGATGGGCTCCATGAGCACGGGGGCTGCCTTCTTCATTGCATCCTTGAACGCCATAGAACCGGCGATCTTGAACGCCATTTCGGAGGAGTCGACCTCGTGATAAGATCCATCGTAAAGAGTGACCTTGACGTCAACAACGTTGAAGCCTGCGAGAACGCCCGACTGCATTGCACCCTTGATACCGGCCTCTGCAGGTCCGATATATTCCTTCGGGATAGCGCCGCCGACGACCTCGTTGACGAACTCGTAACCCTTCTCGGGGTTGGGCTCGATGCGGATCTTGACGTGACCGTACTGTCCGCGGCCGCCCGACTGACGCGAATACTTGGTATCGCTCTCTGCGGGTTTGGTGATGGTCTCGCGGTATGCGACCTGGGGTTTACCGACATTAGCCTCGACCTTGAACTCACGAAGAAGTCTGTCAACGATTATCTCAAGGTGAAGCTCGCCCATGCCGGCGATGATGGTCTGACCCGTTTCTTCATCAGTATAGCACTTGAAGGTCGGATCCTCTTCGGCGAGCTTTGCAAGCGCGATAGCCATCTTCTCCTGGCCTGCCTTGGTCTTGGGCTCGATAGCGACCCTGATAACGGGATCGGGGAACTCCATGGACTCAAGGATTATCGGAGCCTTGGCGTCGCAGAGCGTGTCGCCGGTGGTGGTGTTCTTAAGACCGATAGTCGCAGCGATATCTCCGGCGTAAACGCAGTCGATATCCTTTCTGTGGTTGGAGTGCATCTGCAGGATTCTTCCCAGACGCTCGTTGCAGTCCTTGGTAGCATTGTAAACAGTGCTGCCGGTGGTGACTGTGCCCGAATAAACTCTGAAGAAGCAGAGCTTACCGACGAAGGGGTCGGTCGCGATCTTGAAAGCAAGAGCTGCGAACGGCTCGGAATCCGAAGAATGACGGAACTCCTCTTCACCGGTCTCGGGGTTCGTGCCCTTTATCGACGGGACATCCGTCGGAGCGGGCATGTAATCAACAATAGCGTCAAGCAGCTGCTGAACACCCTTGTTGCGGTAAGAAGTACCGCAGCATACGGGAACCATCTTATTGGCGATAGTAGACTTGCGGATGCAGGTCTTTATCTCATCAATGGTGAGCTCCTCGCCGCCGAGATACTTCTCGAGCAGCTCGTCGTCCTGTTCGGCGACGTGCTCAACGAGCTCATCATGATACTTCTGTGCAAGTTCCTTCATGTTCTCGGGGATCTCCTCGACTCTGACGTCGAGACCCTTGTCATCATAGTAGACATCAGCCTGCATCTGAACAAGGTCGATGATTCCCTTGAAGTCAGCTTCCGCGCCTATGGGGAGCTGAATCGGAACTGCGTTACACTTCAGGCGCTCCTTCATCATGTCTATAACATTATAGAAGTTAGCTCCCATAATGTCCATCTTGTTAACATAGACCATTCTCGGAACCTGGTACTTGTCCGCCTGTCTCCAGACGGTTTCGGACTGGGGCTCAACGCCGCCCTTTGCGCAAAGAACGGTAACAGAACCGTCCAGAACACGCAGAGAACGCTCAACCTCAACGGTGAAGTCCACGTGGCCGGGAGTGTCGATGATGTTGATACGGTGTTCCTTCCAGAAGCAAGTGGTTGCAGCGGAGGTAATGGTTATACCTCTCTCCTGCTCCTGCTCCATCCAGTCCATTGTCGCAGCACCATCATGCACTTCGCGAGTTTGTGGGTCCTTTCCTGTGTAGAACAGGATACGCTCCGTTGTGGTGGTTTTGCCTGCGTCAATATGCGCCATGATTCCGATATTCCTGGTCTTTCCAGTGAAACCTCTCTCGGCATAAAAACCTCCGTATCTCGCCTTTGTGCGAATAGCAAAATATATAGGTGAAATTACCACCTGAAATGTGCAAACGCCTTGTTGGCCTCTGCCATCTTGTGAGTATCCTCACGCTTCTTGAATGCCGAACCGGTCGAATTGACGGCATCCATGATCTCGTTAGCAAGTCTCTCCTTCATCGTTCTCTCGGAACGCTGACGGGAATAAAGGGTTATCCAGCGCAGACCGAGGGTCTGTCTTCTCTCCGGACGAACCTCCATGGGAACCTGATAGGTTGCACCGCCGACTCGACGAGCTTTGACTTCGAGAACGGGCATGACATTCTCCATAGCAGCCTCAAAAACCTCAAGCGGTTCCTTGCCGGTCTTCTCACGGATAATGTCGAAAGCCTCGTAAACGATTTTCTGAGCGACGCCCTTCTTACCGTCGATCATGACGTTGTTGATAAGGCGTGTTACGAGCTTTGAGTTGTAAAGCGGATCGGGCAAAACGTCACGTTTTGCTATCTTGCCTCTTCTTGGCACTTCGCTTCCCTCCTTCATAGTAATGATATCATAGGTACTCGAGTGACAAAACTCTCGTGGTGTCAATGGGAGGCATGTATTTCAATGCACTCTCGCATTGGAGTAATCACCTGCAAGAAGATTCTGTCTCTTAAGCTTTCCGCATCATACGGAATTACTTTTTGGCAGCCTTCGGACGCTTAGCACCGTACTTGGAACGGGCCTGCATTCTGCCGTTGACGCCCTGTGTATCGAGCGTTCCGCGGATGATGTGGTAACGCACACCGGGAAGGTCCTTAACACGGCCGCCGCGGATGAGAACAACCGAGTGCTCCTGAAGGTTATGACCGACGCCCGGGATATAAGCCGAAACCTCGATGCCGTTGGAAAGACGAACTCTGGCGATCTTTCTAAGAGCCGAGTTGGGCTTCCTGGGGGTGGTGGTCTTAACCGCTGTGCAAACACCGCGCTTCTGCGGAGAAGCAGTGTCGGTCATGACATTTTTCTTGGAGTTGAGACCCTTCAAAAGCGCGGGGGTTTTAGGTTTCTTCTCAAGAGTTTCTCTTCCGTTTCTCACAAGCTGATTAAACGTTGGCAAGCAGTACATCTCCTTTCTAAGATTTATATATGAAATCCGCGCTTCGGGCATAATTATCCCAAAACACAAGACATCACAATTTAAAATTATACCGCTGAAGGTTCTGTTTGTCAACCTTTTCGGTTCGTCAAATGACAAAATATTCGGCGTTTATCGGGGCATTATATATGATTTTTGTCCAATAAACGCATCTCTTTATAGTCACCGCTGCCGGAGTCCCCCGCAAAAGCGGCAGACTCCGGCTCGATGGTTGTTTATTATTCTGCTTCTTCCTGGTTCTCCGCCTCTTCGAGCTTCTCGGCAAGGTCGCTGAAGATGCCCGTAGTGGGAAGCACCTGAACATCGCTGTAGCACTTCATGCCGGTACCCGACGGCAGGAGCTTGCCGATGATGACATTCTCCTTGAGACCGAGCAGCGGATCGCTCTTGCCCTTGATGGCGGCGTCGGTGAGGACTCTTGTCGTCTCCTGGAAGGATGCGGCCGAGAGGAAGGACTCGGTTGCAAGAGAAGCCTTTGTGATACCCATGAGCACGGGCATGCACTGAGCCTCTGCGAGCTCCTCGCCTGTCTCCTGAGCCTTGGCGGCGACGCGTGCGTTCTCCGCCTTGAGCTCGAGCTTGTCAACAACAGCGCCGGGCAGGAAAGTCGTATCGCCGGGATCGGTAATCTTGACCTTCTTCATCATCTGACGGACGATGACCTCGATGTGCTTATCGTTGACGTCAACACCCTGCATACGGTAGGTTCTCTGAACCTCGCGGATGAGGTAATCGTGAACAGCCTCGACGCCGAGGACTGCGAGAATATCGTGCGGGTTGAGAGCACCTTCGGTGATGGTGTCGCCCTTGTTGATGTGATCGCCGGGCTCAACCTTGACGCGCATACCGTAGTGGATGGGATACGCCTTCTCCTCGAGGGTCTCGGGATCGGTGACGATGATGTTTCTGACCTTCTTGATCTCGCGCTCGGAAACCGTACCGGAGATCTCACTGATAAGAGCGAGGCTCTTGGGCTTTCTCGCTTCGAACAGCTCCTCGACTCTGGGAAGACCTTCCGTGATATCGGACTGGTCTTTCGCGCCGCCGGTGTGGAACGTTCTCATCGTCAGCTGTGTACCGGGCTCGCCTATCGACTGAGCCGCGATAATACCGACTGCTTCACCGACCGTAACAGGCTCGCCGGTTGCAAGGTTCGCGCCGTAGCACTTGATGCAGACGCCGTGCTCGGACTGGCAGGTAAGCAGCGAACGGATCTTTATCTTTGCAAGGCTGCCCTCGGGCTCTTCGCCCGCGGCGACCTTTCTGTCGTGGTACTCGTATACCTTGTCGGCGACGCGCTTTGCGTCGTCCTCGCTCATCATCTTATCCTTGCTCATGATAAGCTCGCCGGTATCCTCATCGACAAAGTCGTTGAGCAGATAGCGGCCGGTAAGACGCTCGGTGAGGCTGACTATGCGGCGCTTTCCGTCGAAGATATCGTAGACATCCGAGCCCTCTGTGCAGCCGCAGTCCTCCTCGCGGATGATAACATCCTGCGAGACATCGACAAGACGTCTGGTAAGGTAACCCGAGTCCGCGGTACGAAGTGCGGTATCGGCAAGACCTTTACGCGCACCACGCGACGAGATGAAGTATTCGAGTATATTAAGACCTTCACGGTAGTTGGCTCTGATGGGGATTTCAATCGTCTTACCTGCCGTATTCGCGATAAGGCCGCGCATACCTGCAAGCTGACGCAGCTGGCTGTCGTTGCCTCGCGCACCGGAGTCAAGCATCATGTTGATCGGGTTGTAGGGATCGAAGTTCGCCTTGAGTTCTGCGGCAACTCTCTTTGTGCAGTCTTCCCAGGTCTCAATGACCATGTTCGTGCGCTCCTCATCGGAGAGAAGACCGTTCTCATAGTTGTCCATGATCTCGGCGACGTCCTTCTCGGCGTCGGCAATGAGTTCGCCCTTGCGCGGCGGTATGGTAGCGTCGCAGACAGCGACGGTGATACCGCTTCGGGTCGAGTACTTGTAGCCCTGAGCCTTGATTTTATCAAGCATATCGGCCGCTATCGAAGTGCCGTGAATCTTGATGCATCTGTCGATAATTTCGCCGAGCTTCTTTTTATTGACGAGGAAATCAACCTCAAGCTTGAAGTCGTTCTCCGGATCGCTTCTGTCAACAAAACCGAGATCCTGCGGGATAGGTCCGTTGAAGATAACGCGTCCCATGGTGGTTGAGACGAGCTTTCTGACGGGCTTGCCGTCAATCTCCTTAGTCATGCGGATCTTAATTCTCGCATGGAGTCCGATGGTGCCGTCGTCGTAAGCCATGGTGGCCTCATCGACATCTCTGAACACCTTGCCCTCGCCGGGCTCGCCGGGCTTTTCAAGGGTGAGGTAATAGGAGCCGAGGACCATGTCCTGCGTGGGAACGGTGACCGGGCGTCCGTCGGAGGGCTTGAGGAGGTTGTTGGCGGCGAGCATAAGGAAGCGCGCCTCAGCCTGAGCCTCCGCAGAAAGCGGAACGTGAACTGCCATCTGGTCGCCGTCGAAGTCGGCGTTGAATGCGGTACAAACGAGGGGATGAAGCTTGATAGCTCTGCCCTCGACAAGGATGGGCTCGAAAGCCTGGATACCGAGTCTGTGAAGTGTGGGAGCGCGGTTGAGGAGCACGGGGTGATCCTTGATAACCACTTCGAGAGCATCCCAGACAACGGGATTCTGACGCTCGACCATCTTTCTTGCGGACTTGACGTTGTTCGCCTTGCCGGTCTGGACAAGTCTCTTCATGACGAAGGGCTTGAACAGCTCAAGAGCCATCTCGGTCGGCAGACCGCACTGATAAATCTTCAGCTCGGGACCGACGACGATAACCGAACGTCCGGAATAGTCAACACGCTTACCGAGCAGGTTCTGTCTGAAACGTCCCTGCTTACCTTTAAGCATATCGGAGAGCGACTTGAGTGCTCTGTTGTTCGGACCGGTTACGGGTCTGCCGCGGCGGCCGTTGTCGATAAGAGCATCGACAGCTTCCTGAAGCATACGCTTCTCGTTGCGGACTATTATCTCGGGTGCGCCGAGCTCAAGGAGCTTGCGCAGACGGTTGTTTCTGTTGATAACGCGGCGGTAAAGATCGTTGAGGTCGCTCGTTGCAAAGCGTCCGCCCTCGAGCTGAACCATGGGACGAAGCTCCGGCGGGATAACCGGAAGCACGTCGAGGATCATCCACTCGGGTCTGTTGCCGCTCTGTCTGAACGCCTCGACAACTTCAAGGCGTTTGAGAGCCTTGGCCTTCTTCTGACCGCTTGCGTTCTCTATCTCCTCGCGCAGCTGCGCGGAGAGCTGGTCGAGGTCGATTTCGGCAAGAAGCTCCTTGATAGCCTCGGCGCCCATGCCTGCCCTGAAATCATCCTCATACATCAAGCGGTACTCGTCGTAATCCTTCTCGTCGAGGACCTGATACTTTTTAAGATCCGTTGTGCCGGGATCGATAACGATATGCATCGCAAAGTAGAGAACTTTCTCAAGGTTGCGCGGCGATATATCGAGGATAAGACCCATTCTTGAGGGTATTCCCTTGAAATACCAGATGTGGGAGACGGGAGCTGCAAGCTCAATGTGACCCATTCTCTCGCGGCGAACCTTGGAGCGGGTTATCTCAACGCCGCAGCGTTCGCATATCTTGCCCTTGTAGCGGATTCTTTTATATTTGCCGCAGTGGCACTCCCAGTCCTTCTGGGGTCCGAATATCCTTTCGCAGAACAGTCCGTCCTTTTCGGGCTTGAGTGTGCGGTAATTGATGGTTTCGGGCTTCTTGACCTCGCCGTAAGACCAGCTTCTGATCTTATCGGGAGACGCAAGACCTATTTTTATGGATTCAAAGGTATTGTTTTCCATCCGTTGACTGCCCCTTTTTAAAATATATTTTTAAGGTGACTGTTCTCAGTCGTCGTAGTCGTCAAGCTCGCCTTCGCTGTCGGAGAAGATGTCGCCGTCATAGCAGTCATCTTCGCCCTCGGCATCGTCTGCGAAATCGGCGCTGTCATCGTCGTCCTCGTCGGAGCCGACATTGAAGATATCGCCCTCTTCGTTTTCCGTGCCGTAGCCGCCTGCAGTGCCGGCGTCGTTGACGGAGGAGAATGCCTTATCGTCTGAAGGTGCAAATCCGAGTTCCTCGTCGGTCTGCTTGAGGTCTATCTCCTCGCCGTCCGCGTCAAGAACGCTGACATCAAGGCAGAGGGACTGAAGCTCTTTGACGAGAACCTTGAACGACTCGGGAATGCCGGGCTTGGGAACGTTGTTGCCCTTGACTATCGCCTCGTAGGTCTTGACACGGCCGACAACATCGTCGGACTTGACTGTCAGGATCTCCTGGAGAGTGTAGGCAGCGCCGTAAGCCTCGAGAGCCCAGACTTCCATCTCACCGAAACGCTGGCCGCCGAACTGGGCTTTACCGCCGAGGGGCTGCTGCGTAACAAGCGAGTACGGGCCGGTGGAACGTGCGTGAATCTTATCGTCAACAAGGTGGAACAGCTTGAGGTAATACATGACGCCGACGGTGACGGGGTTATCGAACTGTCTGCCGGTACGTCCGTCGTAGAGTATCGTCTTGCCGTCCTCTCTGAGTCCCGCTTGCTTGAGCGCTTCGCGGATATCCTCCTCGTGCGCGCCGTCAAAGACGGGAGTCTCCACCTTGTAGCCCAGATGCTTCGCGGCAAAGCCGAGATGCACTTCGAGCACCTGACCGATATTCATTCGGGAGGGAACGCCCAGGGGGTTGAGCACGATATCGAGCGGCGTGCCGTCCGGAAGGAAGGGCATATCCTCCTGAGAAAGTATTCTTGAAACAACACCCTTGTTACCGTGGCGGCCTGCCATCTTATCGCCGACGGAAAGCTTACGCTTCTGGGCGATATAGCAGCGGACAACCTTGTTTACGCCGGGTGCGAGCTCATCGCTGTTCTCGCGGGTGAACTCTTCGACCTTGACAACGATGCCGTATTCGCCGTGGGAGACCTTGAGGGAGGTGTCTCTGACCTCTTTCGCCTTCTCGCCGAATATGGCGCGGAGCAGTCTCTCCTCTGCGGTCAGCTCGGTCTCGCCCTTGGGCGTTACCTTACCGACAAGGATGTCGCCGGAGTGAACTTCGGCGCCGACGCGGATTATGCCGCGCTCGTCAAGGTTGCTCAGAAGGTCGTCGGAGACGTTCGGGATATCCCTTGTGATCTCCTCGGGTCCGAGCTTTGTATCTCTCGCTTCGATCTCGTGTTTCTCGATATGAATCGAGGTGTAGACATCGTTGCGAACCATCTTTTCGTTGATGAGAACCGCGTCCTCGTAGTTGTAGCCTTCCCAGGTCATGAAGCCGACAAGGGCGTTCTTGCCGAGGGATATCTCGCCGTGATCCGTTGCGGGACCGTCGGCTATGACGTCGCCCTTTTCAACGCGCTGGTTGAGGGTGACTATCGGGCGCTGGTTGACGCATGTGCCCTGGTTGGAGCGCATGAACTTGATTATATCGTAATGGTCGAGAATGTTCTCGTCGCTGAGAATCTCGATCTGCTCGGCATCGACCTTTGTGACGCGGCCGGAGTGCTTTGCAAGCACGACAACGCCGGAGTCGACAGCCGCTTTATATTCCATACCGGTGCCGACTATAGGGCTCTCGGTCTTGAGCAGCGGAACCGCCTGCTTCTGCATGTTCGATCCCATGAGGGCTCGGTTTGCGTCGTCGTTCTCGAGGAACGGAATCATCGAAGTTGCGACGGAGACGACCATCTTCGGAGAGACGTCCATATAGTCGACCTTCATGCGGTCGATCTCAAGGAAGCCGTCCCTGTGTCTTGCGTTGACTCTCTCATGGACGAACATTCCGTTCTCGTCGAGCGGCTCGTTCGCCTGGGCGACAATGTAGTCGTCCTCGACATCGGCTGTCATATACTCAACTTCGTCAGTGACGCGTCCGGTGGTCTTGTCGACCTTTCTGAACGGGGCCTCGATGAAGCCGTATTCATTTATGCGCGCGAAAGTTGCAAGGTAGGAGATAAGTCCGACGTTGGAACCTTCGGGAGTCTCGATGGGGCACATTCTGCCGTAATGCGAGTAGTGAACGTCTCGGACTTCGAATCCTGCACGGTCTCTCGAAAGACCGCCGGGGCCGAGGGCGGAAAGACGGCGCTTATGAGTCAGCTCTGCAAGGGGGTTGATCTGATCCATGAACTGCGACAGCGGCGAAGAACCGAAGAACTCCTTTATTGCCATCATGACAGGACGGATGTTGATAAGAGCCTGAGGAGTGATGTTCTCCTCCTTCTCCTGAGCCTGAAGAGTCATTCTCTCGCGGACAACTCTCTCCATTCTTGACAGACCGATTCTGAACTGATTCTGGAGCAGCTCGCCCACGCAGCGGATACGTCTGTTGCCGAGGTGGTCGATGTCGTCCGTGGTGCCTATCTTGTTCGCAAGGCAGTTGATATAGTTTATCGAAGAGAAGATATCGTCGATTATGATGTGGTTCGGGATAAGGTCGTCGTGGCGGAGTCTGAGCTGCTCGAGAAGAGCCTCTTTGTCGTCGCCGCACTCGTCGACTATCTCGGTGATTATCTGGAAGCGAACCTTTTCGTTGATGCCGGCTTCAAGAAGCTCTTCCTTGGTCACGCCCTCGGGCACATAGTCCATGGGATCGACCATGCCGTTGGAGATGATCTTGACCTTCTTACCCTCGACATCGGCGACGGCGACCATAACGCCTGCGCGCTCGATCTCCTTAGCCTTCGCCTTGGTAACAACCTCGCCTGCCTCGGCAAGAATCTCGCCGGTCAGCGGAGCGATAACGGGCTCGGCAAGCTTGCAGCCTGCAAGGCGGGCGGCAATGGCGAGCTTCTTATTATATTTGTATCTGCCGACGCGCGAGATATCGTATCTGCGCGGATCGAAGAAGAGATTGTCGAGCAGCTGCTGGGCGGACTCAAGGGTCACGGGCTCGCCGGGACGCAGACGCTTGAAGACTTCCATGAGCGCTTCGCCCTGGTTCTTCGTCTCGTCTCTCTCGATGGTGGCTTCGATTCTCTCATCGTTGCCGAAGAACTCGCGGATCTCATCGTCCGTACCGAGTCCGAGTGCTCTGATGAAAGTGGTGATGAATATCTTTCTGTTCTTGTCTATTCTTACATAATAGACGTCGTTTATGTCCGTCTCATACTCAAGCCATGCGCCGCGGTTGGGGTTGATTGTGCTTGAGAACAGCTCGATACCGGTCTTGTCGTGGGTCATATCGAAATATACGCCCGGCGAACGGACGAGCTGGGAGACGATGACTCTCTCTGCGCCGTTGATAACAAAGGTGCCGCTGTCGGTCATGATGGGGAACTCACCCATAAAGACCTCGGACTCCTTTATTGCACCCGTCTCCTTGTTGAGCAGACGCACAGTGACGCGCATGGGGGCTGCATAGGTAGCGTCGCGCTCCTTGCACTCCTGCACGGTGTGTTTAGTCTTCTCGTCAATGCGATAGTCTATAAAGGTCAGCACCCAGTTGCCGGTGTAGTCGGTGATTTCCGCTATGTCGCGGAACACCTCCTTGAGTCCGGTGTCGAGAAACCATTTGTACGAGTTCTTCTGAACCTCGATGAGATTGGGCATCTCCATGACTTCTTCGATCTTGCCGAAGCTCATGCGCGTGGTCGTTCCATTTTTGACGGGCTTAACATTCAGCATAGGCCAATTCACTCCGTTCTTTTTTCATCCGTTTCGTGTTATCACCATCAATTGACGAAAGCAGATATCCCAATTTTTCGGGGCTATACACTTTTGTCAATTGACGGCTCGCGCAAGCTCTTTTGAAGAGCGTTGAAATGCAATAATGAAGCGGTTTTCCGCGTTTCGGGAAAGCTGTAACAAGCCCTTAGCCGAAAAGGCCGGGCACACAACGCTCCATTATAATTGTGCAGTTTTACATTTTACACTGC
>ENA-OQCL01000182-OQCL01000182.1-human-gut-metagenome-genome-assembly--contig:-NODE-182-length-34161-cov-12.792766_pt1 | contig 34161 bp, 30 predicted proteins | sample MGYA00242502_ERZ504586 | MGnify/ENA primary metagenome ERZ504586 (study PRJEB26092, sample SAMD00036316) | human gut metagenome | host: Homo sapiens | study: EMG produced TPA metagenomics assembly of... | reverse complement strand
CGTCCAGCTTTTCCCACAGCGCTGCGTTTCTCTGGAAGATGGCGTCGCTCTTCTCTTCCACCGCCTCGATCTGCTCCCAGATGGCGTCCTCGTTCTCGGTTGCAATTTTAGTAACAGGCTCCATTGGTGCGGATGTGGCGGCAAAGGCGGAGGTCGCTGTGCCGATGACCGTTACCGTCAATGCAAGTGCCAATACAAGGCTCCAAATCGTTTTCTTTTTCATGGTATGTTACGCTCCTTTTTTGAAGTATTCAGGTCGTGTATCAACCTTGTCTTTATCATATCAGAAGAAGTCTCTGACTTCCCCCGCAAAAGTGCGGGGAAGTGTCACAAAACTGTCACAAAGTCGGTATGCCGCCACTTTTCAAGGCGGCCTTGACACAGGGGAAGCCCGCTTTGTACAACAGAGGACGCCCGGTTTGTACAAGACAAGACTGCTTGTGGATGCAAAGAAAATATGCTATAATCTGTCCTGTGTGACTGAATTCAGGAGGGACGCCATGTTTTATGCAGATGAGGAAATATCTGTCATCACCGGCTTTCTCAACGGCTATCTTGTGCGTGACCATGCCAGTGCCAAAGTAAGAGAATCGTATATCAGGATCAGTGCAGGGCTTCAAAGTCATACATTGACCAAGGACGATTATGTTTGGCTGGAGAATGCTCTGTTGTTTCTGCGGCCGTGCTGGTGGAGTGACCGCGAGGATGGAAAAATGCTGATGGATGCGTTCCTGCATACGCAAACATTAGCAAAAGAAGAATAGCGAAAAAGATGAAGGATGTACCAACTGATACACCCTTCATCTTTTTTCACTGGCTTATTTGCGTTTCGCCCTTTCAAGATTTTGTCGGGGTCATGGCCATGCTGATATGCTCTGCTGGGCATGATCGCCCATCCCGTGCCTGCTCTGCTCCGTCCTCAATGCCTAATGACCTCAAGTACAAGGCCATCGTAGCGGAAAGCTACCGGGGCGTACAGGTGGAAAACGCTTCTTCGCCGCGAGAACCGGCTTATCCATTCATATCATCGTATCCATGAGTGCGGCCAAAGCTGCTTGCTGCACTGATGTCAGGCAATTCCATTTATCCAACATCTCACGCTGCGCGGGAGTCAGAGCCACACGAATGTCGTCCTGCGCAAAGAATTGCGACAATGTAACACCGAAAGCATCGCAGATCTTCTCAAGCGATGCAAACGATGGCGTCATAGATTTTTTATACCACGAGGAGATGGTAGACTGTGGCAGGCCAGAGCGTTCAGCAAGCTGATATTCCGACCATCCCCGTGCCTCACGATTCTGCTTAATGATTTCAAGAATGTCTGTCACAACTTCACCACCTTGGATTTTTCGTTTATTATACTTTGGAAAATCGTTGCATTTTAATAATTATTGTCGTATTATTTATTGCGACAATAATCTTGTGAAGGTGTGACTGCTTTGGAAGAAGGCTGCCGTATATACCGTTGTGCAGTCATGGGACAGCACCCCATGCGCTTTCCATGGGGGTTTGACGAGGAAGATGACCGCTGCCAAAAACTGAAAATGGAGCTGGCGCAGCAGATCATGGTGCTGCATCAGTGCGGTGTGTCTCAGTTCCTGACCGCCTGCGACTGCGGCGTAGGTCTGTACGCAGCAGAGATCGTCAATGGTCTGCGGGAAACCGCCGACCAAGACCTAATGCTTTTCTGCTACACACCACATGAGGAACAGGCCACAAAGTGGGCGCCGTATCTGAGGGAACGCTATTTTACTATGCTGGAAAAATGCACCCTTATTTCGGTCGTGTGTCCCGTGGGTACGCCGGATGCACAGCTGCAAGCCTATAGGAAGATCATCGACCTTGCCGATGTGGTGCTGGCGGTCTATGACAGGGACATGCAGCCCGCAGACAGCGCGGAGGACAGTGCCTTGGCTTACGCCGTAGACATAGCCCATAAGTCTGTGCTGGTGTTAGACCCTATTCAAAAATTTTCCTGTTATCATGCACAATCCCGTTCTTCTCGCAAGTATGATGAAATAACTGCATAAGCTCATCATTCTTGTTGCTTATAATGGAGATTATTTTTCTCGACGATCAACTGGATCAGCTCATAGCACATGACGAAGGTGAGGATGATGCCGGCGATGGGGACAATGACCGTTTCGGACAGGCTGCGGATCATGTTGAAGATACCGCCGTTCCAGCCGGAGGGCGTCATGCCGACCTCGCCTGCGATCTCGGCTACCTTCGTATTCACGGTATCAAAGGTCCCGGAAAGGTTTGAGATGATGCCGTCGATCAGCACCTCTTTGAACCATTCCTGGATCGTGTCGATTATCACGGGAGATCACCTCCTTAGAGGCGGCTCCCGCCGTGAAACGGGAGCCGCCTCTGAGATTTTGATAGGACTCAGCCCAGCAGGCCGGACAGCAGGGGGATCAGTGTCACGCCGATCAGCGCCACGCCGCCGCCCGCGACGAGCTGCTTGACACCCTGGCTTTTGGCCGCAGGGTTGTCCTGGCCGTAGCCTTCCAGAAGGTTGATGCCGCCCCACACGCACAGGCCACCGCCCAGGGCGATCACGAGAGTCTGCAATACGTCAATAGCACTGTTGAAGAAATCCATAAATCATTTTTCCTTTCGTTTTGTAGAATTGTTGTTGTCGGGTTCCAGATCAGATGCGTTCAATTCGTACATATCGAAAGGCTCGTCCGGCTTCACAATGGCCGGTCTGCGTTTCATGTACCGTTCTACGTCAAAGACGTTCTTCTTGTCGGCGTCGGACAGGTATTGGTAGCGGGGATGCTTCGTGATATCAAACTTATCGCTGAAAAATGGACGCACGCCACGAAGCTGCAAGATACACTTGCCGCCGTCCATGACCGCAATTTCGTCCTGGGTCATCAACTCCTTTCCTAATTTCTGATAACTGAGGCCGTGAGAAGTCTGTGCGCCGCGATTTTCGGACTGGCTCAGGCTGTCAATGGTCTCCTTACCCAGCAGCTCTGAAATCTCTTTCAGCGTCCCTTTCTCCTTGCCTCCCAAAAAACAAGGTGCTGTCACAGTTGCCGACAATGGTATCTGCCGCGTCCTTGTAGATGGTCTTTAACTGGCTTTGCGACTGCAAAATAATAGAAGCCGATATCCTGCAGATGGTAGTTGGACATGACCGTGTAATCTCTGGTCTTTTCGATACGGAATACAGCCATCTTCGCACCTCCTTCCTCTGAAAATGAAAAGTGTTGATTTTGAGCGGTTTGTCCGTCTGTGAGCCTCCGCTGCCTTCCGCATGGGAAAACACCCACGTCATGTTCAGAACGCAAGCCACAGCGAAAGAAAACGCAGATTTTTCACCCAAATCACGGCACTTGAATTGGGGTATAGAAAAAGGGCGGCTGTCTGAAAAACAGTCGCCCGAAAAGAGGGATATATACAAGTTATTTGCTACTCGTCCGCCTTGAAAACCGTTGATATTACTGGCTTTTTCAAAAAGTTCTGTATCACCACTCGCACCAAATCAAGCGGATGTAACTGATTTCAGTTACATCCGCTTCCGTCTGTCAAAGAGAACCCCCTGCTTTCGCCGCATGAAAGCAGGGGGTTCTCTTTGACAAGCACAAGGCTCCCCCTATGACAGGGGGAGCCTTTGATCAGCAGGGAAGGGAGCGGGCAAGCCCGCCGAGCCCGGTTACATAGCCGCAATGATCTCCACGATCTCCTGGCCGATGCGCTTCTGGGCCTCCACGGTAGCCGCGCCGATATGAGGCGTGCAGGACACCATGGGATGGCTGTACAGCGCCACGTTGCTGGCGGGCTCGTCGGCGTACACGTCCAGGCCGGCAGCCCGGACCTTGCCGGACTCCAGAGCGGCCAGCAGCGCATCCTCGTCCACGTTGCTGCCCCGGGAGGTGTTGATGATCACCACGCCGTCCTTCATCTTGGCAATGCGCTCGGCGTTGATGAGCGCGCCGCCGTCCACAGCGGGGGCGTGGACGGAGATGAAGTCGGACTTGGCCAGCAGCTCATCCATCTCCACGTAGGGGATGTCCAGCTGCTCGGAGATCACAGGGATCTGATAGATATCGAAGGCGATGACCTTCATGCCGATGGCCTTGGCCATCACGCCCAGGTGCTGGCCGATGCGGCCGAAGCCCACGATGCCCAGGGTCTTGCCCTGCAGCTCAATGCCCTTGCCATAGGCCTTCTTCTCCCACTTGCCCTCGCGCATGGTGTGACCGGCGATGGACAGATACCGGGCGCAGGCGAACATATGGCCCATGGCCAGCTCTGCCACAGACTGGGAGGAGGCGCGGGGGGTATTCTTCACGTCGATGCCGTTGGCCTTGGCATAGTCCACGTCGATGTTGTCCACACCCACGCCGCCGCGGATGATCAGCTTCAGCTGGCCGCCCTTGGCCGCATCAATGTGCTCCTTGCGGACCTTGGTCTTGGAGCGGACCACGGCCACGTCAAACCCGCGCAGAGCCTCGCCCAGCTGATCGGGCTCATAGAACTGCTCCACTACCTCATGGCCCTGCTCCCGCAGCTGCGCCATAGCGGTCTTATCCATACCGTCAGTAACCAGAATACGCATCGTAATAATCTCCTTCCATAATACGAAATGTTGTCGGATATAGGGGGGCAGGGGGACGCCGTCCCCCGTTTTGCGTGTTACTTGTGCTCTGCCTCGAACTTGGTCAGGAACTCCACCAGCGCCTGGGCGCCCTCGATGGGCATGGCGTTGTACACGGAGGCCCGCAGACCGCCCACGGACTTATGGCCCTTCAGGTTGTCGAAGCCGGCCTCCTTGGAGGCGGCCACCACGGCGGCGTCCAGCTCCTTGTCGCCGGTGACGAAGGGGATGTTCATCAGGCTGCGGTCCTGGGGCACCACGGCGCCCTTGAACAGCTTGGAGGAATCCAGGAAGTCATAGATGACCTGGGCCTTGGCGATGTTGCGCTTTTCCATTTCCTCCAGACCGCCGATGCTCAGCAGATACTTGAACACCTTGCCGCAGCAGTAGATGGCCCAGCAGTTGGGGGTGTTGTACATGCTGTCGTTGTCGGCATGGGTCTTATACTTCATGTAAATGGGGGTCTTGGGATCCAGGTCGTCCCGGATCAGATCCTCCCGGATGATGACCACGGCCATGCCGGCGGGGCCCACGTTCTTCTGCACGCCGGCCCAGATCAGACCGTAGTCGGACACGTTGCAGGGCCGGGACAGGAACATGGAGGACTGGTCGGACACCAGCACGTGGCCCTTGGTGTTGGGCAGCTTGTGCCAGGTGGTGCCGTTGATGGTCTCGTTCTCGCAGATATAGACGTAGTCGGCGTCCTCGGGAATGTCCAGGTCGGAGCAATCGGGGATGTAGGAGAAATTCTTGTCGGCGGAGGAGGCAACCACCTGCACCTCGCCGTACTTCTTGGCCTCGGCAATGGCCTTCTTGGACCATGCGCCGGTCTCCACATAGCAGGCCTTGCCGTTCTTCATCAGGTTCATGGCCACCATGGCGAACTGCAGGGTGCCGCCGCCCTGGATAAACAGGACCTTGTAGTTATCGGGGATGTTCATCAGCTTGCGCAGGTCGGCCTGGGCCTCGTCGGCGATCTGCTGGAACACCTTGGAGCGGTGGCTCATCTCCATGACGCACATGCCGCTGCCGCGGTAGTTCATCATCTCGTCGCGGATCTCCTCCAGCACGGGCTCCGGCATCATAGCAGGACCGGCGGAGAAGTTGAAAGTACGACCGTATTTCATGTTGCTTTTCCTCCTGATTGTTGTAATAGGTGATAGCACTTGGGACCTTTTTGCTTCCATCTCATAGTATACGGCAAATGTTCTCCGGAATCAACAGGGAAAATCACAAAAAATCAGCTTCCCTGAAAATTTTTCAGGCAGGCTGACAGATTTTTCCCCGGGAATTGACAGACGCCCCCGAACATGTTACCATCAAGCGAGTGTTAAGAGAAAGGTCGTGTCACAGGTGCGGCGTCTGCGGGATGAATTGGCCCATATGGGGCTTTATGTGCAAACCTTATTCAAATGGGTGCTGCTGGGGGGCGTTATCGGCGCAGTGGGCGGCGTAGTCGGCTCGCTGTTCCACCTGGGCGTCAATTACGCCACGGCCATCCGGGGGGCCCACCCCTGGATCCTATACCTGATGCCGGTGGGGGGCCTTGCCATCGTGGGGCTTTACAAGCTCTGCCATCTGGAGGGCAAGGGCACCAACGCCATCATTGAGTCCGTTCACTTCGGCGAAAGCGTCCCCATTCTGCTGGTGCCGGTGATCTTCGTGTCCACCGTCATTACCCACCTGTGCGGCGGCAGCGCCGGCCGGGAGGGTGCGGCCCTTCAGATCGGCGGCGGCCTGGGCTTCCAGGCGGGCAAGCTCCTGCGCCTGGGGGAAAAGGACCTGCCCCTTGCCACCCTGTGCGGCATGAGCGGCGTGTTCGCCGCCCTGTTCGGCACGCCCCTCACCGCCACGGTGTTCGCCCTGGAGGTCATCAGCGTGGGCGTGCTGTATTACGCGGGCCTGGTGCCCTGCATCACCGCCGCCATGGCGGCCTTCGGTGTATCCGCCCTCATGGGGGTGGAGCCCACCCGCTTCACGGTGTCCATGCCCCGGGTGACCCTGGAGCTGATGCTGCCGGTGGTGGTCCTGTCCATTCTGTGCGCCCTAGTCAGCATCCTGTTCTGCAAGGGGCTGCACTGGACGGAGCACCTGCTGACCCGCAGCTTCCGGAATCCCTGGCTGCGGGTGCTGGCCGGCGCGGCCATCCTCATCGTCCTGAGCCTGCTCACCAACGGCGACTACAACGGCGCGGGCATGGACGTCATCGCCCGGGCCTGCGGGGGGACGTCAGCGGCTGGGCGTGGCTGTGGAAGCTCCTGTTCACCGCCGTCACCATCGGCTGCGGCTTCAAGGGCGGCGAGGTGGTGCCGTCGTTCTTCGTGGGCGCTGCCTTCGGCTGCTTCATGGGGGGGCTCCTGGGCCTGCCTGCGGGCTTTGCCGCGGCCATCGGCCTGGTGGCGGTGTTCTGCGGGGCGGTGAACTGCCCCGTGGCGTCGGTGCTGCTCAGCGTGGAGCTGTTCGGCTCTGCCGGGGCGCCCTACTTCGCCGTGGCCTGCGCCCTGAGCTATCTCCTCTCCGGCTACTGCGGCCTGTACAGCAGCCAGACCATCCTCTATTCCAAGCTCCGTGCGGAGTTCATCAACGTCCGCACCCACGAGTGACAAAAATGTAAGCTCAGACCGGGGAAATGTAAGCCCATTCGATGGCGGCGCATTTCCCCGGTCTGCTATAATAGGCCCCGTAAAGGAGGCATGGATATGCAAATTCTCAATGTAACGGGCCTGAAAAAGGTCTATACCACCCGTTTCGGCGGCAGCCAGGTCACGGCGCTGCGCCAGGTGGACTTCTCCGTGGAGGAGGGGGAATATGTGGCCATTATGGGCGAGTCCGGCTCCGGCAAGACCACCCTGCTGAATATTCTGGCGGCGCTGGATAAGCCCACCGCCGGCCGGGTGGAGCTGGACGGGCGGGACATGTCCGCCGTCCGGGAGTCCGACGCTGCGGCCTTCCGCCGGGACAACCTGGGCTTCGTGTTCCAGGAGTTCAACCTGCTGGACACCTTCACCCTGCGGGACAACATCTATCTGCCCCTGGTGCTGGCGGGGCGGCCCTACCGGGAGCTGAAGGCCCGCCTGGATCCCATCGCCCGCCAGCTGGGCATCCTGGAGCTGCTGGACAAGTACCCCTACGAGGTGTCCGGCGGCCAGAAGCAGCGGGCCGCCGTGGCCCGGGCGCTGATCACCCATCCCCGGCTGATCCTGGCCGACGAGCCTACCGGGGCCCTGGACAGCCGCTCCACCGATGAGCTGCTGGACCTGTTCGCCCAGATCAACCGCCAGGGTCAGACCATCCTCATGGTCACCCACTCCGTCAAGGCCGCCAGCCACGCCGGACGGGTGCTGTTCATCAAGGACGGTCAGGTGTTCCACCAGCTGTACCGCGGCCAGTGTACCGACGAGCAGCTGTACCAGAAGATCGCGGACACCCTGACCATGCTTCAGGCAGGCGGTGACCGGGCATGAAGCTGTACCGTCATCTGGCCTGGGACGGCATCCGGAAAAATAGCCGCCTCTACGTACCGTACCTGCTGACCGGCGTAGGCGCCGTGTCGTTTTTCTACATTCTTGTGGCCCTGGCCCGGCTGCCGGAGGGAACCCTGCCCGGCAGCGGCTCCGTGCAGGTGATCCTGAATCTGGGCAGCTTTGTGCTGTGGGTGTTTTCTCTGCTGCTGCTGTTTTACACCCATTCCTTTCTGATCCGCCGCCGGAACCGGGAGTTTGCTCTGTACAATGTCCTGGGCATGGGCAAGGGGGACATTTCCCGCATTCTTTGCTGGGAGTCTCTGCTGTCCGGCGGTCTGTCCCTGCTGGGGGGCCTGGCCCTGGGCGTGGTGCTGAGCAAGCTGGCGGAGCTGGGCCTTATGCGGGTCATGGGCCTGGAGGCGGACATGACCTATCGGGTGTCCGCGGGAGGGCTGCTGATGGCCCTGGGCCTGTACGGGGCCATTTACCTGCTGATCCTGCTGTCCTCTCTGCTGCGGGTCCGCCGCTCCACCGCCATCCAGCTCATGCGCAGCGAGGCGGTGGGGGAGAAGCCGCCCCGGGCCAATTGGGCCCTGGCGCTGCTGGGCGTTCTGCTGCTGGGGGCGGCCTACTACCTGGCTGTGTCCATCCGGGAGCCTCTAACGGCCCTGACCTGGTTCTTCGCCGCCGTGCTGATGGTGATCCTGGCCACCTATCTGCTGTTCATCTCCGGCTCCGTGGCCCTGTGCCGCCTGCTGCAAAGGAATCCCCGGTTCTATTACCGGAAGCGGCACTTCGTGTCCGTTTCCTCCCTGGTCTACCGCATGAAGCGCAACGGCGCAGGCCTTGCCTCCATCTGCATCCTGGGCACTATGGTGCTGGTGATGATCTCCTCCACCACCTGCCTGTATTTCGGGGCGGAGGATTCCCTCCGTACCCGCTATCCCCGGGCGGAGAACGTTACCGTCTGGTACACGGACCGGGAGGACCTGTACCGGGACCACTCCGACCTGCACGCCGCCGTCGTCACTGCCGCACGCAGCCGTGGCGCGCAGATGCAGGACCTGCGGGAGTACCGTTCCTCCTCCTCGGCGCTGACTGTTCGCAACGGCGTCCTGCAGGGCGCAGGCGGCAGCATCAGCGATGCCGTTCAGTTCACCGCCATCCCCCTGTCGGACTACAACGCCGCCATGGGCACCCGTCTGACCCTGTCTCCGGGCCAGGTGTATATCTGCCATGGCCGGTCCGACTACCGGGAGAGCACCCTGTCCTTCCCCGGCGGCGCTGCCTGGCAGGTGAAGGGCCTGGTGGACAACCTGGCCTCCGGCGGTGACTCCGCCAGCGTGGTCACCCAGCTGACGGCCATCGTCCCCGACGAGGAAATAGCGGACATGGACCGCCTGATGGAGGGCATGAACACCGGCGTGTCCCGCAGCTGGAGCTGCGGCTTCGACCTGGGCCAGGAGCCTGCCCGGGACGGGGGCGACCCTGTGGCCGCCGCCATCCGGGAGGCGCTGGTGTCCCGGCAGGACGATATCCGCTTCAACGTGGAGTCCCTGTCGGAGAATCGCGACGATTTCTACGGGTCCTACGGAAGCCTCTTCTTCCTGGGCATCCTGCTGAGCGTGGGCTTCTCTCTGGCCGCGGTGCTCATCATCTATTACAAGCAGATCTCCGAGGGCTACGAGGACCAGGCCCGCTTTGACATCATGCAGAAGGTGGGCATGACCCGCCGGGACATCCGTTCCAGCATCAACAGTCAGCTGCTGCTGGTATTCTTCCTGCCGCTGCTGCTGGCGGGGCTGCATCTGGTATTCGCCTTCCCCTTTGTCCATAAGCTGCTGCTTCTGTTCAACCTCTGGAACACCCGCCTGCTGGTGGGCACCACCGCCGCCAGCTTCCTGGCCTTTGCGGTGCTGTACACCCTGGTGTACCGCGCCACCTCCACCGCCTATTACCACATCGTCAGCGATGGAGGAGACCGCTGATGCGCCGGGCCGCGTATCAGGCGGTGTTGTGGTGCGGCGGCGCGGTAACGGTGCTGCTGGCGGCGGCCGCCGCCATGACCGTGTCCCTTACGGACCGCCTGCTCCGGAAGCTGGAGCCATAAAAAATCAACCCCGGAGGCAGAATGCCTCCGGGGTTGAACGCTGTTGTAAACGCCTCGCAGAGCTTGCCGCCCGCAGACTGCAATTTTTATCAAAAAAAGCAGGGCTTTTTTTGATATTTACATCCACATGGCGAAGGGCCGCAGCAGGCCGCCCAGCACTCTGTGCAGCAGGGGCCGGTGCTCCCAGTCCGCCCGGGTTACCTGCCGGGACTTTTCCATAATGCCGTCCATGTCCTCCAGCAGCGTCTCTATGGCCGGCGCGCCGTACAGCAGGGTGCCGCACTCGAAGTGCAGCTGGAAGCTGCGGTAGTCCATGTTCACGGACCCCACGAACGCCGCCTCCCGGTCCGCCAACACGGTTTTCCCGTGCAGCAGCCCCGGGGTGAACCGATAGATCTTCACGCCGTGGTTCAGCAGCTCCCCGAAATAGCTTTCCGCCACCATAAAGGCGAACTTGTGGTCCGGGATGCCGGGCATCATCAGCCGCACGTCCACGCCGCTGCCGGCGGCCATGCACAGGGCCTTCTCCATGGACTCGTCAATGGCCAGATACGGCGAGGTGATGTACACCATGTGCTTGGCCCCGCCGATCAGCTGCAGAAACGCGTCCTCGGCAGAGGACACCGGGTTGCTGTCCGGCCCGTCCGCGATGGGCTGCACAAAGCCCTGCCCCGCCGCGCTGCTCTGGGGCCGGTAATAGTCGTGCTCCTGCTGCAGGGAGCCGCCCATGCGCTCCCACATATAGATGAACTCCCGGGTCAGAGTCCAGCAGGCCTGGCCCTCCAGCCGGATGCCGTCATCCTTCCAATAGCCGAACCGCTCGGTGATGTTGGCGTACTCGTCGGCGATATTGGCCCCGCCGGTATAGGCGGTGTCCCCGTCGATGCAGGCGATCTTCCGGTGGTCCCGATAGTTGAAGTACAGCCGGTTCACATAGTGGTGCACCGGGTTGAAGATCAGCACCTCCGCCCCTATGCGCCGCAGCTCCTCCACGGCCTCCTCGGGCATGCGCATCATGCTGCCGAAGTCGTCGAACAGCACCTTGATCTCCACGCCCTGTCCGGCCTTCCGCCGGAAAATATCCATCAGCCGGTCCCACAGCTGCCCCTCGGCCATGATGTAAAACTCCATGAAAATGAAGTGCTCCGCCTGCTCCATGCGCTCCAGCAGGTCCTCCAGATACGCCTCGCCGGTGGGCAGATACACGGCCCCGGTGCCGGTGTACAGGGGGAAGCCCTGCTGGTCCAGATACGCCGCCAGGCGTCCCCACTCCGGGTGCTCCCGCCGCAGCTTCTCCACCTGGAGGCGGCTGGCCTCCCGCCGGGCCTCGGATTCCTGGGGCCTGGGCAGCTTTTTCAGGTCCAGCCGCTTCTGGGGATGATCCCCGTTCCACAGCCAGTACAGGATCAGCCCCACCACCGGCACCGTCAGGATCAGCAGGGTCCAGCCCAGCTTATACGAGCCGCCGCCGGGCCGGCTGTTGATGCGGAAGGCATAGGCCAGAGCCAGCAGCTCCAGCACCGTGTACGCCATAGCCATCCGCTGCCGCAGCAGATCGCTGAGAAACAGCACCAGCGCGATCTGGGCCAGCAGCAGCACCGCCACCAGTCCCAGCCGCAGCGCCGCAGATATGCGCCGCTCGGTTTTTTGCTGTACCTTCGGTTTCTTCAACGGAAATCCTTCCTCCTTTCCCGCTGTCCCCGCCGTCCATCGGCGGTGTATGGGCATCTAAGGGTGTCTGTTTTGCGGCCCGCTGAGGGCAGCGAGCTCTACAGCCTTGGCTCTCCCTCTGGGAGAGCTGTCGGCGCAGCCGACTGAGAGGGCCTGTAGGGGACGGACAAACCCCGTTCGCCCGCAGGTCACTGCTGAGAGGACCGCAGCAGCTCCTGCTGAATGTCCCACAGCTTCCGGGACAGGTCTACCACATACTTGTGGGGATAATCGAACCGCTTCACCTCGTCCCACAGGGTGTCCACCTGCTGGCGGCAATAGGCCTGGATCTCCGGCAGGGAAGGGGAGTCATACACCCGCCTGCCGTTGAGGAAAATAGGCACCAGCAGCTCCCGGGCCGTGAAGTTGTACACGGTTTTCTTTTTCCAGGTGGCCATGGGGTCGAAGATCTCCATGTCCTGGCTGTCGTCCACCGTCTCGTCGTGGAGGGTGATCAGGTCGGCAATGGCCTTGCCGGTATCCCGGCCATAGAAGCGGTAGACCTTCTTGAAGTGGGGGATGGTGATCTTCTCCACGTTTTCACTGACCTTGATCTTGGGGATGATGTTTCCCTCATCGTCCTCCACCGCCGCCAGCTTGTATACGCCGCCGAACACCGGCTCGGACCGGGCGGTAATCATCCGCTCACCCACGCCGAACATATCGATCTGGGCGCCCTGCAAAAACAGATCCTGGATCAGATACTCGTCCAGGGAGTTGGACACGGTGATTTTGCATTCGGTCCACCCGGCGTCGTCCAGCATCTTCCGGGCCTTCCGGGTCAGATACGCCATGTCGCCGGAGTCCAGCCGGATGCCGCACTTGGTGATGCCCATGGGCTTGAGCACCTCATTGAAGGCCCGGATGGCGTTGGGCACGCCGGATTTCAGGGTGTTGTAGGTATCCACCAGCAGCGTGGCGTTGGTGGGGTAAATTTCGCAGTACGTCTTGAAAGCATCATACTCCGTGTCGAACATCTGCACCCAGGCGTGAGCCATGGTGCCCCCGGCGGGCACGCCGTACAGCTGGTCGGAGATGGTGCAGGCGGTGCCGCCGCAGCCGCCGATATACGCGGCCCGTGCGCCGATGATGGCGGCGTCGGCGCCCTGGGCCCGGCGGGAGCCGAACTCCAGCACCGTGCGGCCCCGTGCAGCCCGGACGATGCGGTTGGCCTTGGTGGCAATGAGGCTCTGGTGGTTGATGGTCAGCAGGGTAAAGGTCTCGATAAGCTGTGCTTCAATGGCCGGAGCCCGCACCACCACCAGGGGCTCCTTGGGGAACACCGGGGTCCCCTCCGGCACGGCGTAAATGTCGCCGGTAAACCGGAAATTGGCCAGATATTCCAGAAATTCCTCGCAGAACAGGTTCCGCCCCCGAAGATACGCAATGTCCTCCTGGGTGAAGTGCAGGTTCTCGATGTAGTCGATCAGCTGCTCCAGGCCCGCGGCGATGGCAAAGCCGCCCTGGTCCGGCACCCGGCGGAAGAACACGTCAAAATACGTGATCTTATCCTTGAAGCCGTTCTCGAAATACCCGTTGCCCATGGTCAGCTCATAAAAGTCGCAGAGCATGGTCATGTTCAGCTTTTCCTCAATGTTCATCCTTCAATACCTCAGTTTTTCGTTATACTTGCAGGGGTGCCCGCCTATGATAGCCGGTTTCCGCCCCCAATGCAATCGTTTGCTTTACGCATCCCTGCGGAAATAGTGCTTGGCGCAGAATTCCCGCCGCACCTCAATGCGGCCCTCGTCTGCCAGCCAGTCCACAAAGTTGGCAAAATTCCGCTCCACCACGCTGAACTTGAACTCATTGTGGGTCCGGACGTTTTCTTTTTTGCAGAAGGTATAGATCCACTGGTCAAAGGACATGCCGTCCTCCAGGCAGTCCAGCACCTCCTGTCCCTTGTCCAGGATAAACGCAAGGTTCCGGTCGATCAGCGGCCCGATATCCGTCAGCACCTGCTTGTGGGCGATGATGTATGCCGGGCACCGCAGCGCCCGCAGGCTCTCCTTGCTTTCCAGGTCCCGGGCGATGAACATGCTGGTGGGCAGCTTGGCCCCCTCGATCTGCCCCTCGTCAATGAGGCAGTCTCCCACATAGGCCACGTTGTCCGGGGTCACAATGCCGATGTGTCCGGCGGAGTGTCCCGGCAGCTGCAATATGCCGAACCGCGCCCCGCAGAAGTCCACATGGTCTGCGTCGGCGGGGATGATCACGTCCGCCAGAAAGCACTCCTCCAGGAAGTATTCGTGGCTCTTGCCATAGGTCAGGGCCACATAGTTGGCCCGGTACGCATCGGGATTCACGGAGATGCCCGCCTCGATGATCTGGGCCGCCGCCTGGCAGCCGTACCGCTGCTGCAAGTAGCGGACGTTGCCTGTGTGGTCAAAGTGGGCGTGGGAGCACAGAATCCCCCGCAGCCGGAACCCGTTGTCCTCGATAAGATTCGTCAGGGCGCTGCGGTCCAGCTTGGCGTATCCCGTGTCCATCAGCACAATGTCCGTGTCCGTCAGCTTATATACCGGCATCAGCGCCGTGGCCCCCACGGCGGCATAGGTCCTTCCGTATACGTGCCGCAGCTCCATATTTCGTCCCCCTCCATGGTGCAATATTCCATATTATATACCCTTCGACGGGAAAAAACAACCTCGGAAAAATTTCCGTTTACCCCCTATGCAAAACCAGAAAAATAAGGTAAAATACACCTAAGTATAGATAGGGAGGATTCTGTCAATGGACGAACCGAAGTATAAGCGGGTGCTGCTGAAGATCAGCGGCGAGGCCCTGGCCGGCGACAAGCACTTCGGCCTGGACTTCCAGGTCATGGGCCGGGTGGCCGACGTCATCAAGGAGTGCGTGGCCATGGGCGTCCAGGTGGGCGTGGTCATCGGCGGCGGCAACTTCTGGCGCGGCGTCAAAAACGGCGAGGGCCACATCGAGCGCACCCGCGCCGACCATATGGGCATGCTGGCCACCGCCATGAACTGCATGGCCATGGCCGACGTGCTGGAGCAGAAGGGCGTGGACGTCCGGGTCCAGACGGCGCTGGAGATCAAGGAGGTGGCGGAGCCCTACATCCGGGCCCGTGCCGTGCGCCATCTGGAAAAGGGCCGCGTGGTGATCTTCGGCTGCGGCGTGGGCTGCCCCTTCTTCTCCACGGATACCGCCGCCGTGCTTCGCGCCGCCGAGATCGGCGCCGATGTGATCCTGCTGGCCAAGAACATCGACGGCGTGTACGACTGCGACCCCGCCAAGAACGCCAACGCCGTGAAGTTCGACGCCATCACCTACGACGAGGTGCTCAAGCGCCGCCTGGCCGTCATGGATTCCACCGCCACCAGCCTGTCCATGGACAACCACATTCCCGTGCTGGTGTTCGCGCTGAAGGACCCCTACAACATCGTCCGTGCCCTGCGCGGCGAAAAAATCGGAACAATTGTGAAGGAGGCATAACCCCATGCTGAAAGACGAGTACAAGATTTACGAGGAAAAAATGAAGAAGAGCATCGAATCCGTTGCCAACGACTTTGCCGCCGTCCGCGCAGGCCGTGCCAACGCCTCCGTGCTCAACCGCATCCATGTGGACTACTACGGCACCCCCACCCCCATCCAGCAGATCGCGTCCGTGGCCTCTCCCGATCCCCGCAGCCTGGTGATCACCCCCTGGGACGCCTCTGCCCTCAAGGGCATTGAAAAGGCCATCCAGGAGTCTGACCTGGGCATCAACCCCCAGAACGACGGCAAGTCCATCCGCCTGAGCTTCCCCCAGCTGACGGAGGAGCGCCGCAAGGACCTGGTCAAGCAGATCCGCAAGTATACCGAGGGCGGCAAGGTGGCCGTGCGCAACATCCGCCGCGACGCCATGGAGAATTTCAAGAAGCAGCAGAAGGCCTCCGAGATCACCGAGGACGAGCTGAAGATGGCGGAAAAGGACCTGCAGAAGCTGACCGACGACAGCTGCAAGGAGCTGGATAAGCTCCTGGAAAACAAGGAAAAGGAGCTCCTGTCTGTCTGATGGGCCTGTTTTCCAAAAAGATCCATCATCACGGGGCGGGGCAGGTGGACATGAGCCGCCTGCCCCGCCACATCGCTATTATTATGGACGGCAACGGTCGTTGGGCGAAGCAGCGCGGCCTGCCTCGCACTGCCGGACATAAAGTAGGGGCCGAGACCTTCCGCAAGATCGCCACCTATTGCAAGGATCTGGGGGTGGAATACCTGACGGTGTACGCCTTCTCTACGGAGAACTGGAAGCGTCCCGCCGACGAGGTGGGGGTCATTATGGGCCTTCTGAAGCAATATATGCTGGAGGCCATCGACTCTATGGAGCGCGATCAGATCCGCCTGCGCTTTCTGGGGGACCTGTCCGCCATCTCACCGGAGCTTCAGGCCCTGGTGGACCGCACCAATGAAATTTCCAGCCATATCCACGGCTTTCAGGCCAACGTCTGCCTGAACTACGGCGGCCGGGACGAGATCCTCCACGCCGCCCGCCGCTTCGCGCAGGACTGCACCCGGGGCGAGGCCGTCCCGGAGGACCTTACCGAGGAGGGCTTTTCCTCCTATCTGTACTCTGCCGGCATCCCGGACCCGGAGCTCATCATCCGCACCAGCGGCGAGGAGCGCCTGTCCGGCTTTCTGCTGTGGCAGTGCGCCTATTCGGAGTTTTACTTCTGCGATACCCTGTGGCCGGACTTCGACAGCCGGGCCCTGGACCAAGCCATCATCGCCTACCAGAGCCGCGACCGGCGGTTCGGCGGCGTGAAATAGAGAGGATACAACTATGAAACAGAGGATATTGGTGGCTGTGGTGGGGATTCCCGCCCTGCTGGCGGTGCTGTGCATCGCCCCGGCCTGGGCCACGGCCCTGCTGCTGGCGGCCCTGACCGTCATTGCCGCCCACGAGCTGCTGACGGCGGTGTGCGGCCCGGACAAGGCCCGGCGCTGGACGGTGCTTCCCGCCGTGTGCGGCGTGCTGCTGCTGGCCCGGGCGGTGTGGCCCGGCTGCGCCGCCCTGGAGGGCCTGCTGCTGGCAGCGGCCCTGACCCTGCCCCTGTCCGGGGTCCTGACCTACGGAAAGCCTCATGCCCTGACCTTTACCGACGTGTGCGCCATGGCCGCGGCGGGCTTTGCCATTCCCTGGGCCTTCTCCGGGCTGTATGGCCTGCGCACCCTGGATAACGGCTATCTCCTGGTGCTGACGCCCCTGGTGGCGGCCTTCTGCAGCGACTCCCTGGCCCTGTTCACCGGCATGGCCTGCGGAAAGCACAAGCTGGCCCCCCTGGTCAGCCCCCACAAAACCGTGGAGGGTGCCCTGGGCGGTCTGGCAGGCGGCATGGCTGGCATGGCCGTTTTCTGCGCGGTGTTCCGGGCCATGACCCACACGGCCCTGAGCTATTCCCTGTGCATTGCCCTGGGCCTGCTGGGCGCGGTGCTGGGGGAGCTGGGGGATCTGAGCTTCTCCGCCGTGAAGCGCCAGTACGGCATCAAGGACTATGGCCGTCTGCTGCCGGGTCACGGCGGCGTGCTGGACCGGTTCGACAGCGTGCTTTTTGCCGCCCCGGTGCTGTACGCCCTGCTGCGGGCGTTGGCGGCGTAAACGGCATAAGGAGAATCGCAACATGACAAAAACCATCTCCCTGCTGGGCTCCACCGGCTCCATCGGCCGCCAGACCCTCCAGGTGGCCCGTGAGCTGGGCCTTACCGTGGCGGCCCTTACCGCCAACCGCCAGGTGGACCTGCTGGAGCAGCAGGCCCGGGAGTTTCACCCCCAGCTGGCGGTGCTGTATGACCGGGACGCCGCCCGTCAGCTGCGCCTGCGGCTGTCGGATACGGATATCCGGGTGGCGGAGGGGCCGGAGGGTCTGCTGCTGGCGGCCCAGCTGCCCCAGGCCGACACCGTGGTCACCGCCGTTATGGGCAGCGTGGGCCTGGAGCCCACCCTGGCCGCCATCCGGCAAAAAAAACGCATTGCCCTGGCCAATAAGGAGACCCTGGTCTGCGCCGGGGAGCTGGTCATGGCCCAGGCGGAGCGCTGGGGGGCGGACATCGTCCCCGTGGACTCCGAGCACAGCGCCATTTTCCAGAGTCTCCAGGGCTGCCGGGACCGGAATGAGGTCCGGCGGCTGCTGCTGACCTGCTCCGGCGGCCCCTTCTTCGGCCGCAGCTTCCGGGACCTGGAGGGGGTCACTCCCGCCGATGCCCTGAAGCATCCCAACTGGTCCATGGGTGCAAAAATCACCATCGACTCTGCTACCCTGATGAACAAGGGGCTGGAGGTCATCGAGGCCATGCGGCTGTACCGTCTGCCGGTGGAGCAGGTGGACGTGGTGATCCACCGTCAGAGTATCGTTCATTCCCTGGTGGAGTACCGGGACGGCGCCATGATCGCCCAGCTGGGCACCCCGGATATGAAGCTCCCCATCCGCTATGCCTTCACCTGGCCTCACCGGGTCCCCAGCCCGGATACGCCCCTGGATCTGCTGACCTGCGGGGACCTGACGTTCCGGGCTCCGGATCTGGACGCCTTCCCCTGCCTGCGCATCGCCCGCCAGTGCGCCAGAACCGGCGGCACCGCCTGCGCCATTATGAACGGTGCCAATGAGGCGGCGGTGGCCCTGTTTCTGCAGGAGCGTGTGGGCTTCAACGACATTCCCCGCTTGGTGGAGTCCGCCCTTTCCCGGGTGGAGGTGAAATATGCCCCGGACCTTCCGGATATACTGGAAGCAGACAGACAGGCGCGAGCCGCTGTACTGCAAACGGTAGGAGACATGGTATGATCTATATTATCGCAGCGATCCTGATTTTCGGCGTGCTCATCGCCGTCCACGAGCTGGGCCACTTCCTGGCGGCCAAGGCCTGCGGCGTGCGGGTCAACGAGTTCGCCATCGGCATGGGCCCCGCCCTGTTCAAAAAGACCAGGGGCGATACCACCTATGCTCTGCGCCTGCTGCCCATCGGCGGCTTCTGCGCCATGGAGGGGGAGGAGGAGGACTCCGACGACCCCGCTGCCCTGAATAACCAGGGCTTCTGGCGCAAGCTCCTGATCTTCGCCGCCGGCGCCCTGATGAACTTCCTCACGGGCCTTGTCATCATTCTGGTGCTTTACGCCGGGGTCAAGGCCGTCAACGTCCCGGTGATCCACGGCTTCGCCGACGGCTGCCCGCTGGAATCCGCCTCCGGCCTTCAGGTGGGCGACCGCATCCTGTCCATCGACGGGGAGCGCATCTACACCTTCAGCGACGTGTCCCTGCTGCTGGGCCGCAACAAGACCGGCGACTTCGACCTGGTCATCCGCCGGGACGGCCAGAAGCTCCGTCTGGAGAATTTCCACATGGAGCGCGGCGAGTACCTGGATCAGTCCGGCCAGAAATTCACCGGCTTCGGCCTGTATTTCGGCGCCCAGGAGCTGACCTTCGGCGGGCGGCTGAGATACTGCTGGGACCAGGCGGTGGACTTTGTCCGCCTGGTGCGCCTGAGCCTCCAGATGCTCATCACCGGCGAGGCGGGCTTTTCCGATATGAGCGGCCCCGTGGGCATCGTGTCCACCATCACCACCGTGGGCGAGCAGTCGGAAAATGCCCGGGCCGCCGCCGCCAACATCGCGTACCTGGCAGCCCTCATCGCCGTGAACCTGGCGGTGATGAACCTGCTGCCCCTGCCCGCCCTGGACGGCGGCAAGATTTTCTTCCTGGTGGTCAACGCCCTGTCCCTGCGCATCATCCGCAAGCAGATCCCCGCCAGGTTTGAAAATTACGTCCATCTGGCCGGCTTTGTCCTTCTCATGGGCCTCATGCTGGTCATCACCTTCCACGACGTCATCAAGCTGTTTCAATAGCGGCGGACCGTCCCGGAATGGGGCCGGCGTCTTTGCCGGCCCCATTTCGCCGCCCCGTGCGGCGCATTTTACTCGCAAGGAGGATATAAACCATGAGCAAGCAGATTCATGTGGGCGCCGTGGCCGTGGGCGGCGGCGCGCCGGTCAGCATCCAATCCATGTGCAATACCCCCACCCAGGACGTGGAGCGTACCGTCTCCCAGATCCTCCGCCTGGAGGGGGCCGGGTGCCAGATCATCCGGGTGGCGGTGCCGGATATGGACGCCGCCCGGGCCATCGGCCCCATCCGCCGCCGCATCCACATCCCCCTGGTGGCGGATATCCACTTTGACTACCGCCTGGCCCTGGAGTGCGTCCGCCAGGGGGTGGACAAGATCCGTATCAACCCCGGCAACATCGGCTCCGCGGAAAAGGTCCGTGCCGTGGCCGACGCCTGCCGGGACCGGGGCATCCCCATCCGCATCGGCGTCAACGGCGGCTCCTTGGAGCGGGAGCTGCTGCAAAAATACGGCGGCGTCACCGCCCAGGCCCTGGTGGACAGCGCCCTGGGCCACGTCCGCCTGCTGAACGACTGCGGCTTCGACGATATCTGCATCTCCGTCAAGTGCTCCCGGGTACCGGTGAACATGGCCGCCTACCGCATGCTCCACGAGCAGACGCCCTATCCTCTGCACCTGGGAGTCACCGAGGCCGGCACCCCCCGCCTGGGGGTGCTGAAATCCGCCATCGGCATCGGCGGCCTGCTGTGCCAGGGCATCGGCGATACCCTCCGGGTCAGCCTGACGGCGGACCCGGAGGAGGAGGTCCGGGCCGCCCTGGATATTCTCTCTGCCGCCGGCCTGCGGCAGACGGGGCCCAACCTGATCTCCTGTCCCACCTGCGGCCGCACCAAATACGACATGATCCCCATCGCCCGGGAGGTGGAGCGCCGCCTTCAGGGCTGCACCAAGCCCATCACCGTGGCGGTCATGGGCTGCGTGGTCAACGGCCCCGGCGAGGCCCGGGCCGCCGATGTGGGCATTGCCGGCGGCGACGGCGAGGGCCTGCTGTTCCGCCATGGCGAAATTCTGCGCAAGGTTCCCCAGGACAAGCTGGTGGACGCCCTGATGGACGAGATCGACAAGCTGTAAGGGAGGGCCCCGTATGTGCGATAAAATACCGTTTTTTACCTTTTTCGAGAGCTTTGTGCCGCCCCGGGACCTGGGCCTGCTGCTCCACGACGCCTGTGTGGTGGGCGGCAGCATGGACCGTGCCCAGCGCACCATGGAGCTGGAGCTGACGGCCTCCGCCCCGCTGCCGGAGGCCGCCGTCACCGCCCTGCGCCAGCTGCTGATGGACCAATACGGCCTGCGCCAGCTGCGCCTGAGCTTCCGCACCCCTCAGCGCGCAGATGACAGGTCCGACGTCCTCATGGGCCGGGAGATCAAGGGCAAGCCCGTCTCCATCGACGGTCTGAACCCCAAAATGGGCGCCGTGGTGGTGGAGGGCAAGGTCTTTGCCGCCGAGTGCTACGAGACCCGCAAGCCCGGCGTCTGGCGTCTGACCTTCGACATGACGGATTACCGGAATTCCGTCACCGTCACCAAGTACATGGAGGGCAAGGAGGCCCAGTCCATGCAGAACGCCGTGTCCCCGGGCATGTGGCTCCGGGTCCAGGGCAATGTGGAGCTGAGCCGGGACGGCAAGGACATTCAGCTGCGCCCCTTCCACATTATGAAGATCCCCCACAAGCCCCGGGAGGACACCGCCCCGGAGAAGCGGGTGGAGCTGCACCTCCACACCAAGATGTCCAACATGGACGCCCTGACGGACACCGCCTCCGTCATCAGGCAGGCCATCGCCTGGGGCCACCCGGCTATCGCCATCACCGACCACGGCGTGGCCCAGTCCTTCCCGGACGCCTGGCACACCGCCAAGGGCAAGATCAAGATCCTCTACGGCGTAGAGGGCTACTTCGTCAATAACTTAGACGACCGCATCGCCGTCCACGGCCCCCAGGACCAGGACTTCTCCGACGAGATCGTCTGCTTCGATATCGAGACCACCGGCCTGAAGGTGGACCGGGAGGCCATCACCGAGATCGGCGCCGTGGTGCTGAAAAACGGCCAGGTCACCGACCGGTTCCAGACCTTCGTGAACCCCGGCCGCCGCCTGACGCCGGAGATCATCGGCCTCACCGGCATCACCGACGCCATGCTGGCGGATGCCCCCTCCCCCAAGGAGGCCCTGACGGCCTTTCTGGACTTTGTGAACGGCCGCCCCCTGGCGGCCCACAACGCCGAATTTGACATCAGCTTCATCCGGGCCGGCTGCCGCCGGGAGGGCATCCCCTTCGACCCCACCTATGTGGACTCCCTGATCCTGGCCCAGAACCTGCTGCCCCAGCTTCACAAGTTCAAGCTGGACATTGTGGCCGAATACCTGGACCTGCCCGCCTTCAATCACCACCGGGCTTCCGACGACGCGGCCATGGTGGCCTACATGCTGATCCCGTTTTTCCAGAAGATGGAAAACGAGCTGGGCATCCGCCGGCTCCAGGACATCAACCCCCAGATGCTGAAGCTGCGGCCCCAGGGCAGCAAGTCCAGCCGCTTTCCCAAGCACATCATCATTCTGGCCAAGAACAAAATGGGCCTCAAGCACCTGTACCAGCTGATCTCCGCCTCCAACCTGCAATACTTCAAGCGGGTGCCCATCATCCCCAAAACCGAGCTGATGGCCCATCGGGAGGGGCTCATCATCGGCTCGGCCTGCGAGGCCGGCGAGCTGTTCCAGGCGGTGAAGGACCACAAGGACTGGGCCGAGCTCAAGCGCATCGCCTCCTTCTATGACTATCTGGAGATCCAGCCCATCTGCAACAACCTCTTCATGCTCCGCAACGGCGACGTCCGGTCCGAGGAGGAGCTGCGGGAGTTCAACCGCACCATCGTCCGCCTGGGCCGGGAGCTGGGAAAGCCCGTCTGCGCCACCGGCGACGTCCACTTCCAGGAGCCGGAGGACGAGACGTACCGCCATATTCTCCTGGCCAGCAAGAAGTTCCCCGATGCCGACGCGCCTCTGCCCATCTACTTCAAGACCACCACCGAGATGCTGGAGGAGTTTTCCTATCTGGGCCAGGACCTGGCCCATCAGGTGGTCATCGACAACCCCCGCCACATCGCCGATCTGGTGGAGGAAATCGAGCTGCTGCCTCCGGGCCAGCTGTTCCCGCCCCGGCTGGAAAACTCCCAGGAGGACCTGAACCGCCTGGTGTGGGACAAGTGTCACGCCCTGTACGGCGACCAGCCTCCCCAGGTGGTGGTGGATCGGCTGAATGTGGAGCTGGGCAGCATCCTGGGGAAGTATGACGTGGTGTATATGTCCGCCCAGAAGCTGGTCCAGCGCAGTCTGGAAAACGGCTATCTGGTGGGCTCCCGTGGCTCCGTTGGCTCCTCTCTGGTGGCCTATATGTCCGGCATCACCGAAGTGAACTCCCTGCCGCCCCACTACCGCTGCCCCAACTGCCGCAACGTGGAATTTGTCACCGACGGCAGCTACGGCTGCGGGGCGGATATGCCCGACAAGGACTGCCCGGTCTGCGGCACGAAATACGTCAAGGACGGGTTCGACATCCCCTTTGAGACCTTCCTGGGCTATGGCGGCGGCAAGGTGCCGGATATCGACCTGAACTTCTCCGGCGAATACCAGGCCCGGGCCCACCGCCACGCCATCGAGATGTTCGGCCAGACCCAGGTGTTCCGGGCCGGCACCATCGGTACCCTGGCGGAGAAGACCGCCTTCGGCTTCGTCCGCAAATACCTGGACGAGCGGGGCCTCACCGCCGGCAATGCCGAGGTGAACCGCCTGACCCAGGGCTGCGTAGGCGTCCGCCGCACCACCGGCCAGCACCCCGGCGGCCTGGTGGTGGTCCCCGACGACATGGACGTGGAGGATTTCACCGCTGTCCAGCACCCCGCCGACGCCGAGGACGCCGACACCATCACCACCCATTTTGAATACCACTGCATGGAGGATAACCTTCTGAAGCTGGACATGCTGGGCCACGATGACCCCACCATGATCCGCATGCTGGAGGATCTCACCGGGGTCAACGCCCGAACCATCCCCCTGGACGACCCGGACACCATGAGCATCTTCACCTCCTCCAAGGTCCTGGGCTTTGAAAACGACGAGCTGCTGGGCCCCACCGGGGCCGTGGCCATACCGGAGTTCAACACCCGGTTCACCCGGGGCATGCTGGTGGATACCCAGCCCAAGGATTTCAATACCCTGGTGCGCCTGTCCGGCTTCTCCCACGGCACCGACGTGTGGCTGGGCAATGCCCGGGACCTGATCGTCAGCGGCACTGCCTCCGTTCTGGAGACCGTGGGCTGCCGGGACGACATCATGCTCTATCTCATCCATATGGGTCTGGACCCCAAAATGAGCTTCAAGATCATGGAGGCCGTCCGGAAGGGCAAGGTGAAAAAGGGCGGCTTCCAGGACGGGTGGGAGGATGCCATGCGGGCCCATGAGGTGCCCGACTGGTACATTGACTCCCTGGCCAAGATCGGCTATCTGTTCCCCAAGGCCCACGCCGTGGCCTATGTGATGATGGCCTTCCGCATCGCCTGGTTCAAGGTCCACGAGCCCCTGGCGTTCTACGCCACCTTCTTCACCGTCCGGGCCAAGGCCTTCGACGCGGAATACTGCTGCGCCGGCATCGACGCCGTGAAGCGGAAGATCCGTGAGATCGAGAACAACAAGGACGCCACCGCCGTGGAGCAGAGCCTGATGGTCACCCTGGAGGTGTGCTACGAGTTCTATCTCCGTGGCTTCCACTTTGACACCATCAGCATCTACGACTCCCAGGCCACCGCCTTCAAGATCACGGAGAACGGCCTGCTGCCCCCCTTCGTCTCCGTCCGGGGCCTGGGCGAGACCGCCGCCCTGGACACCGTGGAAAAGCGGAAGGGAAAGACTTTCATCTCCGTGGAGGAGTTCGCCGCCTGCTGCAGCAAGCTGTCCAAAACCCACATCGAGCAGCTGAAGGCCCTGGGGGCCTTTGCCGGCATGGCGGACACCAGCCAGATCACGTTTTTCTGATATGGAGTGGCGCTTTGTCTGGTCCCGCGGCGACGAGCATGAGACAGGCCGTGCCCTGTCCCGGGAAATGCTGCGCTTGTATCGGGACAAAGCCCGGGAAAAGCGGGACGTCCCGCCGGATATCGGGACAGTTTTTATAGGAAATAACGGCAAACCGATGATAAATGGCTGCTATTTCAATATCAGCCACAGCCACGGTCTGGTGGCCTGCGCCGTGGCGGAGGTCCCGGTGGGCATCGACGTGGAGAAGGTCCGTCCGGTATCGCCCTGGCTTTTACGCATTTTATCGCCTGCTGAACGCGAATCTGTGCGCTGTGACGAGGATTTCTTCCGCCTTTGGACCCTGAAGGAGGCCCTCATCAAGTGTCAGGGAGGTGTACTGGGTCAGGTCCGGCACGTTCATTTCCGGATCGACGGGGATTCCGTCACCTGCACCGTCCCCGGCTACGCCTTCTCCCTTCTCCCGGCCCCGGAGGGCTATGCCGCCGCCCTGTGCTGGAAAAAACTGGAAGAAAACCGGCATGAAACGCGCAAAAAATGACAGGCTATTGGAAGAATGTGCATAAAAAATACCGGAACCGGCAAAATTTCTGCCGGTCCGGTATTTTTATGCGAGTAATCCGTATTTTTCCTTGATGCGGTCCAGCTTTTCCAGCATGGGCTCCGCGGCCACCCACAGGAAGAATACCGTGGCTGCCGCGTGGACGCAGTCCACCGGGAAGCCGGTGACGTAGTACGTCAGCAGCGTTTTCCAGGTGAGGCTTTCCGCCCCGGCCCACATCAGTACCGATGCCGGATTCATGATGCCGCCGTAGATCACGATGGCGCAGAAGGCGCCAAAGGTACACATGCTCCCCAGAGTTCGGCGCAAAAGCCCCTTTCGGAACAGGACTCCGGCCAAAAATCCGATAATTCCCATGCTAAACATCTGCCACGGCGTCCAAACACCCTGGGAGAACAGCATGTTGGACACCAGCATGGACAGCGCGCCCACCAGAAAACCGCTCTCGCCCCCCAGCGCTACGCCGGAGATGATGGTCATGGCCATGACGGGCTTGAACTGAGGCAGCATGAAAAATGCCGCCCGGCCCGCCACGGAGATGGCGCACAGCACCGCAATGACCACCAGCTCCCGGGCCTGGGGCCTGCGCCCCTCGAACACCAGGAAGAACGGGGCCATGCACTCCAGCAGCACCAGCACCGACATGAGGCCATACTGCCTGTTGTCCAGGTAGTAGACCCCCACAAACAGGGTCACGGGGATCAGCAGCAGGATAGACACCGCCGCCGCTGCCGTCCGGCGGGACAGCCTGCGCTTTTCCGCCGGAACCTGCACCAGGTCAAGGGGCTTGGTCCGGCGGCCGATGGACAGGGCCAGCACCAGCAGCAGCCCGCAGAACACCAGATACAGCCGCAGCTGCTGCCAGCCCAGAGCCGTCAGGCCGCCCTTGCCCACGGCGGCGGACAGGTCCGTGACTCCGGTGGCATACAGGAATATGGCCAGGGCCCCCGCCCCGGACACGGCGGCCAGGGCCTTGCGCCACAGGGGCAGCTTTTTGGGCTTCCAGTCCGGCGTTTCCTCCCGGGGCTCCGGCAGAGGGGGAATGTCCTCCGGCAGGGCCGGCTCCGCAGGAACCGTGCCGCTGCAGACAGCCATGACGTCCTCCGCCGTCACCGCCTGGGGCTCCAGGCTCCGGGCCATGCGGTTGGCGGCGGTGGTATAGAAGCTGTTGCCGGAGAAGAAGGAGCGGGGAGATGCCTCCGTCACCACGCTGCCGTCAAAGAACAGGGCACAGCGGTGGGCATAGCGGGCGCAGAACTCCACGTCGTGGCTGACCATCAGCAGCGACACCCCGCGGGCCAGCAGCGTCCGCAGAATCAGGGCGAAGGCCTGCTTGAACTCCGCATCCAGGCCCTTGGTGGGCTCGTCCAGCAGCAGGATCTCCGGCTCCAGCAGCAGCACCTTGGCCAGGGCCGCCCGCTGCTGCTCGCCGCCGGACAGGTCGTAGGGGTGCCGGTCCAGCAGGTCCTCCAGGCGGCACAGAGCCACCATCCGGGCCACCCGCTCCTCCTGCTGGGGGCGGGGCGTTTTTGTGCCGGAAAATATCTCGAACAGGTCCTCCCGGACCGTTTTTTTCACAAATAAGGTCTGGGGATTCTGGGGCAGCATGCCCAGGGTCCCCTTTACGGAAATGTCGCCCCGCTGGGGCTTTTTCATGCCGGACAGCAGCTTCAGCGTGGTGCTCTTGCCCGCGCCGTTGCCGCCCAGCAGGGCCAGAAACTCCCCACGGCCCAGGGTCAGGTCCAGCCCCTTGATGACGTCGGGGCTGTCCGGCTCATACCGGAACCAGGCGCCCTGCACCGTCAGCACCGGCTGGCGCCGGGGGTACGTCTGCTCCCGGGGCAGCGGAACCAGCGGATGCTCCGCCGCATAGCTCCGCAGAAAATCCCGGCCCTCCCGCACGGTGACGGGACAGGGGGCCTCCGTTTCCACCGAGGCCCAGACGCGCATGGCGGCGGGCATGGCCAGAAACATCCGGTGGCCCAGGGTCTTTAGCCGGCGGCCCACGTCGTAGGGCGTGCCGGTGCACAGCAGCTGCCCCCGGTCCATTACCGCCACGGCGGTGGCCAGGGGAAAGGCCTCCTCCAGCCGGTGCTCCGTCAGCACCACGGCGGTGCCCAGCTCCCGGTTGATCTTTCCCAGCACCGCCAGGAAATCCGAGGCGGCGATGGGGTCCAGCTGGCTGGTGGGCTCGTCCAGAATCAGCACGTCCGGCTGCATGGCCATGACGGAGGCCAGGTTCAGCAGCTGCTTCTGGCCTCCGGACAGCTGGGAAACGTCCCGGTAAAACCAGTCCTCGATGCCGAAGAATGCCGCCATCTCCGCCACCCGGCGGCGGATGGTGGGGGTGTCCACCCCCAGGCTCTCCAGCCCGAAGGCCAGCTCGTGCCAGACCTTGTCGGTGACGATCTGGTTTTCCGGCGACTGCTGGACAAAGCCGATGCGGGCCGCCAGCGTCCGCTGGTCCACCCGGTCCAGCGGCGTATCCCGGAACAGAATACGGCCCTGCCGGGTCCCGTGAGGGGCCAGGGCGGGCTTCAGCTGCCGCAGCAGCGTGGACTTGCCGCAGCCCGAGGGACCGCACAGCACCAGGAACGCACCCTCCGGCACCGTCAGCGACAGGCTGTCAATGGCCCGGGCGGTCTGCCCCGGATAGGAAAAGGTCAGATTTTCGACGGTGAACAGCGCCATACCCGCGCCTCCTTTCGGTCTATGATCACCGGCGTCAGGCACAGGGCCAGATACGCCAGGTAAAAGCTGATGGAAAACGGCTGGGCCATGGCCCCCTGGAGCATGGGGAAATACCACCATTTCAGGCCCCCGGCAAGGCTTCCGCACAGCAGATACATGCCGCAGAAGCCCAGCCAGCCCAGGGCGTATTTGTCCCGGTCCTCCATGCGGTAAATGGAAAAGGCCGTCCGGCCCCGGAGGCCGTAGCCCCGGCTTTTCATGCTGTCGGCGGTTTCGATGGCGTTCTCCAGAGCCCAGGTCACCATGATGGAAAAGATGGTGACGGCCCTTCTGGCCCGCTGCCATGCGCTGCCGGTGGAGGCGTCCCGCCCGATGCAGAACTGCGCCTGGCGCACGGTTTCCAGCTGGCGGCGGAACAGGGGCACAAACCGCAGGGTCATGCTCAGCACCAGGGACAGGGCCGGGATCACCCGGCCAAACAGATACACAAATTTGTCCGACGTGATGACCCGGTTGAAGCACACGAACCACAGCACCACGGCGCACAGCATGGTCCCCGCCGCCAGACCATACAGAATACTCTCCAGCGTCAGGGGTTGCCGGAGGGCAGATAGATGAGAATGGTGACACCCGCGTGGTTGAAGGCGGGATTCACCAGGGCCGCCAGCAGCAGCACCGGCAGGGCCACCCGCAGGTGCCTTGCCAGGGCCCGGCGGCCCTCCAGCTGCCCGGCATACAGCAGCGCCCCCAGCAGGGACACCGCCAGGCAAACCGGGTGCATCAGCACCATGGAATAGGCCAGCACCAGGGCGAAAAACAGGAAGTTCACCAGGGGGTGATAGCGGGAAAAGGCGTCGCCCACGGCTCCGGCCTCCTTTCACAGAATCGTTTTGGGGACAGGCTCAGCCGCCCATGAAGCCGCCTCCTACATCATACCCCAGGTCGCAGGTATACACCCAGCAGATCACATCGCCGGGCTGCACCTGGTACCGGGAGCAGCCGTAGTTGGGGAACCAGTCGTTGACCTTGTACATCCAGCCGGAGCCATCGCCGACGTCGAACTCGTACAGGTTGTAGATTCCCTCGATATAGGCGGAGTTGTACATCGGCGTCCAGCTGAACTCCATGGGGATCTTCCTTTCCTTGCACACCCGCTGCAAAACGTCAAACACGCTCTCCCCCTGGGAAAACGTCACCGTAACGGCAGGCAGGATCACCCCGTCGGCGGGCACCAGCCCCCGCTTGGACTCGTCGCACTTGTCCATGTTGTTGAGGATGGTGGCGCAGGAGATGGAGATGGTGCAGGTGTCCTGGTGGGACGTATCCGGCTGAGACGTTTCCGGCTCCACGGGCTTGGGCTTGCCATCCGGCACCGGGTCCGTGTGATACTGGTCCTGGTCGCCCTGGCCGTCCGGCTCCTCGGGCTCCTCCGGCGATTCCGGGGTGTCAGGCTTGTCCTGGGGATCCGTCTGCTCCGTGCCGGGGTTCACCGGCGCGGTGGGGGTGGATGGGACCTGGATGTCGCACCCCGCTGCCGTCAGCAGCGTTAGGGCCAGCAGCAGCGTCAGCAGCAGGGTCAACAGGACTTTGGGGAATCGATTCATCATCGAAAAACACCTCCTATCAGAGCACCGCGCGCAGGGACGTTGTGACAACGTCCCTGCGCCGGTGTATTTCCTTGGGGTTACGCGGGTTTGATGCGGGGCTTATGCCCGCTTTTTCTTTCTCTGCATCAGCAGCACAGCGGCGCCGGACAGGGCGGCAGCACCCATCCACAGCACCAGCAGGCTCTTGTCTCCGGTGCGGGGGGTATCGGGCTTTTCGGGCTTGGCGGGCGTCACGGGCTGGTCGGGGGTCACGGTGACGGTGACATCGCTCATGTCGTACAGGCTGGTCTTCTGGGCCAGCAGGCGATAGTAGGCCGCCAGGGCATAGTAGCCCTGCTCGGTGGCCATGCCGTCCACGGTCTTGTCGGCCATCAGGTGGCGGAAGCCGCCGCCGGTGACATAGAAGCCGCACAGCGCGTCCACGACGCTGACGCCGCTCTTTACGAACCGGCTGTCGGCGGTGGGATCAATGCCCAGGGCCGTCAGGGCCACGATGACCTGGGCCGTGGACTCGGCGGAGGCATCGGTGCCGGGGATCTCGCTGAAGGTAGCGTCGTCGTTCTGCACGCCGGCCAGGAAGGTCAGGGCCGCGTCCACAGCCGCCTTCACCTGAGCATTTTCATAGTAGGGGGCCAGGGCCTGCACGGCCATGGCGGTCATGTCCACATCGGGGACCTGGGAGGAGGCGATGACAGGCCAGCTGCCATCCTCGCGCTGGGTATCCAGAATGGCGCGGACCAGCTTCTCCCGGGTCACGTCGCCGGAGGTGGGATAGCCGTGGCTGTCCAGCGCCAGCAGCGCCCAAACGGGACCGTTGACGCTCTGCTTGGTGATGAAGCTCATGGAATCCAGGCCGTCCAGCAGGTTCCGCCCGGCCACATGGGTCACGTCCTTACCCATAGCCGTCAGGGCCAGGATCAGGCGGGAGTTCTCGGTGGAGCGGGAGCGGTTCAGGCGGCCGTCCTCGTCCATGGCCTTGCGCACATACTCCTCCACGGAGGCGTAGTAGTCGTCCGCGCCGGGGATATCCCGGCCGGAACGGGCCAGGCCCAGCACCGTCCACTCGCCGCCGATGGAGCCGGTGACGGGGGTACCCTTGGCGGCGATATAGTCGCCGGTGGTCTTATAGATGTTCTCGGCGTTCAGCTCCGCCAGCCGGGCCTCGGCGGCCAGGAGCACGTCATAGTTGCCCACGCGCTCCTGGAGCTTCTGGGGCAGGGCGTCATAAGCGGCCCGGGCGGCCTCCACGGCGGCGCGGGAGGCGGGGGTCACGGGCTGGCCGATGGCGTTGATGAGGGCCTCCACGTTGGCCACGGCCTCGTCCTGAAGCTCCGCCAGCCGGGCCTCAGCGGCCACCAGCACGTCATAATTGCTGACCTGCTCCTTGCGCTCCTGGCGCAGGGCGTCATAGGCGGTCCGGGCGGCCTGGATGGCCTCCTCGGAGTCCAGGGTCACTTCGACGATGGCGGCGATCTTCTGCTCCACGTCGTGGACGTACCAGCCGGTCAGAGGCAGCACCAGCTCAGGCAGACGGGTCAGGACTGCGGCGGTGGTGGAACCGTACTGGCGGTCCATGCCGGTGCGGTAGGACACGCCGCGGTGGGTGGGAATGCCGCCGAAGCCGCCCACCCGGATGGTACCGGTCAGGTCATAGCTATAGCCTTCGGCGGTCTCGGGGATGGTGACGCTCAGCAGCTGGCGAACGGGGTTGCCGCTGAAATCATACTGGCCGAAGGGGGTGCCGGGGTTGGTCTGATACTTGTTGCCCTGGGCATCCAGGTACACCAGGGAGAAATTGAAGTTGTAAACGCCGGAGATCTTCTCCTTGGGGCTTACCAGGTCATGGAACTGGACCTTTACGGCCTGGCCGGGGACCAGCTCCGCATCCTGGGGCAGGACCTTGCCGTCGGCGTCGATGAGGTCATAGCTGACGCCCCGGGCGGTGATGACCTGGTAGGCGGCCATGCCGTCCTTCTCGATGCGGAGAATGTGGCGGCCGGTGGTCAGGCCCGTAACGGTGACCTGGCCGTTTTCATCCACGGAAACGCCCTGGCTGGTGAAGCCGTTGAAGGTCATCTTATCGGTGACGGTGGAGCGGGCCACGGTAACGGTGCAACCCTCCTGGGGCGTGAAGCTGTAGCTGGCGCCCTGGGTACCCACATAGAACAGGATGTCGTGCTCGGCGTCCAGATACTTCTGCTCGTCCTTGGTGATGTTCACGGTAGGACGGTCGATGAAGGTGTTGGTCTGGATAGAGGAGCCATCAGCGCCCACGGACACCACGAACACGCCGGTGAATTCCGGCCAGATGGCGCTGAAGTCCTTGCCGCCCATACCCTGAGCGAAGGTCATGGCGTCATAGGTCACCTGGACGATGGCGGTGCCCGGGCGGTTGGCGGTCATGGTGGCCAGGCAGGAATTGTTGGCGTCGGGGGTGATGGTCACCACGTCGCTGTCGCCGCCGTCCAGGCTCAGCACCCGATAGTGCGCGTCGGGCAGGGCGATCTGGCTGTTCATGAAGCTCTCGATGGCCTGCCAGTTACGCAGCACGTTCAGCTCGTAGGTCTGGCCGGCATCCATGTTCAGGTAGCCCTGGCGGTTGATGTTCAGGTAGATGTTGCCCAGGTCATACACATTCTTGTCGAAGCGGTTGACGGAGGCGGCGGTGACATCGTCGTCCATGTGCAGGTCGTCCCGGGTCACTGCCAGCTCCTGGCCGCCGGTGAATTTGCCGAAGGTCCAGTAGGTGACGCCGTCGGGATGCTGGGCCCGCAGGAAGTACTGGCGGTTGGTCTCCGGCATGCGGAAGGAGGCGGTCATGGTGTCGCCCTTGGTCTCCTGGGAAACGGGCTCCAGGAAGGTATAGCTGTAGTAATCGCCGAAGTTGCCCATCCGCAGGGTGGAACCGGCGGGGGCGGTAACGGTCAGGTCCAGGGCCTTGGGGATGGACAGGCCGAAGCTCTTGGCGCCGCAGTCCACGGTCTGCTTGCTGGACATGGCGGTGGTGACAGGCAGATAGCCCGCCGCCTTGTCGCCGATGGGGGTCAGGGTGATCTTCAGGCTGCCGCCCTCCACAAACAGGCAGGCGGTGTGGGTGCTGCCATAGGTGGTGGAGACGCCGGTCTTGGCCTGCAGGTCCGTGCCGTCGGGGCCGGTAACGGTGACGTCGATGGTGTAATCCTTGCCCTCCACCCAGCTGCTGCTGTCGTTGGTGGCATAGATGGCGTAGGCCCGGACCAGGGTAAACACGTTGTCCTGATTGGCCTTCACGGTCAGCACCAGGCTGCCGTTGCACTGGCCCTCGGCGTTGTAGCCCTCCACCAGATAGTCGCCGGCCGGCAGCTTGGTGTTCATCATCAGCTTATAGCCGTCGGCCTCGGGGGTCACATTGGCCAGCAGGTCCCGGTCTCCCTTGACGCCATCGGCGAAGTCATACAGCTTCAGGGACGCCAGCTGGGCACTGTGCAGGCCCTTGAAGGAGACGTCCAGGTCGCCCTGGGGCGCGTCGCCCTCCTGGGACACGGTGACGGTGTAGGTGGTGGGGGTGATGGCGGGGGACCACTCGGTGGCCTCCGCGGCATCGCCGCAGCGGATGGTCAGGACGGTGCCGTTATGGACGGGCACGGTCTCCACCCGGCGATAGTCGGTGCCGTCGGCAGAGAGATAGACCTGATTGTTCTTGTTGGAGGCGGTGGCCGTCATCCGGATGCCGGTGACGCCCTGGGGCAGGGTCAGGGTGTAGGCGGTCTTGTCGGAGGCGAAGTCGGGAGTCAGGACGCCTTCGCTGAAGGACAGGGCCGCCAGGCTGGTGTCGCTCTGGGTGTTCCAGTCGCCGCCGATGTCCGCGCCGTAGCCGTTGGTGGTGTACATCACGCGGATGGTATCCCCGGCGAACAGCTTGTCCCCGGCCTTGATGTCGTTGAACCCAACGTTGGTGAAGCAATCGTTCAGGGTTCCCATCCAGCCGGAGGCGGCTCCGCCGTCACCGGCGGACAGACCGTTGATCTCGCTGATGTAGCCGGACTCGGCGCCGGTCTGGGAATAGGTACCCAGGGCGCTGACGATGCAGTCCATCATGGAGGACCCGGGAGCCAGGTCCACCCATTTGTCCACCAGCGTGCCATCCCAGGCAGCGCCGTCGGCCTTTGCGTAGGTCGTGTTTTCCACGATGACCCGAACCTGGCCGTCGTGGTCCTCTGCTGCCCACACGGTGGTGGGTACCAGGCTCAGTACCATCACCAATGCCAGCAGCAGAGAAACGATGCGTTTCTTCATATGCATTTTCCTCCTGTGAAATATTTATGCCCAGCCGTTTCCGGCAAGTCAACGAAGTGCGCACCGGGGCATTCCGATGAACGGGCGCACTTCCGCCGCAAAAAAGGCCGCCGGTCTCCCCCAGGGGATCACCGGCGGCGCATGCTTTCATCCGCGCACAACGAAGAGAACGCCCGCCGCGCTTTTGTCCATCCGCCGTGCAATT
>ENA-OQCL01000180-OQCL01000180.1-human-gut-metagenome-genome-assembly--contig:-NODE-180-length-34426-cov-19.241669_pt1 | contig 34426 bp, 23 predicted proteins | sample MGYA00242502_ERZ504586 | MGnify/ENA primary metagenome ERZ504586 (study PRJEB26092, sample SAMD00036316) | human gut metagenome | host: Homo sapiens | study: EMG produced TPA metagenomics assembly of... | reverse complement strand
TCGTGGTCCATTGGAACACGAGGAGGCGCCAGGTTAAACTGAAGGGACTGACCCCGGAGGAGTTCCGGAGACAGTCCCTTGCGGCGTAGTTCTTATTTAAGCCGTCCAGGTTTTGGGGTGCAGTTCAGCAACGCGCGCAGCGGGGCCTTTTGCATGTCCGAGGACGCGCCCGGAGGGAAACCCGGGACCGCCGACGGGAGTGATTTACTCAGCCGGGCAGATCTTCTTGAAGAGCTCGATGACGTCGTCGAGCGTCGCCTCGCGCGGGTTACCCGGGAAGCAGGCGTCGGCCATAGCGTCCTTGGCCAGAACCTCGATCTCGTCAGCCTTCATGGCCTCGCAGACGTGCGGGATGTTCACGTCGGCAGAGAGCTGCTTGACGGCGGCGATGGCGGCATCGGCGGCATCGTCGGTGCTCATGCCCGTGGTGTCAACGCCCATGGCGACGGCGACCTTGGCCAGACGCTCGGCGCAAACCGGCTTGTTGAACTCCATGGCGATCGGCAGCAGCATGGCGCAAGCGACGCCGTGCGGGGTGTCGTAGTGAGCAGACAGGGTATGAGCCATGGCGTGGTCGATGCCCAGGCCAACATTGGAGAAGCCCATGCCGGCGACATACTGGCCAAGAGCCATGCCCTCACGGCCGGAGCCGGGCTGGCCGGACTTGGCCTCGGCGACAGAGTCGCGCAGGTTCTCGCTGATCAGCTTAATAGCCTCAAAGTGGAACATGTCGGAGAGCTCCCAAGCGCCCTTGGTGGTGTAGCCCTCGATGGCGTGGGTCAGAGCGTCCATGCCGGTAGAGGCGGTCAGGCCAGCGGGCATGGAGGCCATCATATCGGGGTCGACGACGGCGACCTCGGGGGCGTCGTTGGTGTCGACGCACACGAACTTGCGGACCTTCTCGGGGTCGGTGATGACGTAGTTGATGGTCACCTCAGCAGCGGTACCGGCGGTCGTCGGCACGGCGATGGTGAACACGGCGTGGTTCTTAGTCGGAGCAACGCCCTCGAGGCTGCGGACATCGGCGAACTCGGGGTTGTTGATAATGATGCCGATAGCCTTAGCGGTGTCCATGGAGGAGCCACCGCCAATGGTCACGATAGCGTCAGCCTCGGCGGCCTTGAAGGCCTCGACGCCGTCCTTGACGTTCTGGATAGTGGGGTTGGGCTTGATCTCGGAGTAGAGGCTCCAAGCGATGCCGGCAGCGTCGAGCTCGTCGGTCACCTTAGCGGTAACGCCAAACTTGACCAGATCGGGGTCGGAGCAGACGAAGATCTTCTTGTAGCCACGACGCTGGAGCTCGCCGGGAATCTCCTTGATGGCGCCGGAACCATGGTAAGAAATGGTGTTGAGAACGAAACGATTAGCCATTGATAGCCTCCTATCGTGCGCGGGGCACCCATTACGCCCCGCACTATAAGTCCCATCCTAACGCTTTTGAAACAAAAAACACGTGAGAACGTCAAATAGTTTAAAGCGTTTCAACAGCTGGTATCGTCACCACCTGACCACTAAACAAAAAAGGGGCGGCCGAGATGGCCGTCCCCTCCCCATTATCGATCTATCTGACAAAGGGACTGCCCCTGTCATATCCTGCCGTTATTTTTGGCAGGCGTCTTTCCAATTTTCGCAGGCGCGTTTCCAGCGAAAGCGCAAGTCGCGCTCGCGGTCGATAAACATGATGGCAAACGCGATAAACAGCAGCACGCTCGCCACCGCAATGGAGTGCAACCCCATGCGCTCAATGCACCAATTGCCCAGCACGGCGCCAAACACAAAGGTAAAGATCACGCCAAAGTACAGCAGGCCGTTTTCCAAAAAGCCGCGCTTATGGGTGATGATGTAATCATCCACGTTTTGCAGCGCGTTGCGCAAGTTGCCGATACACATGGTCGTGGCGATGCCGTGTCCATGAATCTTGCGGAAACTCTCGACCTGCATACCGCAGGCAAACGAAGTAAGGCAGTTGGCGAGCAGGTTGAAATCGCCGCCCGGGATAAAGCTCACGCCCAGCAAGATAACGGCTTCAAAAAACACCGTCACCTGGCGCCAGTGAATCACGCTGCCAAAACGCTCGTGTACCAGGTCGGCAAGCATAATGCCCACGGCAAACGACACCACGGGGAAGAAATAGCGTCCCGCGAGCGCCCAATTACCCTCCGAGATGCTCACGCCCACCAACAAGATGTTGCCTGTCTGCGCGTTGGCGAAAACATGATCGCGCCCAATGTACGAATACACGTCCATAAAGCCACCGGCGAGCGCCAGAATGATGCCCAACTCGATGGACTCCGATATCTGCTTGGCACGCTGCATCGTCGTGCGGCCTCCTTGTTGACGACCCTCTCGTGCGTTGGCGGAGACATAGCCGCCGTTCATACTGTAACCCATTGACAACATGGCGTGCGCGCGAGACGGGCTCCCCAACGCGCAGATACACAGTCTGGAAACAAACGGCGGGCGCGGCGCCACACCCGACGCCCGACGCCTCGTGTACTCCACCAGTCTTTTTAGCCCCGTCCCAAAAAGACTGGTTACAATTACGTGCAGCATACAAACACCGGGAGGGATCGTGGCAAAAAAGCCTCAGCACGCTCAGAACAACCAGCGCAGTCAGCAGGGCAAACAGGGCCAGCAACAAAAGCGCGGCGGCAAGGCCCAGGGCGGCCACGCCACTCATACCCCGGCAGCACCTGTCCGTCCCTGGCGTCCAGGCCGCGATAAGTTCCTCCCCGTCAGCCGCTCCGATATGGATGCGCGCGGCTGGGACCAGTGCGACTTTGTCTACATCTGCGGCGATGCCTACGTGGACCACCCCAGCTTTGGTATGGCCATCATCAGCCGCGTGCTCGACGCGCACGGCTACAAGGTAGGAATCATCTGCCAGCCCGACTGGACCGATCCCGCCAGCATCACGGTGCTCGGCGAGCCGCGCCTGGGCTTTTTGGTCAGCGCCGGCAACATGGACTCCATGGTCAACCACTATTCGGTGACCAAGCACCGCCGCCACACCGACGCCTATACTCCCGGTGGCGAGGAGGGGCACCGCCCCAATCGTGCCGTCACGGTCTACGGCAACCTCATCCGCCAGACGTTCAAGGACGTTCCCATCATCATCGGCGGCATCGAGGCAAGCCTGCGCCGTCTGGCCCACTACGACTACTGGCAGGACAAGCTCAAGCGTTCGGTGTTGCTCGACTCGGGCGCCGACATCCTCATCTACGGCATGGGCGAGCACGCGATTGTCGAGATCGCCGACGCGCTCGACGCGGGACTGCCCGTCGACCAGATCACCTATATCAACGGCACCGTCTACCGCACGGGTTCGCTCGACGAGGTCTACGACTACGACCTGCTGCCCAGCTGGGACGACCTTGCCGCCGACAAGCTCAACTACGCGCGCAGCTTTAACGTGCAGCAGCAGAATATGGACCCCATCACCGGACATCGCCTGGTAGAACCCTACCCCAACAGCGTCTATGTGGTGCAGAACCCGCCGTCGGCGACGTTAACGACCGATGAGATGGACGAGGTGGCCGAGCTCCCCTACGCACGCGATTGGCATCCCGACTACGACGCGGCGGGCGGCGTACCGGCCTTTGCCGAGATCAAGTTTTCCATTAGCTCCAACCGCGGCTGTTTTGGCGAGTGCTCGTTTTGCGCCCTCACCTTCCACCAGGGACGCGTGCTGCAGATGCGCAGCCACGACTCGATCATGCGCGAGGCCGAGCTGCTCACGCGCGATCCCGAGTTTAAGGGCTATATCAACGACGTGGGCGGACCGACGGCAAACTTTAGCCGTCCTGCCTGCGACAAACAGCTCAAGCACGGCGTGTGCAAGAACAAGCGCTGCCTGTGGCCGAGCGTATGCAAGAACATGGTGGTCGACGAGAGCGGCTACACGCAGTTGCTGCGCGACCTGCGCCAGCTGCCGGGCGTCAAAAAGGTCTTCGTGCGCAGTGGCATCCGCTTTGACTACACCATGGCCGATGCCTCGGACGAGTTTTTGCGCGAGCTGCTGGAACACCATGTCTCGGGCCAGCTGCGCGTAGCGCCCGAGCACGTGAGCGATGCAGTGCTGTCCGTGATGGGCAAGCCGAGCCGCGCCGTCTACGATGCGTTCTGCCGTAAATTTGAACGTTTGAACCGCGAATACGGACTCAAGCAGTATGTGGTGCCGTACCTGATCTCGAGCCACCCCGGCTCAACCATGAAGGAAGCCGTGGACCTTGCCGAAGCCGTGCGCGACATGGGCTACATGCCCGAGCAGGTGCAGGACTTCTACCCCACGCCGTCCACCATGTCGACGTGCATGTACTACACCGGCGTAGATCCGCGTACCATGCAGCCGATCTATGTGGCGCGCGACCCGCACGAGAAGGCCATGCAGCGCGCGCTCATCCAGTACCGCAAGCCCGAGAACTACAAGCTCGTGCGCGAGGCGCTGGAAAAGGCCGGGCGTCGTGACCTGATCGGCTACACCAAGCATTGCCTGATCCGTCCCGTGCCGCCACGCCCGGGCGAGACGTCTGCCGGCGGTGGGCATGGCACCGGCAAGAAGGGCGGCAAGGCCCACGGTGATGCTGGCGGCAAGGGGCCCAAAGGAAGCAAGGGGCACAGCGGCATGTCGCGCGCGCAAAACACTGCCGGGCGCAACCGTGCAGCCCAGGGACGCCAGGGCGCCAACGGAGGCGGGCGTCGAAATTAGCACGACGCTGAGCCAGCGAGCCGCTTCATCGGCCCACGCGTGATTTCCCTAGGGGAAACACGCCTGGGCACGTCTTATCGTGTTTTCCCTAAGGGAATCACGCTTGCTGGCGGGGACAATCTGTCTGGCACGCTTGTCTGAGTGAGTGCATCGCCTCTACCAGCACAAAGGCGGCGATGGCGACCACAATTACCACTTCGAGCGGCGTGTTCACAAACCAGAGCAACGTCATCAGATACGACCCGGCATTAAAGGCAAAATGCAGCAGGATCGTGTAGCGGAGCTTTCCGGTCGTCACGAGCACCCAACCAAAGATGAGGCCGGCGGCACCCGCGTAGCAACCCTGCACCCAATTCATGTGCATAAAACCGAAGATTGCCGCCTGCAGCACAATCGCCGCGGCGATACCCCACGTACTTGGGGCCGCCCAGGGAACCATGGCGGCGTCCTGCGCGCTCGCACGACGCCGGCGCTTCCAAAGAGGGCGGCACTGCGGGTTAAACGCTCGGAGCGAAAACTCAAAAATGATACCGCGCACCAGCAGCTCCTCGCAAAACGGAGCGCCGAGCACCGTGGTCAGGACGGCGAGATAGCTGGTGTCGCCCATGCCTGTTTCCTCGACAAGCTCGCTGTAGTCCGCCGCGGCATCGGGCAACAGCGACAGCACGGCGTCGGTCACGTAGCCAACGACCACCTGCAGGGCAAGGCCGATCACGATAACGCAGGTGATGCGCCTCCATGCCTTGCCTGCTCCCCCGCCAAGCGGGCGCTCGCCCTGCCAGCGCGCCATAAACGAGCGCGGCCACAGATACCGCCACCACAGCAGCGCCATTAAAAACGATGCCGTCTGCGCGACGGCCTGAAGCAATTGAATGTCAAGGTCATCAATCGAAAAACCCATGAACACCGATGCGACGCCAAGGGCGGAGAACAAAACGACGCTCAGGGCTATATCGGCAGCGACAACGCCAAAACAGGCAAGCGCCCAAATCATCGCATTGAGCATGCCAACCTCCTCAAAACCGTTCCCTAGTTCTACCACAACTCGGCAGAGAGCTGATCCCGTGGGGACGGAGGAAAACGGATCACTTATTGATGAGAATCGGGCGCAGTGCCAAAGGCCCCGCTGGGCGAAATGTCGAACGGAAAGGTGCCGCAGCGATTAAACGCAGCGATAAACATGCGGATGGCGTTGGACGGCGTGGTGCCTACGAGCTGGGTTGCCGCCGCGAAGGCTGCCTTCTCCTCGGGCAAGACCTTCGCGACAACCGGGGTCATGTGTTCTGCCATGGCGCTTCCTTTTTGAAACGACGGTGGTGCGGATAGATGCGGGCCGCGCGGCTGGGCGACGGGCTGTGAAGGCAACCCGATTGGCCCGCATCTGGAGTTTGTTTCTACGGCGTTGGTATTACTTGGTATTCCTAAGTATTACCCCGCAGATAGAATACCACATCTGCTCCACTCCAAAGGTAGATTTCTACCAAGTTGGTGCATATGAACCTGTCGCCCTTCTCACCAAACGGCAATGCCCCGTCCACGCAAATACGTGAACGGGGCATTGTTCAAATTGTGCCGTCAGTGACTCTTTTGCGCCAGCGGCCTTCTAGCTCTAGCTAAGCTCGGGCCAGTAACCCTTGTTGGCCTCGATCATGTCGTCGAGGACTTCCTTGGCGACCTTCATCGAAGGCACGGTCTTGTTGAGCGTAAAGGCCTTGAGCGCCTTCTCGTACGAACCCTCGATCGTGGCCTCGACCACGAGCTTCTCGGAGTTCAGCTGCTGCATCATAAGACCCTGCTGGAACAGCGGAATGTTGTCGCGGCTGATGACCTCGGGGCCGTTCTTGCCAATGTAGGCAGGCAGCTCGACCATGGCGTCGTAGGGCATGTTGGGGATAGCGCCCTTGTTCTCGCAAATGACCAGGAAGCGCTGCTTGGTATCATTCTTCAGAGCGATGGCCAGGTCGGCAATCCAGTCGCCGTGGCTGCCCGCATAGAACGTGCTCTCGTCGATCTCGCCCGTCTTCTCGTAATGGTCGATGCCGTCAAAGAGGTTCTTCTCGCGCGTCTCCTCAACCTCGTTTGCACGAGTGCGCTCGGGGTTGGAATGCTCGACGAATTCCTTCTGCTGCAGGTAGTAGTTCAGGTACGTGTTGGGCAGGTACTCCGGGAAGCACTCCATGATCTCGTACTCGCCCTTCCAGACGTAGTACCAGCTGCCCTTGGTGTGGCGGTTCTGCTCGGGGTGCTCGTCGGTGGCCTCCTCGGGCTTCTTGGACATCAGCGAGCCCATGCCCTTGAGGTACGAATCGGGCAGCAGAATCTCATGCTCCTTGATGTACTCGCGCAGCTGCGGGAGCACCTCCTCGCCCTTGTGGCGAATCGAGGTGAACCAGCCAAAGTGGTTGAGGCCAAAGTAATCGTACTCGACATCCTTCTTGTCGATATCGAGCGCGGCGCAAACCACGTCGATGATCGCGATCGGCATGTCGCAGATGTTGATGATGCGAGCGTTGGGACGCAGCACGCGGCAGCCCTCAGACACGATGGCAGCGGGGTTGGAGTAGTTGAGAATCCAGTAGTCCTTCTTGGCGTACTTCTCGACGTCATCAATCAGCTCGACCATGGGGAAGATGGTGCGCATGCCGTAGGCAAGGCCGCCGCAGCCGCAGGTCTCCTGGCCAACGCAGCCGTGACGCAGCGGAATCTTCTCGTCCTGCTCGCGCATGGCATAGCCGCCCACGCGCATCTGGGCAAACACGAAGCTCGCATCGGTAAAAGCCGTCTCCTTGTCGGTGGTCACCGTAAGCTTGATGTCCAGGCCAAGGTCCTCGTGCAAAATCCAGTCCACGAGCACGCCGATCTTGCGCTGGCGCTCCTCGTTGATGTCGTACAGACGAATCTCGTCAACATCAAGCTCGTCCTTGCGCAGGGCGATGGACTTGACGATGCCGGGGGTAAAGGTGGATCCGCCACCACACAGAGTAATGATCATTGTTTACTGCTCCTTCTCAATTGCGTTTTCGACCTTGTCGCGCATTTCGGCGACCTTCATGCCAAAGATGATCTGGATATTGTTGCCGTTGCGGTTAATGCCGCTGTTAGGCACGTGGTTGATGAGGTTCTCATCGATGAGGTCCGGGTTCTTAACGTTCACGCGAAGACGCGTAAAGCAGTTCTCGAGCTCCTCGATGTTGTCCTTGCCGCCAAGACCTGCGACCAGGTCGGCAATACCTGCATCGACGCCCTCTGCGGGAGCTGCGGCAACAGCGCCCTGCTTCACCGCGACAGACGCGGCGGCCTCGCCCTCGGCAACGGACTCGGCGAGCTCGGACTCCTCCTCGCGACCAGGCGTGTGGAGGTTGAGCTTCTTAATAAGGAAGGTGAAGAGGAAGAAGTACAGCGCGGCGTTGACGACTCCGAGCACGAGCATCATCGGCCAGTTGGTCTTATCGACACCAAGAACCAGGTTGGAAACCACGATGTTGATGATGCCGCCTGCAGTCGAAGCGGGCACGGAGAGGACCTTGAGCAGGACCAGGAAGATGCCGGAAAGAACCGAGTGAACGACAAAGAGCACGGGAGCGGCAAAGACAAAGAGGAAGTCCATGGGCTCGGTGACACAGGAGAGCACAGCGGTGATGATCAGCGGGATGATAACGGCCTTGGTCTTATCCTTGTTCCCCTTGTAAGCGGTGAAGATAAAGGCGAGACCGATACCGATGTAGGGCCACAGGTTGTTGAAGGTGTAGCTGTTGAAATACGTGCTATCGGAGAAGGGCTGGCCCGTCATTGCCATCTCGGCGACACGGATGGGATAGGCACCGGCGATAACCTGATCGCCCAGCGTCAGGGTGCCACCCACATCGGAGAACTGGAACGGGGTGTAGATGAGGTGGTGCAGACCGGTGGGAACGAGCAGCTTGTTGAGCATGCCGTAGATGAACAGACCGATGTTGCCCGACTCCTTAATGATGCCGGCAACGGAGGAGATGGCACCCTGAACCGGAGGCCAAACGATGCAGAAGCCAGCGCCCATGATCCAGGAGATGATGATCATGATCAGGAACGGAAAACGAACGCCCGAGAACATCGAAAGGGCAATGGGGAACTGCTTGTTCGAGTACTTGTTGAACACAGCACCGGTGATGCAACCAAGAATGATGCCGCCAAACACGCCGGTATCGAGCACCTGAATGCCCATAACGGTGCTCTGGCCGGTTCCGGTAAGGCCGAGCATGCCGCTCGCCTCGGCAAGAGAGCCGGTGGCGTTGAGCACGATGTTGTTAGCCTGCAGGAACAGGAAGAACGACATCAGGGCGATAAGCGAAGCATGGCCCTTGTTCTTCTTTGCCATGGCGCCGGCGATGCCCACGCAGAACAGAATCGAGAGGTTGTTGATGATAAACATCAGCGACTGATAGACAACAGCGCCCACAAGCTGGAACGGACCGGAGCCCAGCACAGGGATCACGGCGCAGATGGTCTTGTTGGTCAGAATAATGCCCACGATGAGCAGAATGCCGGCAACCGAGAGATACATCATCGGCTGAACGATTGACTTCGCGAACACCTCCAACGGCGCTTTAAAATTGAACTTCTTTTTTGCGGTCATAGCGGTACTCCCCTTCCTTTTCCGCAAATTAAGACAGATGTGCCCTAGACAAGACCGTGAGCCTTGCCTTATATCAATCGATGCGTGGGCACGTTATGCCTAGAGACCAGGTTCTCCAAGCAGGTTAACAATGTGATATGCGAGATAACTCTTCTCGGCATCGGTAACGACAACGTTATAGGTAGACGACAAGTGGGCGGCTATGGCGTCCGCGCACGAGAACGCGCACGGATACTTAGTTTCATCGATTCGGAACAGTGCATCGTCATTGATCTGCCCGGCCGCGGGGTCAAGCGCCCGCTGTGCGAAAAACTGCAGGTGGCGGACGAAACGCTCATAGGGCAGCGAGGTGTCATCGAGGGTCGTAGCATAGCGCTCGGAAACAATCGCGAGCACGTCGCGAACAAGCTGGACCGAGATGATGAGACGGTCGGAGCGTTGCGGCATGGTGGCGTTGACGATATGCAGCGTAATAAAGCCCTGCTCTTCTTCGCTCATCTGGATGCCCATATACTCCTTGACAATCTGCAGCGCACGGCCCGCAAGCGCATACTCCTTGCGATAGAACTGCTGGATCTCGAGCAGCAACGGATTCTCGCAGGGGACGCCCTTGCGCTCGCGCTCCAAAGCAAGGCTGATATGGTCTGCAAGAGCAATGAGAATCTTGTCGTTGATATCAACATTGAGCTCTCGACGAAGCATCTGAACGATGTCCTCGGAAATCACGAGGTTGACGGTGGGGATGGACTCTAAAAGATGTGCCAAGCGGTCAATCGTACGCGAATCCTGAGAAGTTCCCTCCTGCAACGCGTAGGTCTTTTCGACCGATGCCTCGTCGATGGCATCGCCGGCATGACGGCCAAAGCAGAGGCCTCGACCGATGACGATGAGCTCAGAGCCATCGTCCGAAGTGACCATTGCGACGTTGTTGTTGAAAACTCGCTTGATAACCACGGTACCCACCACAAGAATTTACTCGGAAAGCCAGACGACAGGCTCTTTAACAGCAACAGGGCCGGAAGCGTGCTCACGAAGAGTCGAGTTCTCCGAACGCTCGCATACAATAACGAAGACCGTGGGATCGAAGCCGGCGGCGCGGACCGCGTCAAAATCGACCTCGACGAGGGCCTGGCCCGCGTCGACATGGTCACCCTGGGCAACAAGCGCATGGAAGCCCTTGCCCTCAAGTTTAACAGTGTCGATTCCGATATGCAGCATCACCTGAGCAGAGCTGTCGTCGGACATGATGCCCAGTGCATGCTCGGTCGGGAACAGCGCCGCGACGGTACCGGAAACAGGAGCGCACACCGTTCCCTCTTGGGGAACCACGGCAACGCCATCGCCCACGGCACGGCTGCTAAAAGCGGGGTCATTGGTATTTTCTAGATGAACAAGCTCGCCGGAAACAGGAGCGAGGATTTCGAACTCGGAAGTTGCAGTCTTCTGCTCATCCGAACCGCCCATCAGGCGAGAAAAGAAACCCATGGTGGCATGTCCCTTCATAAATATAGCCCAACCAAAATCAAGCGAATGCGTCCATAGAGACACATCCGTTCAAAGACTTTGGTTAGGCCCACGTCCGAGGGACTCGGTAACCTTCCGCATTTCTTTTTACGGGAGCTATTGTAGGCAACAGCAAAGCCAGGATAGTCATTATGACCGGTGAGCGGTATTTATTCTTCGATAAACGGTATTTAAGCGGCACTTAGGGACGTTCCTTTCCCGCCGGCACCCAGAGACGCTCCTTGCAGCAATTTCGTATGCGCTAGATGAAGAGCTCGCATTCCTTCCGCACGACGCAAACCTTGCTCAGCATCTGGGAAACAGCGGATAGCTTGTTGAGATCAAGCTTGCGAGCGCCTCGCGGACATACGGCGATGCAGCGCATGCAGGAGATGCACGCCTCGCCAGCTGCTCGCTTGGGGTCGCCCTTGTCGATAGCACAAACGGGGCACGCCGCGGCGCATGCACCGCAGGAGACGCATACCTCTGTTGCCTCGGGTGCCATGCGGTGACCCCCAGCTTGTTTATAAGGACGATTGCCGGGGATAGAGGGCTCGGATGCATCCTCGGCCAACAGCTTTTGCTGAATTTGCTGCGCAAACTCTGCGAGCTGCGCCGCATCCTGCGCATCCGGTCGCCCAGCAGCAAACTGTCGCGCAACGGAATGTTCTGCAATGGCTGCAACTGCCGCGATCACCCGGAATCCCGCATGCTTCGCAACGTCCTCCAGCTCTACGAGCGTGTCCTCAAACGCGCGGTTTCGTATACACAAACCAAAACAGTCCGAGCCCCGTTGCCGCGCACCATGCCCAACCGGTCAGCCACCACAGTCGGGATTCTACCGGCATACGCCGGCACAGAGATTACGGCCACGTCGTCCTCAGTCATCGAGACAGCGCTGAAATCTAGCCCGCTATCGGTCAGATCGACGGTAACGGTATTCTTGTCCAGTGCCCCGGCCACAAGGCCAGACACCTTCCGCGTTCCACCCGTCGGACTAAACACAATTTCGAATACGCTCATCGAGGCACCCTCCTCCTACGCCTGGCAACGCGTCAAGCCGTTTTCACATTCAGACAGAGTATACGGCGCGTGGGATCCCCGTTTTGGTGCACCAAACACCCCAATGCGCCCACCCTGCGCTGTCTGCCTCTTCGTTTTGTATAAATTACGGTACAGATTGTATATATTTACGGGATATCGCCGCGTTCTCCTGAGGTACCCCATCCTGGCCCGTGCAAAAAACGGAGTATTCTGCAACGTGACCGCGCCAGCACCGCCGCGGGTGGGCAAAACTGTAGGGCGCCGTATCGTTCTAAGTCCCGACATGGCGAGAATGACGCGCCCCTGCTCCGGAAAACGGCGAAATCTGACTCGGAACGCTCGCTAGGGATATCCGAAGGCCACCGTTGGCGACGTCGAATCATATGCAGACAACTCGAACTGCAGAATACTCCAAAAAATGCACGGCGCACCCCATAGGACCCATTGCTGCATGGCGGAAAATAGGTCCTCAGCATCCCCCAGATGCATTCCCGAGAAAATCACGTTTGAATTAGCGATGGACACGGCAAACAAAAGGGCCCGAGCGTTGTTTGCTCGGGCCCTTAGCTTGTCTCACGCTAGCGCGCGATGCGCATCTTACTTGCGCTTGCCGCCGCCGTCGCCGGGGCGACGGGAGCTGCCACCGCGCTTGCCGCCACGGCTGTTGCCGTAGCTGCCACGGTTATCGCGACCGCCGGCACGGCCGCCACGGGAGCCGGCCTGGTTGCCGCCACGACCACCACGATAGCCGCCGCGACGCTCTTCGCGGGTATCGTCGTAGTTGCGCCAGTCATCGCGACGATCGCGGCTGGCACGCGGGTCACGACGATCGCGCGACTCGTTAGAACGACCAGCGCCGCCGCGGCCGCCATTGCCGCGAGCACCCTCGTGACGCTCGCCGCCGCGACGCTCATCACGGCCACTGCGCTCGTCATCACGACCGGAACGACGGCGGTCGCCCGCACCGCGCTTGCCACCGCGCGAACCGCGGCCCTCGTCCTTGCGCTCAACACGACGACGACCGCCGCGGTCCTCGTCCTCGCGGCGACGGCGATGTGCCTCACCCTGGAACTGCTTGGCACGACGCTCGGCACGGTTGCCGCGCGCAGACTGCTCAGCGGCACCAGCACCAGCGCGCTCCTCGGCAGCCACCTCGCGAGCCACGCTCTCAACAGCCTCGTCCACGCGAGCCTGAACGCCCTCGCGCACGCGGGTCTTACCGCCGCGCTTGGGACGGCTCGGACGCTCGCCGTCGCCACGACGCTCGTCGCGGCCGCGGTTGGAACGACCGGCCACATCGCCGTAGTCATCGCCGTTGCGCTTGCCGTCGCGACGTGCCTGCTCAAGCTTCTTCTTGCTCTTGGACTTGCCGCGCTTGGTCTTCTTCTTCACCTTAAAGGCCGCAGGGTCGCGCTCGGGGTCAACCGCGGGCGGGTTGGGACCCACATGCAGGTCGCCGGCCTCGTAGATGTCGGCCGTCTTGTCCATGAGCTTCTCGATCTCGTAGAACTCATCGACATCCTGCTCGGTCACAAACGTGATGGCCCAGCCCAGCTCGCCGGCACGGCCCGTACGGCCAATACGGTGGATGTAGTCGGTCGGCTCGGCCGGCACGTCAAAGTTCACGACGTAGCGCACGTCGCTAATGTCGATGCCGCGGGCGAGCACGTCGGTCGCCACCAGTACGTCGACGGTGCCGTCGCGGAAGGCCGAAAGCGCGCGCTCGCGCTGCGCCTGGCTGCGGTTGCCGTGAATCGCGGCGGCCTTGATGCCCTTACGCTCCAGACGACGGCAGCAGCTGTCGGCGCGGTGCTTGGTGCGCATAAAGACGATAGTGCGCTCCGGGCCCTCCTTCTTGAGGAACTCGGGCAGCAGGTTGTTCTTGGCCTCGATAGACACCGGGAACACAAACTGGTCGACAGTGTCGGCGGTCGACGTGGCGGGCGCGATCTCCACGCGTGCCGGGTCGCTCACCAGGTCGGTAATCTCGCCCACGGCCTCCTCGTCGAGCGTGGCCGAGAACAGCAGCGTCTGACGCTCGGCCGGCGTCTCGCGCACAATGCGGCGGACGGCGGGCAAAAAGCCCATGTCGAGCATGCGGTCGGCCTCGTCCAGCACCAGCACCTTGACCTCGTTCAGGTGGCAGGCGCCCTGCTCGATCAGGTCGACCAGACGGCCCGGAGTGGCGACCAGGATGTCGCAGCCATACTTGAGCGCCGCGGTCTGCGGCTTGTAGCTCACGCCGCCCACGACGGTCACGGCGACATGGCCAGTGACGTCGGCAATCTTGCTCGCGACCTCGTCGATCTGCTGGGCGAGCTCGCGCGTGGGGGTGATGACGAGCATCACGGGACCGCGACCGTTGCCCTCGGGTTTCTTGGCGCCGCGACGGCGGTTGCGGCCGCCGCGCTCGCGCACGGGCTTGGGCGGAGCGATGTGCTCCAGGTTGTTCATGGTCGGCAGCAAAAAGGCAGCCGTCTTGCCGGTGCCGGTCTGAGCGGCGGCAAGCAGGTCGCGACCCTCGAGCACCACAGGGATGGAGCCTGCCTGCACGGGCGTGGGTGCCGTGTAGCCCAGGTTCTCGATAGCACGGAGTATCTCGTCCGAAAGTCCCAGCTCGTCAAAGGCGGGCAGGCTCTCGGTCGCGGACTCAACGGTCTCGGCGGCGCTGGCCTCGTCGGCAGCATCAAAGGCAGCCTGGGTCATGGCCTCGCGGGCCTCGTCCAGAATCTCGGCGTCCGTGACGTCGGATACAGAATTACGCATATGTTGTTGTTCCTTATCTGCACGCGTTATGGGCACGGCATGCGGCCGCGCGAGCGTGCTTGGTAGTGCGCTAATACATACAAAACAGGTGCGCACAGAGAGGACGTTGCTCAGCACGCTGGCGATCGCTTTGGCAGCCCTATCACGCGCCGTCCAGACGCAGCAGCTCTAAGCGATGGAGCAGATTCGCCGCCGGTTAGTATACCCGTACTCCGTATGCCCCCACGTAAACCACAGATGACGAGGCGAACGGAGTGGGCCCGAGGTGGGCCCGGCTGATTGTCTCAATCTGTAACAACTATGGGGTAAAACCGGGTCTACATGTTACAGATCGAGACAAGCGGTCGGCGCGGTTCGCAAGCATCTCGATCTGTAACAGTTACGGAGCAAAACCGGCCCCAAATGTTACAGAACAAGACAGAGAGAGATTACCGTCCAGTCCAAACCAAATCTCTCAGTCTTCCTGCAATTTCGAACATGTGGCCTATAATGTTGTTTTGGTTACGCTACATATTGCGCAGCCATTTAATACGTCGCCCACCGAGGGCCATTAATTCCTATCGCCTTATTGGCTAGGAAGCAATCGAAGGAGGTATCCGTGGCAGCAAAGACGCCTTGCTCGGTCCTCTATAACGATATTCGCTCGTTTGGCGGTCTTAGACATCTCGAGATCGCCCGAATGCTCATCAATGGAAACTCTTATCTCGGCAGTACCCTGCTCGAGAAATGCTCCTCCAACCGCTCGTATCTCACCCGTTACATCGTCCATCGCGAGCCTGACCAGTGCGCGCCCGCCATCTACAGCGACTTTGCCGTCACCACGCTCAATCTTTCCGCGGCAATCTGCAGCAAGCTCGGCGGCGGCGAGTCCGCCTATCAGGCAATCGCCGAGCACTATCGCGGCCCGGCCGCCAACGAAATGATGTCGGCTCTCGCCAGCTACAAATTGGACGGCCGCCTATATGCAAACGCCCTCAATCACATCGATAACTTTGACGGCAATGCCGTGCGCGAGAAGAGTACGCTTTACCTTATGCTCTTTGTGGCAACGGGTGCACTTGCCGATCCCGTTCAAGGCGTGGCCACCGTCGAGCGCTTTTGCGACAGCAAGACGGGCGGGCACTTTGGCACCACCGAAACTACCGTCGGACGTGGCTTTATGGGCAGCATGGAGCAGCCGCGCACCGTTGCCCCCAACCTCGGTCTGCTCAGGACACATGCCGACAACTGCGTCGACATGCAAATCCATCCCCTCACACGCGATCCGCGCGGCACCGTGATTGGTTCTTTGCCCAAAACCTCGCCCAGCATCACCGATGTGGGCGCCGACGCATCGCGCGAGCATCTTCGCATTTGGCTTGAGGGTGAGCACTGGTACGCCCAGGGCCTTGGATCGACCAACGGCACAGTGCTCGAATCGGGCGCGGGCGACGGCGATATTGTGATTGAGCCGCCGCGCGACCAACGCGAGCCCGGCAAAGTCTATCCCCCCGTGGAAATCGCCAACAGCGACAGACTTCATTTGGGTCTCTATACAACGTTTCTCGTTATTGTGGACTAGCGCGTAGAGACGTGGGAAACAGGTGCCACTCGTCTTATATCATTTACGTTGCACGCTGCACTATAAATAGCAATACGAGTCAGCTTGTCGGCAAACACGTCTATCATGGGCTTTAATCGATAATCGCGTTCTCGGTGTGAGCACGCGGCCCCACCAGACGAAGGAACGCCTTGGATACCACCAACACCGCCCCTGGCGACAAACTCATCCGTCTCGACACGTTCGATACCGCCGTGGCAGTCGACCCCAGTGCCGAGGATGATGCCAAGCGCCGGTTTATGACGCTTATTCTTCAGACGGCATACCGCGACGGCGGCAATATCGGGCACGTGCTGCGCGCAACCAACACGAGCGGCGAGGTCTTTGCCGTCAAGCTGCTCAAGGACAACGTCATCCTTTCCGACCAGACGCCCGACCGCTCCGCCGAGCAATCGGCCGCGCATCTGGCCAACACTGCCGCGCTGTTCGAGGAATACCGTCATCTGTGTACCGTCTCGCACCTGCGCGGATTTCCGCGCGTCTATGGCTACGGATCGTGCGAGAACGACCCGCTCATCCTCATGGAGTGGGTCGAGGGCACCTCGCTCAAACAGGCGCTGCCTTTGCTTCCGCACGACGCCTCGGGCGGGCTGACCACCCAGATGGTCGCCGCCGTCGGAAACGCCGTGCTTCGTGCGCTCTTGATGACCCAATGCCTTGTGAATCCGGTCGTCCATCGCGACCTGTCGCCTGCCAATATCATGTTCCGCACCACCAGCCGAACGCTCGAGCAGCAGATTGCCGATTGCTCCTTTGACCCCTGCCTCATCGACATGGACTCCGCGACTATGGCCCTCGGCGACGACACGATCACCCGGCGCGCCGACATCTGGCGCTTTGCCACGCCCGCATACGCCGCGCCCGAAATGCTCACGCAGGATATCGAAGGCATCGCGGCCCTTCGCCGTTCGCCCGCGATTGACGTCTATGCGCTTTCGAGCATTCTGTACCAGCTCTACAGCGGTCGCAAACCGTTCGATGTCGAGTCGACGGGTGCCGCGGCGACCGGCTCGTTCTACCTCATAAAGACCAAGACCAAGCCGGCACCGCTCGAGCCGCGCTGCGAGGGCGATGAAGCGCTCGTCCAGGTCATCATGAAAGGCATCTCGGTCGAACAGGGCGATCGCCCTACCGAGCAGCAGATGCTCGAGGTGCTCTCGACATACCTCCCCGCTGCAGAATCTGAGGACCGCGAGGGCGCAGGAGAAGAGGCCGCGATTGATATCGATTCTGGCACACACCTTAAGGTCGACGTCGCCGGCGAGCGCGCACGAGAGATCCTGGAGCAGGCCCGGCACGACGCCATGACCCGCCGCCGCTTTATTATCGGTGGCGTCGTTGCAGCCGTTGCGGGGCTCGGCGTTATCGGGGCGGCAACCCATGGCTTTGGCATCCCCGACTACCTGGACGGCATCCGCGGTTCGCTTGACGACTACACCTGGGATCAGCTGCAGGAGATTTCGCTCAAGATTAAGGCCGCCGAGACCCGTAGTGAGGCACGCGAGATTGCCAAGCGCTACCACCTGCTCGACGTTGATGGGCATATCCCCTATCCGTGCACCAAGCGCGTCACGCTCACCAACGGGCTGCAGGTTGGCGCGCAGCTCGTGGGCATCCGTCACGACGAGCTTTTGGACGGGACGGGCAAGGCCGGACTGACGTTTATGTTCGATGCAGGTATTGCCGAGCGCAACGCTGCGACTGAACCGCCGAGCGCCGGCTGGGCAGATTGCGAGCTGCGGGAATGGCTCGACAGCGACGGCCTTAGGCTGCTGCCCAACGAGTTGCGCGCGCTCATTAAATCTGTCAAAAAGATCTCGAATAACGTTGGCGCCGCCAGAAGCGCATCGTGCCTGAGCGAGTTGCCCGCAACCCTTTGGCTGCCCGCCATGGTCGAGCTGTGCGGTACGCAACCGCCCGATTCGTTTGCCGAGGGCTTTCACTACCTGGCGGACATCTATAACGGCGAGGGCAAAGAGTACCAACTCTTCCGCGAGCTCAAGGTGAGTCCGTACTCCACGAACGAGACGTTGGTTCGCCAGTGGAAGGGCAAGGACACCTGTTGGTGGGAACGAACGGCGAGTCCCGACACATCGGAGAGCGAAGGCACGCTCTATATGAACCGCGTGGGGCACGACGGCGACGTCTTTACGTACGCAACGTCTGCGGAAAAGCCAAACAAGCGAACCTGTGTGATCCCCGGGTTCTGTATCTAGGCGGCGGGCGTCTTGCCGCAACGGGACCCCTCCCCGGCAATTGTCTCGATCTGTAACACTAGCTCGGCAGATACAGGTCTAGATGTTACAGAACGAGACAAACCCCAGCCCCGCGAGACAACATCTCAATCTGTAACAGCAAGGGGTCAAAAACCTCTCTAGATGTTACAGATCAAGACATTTGAGTTGGCCCCGGGCAGTCTGTCTCGATCTGTAACAGTTAGAGGTTATATTTCCCGCTAGATGTTACAGATTGAGACATTGAGTTTGCTGCCAACTGTTTGTCTTGATCTGTAACAAATACTCGGTAAAACGGGGACTAGTTGTTACAGATCGAGACGTTAGTTTTCGGCTGAAATGTTTGTCTAAATCTGTAACAGCTATGGTTCAAAAACCGGTCCAGACGTTACAGATTGAGATGATTTGTTGGGGCGGACCATCGGTCAACCAACTACCCTCATCTGTAGCGAGATGTCATACATTTATTCTGTACTAGACACCCCCAGGGGGTATGGGTGTATAGTATCGGCAGGTTAACATTTCCAACACCACGCCACAGAAAGGAGAAGCCATGGCTCAAGATAAGTTCGACGTGGGAGGCATGACATGCGCCGCCTGCCAGGCGCACGTGGACCGCGCCGTGAGCAAACTCGACGGCGTCCAAAGCGTCGCGGTCAACCTGCTCGCCGGTTCCATGATGGTCGACTATGACCCCGCGCAGGTCTCCCCCGACGATATCTGCACCGCCGTCGACCGCGCGGGATACTCGGCCTCACCCGTCGATGTGGGCGCCGGTGCCGCCGGCTCAAACGGCAGCGCGCAAGCCAGGTCCGGCGCCGCCCACATGGAGTCGCCGACCAAAAAGTTGGAGGCCGCCGCCTCCGCCATGCGCACCCGCCTCATCGTCTCGATCGTATTCCTCATCCCACTGTTCTACATAGGCATGGGGCACATGCTCGGCTGGCCGCTGCCCGGCATTTTCACCGACCATACCCACAGCATGACGCTCGCCCTCACTGAGCTCGTCCTGCTCATCCCCATCGTCTATGTCAACGACGCGTACTTTATCAATGGGTTTAAATCACTCGCACACGGCGCGCCCACCATGGACGCCCTCATCGCCGTGGGCGCCACCGCCTCCATCGCCTGGTCGCTCTACGCCATGTTCATCATGGCCGACCAATTAGCCGCAGGTCAGGTCCACGAGGCAATGATGACGAGCATGGACAACCTCTATTTTGAGAGCGCCGGCACCATCCTGTCGCTCGTCACCGTGGGCAAATACCTCGAGACGCGCAGCAAGTCCAAAACCGGCGGCGCCATCGAGGCACTGATCGACCTGGCGCCCAAGACCGCGACCGTCGTGGCAGAGGACGGCAGCGAGACCACCGTCGACGTTGACAACATCCTTCCCGGCCAGGTCCTGCGCGTGCGCCCCGGCGAGTCCATCCCCGTCGATGGCGTGGTGCTCGAGGGCAGCTCGGCCGTGGACGAGAGTGCGCTCACCGGCGAGTCCATCCCCGTGGAAAAGACCGCCGGTGCCACCGTCAACGCCGCCACCGTGAACCGCACCGGTTCGTTTACCTTCCGCGCCACGCGGGTGGGCGCCGACACGTCGCTCGCCAAGATTATCCAGCTCGTCGAGGACGCCAACGCCACCAAGGCGCCCATCGCCCGCATGGCCGACAAGGTCGCCGGCGTGTTCGTGCCCGTGGTGTTCGCGATCTCGGCCGTGACCTTTGTGGTGTGGATGGCACTGACCGGCAGCGTGAACGAGGCACTCACTTCTGCCGTGGCCGTGCTGGTGATCAGCTGTCCGTGCGCGCTCGGCCTGGCCACGCCCGTCGCCATTATGGTAGGCACCGGCAAGGGCGCCGAGATGGGCATTCTGTTCAAGAGCGCCGAGGCGCTGGAGAACCTGCGCAGCGCGGGCACCGTGGTGCTCGATAAGACGGGCACGGTCACCCGCGGCAAGCCTGCCGTGACCGATATCGTGGTGGCCACGCGCGCCGACGGCTCGCCCGCCATGAGCGAAAAGGCGCTGCTCAAGCTGGCCGCTGCGCTGGAGCGCTCAAGCGAGCACCCGCTGGCCGAGGCGATTTTGGCCGAGTGCGAGGCGCGCGGAATTGTCGCGCGCATGGTCGAGGACTTTGCCGCCGTGCCCGGTCGTGGCGTGACGGCGCGCGAGGGGCAAAACACCATTGCAGCCGGCAACGTACGCCTGATGGACGAGCTGGGCGTTACCGTGCCCGCGGGTCTTGCCGAGCAATTTGCCGCCGAAGGCAAGACGCCGCTGTTCTTTGCCAAGAACGGCGAGTTCGTCGGTACCATCGCCGTGGCTGACGAGGTCAAAGAGACGAGCGCCGAGGCCATCGCCGCGCTCCGCAAGCTCGGCGTCGACGTGCGCATGCTCACCGGCGACAACCGCGTGACGGCCGAAGCAATCGCCCGCCGCGTGGGACTGAACAGCAAGCAGGTCATCGCCGACGTCCTCCCCGCCGACAAGGAGCGCCACGTCCGCGAGCTGCAGGATGCGGGCAGCAAGGTCGCCATGGTGGGCGACGGCATCAACGACTCCCCCGCCCTGGCGCGCGCCGACGTGGGCCTTGCGATCGGCACCGGCGCCGACATCGCCAAGGAGGGGGCAGATGTGGTGCTCATGCGCAGCGACCTCATGGACGTCGCCCGCGCCATCGAGCTTTCGCGCGCCACGATTCGCAACATTAAGCAGGACCTGTTCTGGGCGCTGTTCTACAACGGCATCGGCATTCCGCTCGCCGCGGGCGTGTTCTTCCCCCTCACCGGCTGGCAACTCTCGCCGATGTTTGGCGCCGCGGCCATGAGCCTGTCGAGCGTGTGCGTCGTGTCCAATGCACTGCGCCTGAAATCCTTTAAGCCTAAAGTGGCAAAATAGGCTCACTATTACGTCCATTTAGAATGGGTTTTCCAGGTGCCCGAGATTGACCTGAAAGAGGAGCGACGCGTACTTTGGTACGCGAGCAATGGCTTGAAGGTCAAGGTCGGGTGCCTGGGAAAGCCGACACAACAGAGAGGAATACCCATGCGATACACAATCAAGACTTCCGGCCTTATGTGCGGCCACTGCGACGCCACCGTCGAAACGGCACTGCTCAACGTGACCGGCGTGACCGACGCCGACGCCGATCACGAGACCCAGACCGTCCAGGTGGAGTGCGCCGACACCGTGACCGCCGAGCAGCTCGCCGCCGCCGTCGAGGCCGCAGGCGAGAAGTTCCACGCCCTGTCCGTGACCGCCGCGTAGCAGACGCTGCCTACTCAATCCTCAGAAGTTGCGGTGAAATAGTTCCTGTTTTAGCGCTTCAAGCCTGCAAACAAGAACTATTTCACCGCAACTGACGGGGGCATCCGGAAGATCGACCAGAAACGAGGACCCGCCATGATGGCAGACCACAAATCGGTGACCCGCATGCTCAAGACGGCACGCGGCCAGATCGACGGCATCTTGCGGATGGTCGATGAGGACCGTTATTGCGTCGATATCTCCACGCAGCTCATGGCCACACAGGCGCTCCTCGCGCGCATTAACGCCGACGTGCTCAAGGCGCATATCGAGGGCTGCGTGACTTCGGCAATCGAATCGGGCGACGAAGACCTCAAAGCCGCCAAGCTCGCCGAGATCGAACGCGTCGTCGACAAGCTCTCCAAGTAATTGGGGCATTGGGGACAGACTACTTTGCACCGTCTTGGTGTTCCGGGGACAGGAATGTTTGCACCACCTTGGTGCAGATTAACCTGTCCCCCTTGCTCTAAATCGGGTATAAAGGCGTGCAGCATATCGAACGAAAGGCAATTTGCATGAATGACTTTATGAAAGGACGCAATGGCGCTGACGAGCTCACCATCGTGATGGGTTTTGCCGGCATCGTCATCGCGATGGTCGGATCGATAGCCCGCATCCAGTGGCTCAGCTGGATCGCCATCGCCGTCATCGTGATTGGCGTGCTGCGCGGCCTGTCCAAAAACATCGATGCACGTCGCAAGGAGAACGACGCCTTTGTCGCCGCGACCGCCAGTGTTCCCGGCTTGGGCAAGTTCGTCGCCAGCTTGGGCGGCGGGGCCGCAGCGGCCAGCACTTCACGCGCGACCGGCACCAGTAAGGAAGACTTTGAGCGCGCCAAGCGAACGGCCAAGAAGATGTGGAAGGGCCGCAAGACCACGGCGTACCTCAAGTGCCCCAACTGCGGCCAGATGCTGTCCGTCCCCAAGGGCAAGGGCAAGATCCGCGTCACCTGCCCCAAGTGCCACGCCAAGATGGAAACGCGCTCATAGCTGCCATACTATGGGACAAATAAAAGCCGAGGCCTCGCACTGGGACCTCGGCTTTTTCTGATTATGACAAAAGGATTGTCCCTTTGTCGCATCGCCATATCGCGCGCTTACGCCACGCCATCGCGGGCAAGCTCCTCGGCCAACGCCTCGGCAGGCATGGCCATAATCGCGTCGAGCTCGGCGTCCACCTCGGGAATACGCTTCACCTTGAGCTTGCGCACCAGATCACCGCGACACATCACGTGCGTCGGATCACGCAGTGCGCACAGGTCATCGAGCGGGTTCTCGCGCGTCACCAGAATATCGGCGGCCTTGCCGCACTCGATTGTGCCGGTCTCGCCGCCCAGCCCCAGCAGCTCGGCATTGACCTGCGTGGCCGTATGCAGCGCGAAAGCGTTGCCCACGCCGACATACTTGGCAAAATAGGCCACCTCACGCCACATGTCGTACTGCGTCACGAACGGGCAGCTCGAGTCCGTGCCAAGGCCCACCTTAACGCCAGCTTCCAGTGCGGCACGGGCGCTCTCGATGATGCCCGAGCACACGATGTCACCGTTCTTCTTTTGTGTATCGGTCGAATGGGTCTTTTCCGGGTCGAGCAATACAAACGGCAGCGCCGGGCTGATAGTGCAGGTAACGCTGGGCGCACGCCCCTCGAGCTGCGTGCCCGCGGCGCCGCGGTACAGTTCCAAGATCTCGGGAGTCATCGGGGCACCGTGCTCGATCGTATCGACGCCGGCCTCAAGCGCGGCCTTCACGCCTTCGGTGCTCTCGACATGAGCCATAACCGGCAGGCCCACCTCGTGCGCCGCCTTGCACGCCGCCGCGGCAACCTCGACCGGCATACGCAGCACACCCGGCTCGCCCACCTCGGTAGCGTCGAACACGCCGCCCGTCACGAACAGCTTGATGACGTCGGCACCGCGCGCATACAGGTCGCGCACCTGTTCGGCTGCCTCGGCGGGACTGTTGGCCACCTGGGCGAACAAACCCGCACCATGGCCGCCCGGCACCGTGACACCCGTTCCCGGCGCCACCAGGCGAGGACCTTGATACTTGCCGGCATCGATAGCATCGCGCACGGCAAGATCGGCAAACAGCGGGTCGCCCGCGCCGCGCACCGTGGTCACGCCACTTGCCAGTTGTTGTTGGGCGCTGCCCTTAAGAATATGGCGCACGATGGCGCGCCCCACGGGATTATCGAGCTTCTTCATCAGCGCGCCCGCATCGCCCGCCGAAACCGGCTTGCCCGAACCGCACAGATGCACATGCATATTGATGAGGCCTGGCATGAGATACGCACCACCCAGGTCGATAACCTCGGCACCCGCGGGCGCCTGCGCCACAGCACTCGGCCCCATCCATGTGATGACACCGCGCTCAACGGCCACGGCCATATCGGGTTGCGGCTCCATATGTTCCGAACCATCCAAGACGGTCGCATTGATAAACAACGTGGAACGATCGGCAGACGCCATATCGAGCTCCTCCCTCACAATTAACTTGAACATTTGTCCATTATCGTCCAGTACGGCAGGGTTGCTGCGGACATATCGGCTAACGGAAGAAAGAGAAGGGCATGAGGATGAACAGACCAGTGCAGCGATGCTTCGGTCGTTCCAGCAAAATGTCTCGATCTGTAACAGATAGACCGTCTTTGACCTTCCAGATGTTACAGATCGAGATCTTTCGGCACCGCGTCCAACCCTTGTCTCAATCTGTAACAGTTGGGTCGAATTTTGGCCGTTACATGTTACAGATCGAGATATTTTCCAGCCCTGTCGTCAGACGTCTAAATCTGTAACAAGTAGACAGGTTTTCGGCCTCTAGATGTTACAGATTGAGATCTTTTAGCGGTAGCCAACCTTCTGTCTTGATCTGTAACAGTTACGAGACCAAACGGCCCCTTGTTGTTACAGATTGAGACGAACTCGTCCGGAACAACCACATCCGCGTTAGTCGTACCCCTCAGCGCCCATACCACTGACGCTTCCATTCCTCAGCCAAATCGACCCGCTGCGGAATACCTGCTAGCCCCATCTTTTCGACCAGCTTCCCCGGGTTCTTGAGCTCATCAAACGTAAACCGAAGCACCTTGTGCCCGAGCATTGTCAGATGACTTTCCCGCTGACGCTCTGCCACGAACGGGTCGACCGACTCCCGACCCTCGCCATTCTGCAAGGTATACTTCCCCTTTCCGTCGAGCTCGCCAATCACGCACGTCCCGTCCTCGAGCCTCCAGAAATAATCGACCCGAAACACCTGGCTTGAATCGAGCGGATCGCGAAACTCCCCCTGCAACTCCGGCACCGGAAAACCGTATGCAATAAAGAACGCTCGAAACCGAGACTCGCCACCGTTTTCGGACAGCCCGTCCGCATGCGACGCAATCACCTGAGCTCTGCGATACCCTCGTCTGCCCTCGCAATCGGCCTGGAGGCGTTCGCAGAGGTCGTTGCGCGACATGCCCTTCGCCCGCAATGCGGAATCGGCGATTGCCAGACCATACGAAAACGGTGCACGCAGCAGACAATCCTCCACCGTGCGCCAAAACGGCGTCACTCGCACGCCGTCGACGCGCTCAAGCGCACCCGCCGCCTGCGGACGCAGCAGCCTATATCCCGTACTCAACGCCACCGAACAACCCGTCTTGACCAAGTAACGCGGCCCGAGCAGATCATTCGGCACCTCCAGACCCCACAAAAGTGCCGCGTCATAACCCCAAAACGCCCAATCGGGATAAAACTCCGCAAGCCCCTTGATGGTCAACCGCGCCCGCTCCGGCGGCGTCGATGCATCCCATTCATGCTGAAAACAGAATAGGTGCGATTCGGGCTCCGCAATATCGTCTGTGCCCACATGGCGCCGCAGCCACATGAGCTCAGCATTGTCGTGCGTCACAAGCAGCACGCCTTGTTCAGCCGCCTCCGTGAGCCTGGCAAGCATCCTATTCCGCGCCAAGGTGTTACGTGTTGCATGCTTGTGTTTAAAAACGGTATTAGACACTTCTATCACCATCACATCGGAAAAATGGGCCATCGCCGCTGTTGCCGCTGCCGACAAACGTCTCGACCTGTAACAGTTACGGGCACAAGCAGCCGCCAAACGTTACAGATCGAGACGTTCGCGCAGCATTGCACCTCTTTGTCTCGATCTGTAACAGGAAGACCGATTTTTGGCCTCTAGATGTTACAAATCGAGATCTTTCGGCACCGCGTCCAACCTTTGTCTCGATCTGTAACAGTTAGGTCGAGTTTTGGCCTGTAGATGTTACAGATTGAGACATTCCCCCAGCCAGGTTCCAAACGTCTCGACCTGTAACAGTTAGACGTTCTCCAGGCCCCTAAACGTTACAGATTTAGACAAATCAGCGGCGCCCAAGCATTCGTCTCGATCTGTAACAGGTAGACCGGTTTTTTGTCCCTAATCGTTACAGACCGAGGCAAATAGACAGGCGACGGCGCTGCGACTGTCCATCCCCTACTCCCACTCCTGCTCATAAACATTGAGGGACTTTACGTAGCGCCCCTGGGCACCCATGATGTCGCGGACCAACCTCAAAAAGAAGCTGATACACGAGGTATCGAAGCCGTCTTCCAGGTCTTCCGGATGAACGGCGCCAGGCCCGTCGACCGCCGTATCGCTCAGGCGCGCTATGTCGTAGAGGTAGAGCTGTCCCGCCGTCAGCCAAATATCGTCAACGCACGCGATGCGCACCGCAATCGCACCATCGCGCCAGCGCTCTTTTTGCACGATATGTGGGTCGTAGACATCAAAACGACGGTCGGTGCGCGTGTCGCGCAGCGCGACCATACCAGTCGCAGGATCTTTGTCCAAAATACCAAAGCGCGAAAAATACTGCGTGTCGCGCACCTGTTCGAGCCGCCCGAGCGAAGCAGGCGAAAGCGACGCCGGCGGCTCGTCAGCATACAGCTCAAGCAGCGTCTTGCCATGGTAATAGGGACGCTCGAACAGCAGCCAATCGGTAAATGCCATGTTATAGGCCATGATTTCGTTTTGCGATGGTTCTTCGCAATAGCTGAGCCATGGATCGACTATCACTTCGAACTGTGTGCGCGCCGACTCCAAAAACTGAAACTTGCGCAGCATCCAGAACTGGGCCATGTCGGCAATATCGTCACCGACGGCCTCGGCCAGACGTCCCCGGTCCAAAACATGATCAGCCATGGCATCCTCCTCAAACTGATGAACCTCAATTTGAGCTTACGAGGAGGGCTGGTGGTCGCCGCCAGCGCGGGCGAAATGGGCATAAGGCTGCAAACCAGATGCTGACCGAACACTTGACGGAATGCTTGACCGATACGTCATACCGAAGCAAAACCCCAGTTAAACATAGACAAATAAACAGAGATTCTGAGCTTGTCAGCCGCAGCCATCACGAAAACAGCAAGGCACCGCGAGCCCGCACGTCAGCAAATGAACAGTCAGACGTTAAGGGTACCCCAACGACTAGACAAAAAAGGAGCGTCCCCAATGACCAGTCGTTGGGGACGCTCTTGACTAGTCGTTGGGGACGCGCTTGAATGACTACCTTACAGCGCCAAGGCATCAGCAACCTCGGCGGCGCAGGCGAGGGCATCGGCCATGGCGCTCACCACGAGCGAGCTGCCATTGCGGGCGTCGCCGGCCACATACACCGGCGCGGCATCCGCAGCAAAGCCATCCACGCGGGCCGCAAGGTGCGAGCCCTCGGAAGCCATCATGGGCAGTGGGCGGCCCGCCGTAGCAACAGGCACGCCGACAGCTTCGAACACGCTGTGCTCGGGACCCGTAAAGCCGCAGGCGATGAGCACCAGCTGCGCCGGCACCTTGTGCTCGGAGCCCGCAATGCGTTCGGGCTTGCCGGCCGACCAATCCAGGTCGACCACGCGCAGGCCCGCGGCCGCGCCCTTCTTGTCCAGCAGCACCTCGAGCGTATCCACGCCCCAGGCACGCATCTCGCCGCCCATGGCAGCGATGGCCTCCTGTTGACCATAGTCGGTCTTCTTAACGTTGGGCCACTGCGGCCAAGGGTTGCTCGCCGCACGCTTATCGGGCGCGGCCGGCAGGAACTCAAACTGGCGCACGCTGCGCGCACCCTGGCGCACCGCAGTACCCACGCAGTCGTTGCCGGTATCGCCGCCGCCAATGACCACAACGTCCAGGCCGCGCGCGTTCACCGCGGGTTCACCGCCGTCGAGCACCGAGACGGTCGAAGCCGTCAGGTAGTCCACCGCGTACACCACGCCCGGAGCATCCACGTTCGCAGCCGAAAGACCGCGGGGCGCACGAGCGCCGGCAGCCACTACGACGGCATCAAAGTCATCGAGCTCGGCCGCCACCGCAGGGTTCGTAACGTCAGCGCCCAGCTCAAAGACAATACCCAGCTCGCGCATAAGTGCCACGCGGCGCTCGACCACAGACTTCTCGAGCTTCATGTTGGGAATGCCGTACATGAGCAGGCCGCCCGGGCGGTCGTCACGCTCAAACACCGTCACGCGCGCGCCGCGACGCGTGAGCTCCCACGCAGCCACCAGGCCAGCCGGGCCAGAACCAACCACGGCGACCGAGGGCGCGTCCTCCCCTGCCGGCTCAAAGCGGCGCGGGCCACCGTTTGCCCACTCGTGGTCGCTGATCGCGCGCTCGTTATCGTGGATCGTCGTGGGCTGGCCGTCGACCGAACCCAGGTTGCACGCGGCCTCGCACAGTGCCGGGCACACGCGACTCGTGAACTCGGGCATGGGCGAGGTGAGCGACAGGCGCTCGGCAGCCTCGTCCCAGCGACCGCGGTACACCAGCTCATTCCACTCGGGAATCAGGTTGTGCAGCGGGCAGCCGCTCGGGCGCGCCTTGCCAAAGCTCGCGCCCATCTGGCAAAACGCCACGCCGCACATCATGCAGCGGCTCGCCTGGGCACGACGTGCATCGTCATCGAGCTCCACGTACAGCGGATCAAAATCATGGCTGCGCTCCTCCACGGGGCGCAGCTCGTGGGCCACGCGATCGATATCAAGAAAAGCACCGGGCTTACCCATGGCACTTACGCCTCCTTCTTAGTCGAAGCAGCAGAGCTAGCAGCCACGGACGCAGCGCCCGCAGCACCGCCCGCAGCATCAAAGCGAGCGACATCCGCGGCACTCGCGCGACCGGTCACAATGTCAAACGCCAACTCCTCGGCCTGCGCATGCGACTTGCCCACGGCCTCGCCCGCGGCGACAATCGCCAGCACGCGCTCGTACTCGGTCGGAATGACCTTCACAAAGTGCTTGCTCATCGTCTCAAAGCTGTAGAGCAGCTTAATGCCGCGCGGACTCTGCGTCGCGTCCACGTGTTCCTGGATGAGCTCGCGAATCTGCGCCAGCTCGCCGGCCGTCGGGGCCTTGAGCTCAACGCTCTCGTGGTTCACGCGGGCATCGAGCGCGCCGTACTGGTCAAAGACATAGGCCACGCCACCCGTCATGCCAGCGGCGAAGTTCTGCCCGACCTCGCCCAGGACGAGCGCCAGACCACCCGTCATGTACTCGCAGCCATGGTTGCCGCAGCCCTCGACCACCACGGTGGCACCGGAGTTGCGCACGGCAAAACGCTGGCCGGCCAGACCGTTAATGAAGCCGCGACCGCTCGTGGCGCCAAAGAACGCAACGTTGCCCACGATGATGTTCTCGTCGAACTTGTAGGTCGCATGCGGGTTGGGGCGCACCGACACCTCGCCGCCCGAAAGGCCCTTGCCAAAGTAGTCGTTGGCGTCGCCGCACACGTTGAGCGTAATGCCACGCGGCAGGAAGGCGCCAAAGCTCTGACCTGCCGAACCATCGCAATCGATGGTGATGGAGCCGGCGGGCAGGCCCTCGGGATGCGCCTTGGTCACCACGTTGCCCAGGATAGTGCCCACGCAGCGGTTGACGTTGGCGATATCGGCGCGGAAGCGAATCGGACGCAGGTGCGCACGGGCATCGGCCGTATAGGGCACAAACAACGTGGAGTCGAGCGTCTTGTCAAGCTCGCTGTCCGCGGCCATCTGCGGCAAGAAGTGGCGACCGTCGGCACCCGGGATATGGGCACCGAACTCGCAGGTCGCGCTCGCCAGCACGGGCGACAGATCGAGCAGATTGGCCTTGCGGTTGTCCGGGACCTCGATCTGGCGCAAGCACTCGGGATGGCCGACCATCTCGTCGACGGTGCGGAAGCCCAAGCTCGCCATGACCTCGCGCAGCTGCTCGGCAACGAAGAGCATAAAGTGCTCAACGTGCTCGGGCTTACCGCGGAAGCCACGGCGCAGGCGGCAGTTTTGCGTGGCGATGCCGGCCGGGCAGGTATCCTGCTGGCAGTCGCGCTGCATGAGGCAGCCCATGGAGATGAGCGGCATGGTCGCAAAGCCAAACTCCTCGGCGCCCAGCAAGCAGGCGACGGCAACATCGGTGCCGTCCATGAGCTTGCCGTCGGCCTCGAGTACCACGCGCGAGCGCAGGCCGTTTTGTCAGTAGCGTCTGCTGGGCCTCGGCAAGGCCAAGCTCCAGCGGCAGACCGGCGTGCCAGATCGAATCGCGCGCCGCGGCACCCGAGCCGCCATTGTGGCCGCTGATCAAGATCTTGTCGGCGGCACCCTTGGCCACACCGGTGGCGATGGTGCCGACGCCGGCCTCGCTGACCAGCTTGACCGACACGCGCGCGCCGGGGTTGGCGTTCTTAAGATCGAAGATAAGCTCCGCCAGGTCCTCAATGGAGTAGATGTCGTGGTGCGGCGGAGGCGAGATCAAGCCGATGCCGGGCGTGGACTGACGGACCTCGGCGATCCAGGGGTAGACCTTCTTGCCGGGCAGGTGGCCGCCCTCGCCGGGCTTGGCGCCCTGGGCCATCTTGATCTGGATCTCCTGGGCGCTGCACAGGTACTCGCTGGTGACGCCGAAGCGGCCGGAGGCCACCTGCTTGATGGCGGAGCACCGCTCGTCGCCCAGCCGCTCCCGGGCCTCGCCGCCCTCGCCGGAGTTGGATTTGCCGCCGATGCGGTTCATGGCGATGGCCAGGCACTCGTGGGCCTCCTGGGAGATGGAGCCGTAGCTCATGGCGCCGGTTTTGAATCGCTTGACAATGGACGCCACCGGCTCCACCTCGTCGATGGAGATGCCGCCGCTCTCATCGAACTGGAAGTCCAGCAGCCCCCGCAGGGTATGGGGCTTGGCAGGCTCGTCCACCAGGGCGGAATACTCCTTGAAGGTCTCGTAGCTGCCCTCCCGGACGGCCTTCTGCAGCAGCAGGATGGTCCGGGGGTTGTACATGTGGTCCTCCTTGTCCGGGCCGGACCGCAGCTTGTGAATGCCGGTGGAGTCCAGCGTGGAGTCGTAGCCCAGGCCCAGGGGATCGAAGGCCTGGCTGTGGTTCCACTCCACGCCCTCCTCGATCTCTGCCAGGCCGATGCCCTCCACCCGGCTGATTGTGTTGGTGAAGTACTTGTCCACCACGTCCCGGTTGATGCCCAGGCACTCGAAGATCTGGGCGGACTGGTAGGACTGGATGGTGGAGATGCCCATTTTGGAGGCGATCTTCACGATGCCGTGGAGGATGGCACGGTTGTAGTCGTCCACCGCGGCCACCGGGTCCTTGTCCAGCAGACCCACGGAAATCAGCTCCTCCACGCACTCCTGAGCGAGATACGGATTGATGGCCTGAGCGCCATAGCCCAGCAGGGTGGCGAAGTGGTGCACGTCCCGGGGCTCCGCGCTCTCCAGAATCATGGACACGGCAGTGCGCTTCTTCGTGCGGACCAGATACTGCTCCAGGGCGCTGACCGCCAGCAGGGAGGGGATGGCCACATGGTTTTCATCCACGCCCCGGTCAGAGAGGATCAGAATGTTGGCGCCCTTTTTTATAGGCCCGGTCCACGTTGACGAACAGCCGGTCCAGGGCATTTTCCAGGGGAGACCCCTTGTAGTACAGCAGGGAGATGGTCTCCACATGGAAGCCGGGCCGGTCCATGTAGCGGATCTTCATCAGATCCACGGAGGTGAGGATGGGGTTGTGGATCTGGAGGACTGTGCAGTTCTCCGCTCTTTCCTCCAGCAGATTGCCGCCGGAGCCCACATACACCGTGGTGTCGGTGACGATCTCCTCCCGGATGGCGTCGATGGGCGGGTTGGTCACCTGGGCGAAGAGCTGCTTGAAGTAGCTGAACAGGGGCTGGTGCTTTTCCGACAGCACCGCCAGCGGTGTGTCCACGCCCATGGCGGAGGTGGGCTCCGCCCCATCCCGGGCCATGGGGAGGATGGCGTCCTTCACCTCCTCATAGGTGTAGCCGAAGGCCTTGTACAGCCGGTCCCGCCGCTCCTGGTCGTACCGTTCCACCCGCCGGTTGGGGATGGGAAGATCCCGCAGGTATACAAGGTGGGCATCCAGCCACTCGCCGTAGGGCTGCTGGCGGGCGTACCGCTCCTTGACCTCGGTGTCGTCCACCAGCCGCCCGGCGGTGAGATCCGCCAGCAGCATCCGTCCCGGCTGCAGGCGGGATTTCTTCACGATCTTCTCCGGCGGGATATCCAGCACGCCCACCTCGGAGGACAGGATCAGCTGGTCGTCCGTGGTGAGATACCACCGGCAGGGCCGCAGGCCGTTCCGATCCAGCACGGCGCCCACCACGTCGCCGTCGGAGAACACGATGGCCGCCGGGCCGTCCCAGGGCTCCATCATGGTGGCGTAGTAGTGGTAGAAGTCCCGCTTCTCCCGCTCCATCCGCCGGTCGTTGGCCCAGGGCTCGGGAATGCACATCATCACCGCCCGGGGCAGTTCGATGCCGTTCATCAGCAGGAATTCCAGGGTGTTGTCCAGCATGGACGAGTCGGACCCGCTCTGGTCCACCACCGGCAGGATCTTGTCCATGTCGTCCTCCAGGATGGAGGAGTGCATGGTCTCCTCCCGGGCCAGCATCCGGTCCACGTTGCCCCGGATGGTGTTGATCTCGCCGTTGTGGAGGATATAGCGGTTGGGATGGGCCCGCTCCCAGCTGGGGTTGGTGTTGGTGGAGAACCGGGAGTGGACCAGGGCCAGGGCGCTCTCGCAGTCCGGGTCGGTCAGGTCCGCATAGAACCTGCGCAGCTGGCCCACCAGGAACATGCCCTTGTAGACGATGGTCCGGCTGGAGAAGGAGGGAATGTAGGTGTTGACGTTGGACTGCTCGAACACCCGCCGGGCCACATACAGCTTCCGGTCGAAGTCCAGTCCCCGGGCACAGTCCGCCGGGCGCCGGACAAAGCAATGGTAAATGCAGGGCATGCAGCTGCGGGCCCGCTCTCCCAGCACCTCCGGGTGGGTGGGCACCTGCCGCCAGCCCAAAAACTCCATGCCCTCCTTGGCCACGATGATCTCCAGCATCTTCTGGGCCTGGGCCCGCTTGAGGGGGTCCATGGGGAAGAAGAACACGCCCACGCCATAGTCCCGGGGACCGCCCAGAGCAATGCCCTCGGCGGCCGCCGCCTTGACCATCAGCTTGTGGGGGATCTGCATCATCAGGCCCACGCCGTCTCCGGTCTCGCCGGAGGCGTCCTTGCCGGCCCGGTGCTCCAGCTTTTCCACGATCTTCAGCGCGTCGTCCACGATGCCGCAGGAGCAGCGGCCCTTCAGGTCCACCACCGCGCCGATGCCGCAGGCGTCGTGCTCGAAGCGCGGGTCGTACAGGGGATAGGTGCGTTCAGGTCCCGCCATTGGAACCCCTCCATTCTTTTAACAGTTTGTAATGTAATGTATAGTATGTGCAGGGACCGCACCGCTCAGCGGGTGTAGGTCTCGATGACCAGCCGGGCGGTCTGTTCCAGCCGCAGCCCCGTGTCCATGCTGCGCTTTTGCAAAAAGCGGTGGGCCTCCGCCTCGCTCATGCGGTTGACCTCCATCAGCAGCTCTTTGGCCCGGCGGATCAGCCGGACCTCCTCCTCATCCGCTGGGTCGGGGACCGGCGGGGGCACCGGGCCTCCTGCCGGCAGAGCATGTCCAGCGAAGCGAAGAAGTCCGACCGGGCGGCGGGGGTGGGCAGCTTGAACAGGTTCTCCCCCTCGCAGAAGTCCAGGTGGGCGGCGGAGGCCAGCACCAGCAGGACGGCGGTGTCCCGGAGACTGGCGGCCACCTCGCTGGCCGTCATGTCCCGGAATTTGAAGCCGCAGACCACCACGGCGCCGCCCAGCTTCCGGACGGTGCGGATGGTCTCGCCTCCGCTGGAGCAGCAGGCGGCGGGAGAGCAGCCGGCAGACTCCAGCAGCCGCAGGATGCGGCGCTGGGCTTCCTCGTGGGAAAATGCCACCACGATCCGGTCCATGCGCTCTCCCTCCTCTCACGGCGCTGTTGTCTCAGCAGGTCACCAAATACTGGTCCAGCTCCCACTGGGTCACCTGGGCGCGGTACTGCTCCCACTCCCGCAGCTTGCCGGTGACATACTGGTTCGTCACATGCTCGCCCAGGGCGGCGGTGACCACACTGTCCGCCTCCAGGGCGTGGATGGCTGCCTCCAGAGAGGCGGGCAGCCGCCGGACCCCCTGAGCCTCCAGATCCGCCGCAATGGCGTAGAGATTCTCGTTGCTCTCCGCCGGCGGCGACAGCCGGCGCTGGATGCCGTCCAGCCCGGCGGCAGCACACGGCGAAGGCCAGGTACGGATTGCAGGAGGGATCCGGGCTCCGCAGCTCCACCC